>Ga0209099_1000027_pt1 | contig 167483 bp, 141 predicted proteins | sample AD_JPNHW2_MetaG_FD_184430 | JGI IMG/M metagenome (GOLD analysis project Ga0209099, IMG submission 184430) | Active sludge microbial communities of municipal wastewater-treating anaerobic digesters from Japan - AD_JPNHW2_MetaG (SPAdes) (version 2) | ecosystem: Engineered > Bioreactor >...
ATTTATTGGCATGGCTGGGAGATGGATATTCAAAATGGGCGTTCCTTATTTTTATTCCCATTATAATTTTCATAATTGCCGGGGTTTCCAATGGGGCAAATCTGACCGACGGCCTTGATGGCCTGGCGACGGGTTCTTCGGCCATCATTGGTGTTACACTGGCTGTTCTGGCATATGTGTCGGGCAGTGTCGTTTTTGCAAATTACCTGAACATCATGTACATCCCATACACAGGAGAACTGGTAATTTATATCAGCGCTTTTGTCGGGGCCTGTCTTGCCTTTTTATGGTACAATTCGTATCCGGCGCAGATATTTATGGGCGACACCGGAAGCCTTGCTTTAGGCGGTATTATCGCGGTGTTTGCCATCATCATCCGCAAGGAACTTTTAATTCCCTTGCTGTGCGGCGTTTTCCTCGTGCAAAGCCTTTCGGTGATCATGCAGGTTGGTTATTTTAAATACACCAAAAAAAGATTTGGCGAAGGCCGCAGGATATTTAAAATGGCGCCGCTGCATCATCATTATCAAAAGGTCGGATATCATGAAGCGAAAATTGTAATGCGGTTTTTTATTGTTGGGATCATACTGGCTGTAGTAACGGTAATAACATTAAAAATTCGGTAATAATGAAATAACTAATGAAATGAAACCCCGGATTGTCATTTTAGGTGGAGCCGAAAGCGGAATAGGCGCGGCGATACTGGCAAAAAAACATGATTTTGATGTTTTTGTGTCTGATGCGGGAAAAATAAAAAATGAATATAAAGACGTTCTTTTACATCATGAGATACTTTTTGAAGAAGGGAAACACAGCGAGAACCGATGCTTTCAGGCTGAGGAGGTCATAAAAAGCCCCGGCATACCGGATCATGTTCCAATAATCCAGCGATTAAAAGAACAAAAAATTCCGGTAATTTCCGAGATCGAGTTTGCCGCCCGGTATACTGATGCTAAGAAAATTTGTATCACCGGCAGTAACGGAAAGACCACGACAAGCATGTTGACATACCATATCCTGAAAAAGGCAGGCCTGAATGTAGGGCTCGCCGGAAATATCGGGAAAAGTTTTGCCTGGCAGGTCGCGGAACATAAGTTCGATGTATATGTGCTTGAGATCAGCAGCTTCCAGCTTGATTATATGTTTCAGTTCAAAGCGGACATGGCTGTTATCACGAATATCACACCGGATCATCTCGACCGTTACGGATATCAGTTTCAAAACTACATTGACTCGAAATTCAGGATGGTGCAAAACCAGACGGCCGGTGATTATTTTATTTATTGTGCCGACGACCCGGTGACTATGGATGAGTTGAAAAAACGCCGCATTCCTTCTTTCAAAATACCTTTTTCTCTTTCTGAAAATCAGGGAGAGATCGGGGCTTATGTTAAGGACAAAAAAATGATTATTAATCTATCAACAAATAAATATACAATGGGAATCGACAATTTAGCAATACCAGGGAAACACAACCTTTACAACTCCATGGCGGCGGGAATAATTTCGCGCATACTGGAAATACGTAAAGATGTTATTAAGGAAAGCATGTGTGAGTTTCAGGGGGTAGAGCACAGACTTGAATTTGTAACCAAAGTTCACGGCATTGAATTTATTAACGATTCAAAAGCAACAAATGTGAATTCAACCTGGTTTGCACTCGAAAGCATGGTGCGGCCGGTAATCTGGATAGTCGGCGGCCTGGATAAGGGTAATGATTACTCGTGCCTGAAGCCACTGGTGAAGAGTAAGGTTAAAGCTATAGTGTGTCTCGGAAATGATAACGCCAAGATTTTTGACGAATTTTCGGACATTGTTCCCATCATAAAAGTAACAGCTTCGGCCGGAGAAGCGGTGCATACGGCATACGGCCTCGGGGTGCAGGGTGATGTGGTGTTGCTTTCACCGGCCTGTGCCAGTTTTGATTTGTTTAATAATTATGAAGACCGGGGAATGCAATTTAAAAGATCTGTTTACGACTTATAAAAAATGCGAAAAATTCTTCAAAATCTGAAAGGGGATAAGGTTATATGGGCCGTGGTGCTTATATTATCTTTGATTTCTATACTCGCCGTATACAGCGCCACCGGATCGCTGGCCTACCGCGAAAAAGTAAATCCGGAGTTTTACCTGCTGAAACAGATATTTATTCTGATCATGGGATTAGTGCTGATGTATTTTGCCCACCTTATCAAATATACTCATTACTCAAAAATATCACAAATTGCCCTGCTTATTTCGGTAGTCTTATTACTGGTTACACTGTTCAGGGGAGAGACCGAAAATGAGGCAACCCGAAGGTTGATCCTGCCGATCATCAACATCAAATTTCAGCCTTCCGACTTTGCCAAACTGGCGCTCATCATGTATCTTGCAAGACTTTTATCCAACAGGCAGGAAGACATAAAAGACTATAAAAAAGGTTTTTTACCGATCGTTATTCCCATTGCAGTAATTTTCATGCTTATTTTACCGGATAATTTGTCCACCGCAGCGATCTTATTTGCCACCAGCCTGATATTGATTTTTGTCGGAAGGGTAAAAACACAATATATATTATCCTTGCTTGGTGTTATGGCGGTATTGTGCGGTATCTTTTTCCTGGTGGCGAAAAATTCCCCCAACCAGGGCCGTTTACGCACATGGGGTAACCGTATCGAAAACTTTATGGGAACAGGAACCCCGGACCCCAAAGATGAATTCCAGAACAACCAGGCAAAAATAGCTATAGCCAACGGCGCCCCATTTGGAAAATTTCCGGGAAACAGTACCCAGCGCAATATCTTACCCCAGGCATATTCGGATTTTATTTTTGCCATAATTATAGAAGAGTACGGATTATTAGGTGCGATTGTTATAATACTGTTGTATCTGATATTGTTGTACCGTGGGATACGGATCGCCTCGCGATGTGATAAGTTTTTTGGCACCCTGCTTGGCCTGGGGATCAGTTTTGTAATTGTTTTCCAGGCGATGATAAACATGGGCGTTACCCTTGACCTGCTCCCCAATACAGGACAGACACTGCCATTGGTGAGCCTCGGCGGAACCTCAATTTGGTTGACCAGTATTGGAATTGGCATCCTTCTCAGTATTAGCAGGGCCAACGAAGAAGCTGAAAAACTCAAGGCGGAGCAGGATGCAAATCAGGAAGCAAATAATGAATTAAAAACAGAAACTACAGATGCAGTCACAGCATAGAAAATTTATAATCAGTGGTGGCGGAACCGGTGGCCACGTATTTCCTGCAATTGCAATTGCAAATGCCCTGATGAAAAAATGCCCTTCGGCCGAAATTCTTTTTGTTGGGGCATTGGGCCGCATGGAGATGGAAAAAGTACCGGAAGCGGGTTATAAAATCATCGGGCTTAACATCAGCGGGCTTCAGCGCAGGCTTACCCTGAAAAATGTTTCCACGCTTTTTAAACTCTTTTCAAGCCTGCAAAAAGCAAAAAAAATAATCAAACAGTTCAACCCTGATGTGGTTATCGGTGTAGGTGGCTACGCCAGCGGGCCGGTTTTGAAAATTGCCTCGTCAAAAAAAATTCCCACCGTGGTCCAGGAACAAAATTCCTATCCGGGCGTGACAAATAAAATTTTATCCAAAAAGGTGGATAAAATTTGTGTGGCATACGAAGGCATGGAAAAGTTTTTCCCGAAGGAAAAAATATTCCTGACAGGAAATCCCGTAAGGCAGGACATTACTGTATTACAGGGCAAAAAGGAGCGGGGCCTGGAATTATTCGGCCTTGATAAATCAAAAAAAACCGTGTTGGTAGTCGGCGGGAGCCTGGGTGCACGGACCATTAACAACGCGATCCTGAGCCACCTTGATTTGTTTGCCTGGAACAATGTCCAGTTGATCTGGCAGACCGGAAAAGCTTTTTTTGAAACAGCCCGGCAAGCTTGTTCCGACCTTGAAGACCAGGGAATACATGCACACGCCTTCATTTCAAAAATGGATTATGCCTATGCCGCCGCTGACATAGTGGTGTCACGGGCCGGCGCTATTGCTATTTCCGAGATTTGCCTGATCGGCAAACCTGCCATTTTAGTGCCTTCGCCTAATGTGGCCGAAGACCACCAGACGAAAAATGCACTCGCCTTGTCAAACTATTCGGCAGCCATCCTTGTTAAAGACAGCGAAGCACAGGAAACACTGGCACAACAGGCTATTGACCTGATCAATGACGAAATTGCGTGCGACAAACTCAGCGGGAACATTGCCCGTTTTGCACATAAAAATGCGGCCGACAGCATAGCCGATTTAATATTGGGAATGGTAAAAACTGAACAGGAATGATGCAACAGGCAACTAAAACATATTATTTTTTGGGAATCGGCGGTATCGGGATGAGCGCCCTTGCACGTTATTTTAAAAGACAGGGGCATCATGTCAGCGGGTACGATAAAACTCCGACCAGCCTTACACAACAGATGATCCATGAAGGCATTGATATCCATTTTAATGAGGATATTTCAAAAATCCCTTCGACGGTGGATCTCGTGATTTATACCCCGGCCATACCCAAAGAGCATTCGGAATATCAGTATATCCTGAAAAATGATTTTATCATAAAAAAAAGAGCAGAAGTTCTCGGAGAAATTACGAAAGATAAATTTTCTATTGCGGTGGCCGGAACCCACGGAAAAACAACCATTACCGGCATGATTGCACACATATTGCATACGGCGGGCATTCCCGTGGATGCATTTATCGGCGGCCTTGTAAAAAATTTTCAATCCAACCTGGTTACCTCACCAAACGCGGAGGTTGCCATCATGGAAGCCGATGAGTACGACCGTTCTTTTTTATGGTTAAACCCGGATATTGCGGTTATTTCTGCCATTGACGCGGATCACCTGGATATTTATTCCGATAAAAAAAACCTTGTTGATTCGTATCATGCTTTTGCCGGAAAAATTAAACCGGGTGGAAAACTGGTACTAAAGAACGGCCTCCCTAAACCTGTTTTGCAGGATGTAAGCACCTATCTATATGACAGCGCTCTTGATTCAGATTTTTATGCAAAAGATATTTTTGTCAAAGACGCAAAATTTCATGTCACCTTATGCCTTCAGGGTGAAGAGATCCCGCTGACGCTAAGCCTGCCGGGGAGGCATAACGTCGAAAATGCTGTCGCCGCCGCCGCCGTTTGTTCATTATTCGGATTAAAAACCGATGAGATAAAATCCGGCCTGGAAACCTATGAGGGTGTCTGCAGGCGTTTTGACATAAAATTTAAGCAGGGAAACAAAGCATATATTGATGATTATGCCCATCATCCGGAGGAACTGAGAGCGTTTATCAGCGCAGTTAAAGAATTATATCCGGATAAGAAAATCACCGGCATTTTTCAACCCCACCTGTTCTCAAGAACCATGCACTTTGCCGCTGAGTTCGCGCACGTGCTTGACCTGCTTGATGAAGCCATTCTACTTGATATCTATCCGGCCAGGGAATTACCTATTGAAGGCATAACCTCAAACACCATCCTTGAAAAGATGACGATTGAAAACAAAAAAATTGTTTCGAAAAACAAACTGCTGGAAGAGCTTCGTGAAAAAGATACAGAAGTCTTGCTTACTATGGGCGCCGGGGATATAGACCAGCTGGTGGAACCGATTACCGCATTATTGAAAGAAAAGAAATAACATGAAAAAAAGAGGTTTCAAAATATTTTTGTGGGCCGTTTCAATAGTGATTTTTTTGGTATTGACCGGTTTGGTGGTGAATAGATACGGAATGAACAAATGCCGCGGCGTTCAGATAAACATACACGCTCCTGAAGATGGCGCTTTTTTAACCCAGGAAGATGTAAGATCATACATCAGTGAGGCCGGAGATTCTCTTACCGGTGCTGACCTGTCCAACATAAATGTAGAAAAACTGGAATCCATAATTAACCAACAACCCTATGTGCTTAGTTCCAAGGTGTACATAACCCTGAGTGGAATACTTAAAATTGATATTACGGAACGTACGCCTATAGCCCGGGTTCAGCCGGACCTCCGAATGGAAAAAATAAAAAACTACGGATCTTATTACATCACCAGTGATGGCCGCATGATACCGGTAGAAGACGGAAAGGTGGCACGCGTGGTATTTGTGAACGGGAAAATACGGAATTTATACGCTGAATTTATTAAACTTGATGTTGACTCAACACAAATGGCTGAGGACACCACGGGCTTTATGACCACCTTGTACACGATCTATCACGTGGCCGGTTTTATCAGCAAAAATAAGTTCCTTAAAGCCCAGATACAACAAATATTCGTTGAAGAAAACGGCGACCTGGTCTTTATTCCGGAGGTTGGCGACCATATCATCATTTTCGGCGATGGCAATGATATGGCGAATAAATTCAGAAGGATTGAAATTTTCTATGAAAAAGCAGCTTTTATTAAAGGCTGGGATAAATATGATACGATCAACGTTAAATATAAAAATCAAATCATTTGCTCATAAATAAAAAATAATATAGTATGGAATCATCAGAAATTATTGTAGGCCTTGATATCGGTACAACGAAAATTGCCGCTATCGTCGGGCGTAAAAGCCAGTTTGGGAAAATTGAAATTCTGGGTCATGGCGCTGCAGAATCAATAGGCGTGAAACGTGGCGTGGTCATAAATATCGACAACACCATCGAGTCAATAAAAGCCGCTGTTAAAGAAGCCGAAGCCACCTCGGGCGTAAACATTAAATGTGTGAATGTCGGCATTGCCGGACAACATATCAAGAGTATTCAGCATAGGGGAAGCATCATCCGCAACACGCCGGACAACGTGATCACCCAGGATGATGTCAACAGGCTGATTGACGATATGTACCGCCTGGTGATGCAGCCCGGCGAAGAAATTGTTCATGTGATTCCACAGGAATATATAGTCGATAAAGAAACCGGCATAAAGAAACCTATTGGAATGGCCGGTGTCAGCCTCGAAGCAAATTTTCATATCATCACGGGGCTGGTTACTGCAGTGCAGAATATCTACCGTTGTGTAGACCGGGCAGGCCTGGAAATAGTGGATCAGATCCTTGAACCGCTGGCTTCCGCTGATGCGGTCTTGGTGGATGATGAGAAAGAAGCCGGTGTGGTGCTGGTGGATATTGGTGGCGGCACTACCGATATTGCCATTTTTCAGGATGATATCATCCGGCATACCGCGGTAATACCGTTGGGTGGAGACATCGTTACCGAAGACATCCGCGAAGGATGCACCATTATAAAGAAACATGCTGAAAAGCTTAAAGTAAATTACGGCTCTGCGCTGGCCAGCGAAAGCCGATCCGACGAATTTGTTTCCATACCGGGATTACACGGCAGGCAGCCCAAAGAGATCAGCCTGCGTAACCTTGCCGGAATTATTCAGGCACGCATGGAAGAAATCCTGGAATATGTGTACAACGAAATCAGGACATCAGGTTTCGAACGCAAACTGATAGCCGGACTTGTGCTGACTGGCGGCGGATCACAACTGAAAAATATTGTTCAGCTTGCAGAATTTGTAACCGGAATGGATGCCAGGATCGGTTACCCGAATCAGTATCTTGCCGATAATGTCCCCGAAGCAATGGCATTGCCCATGTATGCCACCGGTGTAGGCCTTGTGATCAAAGGCCTTGAAAAACAAAAGATCGTTTCGGATGTGCCAAAAACTAAAGAAGAACCAATTCAGACCCATTCCCGAAAAACTAAAGGAAACTTTTTTGACTCCTTATTTAAGAAAGGAAAACAGTTTTTTGATGATGAGGTAAATTAGATTTGACAGGCTTTTTTTTCTTTTTGAGGGCATAGTTTGCTCGTAAATCCTGATTTATTGTTTGAGAAATCTTGTAATAATCAGGATCGTAGAGAGAAGGCGAAGATTGAATTAACAGTATATAGTTAATAATTATTTTTTTTTGTGTTAATGAATCTTAAATAATGGGTTTATTTTGTATATTCAATAATATAACGTTATGACGATAAAATTTGACAGCCCAAAAGACTCAGCCTCAATAATTAAGGTTATCGGAGTGGGTGGCGGTGGCAGCAATGCTGTAAATCATATGTACAAACAAGGGATCAGGGGAGTAGATTTCATTGTGTCAAATACTGATTCCCAGGCGCTTGATGCAAGCCCAATACCCAATAAAATCCAGTTGGGCACAGCCCTTACGGAAGGCCTTGGTGCGGGCTCTGTTCCCGATACCGGCCGTAAAGCTGCGCTCGAAACCATTGAAGACATAAAAGAGTTTTTGCAGCAAAATACCAAGATGGTGTTCATTACCGCCGGAATGGGCGGAGGGACCGGAACAGGGGCTGCCCCGGTAATCGCACAGGTTGCCAAAGAAATGGGCATCCTTACCGTGGGTATCGTTACGCTGCCGTTTTCTTTTGAAGGGAAAAAACGTAAAAAACAAGCGGAAGAAGGCCTTGCTGAGTTGAGAAAATATGTGGACACCCTGCTGGTGATCTGCAACGATAAATTGCGCGAGCTTCATCATGATTTGAAACTTTCAGAAGCCTTCAACAGGGCGGATGATATCCTGACCATAGCAGCCAAAGGTATTGCTGAAATCATCACGGTTTCGGGATACATAAATGTTGACTTCAATGATGTGAACACGGTAATGCGTAACAGCGGCGTGGCCATCATGGGAACCGGCGTTGCCGAAGGCGAGAACAGGGCTGTTGCCGCCGTTGAAATGGCATTGTCATCACCGCTGCTGAATGAAAATGATATCACCGGTGCGCAGAATATTCTTTTATATATTTCATCCGGAAAAGATGAAATTACTATGGATGAAGTTTCTGAAATAACAGATTATATTCAGAATGCGGCTGGCTCTTCTGCCGAGATCATCTGGGGCAACGGGAATGAAGAATCACTCGGCAATATGATCAGCGTGACGCTTATTGCTACCGGGTTCAGCGCAAGCAATAAACCTGAATATTTTGCCACGGAAGCCAAACAACCCGAAAGAAAAATCTTAACCTTCGATAACGAACCGGTAAAACCAGTTGAAAAACCTGCAGTTGCTGAAGACGAGATGGTGCTGATCACCAAGGCCCCTGAAACGGAAGAAGTAAAAATGAATTTTTCTTTTAATACATTCACAACCTCACCGGTTGAAGAACCACAGAATGTAACCCCGCAAAACGAGCCGGAAAAAGAAACAAAGGTTGAGTTCAATGTTACTCAGGATGATGCCGAAATGCGCCTTTTTACCAAAAAAGAGGTTAATGAACCTTCCTTCGTCAATGAACCTGTCATGAATTTTGACCAACCGGATCCCAAGATCACCAAAAAGGAAGACCTTACTCCGGAAGAGAATGAAAAATTTAATAAAAGACAGTCCGAACGGGTGATCAACCTCAGGGAAATGAGCCAGAAAATCAAAAATCAGGAAGGGCTTATCGAACTGGAAAAAATTCCGGCTTATATCCGTCGTCAGACACAGCTTGAAAACAATAAACCTTCCTCGGATTCCGAAATTTCAAATTTGTCATTGGGTACTGATGATGAAAATAAAACCGGCATTAAAAAAAACCCATTTATCCACGATAACGTAGATTAGACCTGTTATGAGCCTGGAACTGAAAATCAATGACGACATAAAGCAAGCCATGCTTGCACGAAATAAGGACCTGCTGGAAGCGCTGAGAGCTGTGAAATCTGCTTTGCTGCTTGCCAAAACCGAAAAAGGCGATTCCACTGTTGACGAAGAAGCCGAGATAAAAATTTTGCAGAAACTGGTAAAGCAACGTCGCGAAACTGCGGAGATATATTCTTCACAAAACCGCCAGGACCTTGCAGATATTGAAAATTTCCAGGCCGGTGTGATTCAGAAATACCTGCCCGAACAAATGGGTGAGGAAGAATTGACAAACATCATCAAGGGTATTATCGCTGAAGTAGGCGCTACATCTATAAAAGACATGGGTAAAGTGATGGGCGCCGCCTCAAAGAAACTTGCCGGAAAAGCCGACAATAAAGCCATTTCGGAAAAAGTAAAACAGATTTTGGGTATCTAACCTCTCTTGTTTTTTGTTTTCAGAGGAATAAATTCAGTCTTTTATAAGTTATCGCCTCCCTGTTGGCTGTTTGTGATTTATTCCTTCTTCTTAGGGTTAAAGCCATAGTAATAACTGATGTTTAGCCCGGCATTCCATAACCATCCGGACACAGGTGCGTCAATGATTTTTAATACTCCGAAGCGGTAACATGGCTCAACTCTCAGGTTCATGCTGTTGTTTATTTTATAATCAATACCTGCGCTAATAAATGGTGAGAGGTTGACTTTTTTATAATCGAACAAGGTGGGCTCATTTTTTATAACTTTACGGTTATCATATTTGAGTATTTCTGACTGTATTTCCGTTATGAAAAAGTTTGTTGTCAATCCAACACTTGTAAAAAACCTCACCTTTTTTTTGCCGATGGTAAAATTTGCTTTTAATGGAACATCTATGTAATGGAAGTGATAGTTAAAAATTGCCTTATCAGGCATCATCGGATCATCCGGTTGGTCGGGATAAAATTCAGTTTGGATATGTTGAAAACCTTTTTCGGAATATTGAATGCCTGTTTCTATTCCCAAATAACTGGTAATGTTATAGCAAAAATTTAGTCCAGCCGTATATCCAATTTTAATGGTTTCATGCTCGTTCCTTAGTTTGACCACAATATCGCTTTCAGAACGGCCGTCGTTGTTGCAAAGTGTCCGGAAACAAACATCCGGCGAAATGTTTATTCCGATCTGAAATCTTTTAAATTCCGCAGTCGGATTATCCTGTCCATGGGCACTAAGAGTAATTATGGTCAAAATGAGAATTGAAATTTTTTTCATGATGTCCGAGGCTTACTTGTTCTTATGCTTAGCTGGCAGTGATGGTATATATTAAGCGTAAGCATTTTTCAAATCCACATCAGAATTGGTTTTTATACTTTGTGTGAAGTTTTAATAAAGCAGTCCATTATTGAGTGGGTTTTTCAGATCAATCCAAAAAATGTGTAGTGCCTCATCATCATCGCCTGTCCCATTTTTATTCGTATCTATTTTTGCAAAAACATACATATAATCATTTGCCGGATCATATTCAGAACGTAACACAGAATAATTCATTGGCACCAATAGTGTTTTGTTTTGCGCATTACTATCAATGTAATAAAAATGCCTTAAGTCATGTATGTTTATTAATCCATCGCCGTTGCTATCTTCATCGTAAACGGAAATCAGATAGTAATTACGGAGTACAGGTTTATAATTAAGAGTATCATTGGTGAACGAAGGAAAATAGAGTGTCTTAATCAGAACCGGCTTATTAAAGAAATAGTTACTTTTTTGTGCCTTTGTATCAAAAAGAGAAATATTTACCATATTATATCCGTATACAGCCTCTAATCCGGGCAAAAAATTCTCATGCCAGTAATTACCATTGCTGTTTCCAAGCTCAGCGTAATTTACGTAAAAATTGTCCGATCCAATGAAAGTGGTTTCTGTCCTTTTATTATAATTTACCAAATAAACAGTTGTTAATCTATACTGTGAATTTCCGGTCAGAAGAATGCCTCCGGGCCTGGTTTTTAATATTAAAGAATCTTTTGCAATCCCACTGGTATTTTCTTCTCCCTCCGCACTAGTTTGTTGACTAACCGAAAACCCTTTTTGTTCAAGTTTATTCCTTGAACAACCTATCATAGTAATAATAATCAGTAACCCGGTCAATGTTTTTGTCAGATTCATAGTTACAATTTTTTTAAAAAAGTTATTCTTATTTTTTACACATATTACAGGCAAATGTAATTAATCTTTTCAATCGTAATACTCTTTTAATAAAATGGAATTAATTATTCAAAAATTTCATCTATCTCAATAGAAATAACTGAATTTCAATAAGTTCATAATTTCATTGAATTGTTAGTTACTTAATCAAGCCTTTTATTGTTTCGTAGAAACAAAGTGCGCAGGCCTGCCCAGACGGCGGGCCGGTGTTGAGGTGAATCAGAAAATATTTGAAAATCTTCAAAGTCACCGCAGGTGTTTCTCGTCCGCCCCGGCGGACGAGACCGCTTTGATTAGATTTTCAATATTTTCTGAGAGCGGGCTGAAGCATCGTCTGGGTTGTCATTTTCTTTGGTTCGTTTCTTTTGGACAGGCAAAAGAAATGAACAACGAAATCAAAAAATGATACTATTTAATCTGTTAAATGCGACATTCTACTTTTTAGAAGTATTGGTATCTGAGATAAAAAAAAGAAGCCTCGTAAACACGTGGCTCCTTACATTATTTTGTAGCATATAAATTTCGGCTAAAACGCTTTTTCGAGTATCTCCCGGCTTACTTCCGGCGTTATATCATGGGTTTCAGAAAGCGCTGTTAATCCATGAGCCACAAGTTGTTCCACAACAAGCGGAATTTTATCAGCGGTAACACCGTATTGCGAAAGATGCGTTTTAATGCCAAGGCTTTCAAAAAAATCCCTGGTCTTTTGAATGGCCTTATCCATCTTTTCTTCTTCGCTGCCGGAATCTAAATGCCATACCCGTTCGGCATACTGCAGAATTTTTGCGCGTTTTTGTTCCCGCCTTACCTCAAGAAGGGCCGGATATATGATGGCCAGGGTTTGTCCGTGATCAATACCAAACAAAGCCGTCAGCTCATGACCGATCATATGCGTGGCCCAATCCTGAGGCACGCCGGTGCCGATCAAACCATTCAACGCCATGGTGGCGCTCCAGACAAGGTTGGCACGCGCATCATAATTCCTGGGTTCGTTAACGGTGGTTGTCCCGATTTCAATTAATGTTTGCAGTATACCCTCGGCCATTCGGTCCTGTACCTTGGCATCCGCGGGAAATGTGATGTATTGCTCCACGGTATGGACAAACGCATCAACCACGCCGTTGGCAACCTGGATTTTTGGAAGCGTAAATGTAATGGTTGGATCCAAAATTGAAAATTTGGGGAATGTCATTTCGCTCATCACCGGAAATTTTCCATGATCATAGCTGATCACAGCTCCGTCGTTCATTTCAGAACCGGTGGCAGGCAAGGTCAATACCACGCCGAAAGGAACCGTTTTTTTTACTTCCTGCTCCGTAATCCGGTTAAATCCGAATTTCAGCAAATCGCGCGCATCGCCTTCGTAGTGGGTGGCAAGAGAAATGAACTTGGAGCCGTCGATCACGGAACCGCCGCCCACCGCCATAATGAAATCAATATTTTCTTTTCGGATCAATTCAACAGCTATCATCAGGGTCTCATAGCGGGGGTTGGGCTCAATACCTGCAAATTCAAAAACAGTTCTGTTGCCAAGGTTGGTTTTAACGGTATCGATCAGCCCGCTTTTTCTGGCGCTTCCGCCTCCAAGGGTTATCAGCACGCTGGCATTGGCCGGAACATATTTATCAATAAGCTCCAGTTTGTTTTTTCCAAAAAAAATCCGCGTGGGATTATAAAAATTAAAATTAAACATAGAATGGCCTCCCTGATTTATAAATAATGAATGTTTGTTATTTTTTTATTCTCTTGTCATAATCTTTTTGTACCAATTGCCGGCTGTTTGCAGTACCGTGCGAAGGCAAAAATACGGAACATTTGGTTTCTAACAACCTTCCCCAGCTTTGTATCATCTGATCAGGTTCCTGCGCAAAAGGCGGAAATACCGACCATTTGAATACTCCGAACATCGCATCCCCGACAAGGGCAATCTCATCATCAACGATTACGCTTACTGAACCTGAAGAATGCCCCGGCGTATGCATGATGTATGCATTAAATCCGTCATCCTTAAAATTATTTTTCGTTTCTGTCAGTAAATCATTGGAACAGGGTTCGCATTTAAATTTGTGAGCAACGTGTTTGGAGAGAAGGTTAACAAGGGTGCGGGTAACAAAATTGGTTCCCTGCGGTATTAAAAAATCACCGGAGGCCAGATATGAAGCCTCATCCTTATGAATGATCACCCGTGCATTAAATTTTTCTTTTATGCTGCGGGCATTCCCGGCATGGTCAAAATGGGAATGAGTTAAAATCAAATAATCAATTTGATGAACATTTAATCTTGTTAAACGCTTTTCGAGTGTTTTCCCCATGAATTTCGGGCCGGTATCGATCAAAATGTTTTTTGCCCCGTTTGTTAAAAGAAAAACATTGCTTCTTCCCGACAAAACCTGTAAGATCCTGTTTCCGCTTTTTGTTTTCCATGATTTCATTTTGACCGGTTTTTACAACCCGCATGGGCTTCATAGTATGAACAATGATTTATCCCGGAGCATTGAAATACCCATATCCATAGTCCGAAAAGCCTAATCATTGGTCAAGCTTTGCTGTGTTTAATTATTTTAATTCTATGTTTTATCTAATGTAATATCCTTCAGTTTTTTTGATAATTTTTCTAAAAAAATGTCATCAGTTCCACAGCAACCTCCTAAAATTTTGAAATTATATTTTTTAATCAGATAACACATCTCATCAATCATCGTGTCAAAATTTTCCCGAATCAGAATCCCACTGTTGTTCAATTCTTCAGGGCTAAGCGAAGATGTATTCGCCTGAATTCCCCGGAAACGCTTTAATTGTGGAGCGTTCAAATTGACCTCCTGCTCCAGTGCAAGTTTCAGGTTTATGGGATGAATACAATTTGCCATATAACAAATGGGCCGTGGATTTACTTTTTCATCAATTATTCTTATTGCTTCAGCAATACTTGTCCCGTCAAGCAGGCAACCATCTTTCCGGACCATAAAGCTTATGATATAAGGAATTCCTGATTTTGCCATTGCCATTGCCATACCAGCAGCCTCGCTGATAGCTGGCATGATACCGGCAAATAAGAAATCTACTTTTGCTTCGGTGAATTCAGCTACCTGAATTTTGTGAAATTCAAATGATTCCTCAATTTCCAATGCTCCTTCAGCATTATAAGCATCACCTTTACATCCGAGTAGCCCTCCGATGAATATTTTATGGCAAAAGTCCGGATATTCACTACTCAAATCAATAAGGTAAGAACATGAATCAGCGATTAAATTTCTGTCGGCATACGTTGACTGTTTGATGGTTTCAAAATTTACTTTTCTGGTAGGCGTCATGAGCATGATGGGTAAATCATATTTTTGTGCCACTGCTATATACTGCCTGTAGAGTATGGTTAATTTGTTTTGTGGATCATAAATTAAGCCGGCATGATTAATATGATGATCCAATGCCGCCTTGAACTCATTTTTAAGCCGTTCAACTATGGCTCCTTCAGTAAGGATAAATCCGGAACTGTTAAACTGTTTTTCAAAGTGCATATGTACCGCGTTTGATTGTTGTTTAAGTATCGGAACAAGCCAGTTGCATTTTCCTTTGATTTTGGTTTTTCTAAAGGGTCTGTAAATCATTATGCGCTGCAATCGCAAAAACGCTGGCCTATAAGGTACCATGAGGAATCTATGCAGGTGAAATATAAGTCAACTTTGAAGTATTCACCCATGATAACATTAACTTTCATAAACTTTTTATAATTTAATTTCGCAGGTAAAATAATTTTTTTTGCTGTCTCTGCAGCTACATCATAATAATCCGGCAACGCTTCTTTGCTGGTTTCAGAATAATAGAATCCGTCTTTCTCACCGGGATATCCCTCACAAAAATCACCTTTTGGTGTCCTGTTAAAAATGTTTGTTGCCGGGATATTTTTTACGTCAGCCATATCCGCCACTTTCATACTTTTCGATGCCGAGCAAAATGCCCCCGGGTTAGTATACACATACACGCCAATGTCCTTGTGTATGTAATTGTCCAGGCTATTAGCCCCTTTGAGGGATACGACAAACGTTTTAAAAAAAGTTTCAAAATTCTGTGGCTCGCGGCTTGCATTTGCTAAAGAATCTTGTTTGGCTTTTTCTTCAGCGGCGGAATTTTTCTGTCCCGGGCCGCAGGCAGCAAATACCACCAGAATTGATATTACCAGTAAACTTAATTTTTTTTTCATTTTTTTGAAATTAATAAAACACAAAAGAGGTGGTGTGAAGAATTTTGTATATTAGAAAACGGCATCACATTCTTCATTTGGCTTCAAATTTAATAATAAATTGGTTCAATACCATCAACCGGGTTCTGCCCCTGTCCGGCGAAGGTGCTACCTTCATCTAACCCATTTTATCAGGCGCTGCCTGAGAAGAATTAATATCAAATTCCTTTTCGATGAACTGAACTGTTAATTCAAGGCCATTTGCAGTTTGAAGTTTTTTTGAAATCGCCGCTGCATTTTTCTTAAAGAGTTCGTTTGTAACACAGGCGGTAATAGCAGAAGAAATTTCTTTTGCCGTCATGGTCTTAAAATCACAGGTGGCAGGCCCCAAGCCTAATTTCACAATCTGGTTGCGGTTCTCAAACTGATCACCCATAAAAGGAAATGCCGCTTGCGGAATGCCGGCTCTTGCTATTGCCGCCATGGTGCCGGTTCCTCCGTGATAAATGACGGCAGCCAATCTGTGGAACAGCAGATCAAACGGCAGTTCATCAACATATAAAATATCGCGGGCATTACTTTCGGGAAACTCAGCCCATCCCTTAGAAATGATCAGGCGCTGGCCTGTTGCATCCCGGACTTGCTCAAAAACCGAACTGAATTTTGCGGTATCTACAATCGGGTTGCTGCCAAAACCTATATATACCGGCGGTTTCCCGGATACCAAAAATGTTTCCACCTCAGCGGGTAACTCATTTTTTGATGGCAGCAGCATAAAACCGGTCTGGGTAAAAGCAAAGGCGGTTCCTTCACGCGCCGGGCTCAATTCTTTGTCGCAGGCCAGGATGACGTTGCTGCCTAACCAGTGTTGCCAGACATCTTTAATCGGCGGAAGCCCGTAATTCGCCCGTTGTTTGTTTATGAAGCCTTTTGTCATAAGGTTTACGACCTTCCGGCCGAAACCAAACATCATACGGTTTTTGAGAGGATCATCTTTTGTTGTTCCCAGAATAACCGGATAAAAAGCCACAAACCTGTAAGGCACCTTTAAAATATCTGCCGCCGTCTGGACACCCATCACGATTCCGGCGGCCAGCAGCAGATCCACACCCTTGATGATATCGGGCAATAGGTTTATCTGCTCCCGGATGATTTTCTTTCCCTGGCTAGGAGAGATCGTTACTGCAACACCGCCTTTTTGTTTTTCGGGATTTTCTTTTATGCTTTTCCTGATCTGCGGCCCGAAGGCTACAAAAGGACAACAATAGGCTTTGACCAGTTGCTCATTTTCAGAAGGAGCACAAATGGTGACATCGTGTCCTTTCTTGATCAGCCCTGTGGCTAATGCCAGCATCGGCTGCACATCGCCTCGGGTTCCCAGAATAACGCATGCTATTTTCATGGATTTTAAATTGAACGTTAAATATCAAAATGATCCACAGAAATCAACAGCAAAATACCAATCAAATATACAAAATATTTGTTGATTATCAAAGGATTATATGTTTTTTGCCTTCCCGTCCGGCGAAGGTGTTGCCTTCGACAAAACCATTTTATCATGCGCTGCCTAGGAAAAAAATATAACTTTGTTTTGGAGATGAGAAAATGCTGAAAGCAAAACGTTTATTCTAACATGCGGGAGGCATTGACGTATAAAGGGTTGATACAGTTATTGAAAAAATGAATTACAATAAAAATAAAGTAAAAACATTTATTATTTCAGGCATTGTTGCCTTGTTGTTTGTGTTCTTAATTTATCCTTTTTTTGAAATTATATATTATAAACATAAGATAGTTTTTGGAGATTCCACCCGTTATTCATGGCTTTTAAATGATAGTATTAAATTAGATACAACATGGTCCAAGGATCCAAAATTATCAATAGCAGGCAGGGTTAGGGAAAGCGATATATATTATAATTACAATTTGGCGAATGGCATTGATTTACATGTTTTGGAATTCCCAGGTTTGGATAAAATAAAATTGAAAGATATTATTTTTGATTATACCGGAGATTTTAGTCGGTTTAAAAAAAGAAAAATTGTCATTTATAATAAAGATATAAAGGGGTGGCCTGAAATTTCAATAAAATTTAAACTTCCTTTTGATAATACCTTAAAAGTAAACTTAGATGTAAATTCTGATTGGAAAAACATAAAAGATACTGTAAACTGCAAAGCATTCTTTGGTAGTTTAAACAAGATGTCGCTGGCAAATGAGAATGGGGAACAACTTGTCCTTTTTGATTTCCAGCCGGTCCCAAAAGCTATAATCACATTTTATAAAACAAATTTCAGTTTTTATGTCATAATTATAACGTCAGATCGCGATCTCGATGAAAACGGTATAAAAGTTCTTAAATTAAAATAATAATTTCTCCGGCGAAGGTTCTACCTTTGTCTAAACTATTTTAACAGGCGTTGCCTGTAAAAAAGAAATTTAAACAGCCCGTTACTTTTTTGTTTTTCTTTCCATAAATTCATACAACAACCTTACGCCAACGCCGCTGCCGCCGGCCCCCCGGTAACTGTCTTTTTTTTCGTTGTAAGCCGGGCCTGCAATATCCAGATGAATAAACGGATACCGGGTGAAGTGTGCCAGGAATTTTCCCGCGGTGATGGCCCCGGCAAAACGCCCGCCGGTGTTTTTGATATCGGCAATATCCGATTTTATCAGTTCATCATAATCCTCCCAGAACGGAAACTCCACCACACGCTCAAAAACCTCGTTACCCGCTGCCACTATTTCTTTAAATTCCTGTGGTGATTTTTGTTCCATGCCCACCATTCCAAAACTTCCGATCGCCGCCTGGGCTGCGCCGGTGAGCGTGGCAAGGGTTATGACCAGCTGAGGTTTGTATTTTTTTGCGTAGATCAGCGCGTCGGCAAGTATCAGGCGGCCTTCAGCATCGCTGTTCAGGACTTCTACACTGGTTCCGTCGGCATAATTAATGATATCGCCCGGCACCAGCGAGTTTCCGGAGGGGCGGTTGTCCGTCACCGGCACAAGGCCCACCACATGAACCGGAAGTTTTGCCTGGGTAATCGCGTAAAGCGCAGCAACCACCGCCGCACCGCCCGCCATATCATCCTTCATGGTTTCCATGTTGGCCGCGCTTTTTACGTTGATACCGCCGGTGTCGTACATGATGCCCTTCCCGACGAAAACATACGGTTTTTTATTCACCGGGCGCGGCGGGTTCCATTCAATAATAATAAACGCGGGCGGGTCAATACTGCCGCTGTTTACGGCCAGAAGCCCATTCATTTTCAACGCTTCTATTTTGGATTTATTAAATATTTCAACCCTTGCTTCCGTGTTTTTAAACAGCTCCGACACTTGTTTGGCAAATAAGGTTGAATTGAGCTTGCACACGGGTTCGTTCACAAAATCACGGCAGCGATGAACCGCTTCTGTCAGCGCCAGTAATTGCTGTAGTTGTTTCTCATTGACGGATTTTGAACAAATTTTCAAGGTTTTTAAACGATGTTCCGATTCCGAAGCTTTTGATTTGTATTTTAAAAACTGGTAGGCCGAAAGTGCCACGCCTTCAACAAACGCAAGTATTTCTTTGGCTGTCGTGCCTTCAGAAACCAGCGTTATGTCCCCAAGTTTTAGTTCATCGGCAAGCGTTACCAGCTGACAGCCCATTTTGCGCAGATCTTCACGTACCAAATGTTCCGTTTTTTTCCCGGATCCGATCACATAAAAGTAAAGGTGTTGGTTGAGCCTGTTGACCTTAATGAACCCTTTTTTTGTGTCATCGGACTTTTTTTTCAGGTACATGAGTTCTTCTTTGGCAAGGGACTTTTTAGCCGTTGTAAGCAATTGCTCAGCAGTCTTGCTGATCACGACCAGCGAATCGTTTTTCGAAAATTCTTTTACAATTTGTATTTTGAGTTTCATGTGTGATAAAATAAAATGTTTTATGAACGACGTTGTCCGGTTAAAATTTTTCAAATTTATGAAAAGCACTACTATAAGACTCTTTCAGGTAATATTTAAAAACACAACCTTCTTTTTTTTAGATGTCCGCCGCGGCGGATTGCTTTTCATCAATTTATTTTGCCTCGGTTCTAAAGGATGTAAATTGATGAAAATCAACACTTCCTTTAGGATAAGAGGTCAAGAACGAAATATTTTTTACATCCTTTCTCAATAAAAAAATTTTACCGGACACTAGTATTTATTAATACAAATTTAGTTTTTCCTGTCAAATTTGTAATTTTGTTTAGATGAACCTGACAAATATTTTCGATAAAGCGCTCCGCTCCGAAGCGATATCAAAGGATGAGGCCTTATATGCTTATGAAAAAGCGGCGTTATCGGACATGATTTTTATTGCTAACGAAATACGGAAAATAAAACACACGGGAAATACCGTCGGCTGGATCATCGACCGCAACGTGAATATTACCAACGTCTGCATGTCGCATTGCCTGTTTTGCAATTTCTACCGGAAAAAAGATGACCGGGAAGCTTATATCACTTCGTTAGAACAGTACAAACAAAAAATTGATGAACTTTTTTTGCTGGGCGGAAACCAGCTGTTGTTGCAGGGCGGCATGAACCCTGAGCTGGGGCTTGAATTTTATATGAATTTATTTAAAACCCTTAAAGCACTTTATCCTGCTTTAAAATTGCATGCTCTGGGACCGCCGGAAATAGTTTTCATTGCAAAAAAAGAAAAAAAATCATACCGGGAAATCTTGGAAAAGCTTATGGCCTCTGGCCTCGACAGCCTGCCCGGCGCGGGAGCAGAAATTTTGTCCGACAGGGTACGGAAGATAATTTCTCCCGCCAAATGCAGCACACAGGAATGGCTCGATGTGATGCGTGAAGCCCACAAACTGAACCTTCCAACATCCGCCACCATGATGTTAGGCCATATAGAAACCCCGGAAGAACGTATCAACCATTTATTGCAGATCCGCGAAGTTCAGGATGAAAAACCTCAGGATGCATTCGGGTTTCTTTCTTTTATTCCCTGGCCTTTTCAGCATGTGGGGACGCAATTGAATAAAAAATTACAAGTGGCCAACACCATTACCGACAATGATTATGTGCGGTTTATAGCGCTCAGCAGGATGGTGCTGAATAATATTCCGAACATTCAGCCGTCGTGGCTGACGGTGGGGGTGCCGCTGGCGCAGGTATGCCTTCATGCCGGGGGCAACGATTTTGGTTCGGTGATGATCGAAGAACATGTGGTTTCTGAAGCCGGCGCCAATTACTGGCTTGAGAAAAATGAAATGGTGGAAGCCATCAAAGCCGCCGGCTTTGAACCAAGACTCAGGAATCAGAAATTTGAGTATTTTTGAAATAAATTTACAAGCATGAAAAAATTTGCAGTAATACTTGCCGGATGCGGCTCGCTCGACGGCGCCGAGATCCACGAATCGGTGATGACATTGCTGGCCATAGACAAACACGGGGCATCTTACAAAATTTTTGCACCGGACATCAACCAGCATCATGTGATAGACCATTACCATAAAAGGCAGATGGATGAAACCCGCAACATACTTGTGGAAGCAGCGCGCATCGCCCGTGGCGATATCCAGCCCTTGTCAAAATTCAATGCTGCGGATTTTGACGCACTGGTGCTGCCGGGAGGTTTTGGCGTGGCCAAAAATCTGTGTACCTATGCCTTTGAGGGTTCAAAAATGACCGTGAATCCGGAAGTGGAGGCCGCCATAAAATCGGTTAAAGCATTGGATAAACCAATAGGCGCCTTGTGTATCGCCCCGGTGATCCTGGCGAAGATTTTCGGAAATGTAACACTTACCATCGGTAAGGATGAAACTACCGAAAAACATATTGAATCCATGGGCGCCAAAAACATCAGGACCGGCCACGGCGACGTGGTGGTGGACGAAAAAAATAAATTTTTCACCACACCCTGCTACATGCTTGATGCCCGGATATCCCATATTGCCGAAGGCGCCGAAAACCTTATTGCTGCCATGTTGAAAAAAATGTAAGCTTTGGTTGCAATAATATCAGGTGATTTAAGTTTTTTTGGAACATTATAGTATGCCCGGACACGGAATAATTTGTTGCTTTATGCAAATTTTACTAACTTTATAGTCTGATTATTTATGTAATTATGAAAAAGCGTTACGTTGCTTTTCTTTTATTTCTTGTTGGCTGGTGCTCTGCTTATGCTACGCACCAGCGTGCAGGAGAGATTACATATAAATGGCTCTATGGGCTCACTTATCAGGCTACCATAATTACTTATACCTATTCGAACAGCCCGGCAGACCGCCCTGAGCTTGAATTATTCTGGGGCGACGGTACTTCCGATATCATCCAGCGTGTTGAAAAAACCCCGATTACCGCCGAAATCAACTATAACAAATATACGTATAATGGAGAAGGGACTGGTGGCATTCATACATATCCGGCGCCGGGCACCTATACTATGACAATGGAGGACCCTAACAGAAATGCAGGAATAATTAATATTCCCAATTCTGTAAATATTCCCTTCTTTATCGAAACAACACTTGTAATCAACCCTTTTCTTGGGAATAATAATTCTCCCGTCCTTCTGAATCCGCCGATTGACAATGCGTGTATTTACCAGCCGTTTATGCACAATCCCTGGGCGTACGATCCCGACGGGGACAGCCTTTCATACCGCCTCGACAGTTGCAAGGGGCAGGGGGGTGTTTATATTCCCGGTTTCTTCTTTCCCCCGGCCAATAATGTTTTATCGATCGATCCTTACACCGGAGAACTGCTCTGGGACAGCCCCCAGTTGAACGGCGAATATAACCTATGCATCATTGTGGATGAATGGCGCAGCGGCATACAGATAGGTTCGGTCAGGCGGGATATGCAGATAACCGTTATTTCATGCGACAACCAGCCGCCACTGATAAAAACCATATTGGATACCTGTGTCCTGGCCGGGACGTATCTGTCATTTAAGGTGAAGGCTTATGATCCCGATTCAGGGATCGTCACACTTACGGGGAACGGCGCGCCTTTGCTGGTGCCTTCCAGTCCGGCCGTTTTTCCGCAGCCGGTGCAGGGAACGGGACATGTTAGTTCACAGTTCAGCTGGCAGACCGAATGTTCGCATGTAAAGAAAAGCCCCTACCAGATGAATTTCAAAGCAAAAGATAACGGCTTCCCGGTGAATCTGGTGAATTTTACATCTGTAAACATCACAGTGGTGGGCCCTGCACCTGAAAACCTTACCGCCACACCCAACGGTGATGCCATCGACCTGAAATGGGAAAAAAGCATTTGCGAAAACGCCGTTGGATACCGGATATACCGAAGGAACGGCTATTACGGCTTTTTCCCGGATCATTGCGAGACGGGAGTCCCTGCCTATACCGGTTATTCCATGATCGGCCAGATACCCGACCTTAACGATACCACTTATTCGGATGACAACAACGGCGCGGGGCTGGTCCGCGGCATAGATTATTGTTACATGGTGATTGCTTATTACCCGGATGAGGCCGAAAGTTATGCGTCTCTCGAAACCTGTGCCGAGCTGGCCAAAGATGTCCCGGTCATTACCAATGTTAGTGTGAAAAATACCGATCCGGTGAACGGATCAATGTGGGTGGCATGGTCGAAGCCTACAGAATTCGACTCGGTACAGATACCCGGGCCATATAAATACCTGATTTATCGCGGGGTAGGATACAACGGGGCCAATTTCAACCTGATCGATTCACTGGCATCTTTAAATGATACCACATACAACGATACCTTGCTGAACACACAGGAACTTCCTTATCATTACCGCATCGATTTTTATAATGATGAACCCGGCAACCGTTATTTTGTGGGCTCTACCTCCAATGCTTCTTCCATTTTCCTGACGTTGATACCGTCAGATAACAAACTGACGCTTACCTGGCAGCCGGATGTACCATGGCTTAACGATTATTTTGTTATTTACAGGCAGGATCCGATTTCGTTGCTGTATGATTCTATTGCGTTTGTTACAGCGCAAACCTATACAGATACAGGCCTGATAAACGGAACCACCTACTATTATTATGTGAAATCTGTGGGCCGCTATACGGCTGCAGGATTTGCTTTCCCGTTAGTGAACCTTTCCCAGAAAGCCTGCGGCGTTCCTGTTGATAACGAACCTCCATGCCCACCGGTATTATTTGGTGACGTTGACTGTGCAAACATCAGGAACATGTTGCTGTGGACCCTTGCTGATCAAAGTTGTGCCGATGATGTGGTCGCTTACAACCTTTATTATTCTCCCGGTGAAGGTGGCGATTATTCGCTGGTATTTTCCACCACCAACCTTCAGGATACCAGTTTTATTCATACCGGAATAGGCTCTATTGTCGGCTGTTATTATGTTACGGCCGTGGACTCATTCAATAATGAAAGTTTGCCAAGCAACCTGGTCTGTTTTGACATCGACCAGTGTTCGTTGTATCAGCTTCCCAATGTGTTCACGCCCAATGGTGACGGATCCAATGATTTTTTCAGGCCTTTCCCATACGATTTTGTTGAAAAAATAAACCTTGTTATTTTCAACCGTTGGGGAACCATCGTATTTAAAACCGAAGATCCTGATATAAATTGGGACGGCAAAGAAAAAACCACGCATCAGGATTGCAGTGTCGGTGTTTATTACTATGTCTGCGATGTTTATGAACAACGGCTGGGCGGAATTGAAAAACGGACGCTCCATGGATTGATCCATCTGATACGATAAGCTGCCCGCCTAAAAGGATCATTCAGAAAGTATCGTAGCCCTCTAGTGTTCTTAATAACCAATTATTGTTTTGTAGCCCGCTGGTGGCCCATTAAGGTGGCGGAGCGTTGGCCTGCCCAGACGGCGGGCCGGTACTGGCGTGAATTAGAAAATATTTGAAAATCTTCAAAGGCGCCATAGGCATCTTCTGCCAGCTTTCTGGCTGGCAGAACTACTTTGAATAGATTTTCAATATTTTCTGAGAGCGGGTTGAAGCATCGTCTGGGCCGTCATTTTCTTTGGTTCGTTTCTTTTGGACGGCAAAAGAAATGAACAAATCAATCAAAGAAATGATAATAATTTATGTATTAGGTGATTTATTTTTCTTCTTTGAAATCATCAAATTCGGGTCAAATTAATAATCTTTTTACTTGTCACTTTCAGATTTTTTGTATTATTTAGCAGAAAATTCTGAAAAATAATTATTAACTAAAACTGCAATACCTATGTCTGAACAGAAAAAATTTGTGCCATTTGTCTCGTCCGAGACCAATATGGCTGAGTTCACGTTGAAGGCGCTGATCATTGGCCTTGTTATGGCTGTATTGTTGGGAGCTGCCAATGCTTATCTCGGCCTGAAAGCAGGGATGACCATTGCGGCAACTTACCCTGCCGCCGTAATTGGAATGGCCATTCTGAAAATGATGAAAGGCTCGATACTTGAAGAAAACTTCGCACGTACCGTTGGTTCTATCGGAGAGTCTGTGGCTGCCGGTGCTATTTTTACCCTGCCTGCATTTTTTATTGCCGGTGTATGGGACCCGTTTTTCACACCCGGAAACTATGTAACTTCCACACTGATCCTGATCGCCGGTGGTGTGCTGGGTATCATGTTTGTTGCCTTGTTACGCCGTGTGATGGTGGAAGATGTTGAAATGAAATTCCCCGAATCTATTGCAGCAGCCGAAATACATAAAGCCGGCCGTCGTGGTGGTGGTGGTTCTAAATTTTTGTTTGGCGCCATGATAGGCGGTGCATTGATTAAAGCACTTGGCGAATTTAAATTTTTTGCTCTTACCTGGGAAAAGTTTGTAGCTTTTGGCAAATCAACTATTACCGGTACTGCATTTAAGGGTCAGGGAGGTATGCTCCTCAGCTCACCGGGTATCAGTCCTGCATACATGGGCGTTGGATATATTATCGGCCCCAAACTGGGAGCACTTAACTTCAGTGGCGGTTTGATCGCCTGGGGACTGTTAGCTCCGATTATTTATTATTTTATTGCTCCATCTATTGATATGGACTTCCTGAACAGCTGGGCTGCCATCTTACAGGCTAAAGACCCGACCATGTCAACCGATGCAGCACTTGCCAAAGTAGGCGACTCTTCATTTCAGATTGGACAGATATGGCGTTTTATCGTAAGGCCGATCGCCATTGGAGGCATGCTCATGGGCGCTTGTTTCACACTTTTTAAAATGCGTAAAAGCCTTGGAGCCGGAATAAAAAGAGCTATCGGCGATGTTAGAAAAGCTGCCGGTGGAACAGCCGTTACCGACCGCGTTGACAAAGATATTCCTATAACCTGGGTTATCGTTGGGATTTTATTTGTTGCAATTCTTACTTTCTGTATCACCTTCTTTATTTTCCATGCAGGACTGCTTGTAGCAATAGTGGCTGCCACCGTGATGATCATACTGGCGTTCTTATTTGCCGCCGTGTCCGGATATCTCGTCGGCATCATGGGCTCAAGCAATAACCCGATCAGCGGACTGACATTAACCGCGTTGGTGGTAACTGCTCTGATACTTTTTGCACTTGGTGTTAAGGGTCAGGAAGGTGTTGCTTCGGTACTGGGTGTGGCTGCTATTGTGTGTGTATCAGCCGCTGTGGCCGGTGAGATGCTTCAGGATTTGAAAGCAGGGCACATCCTTGGCGGTACCCCGTGGCGGATGCAGATCGGTGATATCATCGGTGTGGTACTCGCAGGTGTTGTGATGTTTGGCGTGCTTGTTATCCTGAACGAAGGAGATATTGCCCAGGGAAAGATCCAGGGATACGACGGCGGCTTCGGCAGCAAAAATTTATCTGCTCCCCAGGCCAGCCTGATGGCCATGCTTTCACAAGGTATAGTTGGCGGACAAATGGCATGGCCGCTGATTATCGTGGGTATGCTCATGGGCCTTGGATTTATTCTGATGCAGGTGAAAAGCCCGATGCTGGTCAGCGTGGGTATGTATCTTCCGCTGGAAACGACCTTTGCTATTTTCCTTGGCGGTGTTGTAAAAGGTATTGTTGAAATGATCCAGAAACGAAAGAACTTCACCCTCGGGCAGGCGGTGCGAACCGAAAACACAGGAGTGCTGCTTGCTTCAGGATTTATTGCCGGTGAGGCGCTCATGGGGTTGGTATTTGCCTTGTTGTATTTCCTGAATGTTCCTACCATCTCCATTTTCGAAAATCCTTCTTTCGGTGTAAGCATCATTGTCCTTGTTCTGATCGGTGTCACCCTGGTGTGGCTGCCTATCCGCAGCAAAGGCGCTGCCGACGCACCTCCTCCGCCAAGCGGAAACTTCTAAAAAATATTAAAAGGGATTTTGTTTTACAAAGTCCCTTTTTTTTTATCTTTACCCTATGAATAAAAAGGTCGCATTGGTTTTGTCCAGCGGCGGTTGCCGCGGGCTTGCCCATATTGGTGTGATTGAGGAACTGTTAAAAGACGGTTATGAGATCGGATCCATATCCGGGGCATCCATTGGCTCACTGATCGGAGGAATATATGCATCCGGCAACCTGGAGCCTTTCACAAAATGGGTTTGTTCACTGGACGAAATTGATGTATACGACCTTATGGATTTTACGCTGACCGCACAAGGCTTTATAAAAGCGGAAAAACTTTTCAAAACACTTGAAGAATTCATTGGCTGTAGGACATTCGAAGAATTAAAAATTCCGTTGGCCGTTGTCGCGACGGATATAAATAAACGCAGGGAAATTGTTTTTGATAAGGGCAACCTGATATTCTCGATCCGGGCATCCGTGGCCATTCCTACGGTGGTGACCCCGGTATTATACAAAGACATGGTGCTGGTCGACGGTGGCGTGATAAACCCGATCCCGGTGAACTGCATAAAACGTTCAGCAGATGATATACTGGTGGTCGTTGACGTAAATGCAAATATCCCTTACGTAAAACCCGACTTCATTGCAACGCCCCGGCAGGAAAGAAATTTTTCGTTTAAACGCAAGGCTTTGGACTATGCAAAAAAACACGTTAATTACTTTTCTGATGAAAAAAAAGAATCGGAAGGCGTACCCGGCTACCTTACGGTTATTGACCAGTCAGTGGATATCATGCAGGACAGGATCTGCAAGCTGACCGTAATGCAGCAGCAGCCGGATATTGATGTGGAAATTTCGAGGGATGCGGCTTCCACCTTTGAGTTTTACAGGGCGCAGGAATTGATAGAGGCTGGAAGAGCCGCTTATAAAAAGGCAAAACAACAAATGATCAAGTAATATAATTACCAACAAAAATAACCACCGTGGCACTAAATTTTTTTCAAAGGCGCAGCATACTCAAGAAGCTGAACTATATGGATGCAACACCCATAAGGCGTGCTGAATTTGAAACAGGGGAGACCGGAAACGTTACCCTGGTTGTTCCGAAATTTAAAAATCAGAAGCTAAACAATTTTATGTTTCATCCCAGGAAAAGATTTTTCAGAATATCACTCGATGAACTTGGCTCAGTCGTCTGGCTTCAAATTGACGATCGGTCCAAAGTTGCTGAGATCTGCAGAAAATCCCAGGAAATATGCGGTGAACGTATTAATCCGGTGGAACAAAGGGTCACAAAATTCCTCACATCACTTTATGAAGCCAGGTACATCTCCTTTAAGGAAATAGAGAAGGAATAAAGAAATAACAACTTATCGTATTACGGAAATAATACCTTTGATCACTCCCTGATTATTCCGGCTATCCTTATAATTAAGGATATAATAATACGTTCCGGCATCCACATTGCGCGCATCCCAGTTGTTCTGGTAATTAATGGCTTCAAAAACCACTTTCCCTTTGCGGTCGGCAATGGTCAATGAATTAAACGGGTATTTATCCAGGTTTTTAATCACAAAATTATCATTATACCCATCATTGTTTGGGGTGAACACATTGGGAATTTCGAGATTGTAAGCAAAGTTTTCGTTTTCCTCACGTACGATACCTGAACTATCCGTGATATTGATGTCAATATTGTCAGGATATTCCTGAGTAACGGGTTCATCAATTACTGTTTTGTCTTTTGAATTTATCCTGTCGATGTAATTAAGAAGCTTGGTATGAACGTCGGTTTTTTCAGGAATGTTGTTTACACTCGTGTTTGTGGGTACCACAGGATTGGTGGTGTTTACAGGTGCCTTGTTATCTGTTATAGCAACAGGATTGTTTTTAGTTTGATCGTGTTGTTTCACAGGGACAGGGGTTACAAGAATATGCTGTGGCGTTTCGGTTTGCGGCAATTTATTAAGAATATCCAGCTTTAGTTTTACAGGAGAAACTATTGTTTTACCAGTATCAACATTGTTTTTTGGGGTATCCTTCACGAGGTTGTTATAAACATAATTTGCCCCGAAAACCAAGGCAACTGTAAAACAAGCAGCAACAGCGTAACTCACCAGGGTTTTTATTTGTACAACACCCAATGTCGGTTGCGAAGTGAACGAACGGATTAATTTTTTAAAGGAAACAAAATCCCAGAAATCTTTCTTAAATAATTTCAGCTTCAGCGAACTCCACAAATTTGAGGATACATCAGGCTGATAATTATCCAGCATGTTCTTCAGATAATCGTCAAAATTTTTTGGCCCGCTGTTTATGTTAGAACTCATGATTTATCGCCATTTTTAGTTAACTTCTCCTGTATTATTTTTCTTGCTTTTGAAAGTTGTGATTTTGATGTTCCGACTGTTATGTTCAACATTTCTGCTATTTCCTTGTGTTTATAACCTTCAACAATATACAGGTTTAAAACTATTCTGTACCCATCCGGCATTTGTTGTATCGCGTTCATGATTCCTTCAACAGAATGATTCCCGGTATCTTCAAAACTACTATCTTCTTCAATTTCTGTTTCAGTGATGTTTTCAATATCGGAATGAAAATAATGTTTAAAATTCTTCCGGTAATTGTTGATAGCCGTGTTGACGACAATTCTCCGGATCCATTGATCTATAGATCCATCGCCCCTGTATGATTGGATCTGGGTCAGAATCGCCATGAAAGCCTCCATCAAAACATCTTCAGCTTCATCTTTACTTTTGCAATACCTCAAACAAACGCCTAACATAGATGCCTTGTACTTTTCAAAGAGGAACTTTTGCGCCTTTCTGTTTCCGGCTATACATCCCTCTATTATTTTTTTGTCAAGGCCCATCTATGATAATTTTAGACAATAAATATATTAAAAAGGTTGTACGTGAAATGTTTTTTTATAAAAAAACAACTATAAAACAATAATCACTTAATAATTATTATATTTGTTGTTCTGCTATTTCGAATATTAACTTTTAAATTTATATCAAGATGGGAAATGTTTTAAACAATCTGACACCAAATGCATTATGGAAAAATTTTGAGGATATATGCAGTATTCCTCATCCTTCAAAACATGAAGATAAACTCAGGGAACATGTGTTAAACTGGGCCAAAGCACACAATATCGCGTGTTCAGTCGATGAAGTGGGCAATGTGATCATGCGCAAACCGGCCACACCGGGCATGGAAAACCGTAAAGGCATTATTTTGCAGGCACACCTTGACATGGTGCCTCAAAAAAATTCTGACACCACCCATGATTTTTTGACCGATGGAATAAAACCCCGCATCAACGGTGACTGGGTTGAAGCAACCGGAACCACTCTGGGCGCCGACAACGGAATAGGTATGGCTGCAGCCATGGCTGTTTTTGAAGCAACAGACCTGGTTCACGGCCCGTTGGAAATGCTGCTTACCATTGATGAAGAAACCGGGATGACCGGAGCATTTGGATTAAAGCCCGGCCTGTTGAACGGCGATATCCTGATGAACCTTGATACCGAAGAAGAAGGAGATTTGTGTGTGGGTTGTGCCGGCGGTACAAACGCGAACATACAATTTCATTATACGGAAGAACCTGTAACGGGCGATTTACAGGCTTTGAAGCTTACCGTAAAGGGTTTAAAAGGCGGACATTCGGGCGTGGATATTCACCTGGAAAGAGCAAATTCAAACAAACTGCTTAACCGTATTTTATGGCATGCTTATAAAACCATGGGATTGCGATTGGCAAGTATTGATGGGGGAAGCCTTCGTAATGCCATACCGCGGGAATCATTTGCAGTAGTAACCCTGCCGAAAGCCAACGTGGATAAATTCCAGCAGTTTGTTAAGGAATTTACTGACATTGTTACTAATGAATATAAGAATGTGGAAGAAGGTATCATTATTCTGGCAGAACCCACAACAATGCCGGCTAGCCTCATCGACAACAAAACCACCGGCAACCTGCTGAATGCCATCTATGCTACTCCCAACGGAGTGATGCGCATGAGCCAGGATATGAAAGGCCTTGTGGAAACTTCTACCAACCTTGCTATTGTTAAATCTCACGATAAACTTATTGATGTCATGTGCCTGCTTCGCAGTTCAGTGGACAGCGCAAAAGATGACCTTGAAAATATGTTTGCAGGCGTTTATGCCCTTGCCGGTGCTGATTATGTTTTCGATGGAAAATACCCGGGATGGAAGCCAAATCTGGATTCGCCGATACTGAAAGAAATGCTGGCTGCCTATGAAAAACAGTTTGGAACCAAACCACATATCGGCGCTATACATGCAGGCCTTGAATGCGGCTTGCTTGGAGGCGTTTATAAAAACTGGGATATGATATCCTTCGGGCCAACCATTAACTATCCGCACTCACCGGCCGAAAAAGTAAATATTCCTTCCGTAAATAAGTTCTGGGCATTTTTGACTGAAACACTTAAAAATGCGCCTAAGAAATAATGTTTGAAAATTAAAAAGAAAAAGACTGCCGAAAGGCAGTCTTTTTTTTAATGAGCAAGCCCCCTTTTTACATCGTCATTGTGATAGCGCATACAGTTGTTGCTGGTGTTGCACGAAACACATAACACAACCAGGGTAATCAATAATAAGGAAATTTTTATGATTTTAGTTTTCATAACCGTTGTTTATTGAATAACTCTGGATATGATGATTTTATTTTGCAACGCACATTTTCTTTTTAAGGCTAAATCCTTCACCGGATAAGGTGTAGACATAGATTCCAGGTTTCAGATCATTTTTGATAACATAAGAATGCAGGCCTTTATCCAGCAAGCCTTTAAAGATGATCCCTGCGGAATTTCCAAGAATATCCGTTAAGGATAATTCAACGGATGATTTTTTATTAAGGAAAAATGTGATCGTGGTTTTTTCATTAAAAGGGTTAGGCTGATTCTGAAATAAAACCGGCCCGGAGGAAGGGTTTTCAGCTGCTGAAATCCCGGTTTGAAAATAGGCCTGATTTGCCGCTGCAACGCTGTTTTGAAGGTCGCCCAGATGATCACCCGCCAGGAGGGCAAAGACAACTTTGACAGAATCTTCCGAACCAATAGTAAACGGCCCGGTACTAAACATTTCTGAAACATCGTTGCCGCTACCTGATAAGCCGGCAGCATTTCTGTTCGATCTTAAGGCGACATATTTTTCATCGGTTGCAAAACCATCTGTGATCTTGATGCTGCCGTTCATGCCGTCGTTATCAAAACCATAATGATATGGGTCCCCTCCGGATAATAAAGCCATTCCCGCATAATCACTTCCATCTGTCGAAAAACAGTATCCAAGTTTCATTGATTCATCGTATTCAATACGGTTGCGCTGAGAAAATCCGATATCCCAGTCGGCGTATAAACCTGCATATATTCCCGACTGAGAATAATTACTCTTATTGATAATGGTGTATTCAAGGATTACAAACTTATCCATCGGAGGATTTTTCCACGCATAGGCCCGTTGCGTGACCTGAACATTGATTTTTGAAGCGGAGGCATTGGAATCATTAAACATCCCAATGGCTTCAAAATCCGAAACAGCAGGAGGAAATACCCTTTTTAAAGTGTTCATAACGGCAAAATCATGGTCAAAGCCACCAGAATCATTGTATATAACATCAGAAACCTGGGTGCCTGATTTTCCGATAATAAACCCTCCTGAATACAGCATGGTTTCACCGTTGTTATATCTGAAACCTAATCCCTGATAAATATTCCCGTTTACGAATCCCAGAGCTCCTTCGCTGGTAAGAGTCATGGAAATCAGATTGGTATCAATATCAATTGAATTTAAATTGGCATTAATACTGAAATACTGTTCAGAATTATAATTCGTATCCAAAAAGCTAAACTTAAACGTCAGGTTTTCATACAAAGGGATTCCGGGTTTAATTACAATACTGAAGGGGGCCGAGGCGTTACTGACAATACCGAGTGCTGGAATTACACCGGCGTAAAAGACGGAATCAATGAGTCCGACATAAGGAGAAGCGCATGAAATGGTTACTTTAAAATTAGCAGAAGTAGGTGAAAGGTAATTAAGGTAATCCCCACTTAAATAAACGGTATCGCCAGGATTTGCAGCGACTTCATTATTGTTATTCAGGTAAAGGAAATTATCCATTTGCACCGAAGGGCTCAAAGAATCATTCAACGCTTCGAAAATATTGAGCCTTCCGGAACCCAGCAGGCCCTTATATGGTAAGTTTGCGGGAATGGTGTCAATAACATCCGCCGAAACTTTGAGCTTTTCCCCAATTTGTAATCCTGTCAGCGATGGGTATTTGCTTTTCAATAATGCAGCGCATCCGGCGGTAACAGGTGAAGAATACGAGGTCCCACTGAACGCATTATAAAGGCCGCCCATTTCTGTTGACCACACATTGTCTCCGGGAGCAGCGAGATCAACAAAAAGCCCGTAACTTGACGAACCCGACTTATGGTCGTTAATATCGCTTGACGCCACACTCAGCACATAATTTAAGGAAGCCGGGTAAAAAGGTACGGCATTATTGTCGTTTCCACATGCCGCAATTACAAGAGCACCCTTATTGATGGTTGCATAGTCGATCACGTCCTGACCGTATTGCCCCGAATTAAAAGTGTTGCCCCAAGAACAATTCACAATGCTGCACCCATGTTCAACCGCATAGACAATACTTTCATAATTCATCGTCCCCAGGTTGTCGGCATTGGCAACTTTTAATGGTAAAAATTTGCAGTTAAAACCAGTTCCTGAAACACCTGTATTATTGTCCGGAACCGCCCCGGATAATCCTGCCACAAAAGTACCGTGCGTGATAGTACCCATCGGATTATTATCGTTCTCTCCCAAATCCCAACCCCAGTAATTGTCTAGGTAACCATCATTATCATTATCGATACCGTCAATAGGATCGTAATAGTTCAGTTTTACATTGGCGGCCAGGTCGGGATGGGTAAAGTCGGTTCCCCAGTCGGAGATGCCGACAACAACGTTGGTGTCGCCTTTTGTGATATCCCACGCGCTGAAAGCCTTGATATTGGTTAAATGATATTGGTTTGTGATGAGTGGGTCGTTGGGAATATAATCCAATGGCTTTACAATATAATGTGGCTGGGCGTATTCTACAAATCCTGTAGCAATGATATTGTTGATGGCGGTTTCAAGGTTCTCGGATGATGCGTATTCTATTTCATAAATTAAAGACAGGTCGGCAAGTTTTTGTTTGCAGGAATTATATTCTTGTTCAGGGGCCTTGATCCCGGGAAATTTTTTTTGGAGCTTATTCACTCCCAACTGCTGAAATATCGCGCTAAGCTCAGGCAGGTCAATTTGATTGGTCCCGCAAGATGAAGCAAATGCCGGTTTTATTTTCAGGATGATGGTGCTTGGTACAAAATCTTCAGTTGTCACTCCGGCAGGCATTTTGAAATGAGGTGTTGCCTGGCCCCAACTGTAGGAATAAAGAAATATCGAAAAAAGAAAAAATACAATCCTGAAAAAAATTCCCGGCATAAATTATAAAATTGACAGTATAAAATTAATGTAATATTTTGATGCCTGCAAATTTATAAAACAGAATATTCAGGAATATCATCCATAAAACGAACCGATTTTGTGTTTGCATCAATGGAACAACAAAAGTGTTCCAGGCCGTTCGAAACAATCAGGTAATTCACTTTCAAAGAGATGTTGTACCGTGCGATCTGGTCAAACACCTTTTGGGTTAAGGCCACCTCGGGAGCTTTGAACTCAATGATCATCAGCGGGGCTCCTTTTTTATCATAGACCACGGCATCGCAGCGCTTCTGCATTTTAAAAACTTTTAGGGTTTGTTCTAAAAAAATCAGGGAAGGAGGATAGTTTTTTTCTTCCACAAGGTATTTAAGAAAATTTTGCCGAACCCATTCTTCGGGAGTCAGCGCGACATATTTTTTACGGATAAAGTCAAAAATCTTAACCGGCAGGCTTTGTTTAACAGAAAATTCGTAATGCGGAAGATTGAGCTCAAGCATAATATATTTTCGTATTTTTGCCTTAAAGTTACTCATAAAATCATAATCTGATGAAGACAAAAGGCGAAATAGTCGAAGACTGGCTTCCGCGCTATACCGGAACAGAACTTTCCGATTTCGGTGAATATATCTTACTTACCAACTTCAGCCATTATCTTGAGCTGTTTGCCAAATGGAATAAAGTAAGCATACAAGGCGAAAATAAAGCCATGCCCAGTGCAACGGCAAACAATATAACCTTAGTGAACTTCGGTATGGGCAGCGCCAATGCTGCCACCATTATGGACCTTTTAAGCGCAGTCAGCCCCAAAGCAGCCTTGTTCCTGGGAAAATGCGGCGGCCTGAAACGCAAAAACAAACTCGGCGACCTGATACTTCCTATAGCCGCCATCCGTGGGGAAGGAACGTCCAACGACTATTTTCCTCCCGAAGTGCCGGCACTTCCCGCTTTTAACCTGCAAAAAGCCGTTTCCACCACGGTCCGTGACCTTGGGCAGGACTACTGGACCGGAACCGTGTATACCACCAACCGCCGTGTCTGGGAACATGATGAAGATTTTAAAGAATACCTCCGGAAGATACGCGCCATGGCCATTGATATGGAAACAGCCACTCTGTTTTCGGTAGGCTTTGCCAATCAGATCCCCATAGGAGCGCTGCTGCTCGTATCCGACCAACCCATGATCTCCGAGGGAATTAAAACACAGAAAAGTGATAAAAAGGTCACTAAAAAATATGCTGACCTGCACCTCAAAATCGGCATCGAATCCCTGAACCAGCTTATCAACAACGGCCTTACCGTAAAACACCTGTATTTCGATTAATAGTGAATACATGAAAAGCTACGACGAAATAATCAAGGACATTCAGCGCAAAATATACTATCCTGTGTATTTTTTGTCGGGCGAAGAACCTTATTATATCGACCTGATCAGCGATTATATTGAAGAAAACCTTTTACAACCCGAAGAGAAAGAATTTAACCTCACCGTGATGTATGGAAGGGATACGGATGCTCAAGCCATTATGGACTCCTGCAAACGTTTCCCAATGATGTCGAATTACCAGCTGGTCATTATCAAAGAAGCACAGGATGTAAAAGATATTGACGCACTGGAAAAATACATCGCAAACCCTTTGGATTCAACCATTCTGGTAATTTGTTACAAGTATCATAAAGTCGATAAGCGCAAGACTTTTGCGAAGCTCCTCGAAAAGAAAGCCGTATTGTTTGAGTCATCAAAAGTTTATGACAACCAGGTTCCTGCATGGATTGCTGCGTACGTAAAAGAACACGGGTATTCGATCCAGCAGAAAGCGGCCATTATGATGGCGGAATTTCTGGGCGCCGACCTGAGCAAGATTGTGAATGAGGTCAGCAAGATCATTATCAATTATCCAAAAGGTTCCGAAATAACGCCGGAACAGGTAGAACTAAATATCGGTATCAGCAAAGATTTTAATGTGTTTGAGTTACAGAAGGCACTGGGGACAAAAAATGTGTTTAAGGCCAACCAGATCATTAAATATTTTGCCGAAAACGAAAAAGATAATCCTATCGTAAAGGTTATCCCCATACTATTCTCCTACTTTGTAAAAGTCTTTTTGTATCATAATCTTAAAGACAGAACTCCCAACAATGTGGCTTCGGCACTTTCGATCAACCGGATGTTCATTGATGATTATGCAACTGCCGCGCGCAACTATCCGAGGCAAAAACTCCGCGATATTTTTGGATACCTGCGCGAATACGACATTCGTTCAAAAGGCGTGGGCAGTGCAACTACCAACAGCGGCGAACTGATGAAGGAAATGGTTTATAAGATTCTGCATTAGGATTTGTTCAATCCTTTACCCCCTTTAGTTATTAAAAGTATACCCTATCCCAATAGCCGCCATATGCAGAAAATGCTGGCCGGCGACAGGTTTTAATTCGTCAAATCCAAGAGCGGTGTAATGAGGATTGTATCCGGCACGTAAAAAGAATCCGTTGACTCGTTCATAACGCACACCGATCATGCCGGTGGCTGCCAGGTAGGAAAAGTTGGTATTGACCACTCCTTCGTATTTTGGATAACTTTTATAAAAGTAAAGGTAGTCTACGCCCAATCCGACTTCAAACAGCCAGGCCCCGCGGCCGATCATAAAATTAAATTCGAGGGGAACACCGGCAGAATGCGCCTTTGGAAATGTCAGATAATTGATCCCGGCACGGATACTGGCCATGTAATTCCGGTTGCAGTAAATAATAAAATCCCCATTGACCGAGTTGATACCCAGCCCGCCAAAGTTGTACGAGGTCTGATGGAACAAGGCTATTTTAGGGCAGAAGTTACTTTTGGTGTTGCATTTTCCGGCCCGGTAAGAGGTTGATTGTGCCAGCGAAGCCAGGCAAAAAGTCAAAAGGAGCAAAAGCATCGAAAATTTTTTCATGGTCAGGGTTTTTTATGAAGCACAATACAACAACAAAATAACAGTTCTTTAATCAGATAATTCAAATAATATCTTTATTTTTGGCAAAATTATGAGTTTTTGATATACATTTTATGATCTCTGTAAGATTCCGACGTTTTTTAATTAGCATATTGTTGGTGTTTGCCGTTTTTTCTGCAAATGCTCAAAAAGGTTCCATAAAAGGGTTTGTTTATGAAAAAGAAACCGGCGAACCTGCCATTTTCACCAGTGTTTACCTATACAAAACCACTATCGGCGCGACTACCGACGTCAATGGTTTTTTTGCTATCTCACAGATTCCTCCTGGTGATTATATCATGATGGCAACATTTATTGGTTTTGATACCGTAAGGATTCCTATTACAGTCGGAAAGGGAGAAAACCTGAATAAGAAAATTTATTTACAGAAATCTTCGGTTGAATTAAAAGGTGCCAATATTTCTGCCGAATCGCAGGAAAGCAAAACCGAAACAAAAGTTTCAGAGATCACCGTTACACCCAAAAAAATCGACCAGATCCCCTCCATTGGCGGCCAGCCTGACCTGGCACAATACCTTCAGGTATTGCCGGGCGTAATATTTACCGGAGACCAGGGCGGACAGTTATACATCCGCGGCGGTTCCCCGGTACAGAATAAAGTACTGCTCGACGGGATGGTGGTTTACAACCCTTTTCACTCGATCGGATTATTTTCAGTTTTTGATACCGATATCTTGAAAAATGCAGATGTTTATACCGGTGGTTTTGGCGCAGAATATGGCGGCCGGATTTCTTCGGTGATGGATATTACTACGAGAGACGGGAATAAAAAACGTATGAGCGGGAAAGTCGACATGAGCACCTTTGGCGCGAAATTGCTTTTTGAAGGGCCCATTGTCAAGCAAAAAGAAAATGATAAAGCCAATGCTTCGTTTATTTTTTCTGCAAAAAATTCCTATCTTAAAGAAACTTCAAAAGTCCTTTACAAATATATCGACGAAAACGGGCTCCCATTTAATTATCTGGACCTGTACGGAAAAATTTCTGTGAATGCTCCCAATGGCAGCAAAGTCAACTTTTTTGGTTACGATTTTTCGGATAAGGCAGATTACAGGCAGATTGCAACATTTAAATGGAACTCATACGGCGCCGGAGCTAATTTTGTTGTTATCCCGTCAAAAGCATCCATGTTGATTGATGGCGCTTTTGCCTATTCATCGTATAACATTTCTCTTACCGACCAGACAAATTTACCGAAATCCAGCACCATCAATGGTTTTAACCTGGGGCTGAACTTCACCTCTTTTTTCGGCAAAAGCGAACTCCGTTATGGGATTGAAGTCTTGGGCTTCGGTACAAACTTCGATTTTTATAATGCAGCCGGCAGAAGGATTTATCAAAAAGAATCCACTACCGAATTTGCTTTATTTGTAAAATACAAGTGGGTGGTGGGAAAATTCCTGATCGAACCCAGTATCAGGGCGCATGAATATGCTTCCCTTTCTACTTTTTCTCCCGAGCCCAGGCTTGCGGTTAAATATAATGTTACAAAATATTTACGGTTGAAACTTGCCGGGGGAATGTATTCTCAAAACCTGATCAGTTCCAGTTCCGACCGTGATGTGGTCAACCTGTTCTACGGATTTATTTCCGGCCCCGACAACCTGCAGGATGAATTCGATGGCAAAGAAGTCACCCATGCACTTCAAAAGGCCGATCATGTGATATTGGGTGTTGAGATCGATATTTTGAAAAACCTTACCTTAAATGTTGAAGGGTATTACAAGTGGTTTACCCAACTTACCAACATCAACCGCAACAAAGTGTATGATGATTCACCGGATTATGCAACCAAGCCCGATGTGCTGAAAAAAGACTTCATCCTTGAAAAAGGCGATGCAGAAGGTGTTGATTTTACCCTTAAATTTGAGCATAAGCAGTTGTATTTATGGGCCGTTTATTCATACGGGTTTATTCATCGCTATGACGGATATGACACCTATTATCCTCATTATGACCGCCGGCATAATGTGAACCTGGTTGGTTCATATAATTTCGGCAAGACACTTACCTGGGGCGTAAATGTCAGATGGAACCTGGGATCCGGATTCCCATTTGCACAGACACAGGGTTTTTATGAACTGCTCAGTTTTGCGGATGGCGTGAATACAGACTATACCACCGATAACGGAACCGTAGGCACCATTTATGCCGATTACGACAGCGGCCGCCTGCCTTATTACCACAGGCTGGATGTGTCTGTTAACAAGATGTTCTATTTCGGGAAAAACATGGAACTGGAGATCAATCTTGGGGTAACCAATGTCTACAACCGGAAAAATATTTTCTATTTCGACCGGATTACATATAAACGTATCGACCAGCTGCCCATCATGCCGAGCCTCGGAATAAGTTTTAAATTCTAAATTTTCGGAAATTTTCTTTGAAATAATACATCGTCATTCTCTATGGCAGGAATATATATTCATATCCCTTTTTGTAAAAAGAAATGTCATTATTGTAACTTCTATTCTATCCCTTCCACCAAACATAAGGACGATCTGATTCGGGCATTACATAGAGAACTTATTCTTCAAAAGCGGTATCCGGGCGAGAGTATTAGTACAATTTATTTCGGGGGAGGAACACCGTCGCTGCTTTCGATGGATGAAATAAAACGTTTGACAGATACTGTTTATACGAATTATCAAATAGAAAAAATTCCGGAAATAACCCTTGAGGTCAACCCGGATGATATCAGCATTCAGAAAGTAAAGGAACTGAAAACAACACCTATAAACCGGATCAGCATTGGGGTTCAGTCATTTTTCCAACAGGACTTGAATTACCTCAACCGCATTCATGACACCGAACAGGCGGAATATGCAGTTAAAGCATTGCAGGATGCCGGTTTTGAGAATATGAGTATCGATCTTATCTATGGGATCCCGTCACTAGGCCAGGAACACTGGAGAAAAAACCTGTTGAAGGCTGTTGACATGCAAGTTCCTCATATTTCGGCCTACGCCATCACGGTTGAACCTAATACCAACCTTGATGTCCTTATCCGGCATGAGAAACTCCAGCCGGTTTCCGAGGCCGAAACAGCACAACAGTTTCGTTTTGTTATGGGTTTTTTACGGGAAAAAAATTACCTGCATTACGAAATTTCAAATTTTTGCCTGCCCGGTTTTGAGTCGAAACACAATAAATCCTATTGGGAAAATATTCCGTACCTCGGCATCGGCCCTTCTGCCCATTCTTTCAACATGGTTTCCCGACAGTGGAATTGTTCCAACCTTACCGAATATATGGCTGCGATTTCGGATAATAAAATTCCCTATGAAACGGAAATTCTCACTATAAACCAAAAATACAACGAATACGTGATGATGTCGTTCAGGACAAGCAGGGGTGTTTCGTTTCAACAATTAAAAGATCTTTTCGGAGATGCATACCTTGCTTATTTCCGGAATACCCTGAAGCATTACGAAAACAGCGACAGGCTGGTTTTATCAAACGATATCATTAGCCTTACTGACGAAGGCAAACTATTTGCCGACAGCATTATTGCTGATTTTTTTATCGTTGATTCAGAAAGGGAGTAAAATTAATAATGAGAAGCCTTCGACCAACTGGTCAGTATGCAATTACCATAAATAATATTAAATGGAGTGGCGTGCGAAAATTACCAGGCTCGTTTTTTATTTAACCTTATATTTTTTAGGATCAATTTTTTCGTTAAGCCGCTGAATGGAATCCTGCAAAATGGTAATGGTGTTTTCAGCCTTATCATTCGTCAACCACACACGCATATAAACCGGCTGGTGATCAGCAAACTCAAAATCACAATTGATCACCCTGACCTGCTCCACGTATACGTTGGGCGAAGTGATAAAGAAATCATAAATAGTGGTTGGCGTTACCCTTTTCTGGTATGCGGTGTTCACATCCCGGTTGGTAGGTAACAGCGTGTCATGTGCATAATTCCATCCGCCGGGCAGGTAATCTGCAGGTATTTTCGGTAAACCGGTTTTTTTGTTATATCCTGAAAAAGATAGATGATCATAATCCGGTGTGTTTTGATTCCAGTCGCCGCCAACAATTACATAATTGCCTTTTGCGTATTCGTCGAGCAAAAAACCACGCAACATCCAAAGCTCGTATTGCCTTAATAAATCGGCATCACTGAAAGCAGAATTGTGCAGGTTGATCAGCACCAGCTCTTTATTGCCTGATGACAATTTATAGCGCTGCATCATAAAGCAACGGTCAAGCATGAATATTTTCATGGGCCATGAATAGTTCACCGGGTATGAATAACGCCTGCTTTCTGAAGGCGCATATTTCGAAAATGTTGCGATGCCGGATTGTACCTGCCCCATCGGTTTTAAAACCGGCAGGGGAACAAATTCTACATTATAGTTGGTTGCAAATCCATAGGAATGGCGCTGCAACGCTTTAGCGAACAATGTTACCTGGTTGGTATAATAACTTCTTTTTGAAAATGTGTCGACCTCCTGCAGTAAAAAAAAGTCAATACTGTCGTTTTTGTTCAGAAAATCAAACACGCCATTCAGGTTTTTCTGAAACACTGTTTCATCAGGCCGGACCTTTTTGCCTCCGTCGTAAAAAAAGTCCATGTCTTTGTCCAGCCCGCAGTACCCAATGTTCCATGTGATTAATGTAACGGGCACACTATCAATTTGTTGGAGCCGGGCATTTGGCTTGATAACAATATTTTCTGTCGGTGCCGGCTGATAATCCTTAACAGTAAAATAACATAAAATACCGGCAGTTCCGACGAAAACTACCAGGAAAATGATCAACAAAGCCCAAAGTGTTTTTTTTATTATTTTCATAGATGAAAATTGAATTTATGTGCAAAAAAGCGTTTTTTTTTAATACAAAATAAGATTATTCTTTTTTTTTAATAAAAAATTGCTATATTTGCTAAAAAATATTTAATTAACAATAATTTCAAATTATTTTAATGGTTGCTGTGTTCGATGAAAACCCTTGATGTCCTGAAAATATTTTTTCTGTCAACACTGATCCTGAGTTTTGTTGTTTTAGCAATAAAGTATAACGATATTTTTATTTGGGTAAATATAGTTTCTTTTTGCGCATTAAGCCTTGTTTCGTTAATTCAAACATTAAAATTTTACACCCCCGATAATAACAGGTTGGGGTTGTTTAAATATTTTATTCCTATAACACTGATCATACATATGGTTTTGTTTTTTGCACTATTATTGAGCTTTCAGCAAATCGGAGTATGGAAATATGTGTTGCTTGTATCTTCCGTTTTTTTCCTGATAAATTTCGTATTTATTTTTATCTTTATTAAAAAATTTTTAGTCCCGGAACTAAAAAAGTTTTTTTTGATCAATATTCTGGCTCCCTCCTTGGTCATTTTTTTTCTTGGAATTATTCCTTTTACCATGAATAATCAGAATTTATACAATAAATTCAACTTGAATGCTCATCAAAAAACCTATGAGCAATATATCAGCGGTGAGGAGCAACATAATTCCGATCAGATCCCCTCATTTTAGTCAGACAAATTATTTTTTTTCGATTTAGAAACTGTTTGGATTTTATGTTAAATAAGATTTATGATGAATTTTTTAGCGAAACAAGGCAGATTTTGCAGACATAGTTTACCCTATGTCGAAAAATCTAACGAAGTTGCAGCAAAAAAGGCGCATAAAGATATTATTAGATAAAATCCAAACAATTTCTTAGAATCAAGAGATATATTTTCTTAATTTTACCCTAATTAAGAATTTTGTTTCACATTAAATTCATACCCCATGGACAAGAAAAAAATCATGCTGTTTTCTTTTATCGGTGTATTTGTTATCCTGGCCGTTTTCCTGATTTTTAAATCAAGGTCACAAACCATCGTCAGGATAAATCCTGCCTTCAAGGAATATATTTCTGCCTTTACTTCGGGCGTTATTTCCACCGAATCGACTATAAAGGTCCGGATGAATATGGATCTGGCAGATTCTTCCATGTTTGAACAAGAGATAAAAGATGAGCTGTTCGAGTTTTCTCCCGGTATCAGTGGAAAAGCATTTTGGATCGATACCCGCACCGTTGAATTCCGTCCGGATAAAAAACTTCCTCCCGACAAGCTTTTTACAGCCAAATTTTTTCTGTACAAGATCCTGACCGTGCCCGACAGCATGAAAACTTTCGTTTTTCAATTCCACACCTCAAAACAGGCTTTTGAAGTCGTGGTGGATAATCACAAAGCATACAGCCACTCAAACCTTAGCTGGGAAAAAGTGACAGGCAGTATCACTACAGCCGACGCCGCCAAACTTGAAGATGTGCAGCGTTTGCTCGAAGCCATGCAGGGCGATAAGAAATTGTCGGTGAAAGTAACGGCAGCCGGCGATAATAAAACCTTTTATTATACCATCGACAGTGTTAAAAGAGGCGATAACGAAACCATTGTAAACATAAAATGGAACGGCAAATCCATTGATTCCGACAATAAAGGTTCGGTAGGCGTGAAAATACCTTCCATCAATGATTTTAAAATCCTTTCCATTAAGGCTGTACAAACGCCCGAACAATATATAAAAATACAGTTTTCGGATCCGCTGCTCGAAGACCAGGATCTCAACGGAATTATTACCATGGCCAACACGCAGGATCTGAAGTTTGTTATCGAAGATAATATTGTCAGGGTGTATCCACCCCTTGAATTTGGCGGTAGTGACGTGATCACAGTTGAAAAATCAATTAAAAACGTCAACAATAAGGAACTGGGAAAAAAAGCAACGGAAACAATTTCTTTTGAGGATATAAAACCTGATATCCGTTTGGTTGGAGAAGGTACGATACTCCCCAGCACCAACGGCCTGGTTTTCCCGTTTGAAGCGGTTAACGTTAATGCGGTGGACGTTAAGATCTTTAAAATTTATGAAAACAATGTGGCCCAGTTTCTCCAGGTTAATGATCTGGAAGGCGAAAGAGAACTCAGCCGCGTCGGGAAACTGGTGCTGAAGAAAAAGATTTCTCTCGAAACGCCAAGTTCTTCCATATTGAATTTCGACAACTGGACCCGCTATTATATTGACCTTGCCGACCTGATAAAAGTAGAACAGGGCGCCATTTATAAAGTTACACTGAGTATTAAAAAAGCATATTCAACGTATACCGGATGCGCCGGCGAGGATGCCGAAAATAATGATGAAAACATGGAGTCGTCCTGGGACGAAAGCGAAGAGGCCGAGCCGGAAAACTGGTATTATTATGATTATTACGGGTACTATTATGAAGATGATTACGATTACTATTATTACGATTGGTACGAACGCGACAATCCTTGCGAAGAGTCTTATTTCGCAAGCAAGACCGTAAGCCGCAACGTGCTGGCAACGGATATCGGAATTATTGCAAAAGTGGGTACCACCGGGGAACTGAATATTTATACCACCGACCTGGTTTCAGCAAAACCAATGGCATCGGTTTCTATTACCATCAGGGATTACCAGAATCAGGAGTTATACAAGGCACAGACCAACAGTGATGGTATGGCTACGATACAATTGAAAAAGGTCCCTTACCTGATCGTTGCCAGTAAAGACGGCCAGAAAGCGTACCTCAAACTCACCGGCGGCTCGGCGCTGTCGTTAAGTATGTTTGACGTTGGCGGAGAATCGGTGCGCAAAGGAATAAAAGGATTTTTATATGGCGAACGCGGAGTATGGCGCCCGGGAGATTCGATTTTCCTGACCTTCATCCTCGAAGACAAACTTCACAAACTGTCGCCCGAAGTACCTGTCGTGTTCGACCTTACCAATCCACGCGGGCAAAAAGTCCAGCATATGGTGAAAACAAAATCGGTGAACGGATTCTACGATTTCAGGACGGCCACAGATCCCGGAGCGTTGACCGGTTACTGGACGGCCAGCGTATCGGTGGGCGGATCTACATTCACAAAATCATTAAAAATCGAAACGATAAAGCCCAACCGCCTGAAAATTTTACTTGATTTCGGTTCGGATAAAATCACTAAAGAAACTAAAGGTGTGCTGGAAGCAAAATGGCTGCACGGCGCTATTGCCCGTAACCTGAAAGCCGATGTTACCGTGGTGTTGAACAAGTCGTATACCGCCTTCAAGAAATACTCAACCTTCATTTTCGATGACCCGTCGAAACGATTCTATGCCGAAACGTTTAAGGTTTTCAGCGGCACCCTCAACGACGAAGGCAAAGCCGACGTGTTCCCTGATATTGCCATCACCAATTCAGCGCCCGGCGTGTTAAAAGCCAATTTCCAGACCAGGGTTTTTGAACAGGGCGGGGAATTCAGCGTTGACCAGTTTTCATTATTTTATTACCCTTATAAATCCTATGTTGGCATCAGCGTTCCTGAAGGTTCACAATATTCCGGAATGTTGCTTACGCAAAAAAATTACAACATTAGCGTTGTAAATGTAAACGAAAGCGGAGCGCTCCTCCCATCGGCAAGGCTGAAAGTTGACATTTACAAAGTAAATTGGCGCTGGTGGTGGGATAATACCGGCGACGACCTGGCAGATTTTGTCCGCAGCACCTATAACGAACCGTACAAAACCTTTGATATCAACACGGTTCAGGGCAAAGGAATGTTTTCTTTAAATATTCCCGATGCCGACTGGGGCAGATTTTTCATCCGTGTAACTGATGTGGAAAGCGGCCACAGCACCGGAAAAACTGTATATTTTGACTGGCCCGACTGGGCAAGCCGCTCCCGCGAAGGCAAAGAAGGCGCCTCCATGCTGATCTTCTCCGCCGACAAAGAAAAATACAAAGTTGGCGATGAGGTAAAACTCACTATCCCTTCAAGCGAAGGAGCACGCGCCCTTGTTACGCTGGAGACCGGGAATAAAGTTTTGCAGTCGTACTGGATTGATACGGAAAAGGAACAGACTTTCTTCAAATTCAAAGTCACGGAAGAAATGGCGCCGAATATCTACGTCAGCGTTACCCTGATACAGCCGCACAGCCAGACCGCCAACGACCTTCCGATACGGCTTTATGGCGTGATCCCGATATTCGTTGAAGATCCCAATACCCACCTGAGGCCGGTGATTACCATGGCCGACGTGATACGCCCCGAAGAAAATGCCAGCATCACCATTAAAGAAGAAACCGGCAAAGCCATGACGTATACCGTTGCCGTTGTGGATGAAGGCTTGCTTGACCTCACCAAATTCAAGACTCCGGACCCATGGAATTATTTTTATGCCCGGGAAGCCCTCGGTGTCAAGACCTGGGATCTGTACGACTATGTTATGGGCGCTTATGGCGGCCAGCTGGAACGTATCCTCAGCATCGGCGGCGGTGACGACGGTGGCAACGGCGAAGGCGCCAACCGCGCTAACCGTTTCAAACCTATGGTGAAGTTTTTTGGGCCGTTTGCACTGAAAAAAGGAGCATCCAACACCTATAATTTTAAAATGCCGCAGTACATTGGTTCGGTGCGGGTGATGGTGATTGCCGGACAGGACGGCGCTTACGGCTCGGCAGAAAAAACGGTAGCCGTGCGCAAACCCCTCATGATCTTAGCCACCTTGCCCAGGGTTGTCGGCCCCGGCGAAACAGTGACCCTGCCGGTCAGCGTTTTTGCCATGGAAAAATTCATTAAAAATGTCTCGGTGAAAGTCAGCACCAACGACATGTTTACCATCACCGACGACGCTGCTAAAAACATTGTGTTCAACCAGATTGGCGATGACCTGGTGAATTTTCAACTGAAAGTTAAGGATGCCATAGGAATTGGAAAAGTAAAAGTAATGGCATCAAGCGGAAAAGAAACCGCTGTCTATGAGATTGAGATTGATGTCCGCAACCCCAACCCCGAAGTAACCGAAGTGCTTTCGGATGTGATGAAATCAGGACAATCATGGAATACCAGTTATACGCCGGTGGGCGTGGTTGGTACCAACAAAGGCACCATCGAAGTCTCTTCCATTCCCCCGATTAATCTGGAGCGGAGGTTGAAGTACCTGGTGCAATATCCGTATGGTTGCATTGAGCAGACCACATCCTCGGTATTTCCGCAGTTGTATTTGTCCGACCTGATGGACCTGGACGACAACATGAAAAAAACTATTGAACGTAATATCAAGGCCGGTATCAACAGGATCAGCTCCTTGCAGACGTCTTCCGGCGGTTTTGCATATTGGCCGGGCGGTTACGAGGCCGACCAGTGGGCCACCAGCTATGCCGGACAGTTTTTACTGGAAGCCAAAGATAAAGGCTATACCGTATCCAGCGTGGTGCTGAAAAAATGGGAAAAATACCAGAAACGCATGACGTTAAGCTGGAGTACGCAGTATTCGAAGTACTATTACAATTCCGACCTGGTTCAGGCGTACCGCCTGTACACGCTTGCACTTGCCAAGTCGCCGGAAATGGGCGCCATGAACCTGCTGAAAGAACAGAAAGGTTTGTCCGTTCAGGCTAAGTGGAAACTGGCGGCGGCGTATCAGCTTGCAGGGCAGGCCTCTGTAGCACGGCAACTGGTTGCCAATGCCTCAACCACGATTAAAACCTACAAAGAGATGGCGTTTACCTATGGTTCTGATGACCGCGACCGGGCCATGATCGTGGAAGCCCTTTCGCTGATGGATATGCGCAACAGGGCGGCTCCCATTGTAAAAGTGATCTCGGCGCGCCTCAGCAAAGAAGACTGGATGAGCACACAATCCACCGCGTTCTGCCTGCTTGCCCTCTCAAAATATGTGGGCACCAGCACCGGCAGCGGGCTTGATTTTACCTATACGCTCAACAACGGCACCCCCGTGTCTAAAAAATCGAAAAAGGCGGTGATGACCATTGATATGAACCTTAAAAAATCCGTTCAGAAAGGCAAGCTGAAGATCAAGAACAACGGCTCCGCCATTTTGTATGCACGCGTGGTTATGTCGGGTGTTCCTGCCGCGGGCCAGGAAAAAGCCGGCGAGAACAACCTGAAAATTGAGGTGGCGTATAAATCGCTCACCGGCGGGAAAATTGATATTTCGAAGCTGGAGCAGGGCACCGATTTAGTAGCCGAGGTGACAATTACCAACCCGGGCCTGATGGGATTTTATTACAACATGGCGTTATCGCATATTTTCCCTTCTGGCTGGGAGATACACAACACCCGCATGGACGATTCTTACGGCCAGGTGCAGAATTCGGCTTACGACTATCAGGATTTTCGCGATGATCGGGTCTACACATTTTTCAGCATAGGAACCAACGAAAAAAGAACGTACAAGGTATTGCTGAATGCCAGTTACCTCGGCCGTTTCTACCTGCCAACGGTAAATTGTACTGCCATGTACGACGATGCTGTTTATGCCCGTACCAAAGGGCAGTGGGTTGAGGTGGTTCCGTATAATAATGGCGCGACTGCTAAGAAATAGTGAGAAATTATTGTGTAGCTGTGCGGTAAAAAATAAGGAATGGGGTTGAAAAAAGGTGGGGTGGAAAAGAGTTATAGAAAATGTAAAAAAAAGCACTATGGAAAAAATAAAAATATATAGGACAAGTAATGTTTTTGTACCTGGTGGGTTTCCGGAATTAACGTACAATCCAAGACCTGAAAAAAAGCTGGAGGAAACTCTTAAAGAGACTAAGGACAATTTATGCAAACTTGTCATGGTTACTGGTTTGACAAAATCAGGGAAGACAGTTTTGACAAATAGTATATACCCACAATACGAAAGTGTTTGGTTTAATGGTGGCACTTTCTCCTCAGAGGATGAATTTTGGTCAGATATTGCTGAACAACTTGAAATATTTTCTGATACAACAATATCTGATAATAGTGAAAAAACTAATCAAGGTGAGTTCAATGCTGGTGCAGGTGCGCAATTAGTACTTTTTAAATTTGAAGGTGGTGCAAAATATACCCATGCTGTAAAAAAAGGTAAAACTACAGTTCGTTCCAGAAAGGGAAATCCAAAGACATTGGCATTACAAGAATTGAAGAGAAAGAAAAAGCCATTAATAATTGACGATTTTCATTACTTGCCTCGCGATAAGCAAGCATCGATTGTAAGAGCTGTAAAAGCTTTGATTTTTGATGGGACACCAGTTATTTTTATTGCAATTCCACATAGAAGGTTAGACGCAGTTAAAGTCGAAAGAGAAATGACTGGCAGGGTCAAAACTATTAATGTACCTGTTTGGGAAAAATCTGAATTAAAATTAATACCAGAAATAGGTTTTCCTCTTTTAAATATTAAAACAAATGAGAGTATTGTGAACAGGTTTTCAAATGAAGCTATTGGTAGTCCACACCTGATGCAGGAATTTTGTAGAGAGCTTTGTAATCTTTATAATGTAAAAGAAACAACAAGTGAAGAATTTGTAATTGACAAAATTGACTTCAAATTACTTTTTAGTAATATTGCTGAAAATACGGGTAAGGTAATTTTTGACAAACTAGTTAAAGGCCCTCGCCAGCGAACAGATAGAGTGGAACGAAAATTAGCGAATGGTAATACCACAGATATTTATGGACTTGTCCTATTTGCACTTGCTGATCTTAAACCAGGGATTGAGAAAATTGATTATGAAGTATTGAGGTCGAAGATTCGCGAAATTTCAGCGGGCAATCCACCACAAGCACATGAGGTTTCCAGAGTTTTAGACAAAATATCACAAATTGCTGCCTCCGATGAATCATCAACACCCGTAATAGATTGGGAAAAGGAAGAAAGAATATTGCACGTCACTGACCCTTTCTTTGCTTTTTATTTAAGATGGGGATTTGAAAACTAACATTTTCTATAACTGTGCTTTGCTTCCGTGTCGTTTGTTTTTAGAGGAAAAGAAATATTTAAATTGGATAACTTAGTGCTTCGATTCATTACCTGGAAAGGGCACGAAAACTAAGCTAAAACCGACCCCATTCATTGAAACTATAAAACTAACAACAGATTTACAAAATCTTTTTTTCAATTAAATCGAAAAAAGAAATGAAAACCATAGCACAGGAGACCGTTTCGCAGATAAAAGCCCCCCCCCCGGTGATACAGAACTTCTTAAAATAAAAAAGAGAAAAGATAGAATGAACATACAATATAAATTATCATGAGAGAAAACAATTCAGATTTTATTTTATTTAAAACCGAAGATGAAAAAATTTCGGTGGATGTTCGTTTTGAAGAAGACTCGGTTTGGCTTTCGCAAGAGCAGATGGCTGTTTTATTTGAACGCGACAGGAGTGTAATTGTACAGCATATTGCAAATATTTTTACGGAAGGAGAATTGGAAGAAAAAAGCAATGTGCAATTTTTGCACATTGCAAATTCTGATAAACCGGTGAAATTTTGCAGCCTTTTGCGGTGAAAATATTTCTTATTCGCCGCAAAAATGCGGTAAATATGTTACAGCATTGAGAAGGTGGTGGCAGAAGTGTTAACTACACGTTGATGAATTGAAAACTTGATATAGGTTCATTCTTTAGCAGCCTCCCAACGGATGAATAATATTCATAATTTTGTATCCCCATGGATGAGCCTTCAATGACAATAGAACAGAAACCGGAGAAGCAATCGAAAAACAAGATTTTTGGTTTCAGCAAAAACATTGTTTTCATCGGATTGACCAGCTTTTTGACGGACACCTCTGTTAAAATGTTGTACTCGGTCATGCCCATGTTCCTGTTGTCTATCGGGGCTTCTAAAACCAGCCTGGCGCTGATCGAAGGGATCGCAGAGAGTACGGCTTCACTCATCAAAGCCCTGTCGGGATTCTGGAGCGATAAAATTGGCAAGAACAAGCCATTCCTGATCATCGGCTATGGCCTGTCGGCGCTGATAATACCGCTTTATGTTTTTGTTTATGCGCCCATACATGTCCTTTTTTTACGTTTCGTCGAAAGGTTGGGAAAAGGCATCAGGACGGCCCCGCGCGACAGCCTGATAGCCGGTTCGGTGATAAACGGCGAGTCGGGAAAAAGTTTCGGTCTGCAAAAAACGATGGATAACAGCGGGGCGATACTCGGGCCGTTGATAGCTTTCGGATTATTATTACTGTTCCCGGGAAATTTCAAAATCATTTTTTTGCTGGCCGGTATCCCTGCCATCCTTGCCATTTTTGTGATCATTTTCGGCATAAGAGAAGCGCGGAAAAACAAAGCCGAACTGTTTACAAAGTTTCATTTCAGGGATTTTTCCCCGAAATTTTATTTTTTCCTTGCCATCATTTTCATCTTTACGCTGGGAAATTCAACCGACGCCTTATTGATGGTAAAAGCAAATGAGGTCGGGATAAAAGTCGCATTCATACCGCTGGTCTATCTCATCACCAACCTCGTTTCCGTAGTGTTTGCCATACCCATAGGAAAATTGTCTGACCGCATTGGTAAAGAAAAAATTCTGGTGGTCGGTTTTCTTATTTATGCAGTGGTGTATTTTGGATTTGGAATTACAAGTTCTATTGGCGCCATCGTGACCTTATTTGCTTTTTATGGTTTTTATTCCGCCGCCACTGATGGCATCCAAAAAGCCTTTATTTCCGATTTGACAGATAAAAACAAAAAAGGGACAGGGCTTGGCATCTACAACGCCTTGCTTGGGATTACACTATTGCCGGCAAGTTTGATAGCCGGAGCGCTTTATGATAAAGTGGATTCGTCGGTGCCTTTTTATTTTGGCGCCGCCACGGCCATCATATCGGCCATCCTGATGGTGGTTTTTATCCTTAAATACAAGATTCATGTTACAGGAAAACCGAAATTGGAAACAAACAACAAGGATTTTTGATTAATAAAATTTCTATTATGGGGCGTCAGGCATTATGAGGATCAAAGGCCGCATCAGGTATAAACTTCAGCAATTCATCATCAACACACAGACGCTGAACTTAAAGGACGCTCCCTTGTTCAGGAGAATCCTGGCGTTCATTTACAAATTATTGGGAAGAAAGCTAATCGCAAAATCAATGATCAGCTCCACCCATTGCAAGGGTTGCACCGTGTGTGCGCAGGCTTGTCCCAATCACGCGATAAAATTCCGCCTGAAAAACCCATACAGGAACCGGCATTGCAAAGGATGCCTGGTGTGTGCTTACCGTTGCCCGCAAAGGGCTGTGGAACTACCGCTGGCCAGCCTTGTGGGAGCGTTTTTGCTGATATGGCTTCCGTACGATAAATGGATCATGAAATTATTCGTTTCTGATGTTTTTTCAAACACAAACAGCTTCGGCTATTCATTGTTTTTATTCATCCTTTGGTGCATATGTTATGTGGTGGTTGTTTTTGTTTTTGACAAACTCATGTTTCTTTTAAGCGCCCTGGCTGTTTCAAAAAAAATCGCGAAAATTCCTGCTGTTAAAAAAGTACGGAACTATATTCACCCGGGTTCGATTTTTCCAGTATTGATGCCGCGTTATTACCAGCAGGCACAAGACATAAAAATAAATTTGCAAATGAAACAGGACAAAGAATGATAGCGGTACTTACTTTATCAGATATGATTTGTTTCTGATAATTTCCTTTACCGCTTTCTGCAAATACTCATTGGCCATTAAGATCATATCAAAATCAGAGGGGAACGGCAATGGCCCATTGCCCAGTCTTTTCTGGGTTTCAGGGGTTAAGGCACGCATATCGCCGTTGGCAACCAAAAATCCATTATTGAAGACAGAATTGGCTGTTACATTTTCGGAGGTGATGAGCTGTTTGTTTACATTATTATAAAAATCAAGTTTACCCGAGAGCACGGCTTCTTTGTTCTGATCCACTTCTTTTACATGGCATTCGATTTTTACATATTTGGGTTCTTTGATATCGTTGCCCAGGCTGTCTTTCATCACATTTCCGTTGTTGTCGAGTTTGTATGTCCAGCCATCCTTAATGGTTTTTTCTTCGGTCCAGACTTTTTCTTTCATACGTTCCGGTGAAACGTCAATGATTTTAAGATTCAGGACGATGGCATAATCGTAGGCCACGCCTTCTATTTCTTTTGAATCGTACATGACCCATTTCGAGTTGATATCCGAAACGGTAATTTTTAAAAACTCGTACTCAAAATCATTGGGCAGGATGGCGTTGCTGTTGTTTTGCATATACAGGATCACGTGGCTGGTGCCTAATTCGGCGGCTTTATTGATAAGTTCATTTACATCTTTAAAGTCGGTATAATGCCGTTTGATTTTTATGAATTCCTCGTAGGCCTGGCGTGCAGACATCTTATCGTTTTGAGCGAGCAGTTTTGTGCCAAGCGCATAAAAATAATCACAGGCCTTTTTTTCAGATTCTATGAGGTCTTTATCATAATCATGATATTGGAACCCGATAGCGGAGAGCACTTGCTGAGGCAGTGTCTTGGCAAGGTCCTGACGGTTTTTCAGCGTGTTGTAATTCTGAAAGATTTCTTCCCAGATGTCAGGCTGGCCGGTTTTTCGCAAAAAATCAATCCGGTCGAGGTTTTGCTGATTGGCTTGTTTGTATGCCTGGGTAAGCACCCACAATTCTTTAGCATTGTCGGGTTTTTTGCGAAGTTTGGCAATGGCTTTTTTTGTTGCCATATCAAAATTGCCGTGTTCAAGATATTTTTTTGAGGAGCTGCATCCGCTGAGGATCAGGATAATCAGGAGGTAAACGATTTTTGTTTTCATAACGGCTTTTATTTTTGGAAAAATCAAAAGTTACGCCAAAAAGTCAATTTTTTCAAAGTTATCATTTTTCTTTAACTTCAAAGATTGGGTAATGATGGTTTTACGAAATGCAATTATAAAAAATTAAGGTTTTCATATCTCAATTAATCGTAATTTTGAGGATTGTTTATTGAAAGATTAAGATACTAAAAAAAGCGTTAATGAAAGGAATAATTCTGGCCGGTGGATCCGGGACCCGTTTGTATCCGCTGACCCTTGCCGTCAGCAAACAGATGATGCCTGTGTATGACAAACCAATGATCTATTACCCGTTGTCGGTACTGATGATGGCGGGTATTTCCGAGATCCTGATCATTTCAACACCGGAAGATCTGCCGAATTTCAGACGTTTATTGGGCGATGGCAGCCACCTGGGCTGCAAATTCAGTTATGCGGAGCAGCAGGTTCCTAACGGGCTGGCACAGGCATTTGTGATCGGCGAAAAATTTATCGGTAACGATAAAGTGGCCCTGATCCTTGGTGATAACATCTTTTACGGTTCGGGATTGCAGAAGCTGTTACAGGAAAATAATGATCCTGATGGCGGTATTGTCTTCGCCTATCATGTTTCTGACCCGCAACGCTACGGGGTTGTAGAATTTGACAATAAACATCAGGCTGTTTCCATTGAAGAAAAGCCGGAACATCCAAAATCTAATTATGCGGTACCGGGATTGTATTTTTACGACAATTCGGTGGTTGAAGTGGCCAAAAATATCAAACCGAGCAAACGCGGGGAATATGAGATCACGGATGTGAACAGAAAATATCTGGAACAAAAAAAGTTGAAAGTGGCCATTCTTACCCGTGGAACGGCATGGCTGGATACCGGGACTTTTTCTTCGCTGTTGCAGGCTTCACAGTTTGTACAGGTTATTGAAGACCGGCAGGGCCTTAAAATTGGCTGTATCGAGGAAGTGGCCTACCGTAAAGGTTTTATCAATGCCGATCAGTTGCGGATACTGGCTGAAAAATTTATAAAATCGGGCTATGGAGAATATCTTTTAAAAATTATAGAATAAGTACAATGAGAACGATATTAATTACAGGTGGTGCGGGATTTATCGGGAGTTGCCTGGCTGAAAAACTGATCAGCGATCCCGAAAATTATGTGGTGATCGTGGATGATCTGACCACCGGCGATGTTACAAAACTGCCACAGATGCCAACCAATAACTGGCGATTCATAAAATGCAACTGCAACGATTACCGTGATATTTCGGCCGTGATGCTGGCATTTCCGTTTGATTATGTTTTTCATTATGCCGCCGTTGTGGGGGTTCAGCGCACCCAGCTGTATCCGGTAAAGGTATTGAATGATATTAAGGGCATATCAAACATCTTAAACCTAAGTAAAAACTCACACGTAAAGCGTGTTTATTTTTCGTCTTCTTCTGAAGTTTATGGCGAACCGGTTGAATTGCCTCAAAACGAATATTCCACACCGCTCAATTCAAGGGTTCCGTATGCGGTAGTGAAAAATATCGGGGAAGCCTACCTGAAGTCCTACCACAAAGAATATGGGCTGGATTATACGATCTTCCGGTTTTTTAATACTTATGGGCCAAAACAAAGCAGGGATTTTGTTATGTCACGCTTCATGGCTTTTGCGCTGAAAAACCAGAATATCACCATTTACGGTGATGGCACCCAGTCCAGAACGTTCTGTTATGTAAATGATAATGTGGACGCCTGCTATGCCAGCTTTATGAATTCTGCAGTGGGAAATGATAAAACCAATGATATCATTAACATCGGCAATGATAATGAGATATCAATCCTTGATCTGGCAAAGAAAATTATTGCCCTGACCAATTCCTCATCAAAGATCATTCACAAGCCACCATTGGAAGAGGGCGATATGAACAGGCGCCTGCCCGACACCACCAAGATGCGCAAGCTCCTTGGACGGCCCATGCTTTCCATCGATGATGGAATAAAAAAATTAATTGAAAATCCGTTTTTTCTGAAATAGAAACAGGGGTTATTTGATTAATCCGAAAGTATTATAACTACACGGTCATAATGTCTTTTTCTTTCTGCACCAATAATTTTTCTGCTTTTGCAATATAATTGTTGGTCATTTCCTGGATATCTGTCTCTGCTTTTTTTACCAAATCTTCGGGAACTCCTTCTTTTTCTAGTTTTTTAGCCGCATCATTGGAAGTCCTTCGGATATTTCTGATGGCTACTTTTGCATTTTCACCTTCGATACGGGCTTTTTTCGCAAGATCTTTCCTTCGTTCTTCTGTAAGAGGAGGGACAATAATTCGTAGAACTTCCCCGTCGTTTTTGGGGTTAAAACCGAGGTTGGCGGCCATGATCGCTTTTTCGATAAGCGGCAGGACGTTTTTGTCCCAGGGCTGTATTATTATCTGGCGCGGGTCGGGCGTGTTGATATTTGAAAGTTGTTCAAGCGGCGTTGATGCGCCATAATAATCTATTTTTATCCCGTCTAACATCTGAGGGCTGGCTTTTCCGGTACGTATTTTCTGAAACTCTTTTTCAAGATGTACCAGGGCAAGTTGCATGCTTTCGTTGGTTTCTTCCAGTAAAAAATCAATTTCTTCAGACATAAAATATTTTTTTTCGTTTTATTTTGTAACCAGGGTGCCGATATGTTCTCCCTGAATGATTTTTAATAAATTCCCTTCGGTATTCATATTAAAGACTATCAACGGCAGTGTATTGTCCTTGCATAAGGTAAATGCCGTCATATCCATAATATTAAGGTTTTTTTCGTAGGCTTCCTCAAAGGCCAGGTTATCGTATTTTTTCGCAGCAGGGTTTTTTTCCGGGTCTTCGGTATAAATTCCATCCACCCGGGTGCCTTTTAATACCACATCGGCGTTTATTTCCAATGCGCGCAAAACAGCTGCTGTGTCGGTTGTAAAATAAGGATTTCCTGTTCCGCCGGAAATGATCACCACCTCGCCTTTTTCAAGGTGTTTTATGGCTTTTCTTCCGCTGGTAAGTTCACAAACCGGGTTGACCTGAATCCCGGATAGCACGGTACATTTCATGCCTTTGCTTTCAAAAGCAGATTGCAGGGCTAATCCATTGATTACGGTTGCAAGCATTCCCATATAATCCCCGTGAACCCTGTCAATTCCAAAGTTGTTCCCCTTAAGGCCCCTGAAGATATTACCTCCGCCAATAACAACGGCAATCTGAATATTTAAATCATAAATTTTCCTGATTTCTCTGGCGTATAGATCAACACGATCGGCATCAAAGCCGAAATCTTTGTCGCCCATCAACGCTTCGCCGCTTAATTTCAGAAGTATTCTTTTATATTTCATGAGAATGTTATTTCGTACAGCAAAAATAAAAAAAAAGAGAGAACCGGAGCCCTCTCTTTTAATAATTAATAAAAAGGATTAATTTTTTACCGAGACTCTTTTGAAGTCGGTTACTTTTAAATCCTTATCGCATTCTGAAATGTACTGACTGATCGATTTTTTGCTATCCTTAATAAATTCCTGGTTTAACAGTGTATTTTCTTTATAGAATTTGTTAAGTTTTCCGAGGGCGATTTTTTCGAGCATTTCTTCCGGTTTGCCTTCCTGGCGTGCCTGTTCCTTGCCGATTTCGATCTCTCTTTCGATGATGGAAGGATCCACATTATCCTTGTCAATAGCCACCGGGTTCATAGCCGCGATCTGCATGGCTACATCCTTGCCGCACTGGTCGATATTATTACTGTCGGCCTTGTTGAAACCCACCATCGACGCGAGTTTATTTCCGTTATGGTTATAGACAAAAACTTTTGGAGCTTTTACAAACTGGTAGTCGTTCAGTTCGGTTTTTTCTCCTGTTTTTCCCATATAATCACTGATAAGGTCACCAATGGCCCGGCCGTTAATTTTGATGTTTTTTAATTCATCAAGGGATTGGGGCTTGTTTTGGAGTGCTGTTTCGGCGATTGAATTAGCGAGGTCAATAAATTCCTGGTTTTTTGCCACAAAGTCGGTTTCGCAGTTCAGCATGGTAATAATACCAAAGCCTGCATCATCAGTGGTTTTAGCTATCACAAGTCCTTCTGCTGTTTCACGGTCGGCACGTTTGTTGGCAACTTTTTGCCCTTTTTTACGCAGGTAATCGATTGCTTTTTCGTAGTCTCCGTCACATTCAACAAGTGCATGTTTGCAATCCATCATTCCGGCGCCGGTCATTTGCCTTAATTTGTTTACTTCGGCTGCTGTTATATTTGCCATTTTATGAATAGAATAAAAAAGTTAATGTTTATTTTTTAGTTATGGTTTTCTTGCCTAAAGCAGGTTTTTTTGAAGTTTTGTCGAGGGGTTTGCGGGCCTTTTTCACTTCATCTTCAGTCTCACCAGGAATTTCGGCATCTTTAATTTTGCCTGCAAGGTCTTTTTTTGCGGCAGCTTTTTTCAGCGATTTTGCTTCTTCTTCTTCTTCCTGTTCTTCGATTGTTTTCAGGCTGGCTTTTTCGATAATGATTTCATCTCTTTCTTCTTCATCTTCCCTGTCCTGAATATCTTTTGCTACTTTACGTTCAGCAAGGCCTTCTTCAATAGCGCGGATCATGTGTTCCAGGATGATGGAAATTGATTTGGATGCGTCATCGTTTGCAGGAATCGCGTAATCAACTTCATTGGGGTTAGAATTGGTATCTACGATAGCAAAAGTGGGGATGTTCAGTTTTTTTGCTTCGGCAACGGCGATTTTTTCTTTTAAAATATCCACGATGAAAATAGCGGATGGCAGGCGTGTGAGGTCAGCGATACTGCCAAGGTTTTTTTCGAGTTTGGCACGTTCACGGATGATCTGCAGGCGTTCGCGTTTGGATATTTTGGTAAATGTGTCATCGTTTTTCATTTTATCGATAGACGCCATTTTTCTTACGGCTTTGCGGATGGTTGCAAAGTTGGTCAGCATACCGCCGGGCCAGCGTTCCGTAACGTAAGGCATATTCACGCTTCTTACCAGTTCGCCGACGATTTCTTTGGCTTGTTTTTTAGTGGCGACAAACAGGATTTTTTTGCCTGATTTTGCAATTTGTTTGAGTGCCATAGCAGCTTCATCAGCCTTGGCGATCGTTTTGTAAAGGTCAATGATATGGATCCCGTTGCGTTCCATAAAGATATAAGGAGCCATGGCAGGATTCCATTTTCTTTTCAGATGTCCGAAATGTACTCCGGCATCCAATAAATTGTCAAATTTTAATTGAGTCATGAATTTAGATTTTTGATTGGTTTACTTTCTTTGTTACTTTTTTTAAGTCAATTGCCAAGTAGTATCGCTGTCGGATAGTCTTGGCAATTTAGATACTAAACACTCGTAAATACTAGCGCTTGCTGAACTGGAATCTTTTTCTTGCTTTTTTCTGTCCGGGTTTTTTGCGCTCTACCATTCTGGGATCTCTTCTGAGAAGCATCTTGGGTTTCAGTATGGGGTGATTTTCTTCGCTGACCTGACATAAAGCGCGGGAAATAGCAAGCGATAAGGCTTCTGCCTGGCCGTTGGATCCACCGCCGTCAATATTTGCTTTTATATCATATTTTTCAATAGAACTTGTCAGTTCCAGAGGTTGTTTGATCACATATTGTAATGTGGGAGTCGGAAAGTATTCTTTATAATCCTTGCTGTTAACTACTATTTCGCCTTTTCCTTCTTTAAGGTAAATCCGGGCAACGGCTGTTTTTCTTCTTCCTATGGTGTGAATTACTTCCATGATTATTTAATGGTGTTAAGATTTAATTTACTTGGTTTCTGGGCTTCATGAGGGTGAGCAGTGCCTGCATAGACAAAAAGATGTTTGTACATATCATCGCCCAATTTGTTTTTCGGCAACATGCCCCTTATGGCAAGTTCAAGGATTTTTTCAGGCTTTTTTAAAAGGTACTGCTTGGGAGTTGTAAACCGCTGTCCGCCAGGGTATCCGGTATGCCTTACATATTCCTTATCCGTAAACTTTTTGCCGGAAAACTTAATTTTTTCAGCATTGATGATTATTACATTATCTCCACAGTTTAAGTTGGGCGTGTAATAGGTCTTATGCTTGCCTCTAAGCAAAACGGCCACTTTTGTTGCCAGTCTGCCAACGATTTCGTTTTCTGCATCGATCAATAACCAGTCTTTAACTATGATCTCATTATTGGCAGAACGTGTTTTATAACTTATTGTATCCATCATTAAATTGAATTTCAGTATCTAATACAGTTTACTCTCAAAATTGGGGTGCAAATGTACTATTTTTTTTTCAATTAGCAAATTTACGAACAATTTTATGTTAATATTTTAAAATAAGAACAAGATCGTATCAATCAGGCCCTTCCTTTTTTAAAAAAAATTTGCTTTGTGATTATTATTTATAATTTTGCACAAAAAATGTCTCATTAAAAAAATCCGTATTATGAAAAACATCTGTTTATCAATTTGTTCTTTAGCCATAGCCACTATGCTCTTTGTTTCCTGTGGAAACAACAAAAAAGCTGATCTCAAAACCCAAAACGATTCAGTAGCTTATGTGATAGGAGCCAATATTGGCGAGAACCTGAAAAACAATATAGCCAACGACTCGCTCGATTTTAGTTCTGCCGCATTGGTACAAGGTTTTAAAGACGCTTTGGAAGGCCTCGACAGCTTAACCTTTACTAAAGAGGAAAAGCAAAATATCATGATGCAGTTTCAGAAAAGCATGCAGGAAAAACAAATGAAAAAAATGGCTGAAGCAGCTGCGCCAAACAAACAGGCCGGAGCTCAGTTTTTGGAAAAAAACAAACAGCAGCCTGGCGTAATTCAGACCCAGAGCGGCTTACAGTATAAAGTAATTAAAGAAGGTAATGGTAAAACACCTAAGGCTACTGATAAAGTAACCGTGAATTACGAAGGTAAACTGATTGACGGAACCGTTTTTGATTCATCCTTTGAACGTAAAGAACCTGCAACATTCGGTGTTACCGGTGTTATCCCCGGATGGACAGAAGCGCTGCAACTTATGAAAGAAGGTGGTTCCTATGAATTATATATCCCTTCGGATCTTGCTTACGGCGATCAGGGAAACCAAAGCATACCGGGCGGCTCTACACTGATCTTCAAAGTAGATTTAATAAAAGTGGAAGCCGGTGCTCCCAATCCACAGCAACAACAGGTAAAGGTTCAATAATACCTGTCTGAATTGATTGTCAAAAAGCTGTTGCAGGTTATGCAGCAGCTTTTTTTGTATTTATTTGTTACAGCATTGTTTAATAATTATAAATTTGTGTAAAATTCGTTTAATGAGAAGTATTTTAATAATAATGGCCACGTGCTTTTTCAGCGTTTTTCTGTTTTCATGCCAGACAAGCCGGAATCAAAAGACGGACCTTATTCAGCTCAAAACCATGAATGATACGGTAAGTTATATTCTCGGATCAGATCTGGCCGAGAACTTTCAGAAGAACGGTATCGAAATAAACCCGGATGTGTTTATTCAGTCCTTTGAAAAAAGCCTGAAAGAAAAGGATACTTTGTTTTCGTTGGCTCAGCGCCAGAAGTTTATGACCAGGTTCCAGAAAGAGCTGCAGGTCAAACAACAGGCCAGAACACTTGGAGAAACACAAAAAAACAAACTCGCCGGCGAGGCCTTTCTGCAAGAAAACAAAAAAAAGGAAGGCGTGGTGGAACTCCCGAGCGGATTGCAGTACAAAATTATCAGCCTTGGCACAGGGGTAAAACCAACCGCTGACGATGAGGTTACCGTTAATTATGAAGGAAAATTTCTTGACGGGAAGGTTTTTGATTCTTCCTATGATAGAAAAGAACCGGCCACCTTTCCGCTCAAAGGTGTTATAAAAGGCTGGACGGAAGGATTGCAGCTGATGAACAGCGGATCCGTTTATGAATTCTTCATTCCTTCTGACCTGGGCTATGGTGATAACGGCTATGGACAGATCCCGGGCGGTACAACACTTATCTTTAAAGTCGAACTGATCTCTGTAAAATCAAAACAATAACCAAAAAACCAACATATGAAAAAAAACACGGTAAAAGTCTTGTTGCTCGCAGCAAGCATTATAACCGGCTCGTGGATTTTTACGGGCTGTGGAAACTCACAAAAAAAATCGGAAATGGAATTTAAAGAGTTTGTAAAAAGTTTAGAGGCAAAATATGCGCCTTTGTACAAAGAATCAGCGATGGCATCATGGGATGCAGAAACATCAGGCAAAGAAGAATTATATACCAAAGCGGCTGATCTTGAATTCAAAATGTCTCAGATCTTTGCTAATAAAGCAGATTTTGAGAAAGTTAAAAAATTCAAAGAATCGGGCGCTATTAAAGACGAATTGCTGAAACGCCAGCTGGATGTGATCTATAATGCCTTCCTCGGGGAGCAGATTGATTCTGTGAAAACCAAGGCCATGATAGACCTGCAGTCTAAGATTTCTCAGGAATTCAATAACTTCAGGCCTGTAGTTGGGAAAGACACCTTGTCCGACAACCAGGTAGACTCCATTTTACGCAGCAGCACCGACAGTAAATTGCTCCAGGAAACCTGGAACGCTTCGAAAAAATCAGGCGCTGTTGTTTCTGCGAAAGTCATTGAATTGGTTAAAATGAGAAACGAAGCCGCAAAGGAACTTGGTTTTAAAAATTACCATGAAATGAGCCTCAAACTAAGCGAACAGGATCCTGCCGAAATCGAAAAGCTCTTTAACGAACTCGACAGCCTTACTGCTGATGCATTTAAGTCGCTTAAAAACGATATTGACACCTATTTTGCAGACAGGTACAAGATTAAAAAGGAAGAACTTATGCCCTGGCATTATCAGAACCGTTTTTTCCAGGAAGCTCCGAACATCTATCCTGTAAATCTGGATACTTATTATGAAGGAAAAGATATTATTGAAGTGACAAAAGCCTATTACAAAGGTATCGGCATGGATATAGAAGATATGCTTAAAAAAAGCGACATGTTTGAACGCAAAGGTAAAAACCAGCATGCCTTCTGTATGGATGTAGACAAGGAGGGCGATGTCCGTGTTTTATGCAACACCAAAAACAATTCTTATTGGATGAATACGCTGCTTCATGAGTTTGGCCATGCCGTTTATTCAAAATATACCGATCGCCAGTTGCCGTTCTTTTTACGTGATGCGGCACACACGTTTACTACCGAAGCTGTAGCCATGTTTTTCGGCAGGTTGTCTTCAAATCCGCAGTGGATGATCGAAAACCTGGGCATTTCTCCGGAAGAAGCTAAGAAAATCGCGGATGATTGTTACAAAACCTTACGACTTGAACAGTTGACCTTTAGCCGTTGGGCACAGGTTATGTACCGTTTTGAAAAAGGCATGTACGAAAATCCTGATCAGGACCTGAATAAACTGTGGTGGGACCTGGTTGAAAAATATCAGATGCTTAAACGTCCCGAAGGCAGGAATGAACCTGACTGGGCATCCAAGATCCATGTGGCTTTGTATCCCTGTTATTATCATAATTACCTGATGGGCGAATTGCTGGCTTCTCAGTTTAGTTATTATATTGCTAAAAATTATTACAAAACCGAAGACCTTAAAAGCCTGAGTTTTGGAAATAATCCTGAAGTTGGTAAGTATATGATTGAAAAAGTTTTTAAACCGGGTATGAAATATGAATGGAACAACATGATCGAAAAAGCCACCGGCGAAAAACTGACGGCCAAGTATTATGCAAAACAATTTGTAAACTAAGAAAGAATTGATGTTGGAAGGGGGCGGAAAAATATTTTTTTCCGCCCCCTTTTCATTAAATAGATTTTTAGAAAGAAAAATATTATTTTTACATTACAAAAAATAAAATACACATGGAAATTACAGGTAAAATAATAGACATCATGCCGGCGCAAACGGGCACCTCGGCAAAAGGCGAATGGAAAAAGCAGGAATTTATTTTGGAAACCCAGGCCCAGTTTCCGAAAAAAGTAATTATGGCAAACTGGAATGACAAAATAGGCCTGAAAGACGATTATAAAAACAAACTGGTGAAAGTGTCCTTTGATCTTGAAAGCCGCGAATACAACGGCAGGTGGTACACCGATGTCAAACCTTGGAAACTTGAATTGGCGGGGCAGGGAACCGGACCGGTCCCTGAAGAAAAAAACAATACCGAAAATGCTGATTTACCGTGGGATAATGATCCCGTTAATGACTTGCCTTTCTAATTTTCAGCTTACCTGAAAATTTCTTCCATCATCACAGTGAACATTACTGCGTAAATGGACATGATACCAGCCTGGACGATGCCTACAATTCCCAGGATAAATGACACAAGCGTTTTTGCAAAGGAACCTCCTTCGTATTTGCGTTTGTCGTTCCTGTAAAGTTCCATTCCTTTTTTACCTTTATTTAACCCTATTATGGACAGGATCAGGCCGGCAATGCAACCGGCAATTCCTAATACCGGAATGAAAAACAACATACTGAGAACGTTTCCCCAAATGCTGTATGTTAGTGCTGTTGAGGCTTCAGGGAGCAATTCTTTGGAGGGGAGGTTAATAGGGGTATTTTCTTCCATGATCAGATAAGAAATTTAAAATAAAATGTTGAGAACCCGGATAAAACCAGGCATAAAAACGAAATGATCAGCCCGGCTATGCCTAAAAAATATCCTATTCTGCCGTTCCGGTAAACCCCGGCATCCAATTTTTCCGGTTCATTTTTATTGATTTTAATAATTTTTCTGCCATTAACAACTGCAATAATTGCAAAAACTATTGAAAGGCAGGAAATAAAAATCCCAAACACAGGATACCAGAAAAACCAACAAAAACATAGAGAAATTGTTCCTGTTATGATCGTGGTGGTGGCTCTGTGTTTGGGATTAGACATAAAGTTAAGTACGTTCAGGTAATTTTAATCAAACATATGGGTTCCGCCAACAAGGAATAATATTAACTCGATAAACATGAAGACGGCTGCAAGTATCCATCCGATAAGCCCAAATATTTTACCCAATTTTGAAAATGTGCCGTGTGCTTTAACATAATTTGACGGGTTTTCAGCATAGATTTTTTCGGCTTTCTTACCTTTTGACCAGCCGATAATACCAAAAATCAAAGGTACAAGTCCTGGTATGATAAAAAACCATCCTAAATAGCAGGTTGCAAGAGCAATAATGCCAAATACAAAAGCAACGACTGCACCAGGAACAGCTGTTGGAGTTGGTCCTGAAGGTGTTGCCTGAGGTTGTGTGTTGATGTTTTCTTCCATAAAATTATTTTTTTTAATTAATACTCATACAAAGAAAATGGTTTTTTTGACTTAAAACAAGTTTTTTATTTTTTTTATGAGATATTTTCTACAGATGCGTTTAACCTTTTTGAAACATAATATGCAGATATTCGTATTAATGCATGTTTAAACCTGGAAGATCATCATGCAATCTAGTGAAGCTATAGGATTTAAGAGTGAAACAGCAAAACCAATTTTGTTAAGGGTATTATGTGTGCTGAGTTTTCTTTCCTCCGGGCTAAGCGCTTTGTTTTTTTTAATTTGTATAACATTTTCAGGTAAGGTTTTGCATTTTTTTAATGAATATGCCCTGGGTGATAGTTCAGTCCCTTTTAATATTTTTATTATCAGCACTTTCATTTTGTTTATATTATTTACCATTTCCCTTCTTGGCGTATTTTTTATGTTCAGGTTGAAAAAAAAAGGTTTTAGTCTTTATCTTATCCCGAACAGTATTTTAATGATATTGAATATTGTCATTATCTATGTTACCTTTAGTCCTTTATGGATAGCATATCTGATTGCAAGCATTGCGTTTATCATTTTGTATGCGTCCTTGGTAAAACAAATGGAGTAACCCCCGATTTCTTATATAAAGTCCAATAAAACAGCTTCAGAATACCGGAGCTGTTTTTTTTATATTTTTTATTTTTTGTACGCGTTATATTTCTAATTTTGCTCAAATAAAAAAAATGCATTATGGGTATAAATAAAGTCTTTCAGTTTTTTGTTCCAAAGGAAAAAAAGTTTTTCCCGCTGTTCGAAGGAGTTGCGGAAAACGCTGAAAATGGGGCTGTTTTGCTCAATAAACTTCTTCTGTCTATAGAAAATGAAGAGGCAAAACCCGGACTGGTTGCCCAGATCAAACAATGCGAAGAACGTGGGGACGATTTAACACATACTATTTTTGATGAACTGAACAAAACTTTTATCACCCCATTTGACAGGGAAGATATTCAGCAGTTAACGTCTTCTCTGGATGATGTGATGGATTGGATAAATGCCTGTGCCAAGAAAATTGAGTTGTATAAAATAAAAAGCCTGCCAATAAATTCCATTGAAATTTCCGAGTTATTAATTGAAGCTTGCCATGAATTAAGGACCTCCATTGGTGAGTTGTCCAACCTGAAACATCCGCAGAACATTAAAAAGTCGTGCGTACGTTTGAATGAGATTGAAAACCAGGTTGATGATCTTTATTATATGGCTATTTCAGATCTTTTTGAAAACGAAAAGGATCCTATCAGCCTGATAAAAAAGGATGCCATCCTTAGCACCATGGAAACTGCAACAGACAAAGCCGAAGACGTATCAGATGTCTTAAAAGCAATAATCGTGAAAGTCGCTTAATTCAAGAAAATTTATGTCGTTACTTGTTATAATTACGATTGGGGTTGCCTTGCTTTATGACTTCCTCAACGGCATGAATGATGCCGGGAATTCTATTGCGACCATTGTTGGAACGAATGTCTTGCCACCCAAAATAGCCGTCCTGTGGGCGGCCTTTTTTAATTTTCTTGCATTTATAATTTTTTATGGTTCACCGGTGGCTCATACCATCGGAACGGGAATAATTGTACCCGGAATAATAAAGGATGATAATATTTTCATACTTTGTTCTTTGCTGGGTGCCGGATCATGGGTGTTGATATGTGCGCTGAATGGAATTCCTAACAGTGTTTCACATGCTCTAATTGGAGGGTTAATTGGCCCGGCATTAATAAAAGGAGGCACTTCAGCAGTGATTTTCAGCGGGATATTTCCTATAATTATTTTTATTGCCCTTGCCCCGATATTAGGATTTGTTATTGGATATTTTTTTATGGTTCTGACACTTCTGATTTGGGGGAAAAAGCCTCCGTTGGTAACCGACAGGTTTTTCAGGGTGCTCCAGTTGCTTTCTTCCGCAGCCTTTAGTATTGGCCACGGAGGTAATGATGCCCAAAAAACGATGGGGATTATTTTAATGCTGCTCATTGGTACAGGATATTTACCGCAGGGTTCCGAAATGCCTTTGTGGGTGGCACTTGCATGTTATACATCTATAGCATTAGGGACTTTTTTAGGTTCGGGAAAAATTGTAAAAACTCTTGGTAAAGGACTGGTGCACCTGAAACCTATTGGTGGGTTTTGCGCTGAAACTGCCGGAGCCCTTACTTTGTTCGGAGTTACGCTTGCCGGTATTCCGGTCAGCACCACACATACCATTACCGGTGCTATCATGGGCGTTGGCGTTACAAAAAGGGCCAGTTGTGTAAAATGGAGCCTTGCTGCAAATATTGTAGTAGCCTGGGTGGTGACCATACCTGCTTCGATGATTTTTTCTGCGGTTATTTATTTTCTGTTAACACTTTTCTTATAAAGATCTTTCTGCATTTTAGCTTTATGCGTTTATAAAATCTTGCAAGACCGAATTTTCAATGCCCTTATTGAATAAAATAATTAAATCCTTGCGATGAAACCCTCAATGATATTGATATTGAGCATGATGTACCGATTGGGAAAATATCCGCCGCGGCGGATAGTCCAAAGATTATCTACAAATTCATACTTTGGTATTACATGCTTGCCAAGAAATTCAGATATTTTTTTATAAAAAATTTAAATTGAAGATTATATTAATAAATTTGTCAATTCAAAAAAAAATTTATGGGCATAAATAAGGTCTTTCAGTTTTTCGTTCCCAAAGAAAAAAAGTTTTTCCCTTTGTTTGAAGGAGTTGCGGAAAATCTGGAAAAAGGTGCAGTGCTTCTCAACAAACTGTTGTTAATAATTGAAAACGAGAAGGAAAAACCGGGGTTGATAGATCAGATCAAAAAGTGCGAAGAACATGGGGATGATTTGACCCATACTATTTTTGATGAGCTTAATAAAACCTTTATAACTCCTTTTGACAGGGAGGATATTCAGGAATTAACCTCTTCACTTGATGATGTAATGGATTATATTAATTCATGTGCAAAGAGAATTGAATTGTATAAAATCAAGGAATTGCCAATAAATACGATTGAAATATCCGAGTTGTTAATTCAGGCTAGCCGTGAGTTGAAAATTTCCATAGGGGAATTATCCAATCTGAAACATCCTCAGGTAATTAAAAAAACATGCATCCGTCTGAACGAGATCGAAAACCAGGTTGACGATCTTTATTATATGTCTATCTCTGATCTTTTCGAAAATGAAAAGGATGCGATCCAACTGATAAAGAAGGATGTGATTCTCAAAACACTGGAAACTGCTACGGATAAAGCAGAAGATGTGGCAGACGTGTTAAAATCCATTATTGTAAAAATTGCTTAATCCCAGCAAAACATGCCGGTAATTGTTATAGTTACTATTGCGGTGGCAATTTTATACGATTTTCTGAACGGGATGAACGATGCTGGAAATTCTATTGCCACTATCGTTGGAACCAAAGTGCTGAATCCGAAAATAGCGGTTTTTTGGGCCGCATTTTTTAATTTTGTAGCGTTTGGTGTTTTTTATGGATCACCTGTTGCACATACTATCGGAACCGGGATTGTCCATGCCGATATTATAAAGGGTGACAATCTTTTTATTTTGTGTTCTCTGATTGGTGCTGGACTGTGGGTGTTATTCTGCGCGCGAAATGGGATACCAAATAGTGTTTCACATGCACTTATCGGAGGCTTAATTGGCCCGGCATTAGTTAAGGGAGGCACAGCCGTAATTTATTTTAAAGGGTTATTCACCATTGTTCTTTTTATTGCCTTAGCGCCGATATTAGGTTTTGTAATAGGCTATTTTTTTATGAATGCAGTTATGCTGGTGTGTGGGAAAAAAGCCCCGTTGAAACTGGATGGGTATTTCAGGGGCCTGCAACTCGCTTCCTTTGCAGCCTTTAGCCTGGGACATGGCGGCAATGATGCTCAGAAAACCATGGGTATTATCTTAATGTTGCTCATCGGAACAGGATATTTACCTCAAAACGCCGAAATTCCTTTATGGGTAGCATTGGTTTGCTATACTTCTATAGCATTAGGGACTTTGTTAGGTTCCCGTAAAATTATTAAAACATTAGGGACAGGTCTTACAAAACTAAAACCGATTAGTGGGTTTTGTGCCCAGACTTCTGCCGCGCTTACATTATTTGGCGTTACTATGGCAGGAATCCCGGTGAGTACCACACATACGATAACCGGCGCCATTATGGGGGTTGGCGTAACCAAAAGAGCAAGTGCCGTTAAATGGGGCCTCGCAAGCAATATCGTGGTAGCGTGGATAATTACAATCCCTGCTTCAATGGTTTTTTCAGCGGTATTTTATTTTCTTTTTCAGTTGTTTGTTTAGAAAAAGTTTTATACCGAACTTCACCGGAGTTTTTTCGTATAACAAAAAAATTATTTCATGGACCAGATTCTTGAAATTGTTCCCAAACAGCTTATAGACTTTTTGCTTGTGACTGTTTTTTCGTTGCTGATAGGCCTGTCACAGCGAAAATTGCATCCGTCAAGCGAAGATCCCTGGTTGTTTGGAACCGACCGCACCTTCACGTTTATCGGTATACTTGGGTATATATTGTACATCATTGACCCCGAATTTTTATACCTGTATATGGGCGGAGGTATTGTTATTATGGTGCTTCTGGCCATCAATTTTTATTATAAGATAAAGTTGTTCAAGGATTTTGGATTGACAACCATCATCATTGCTTTTATTACCTATTGCATCGCCCCGCTGGTTATCACACAGCCGGCATGGCTCTATATCCTTGTAGTCGTTACCGTATTGATTTTTACAGAGCTCAAGGAAACTTTTTCAACCTTTTCGCGCAAGATAGAAAAAGAAGAGTTTATTACCCTGGCAAAATTTCTGATCATTGCCGGAATTGTGCTGCCCATATTTCCCAACAAGCCAATAGTCCCGTTTCTGGCGATTACACCTTATAAAATATGGTTTGCCGTTGTGGTTATTTCCACCATTTCATACCTGAGTTATTTGCTGAAAAAATATGTTTTTAAAAAATCGGGCATTCTGATTTCAGGGATACTTGGCGGCTTATACAGCAGTACTGCGACTACCATGATACTAGCCAAAAAGAGCAGGGAAGGCGAAATAATGAAAAACAATTATGCGTCTGCTATAATTTTTGCCACCGCCATGATGTACCTGCGTATTGCCGTGTTAATGCTGATTTTTAACCCGGCACTTTTTAAAAATAGTTTTGTTTATTTCCTGATTATGTTTGTGCTGACTATTGCTGTCGGGGTAGCGGTGTATTTTTATAAGCGAAAACAGGAAGAAGACTCCGCCATTACTACCATCAAAGATAAAAACCCGCTGGAGTTTAAGGTAGCCTTGTTGTTTATGGTACTTTTTGTTGCGTTCTCATTCCTGACTTATTATTCGGTGGAGTATTTTGGAAAATTCGGGCTGAATATGCTGTCCATTGTAGTAGGGGTGACGGATATTGACCCGTTTTTGATTTCGGTTTTCCAGGGTAAATTCAATGTGGATATTGAACTGTTATCCCGCGTTTCTTTTCAGGCAATTATAAGCAACAATGTCCTTAAGCTTTGTTATTCGTTGATTTTTTCGGGTAAACATATTCGAATACCTGTACTGGCGGGCTTCTCAATAATTATCCTGATCAATATCCTCCTGTTGTTTTTTATCTGAAAATCATAGATTTTAGCCACCTTTTTAAATTAGTTTTGCGTATTTACTCGCGAGGTATTAATTTCGCAATACCGAAAAAAGTATTTTCATGGAATTTGAAGAACAATATGCCCGGATTTCCACTCCGTTAAAAAGGCCAGACACCCTTAACAAATTGTGCCTGATATCCTTTTTCTTCAGCGGGAGCATGGCGCTTTTTTCGTTTGGTGGTTTGTTTTTTTCGGGATGGCTTTCGGACTACCTGCAAACTTTTGAAAAAGGGTTTTACGGTATCGGGACCAGTTATTTTTTGTTGTTTTTTCTGGGGATGTTTATTCTTTTTTGCAGCTCCTTTACCGGGGTGTTGCTTATGTTCCGGCTGAGACGGTCCGGATTCTGGATCTATTTAATTGCAAACGTCATAATGCTTTTTCTTTCTTTTTTTGTTGTAATGACCTTTTTTAATGCCCTGTTTATTTTTGGCAGCATATTGTTCATTGTATTATATGCCAGGCAATTTAAACACCTGAAAAATAAAAAATGAAAGAAACAATACTCAAAAAGGTGCCCCGTCGGCCTGTTTTTTTATTCATCGTAGGTGCCGTGTCCATTTTTTCAAATGTTCTTTCAATAATCATTACAGCGCTAATATTGGCCGGTGGCAGAACGAGTTTGTTTTTAAGTTCCATTCCAATAATAGATATTATGGCCGAAGAGTTAAAGCATGGAACTGTTTTCTTTTATATAATTAAGATCAGCGTTCACATTTTTTGTATTTATGCTGTTATCTTAATTACCAGAAGGCTCAAAAGAGGGTTCCTGTTTTATGTGATTTGTCAGGTGGTGTTGCTGGTATTGCCCTGGTTATTTCTTTTGAGCCTCGGGGTAAACTATCTCCTGATGGTTACCGGAATATCCTTGATTTTTTCTTTGTTTTTTATGATGCTGTTTGCGCTATACCTGCCTGAAAAAGCAAAAAAACCTGACAATCCTATTTCATAAAAAGACAGGCATCGCCAAAGCTCAGAAATCTGTATTGGTTGATCAACGCATGCTCATACACTTTTTTCCATGTATCACCAAGAAATGCGGATACCAAAAGCAATAAGGTGCTTCTGGGTTGATGAAAATTTGTCACCATGCCATCAATCATTTTAAACTGATACCCTGGAACAATGATAATGGTGGTTGAAAAAGACAACTGTTCCATGTGATGAAGTTCCATGTAGTACTTCAGTTCATTTAAAACTATTGTTCTGTCCAATGAATCAATTCCGGCGTCGTAAGGTTCCCACTGGCTTATGTGATCCGGTAAAATACCGGTATTGTGAAGTTTTACCGCTACATAGTAAAGGCTTTCCAGCGAACGAACCGTTGTAGTACCGACCGCAATGATTCCTGCTGGCGCATTAATAAGGTTTTCCAGCAATTGTTTGTGGATCACTACCTGTTCGGAATGCATCACATGCTGATCAATATTGTCGGATTGTACCGGTTTGAAAGTTCCGGCGCCTACGTGCAGGGTGATTCGTGCCGTGTTAATTCTTTTTTGCGATAATTCTTTAAAGATATCCGGTGTGAAATGCAGTCCGGCTGTCGGAGCAGCCACCGAACCGTCATCGTGGGCATATACCGTCTGGTATCGTTCGTTGTCGCTTTGTTCAGCGGGACGATGAATGTAAGGCGGAAGCGGTACGTTACCGGCAGTTTCTATGATTTGGGAAAAATTCAACAATGCGGGATCCCAGCTAAACCCAACCAGGAAGCCATCATTACCGCGTTCCACAAGTTCAGCGGTAAGTATGTATTCAAGATCAGGAGCTGTTACTTTCAGGAAGAGTTTTTCCCCTTTCCATTTTTTTGCATTGCCCACAAAGCATTTCCAGATGCAACTCCCGGTTTGCTGCATGGCCAGCTGGATGTCGCGGACCGGGAATTCGGGTTCCAGGCAAAAAATTTCAATCCGTGCGCCGCTTTCCCTGTGAAAATTCATGCGGGCGTGTATTACCCGTGAATCGTTCAGGACAAGTAGGGACTCCTGATCAAGCAATTCAGGTAAATCATGAAAGCGCTTGTCGGTAATTTCACCATTTCTGCAAACCAGGAGTTTTGAGGTGTCGCGCTCCGTCAAAGGGTATATGGCGATCTTTTCTTCGGGCAGCGGATAATCGTATTCCGAAATATATATGGCAGGGAGTTTCTCCATGTGGTTATTCTGATGCAAAAGTACGCATACCCGGTGAAATTGCAAAGTCTGAAAGATAAGGGCTTTTGATGATGGCTTTATTTATAAAACCCCATTTTATTGATGTATTCGAGGACTTTTTCCGGCAGAAACGGGCCAACATCTTTTCCTGACCTGACATATTCCCGAATACTGGTCGATGAAATATCCAGTAAAGGCGCGTCAATCATGATAACCGAAGGGTGCGCGTGCACATTGCCTTTGTCAGAATGGCTGCGCGGATAAACGTAAATATAGTGATGGTTGATGATCTCTTCGAAGTTTTTCCACTTATGGAATGTTTCGAGGTTATCGGCGCCCATGATAAGCGCGAAGTTCTTTGACGGATATTTTTTATGAAGGGCCTTCAAAGTATTAATAGTGTACGAAGGTTTGGGCATTGTAAATTCAATATCACAAGCCCGCAAACGCTTGTTATTCTTAATGGCAAGCAAAACCATCTCTAGACGATAGTTGTCATCAAGCAGTGAATTCTCCTGTTTAAAAGGGCTCTGGGGTGAAACAACAAACCACACCTCATCCATTTTAGCGGTTCCCAGCAAATAATTGGCAATGGCAATATGCCCGTTATGGATCGGATTGAAAGAGCCAAAGTACAGGCCGATATTTTGTTTAGCAGGATCCATTAACACAAATGATTCATTGTCGGGCATTATTAATCTTTAATCTTTTGCTCGCCTTTTTTCCATTTATCCTTGCTGATGATTTCACCTGTCTCGGTATAATGTTTCCATTTTCCTTCTTTTACGCCGTCTTTATATTGCCCTGAGATTTTGATCACCCCGCTGTCGTAATAAAATTCCGCTTCTCCGTCCGGCACACCATCTTTAAAATTCAGCATGGCTTTCCTGCTGCCGTTTTCGTAGAATTCGCGATAGATGCCGGTAACTTTGTCTTCGGCAAAGGTAAGTTCCACGCGGGTGGTCTGCTTTTCATTATCGTAATAAAAAAGCGCCACGCCGTCGGCCATTCCATCCTTATAGGTAATGGCACTCTGGATTTGTCCGTCTTCGTAATAGCTTCGCCACAGTCCTTCAATTTTTCCCTTTGCCACGCGGCCCTCAGCTTTAATGGTACTGCTGTCTTCATGGTATATTTTGACACCTCCGTCCCTGGCAAGTTGTCTGGGTTCAAGTACCACCTTGAAATTGCCGGAATCGATTTCATAAAAATAGATTTCTTCGGCAGCAGATTCAATATTTTCCAGTTCACTGTCAAAACCTGCTTCTTCATCAAAATCAGCATACAACTTAGTTTTAAACATGCCGTCATCCGAGGTGAACTGAAGTCCGACACGGGTAAAGCTAAGAATAAGGTCTTTGTTGTCGCGTATGCCCTGACGCTTATCGCTTTTGCTGTAATAATACAGGTGTGAATAGATTTTGGGCATTTGTACAAATGCCGAAATATTGGATTTGGCATCGAAATTATCAATAAAATCCATGAAGGCCTTGTTATGCGCCAGGGTTTTTCCCACCGTATAATCATCAATAAAATCCATCAGGCATGAGGGCGAATTGCTTAGTACGACATAGTCTTCCATGTAAATATAATAAGGCTTGTCGAAGGAGCTAAAGAGTTTGCCGAACAAAAGTTTCAGGAACCAGCCATATTCCAGGTATTTTAATGTGTAATTTTTATATTCGGTATCATCGAATTTGAGGAGCCCCAGCGTACGTCTGCGGACATGCTTGGTGATCTTTTCCATGCTGGTTTTTGCCTGTTCTATATCCGACGTGTGAAGTATGGCAATGGCATCTGTTTCGCGGGCGTTAGCCGAGGGCTGTAATTTTACAAAAGCTATTTCATTACCGATCCAGCCGAAGAAATCTTCCTTGAGATCAACCTTTAAAAACTTCTCGACTTTCTTTATGGTTTTTTCATAATCCTGAGCCTTAGTGGTGTCTTCCGATTTGAAAACCTCGGTCAGTTTGTCAAAAAAATCTTCGGATTTATTGAAGCTCATAGAAATGTAAATGGCCGCTTTATCAGAAATGATCTCATGAGCCATCCATTTGCCCGGCGAAACTTCCGACAAGGCTTTGAAGTAGGAAGGCAAGCTGTCGTTAATGCTGGTGTATCCGTCCCATTGAATTTTTTCATTATCGAAAGTTACGTTAAACGCCGAAAAGTTCAGGCTGGAACTTAACGATTTGACAAGGGGAGACGGGGTTGAAAGATAGCATCTTAAAAATTTTTCAAGCTGGCCGTAATTGAAGTAAAAATTGAACAGTTTGTTCCCCTTTATTTCTGTGGAAACAAAACGAACCTTGGGATTTTTGGTCCAGAAATCTGCATTTTTTTGTTGAATGGATTTTTCAATGAGCTGGGGCGAGTAGCTGCATACCAGGATATTGTCAATGAAACACAGCGAGAGCACATCTTTTGTGGTGATATCCGTGAGTTCAATGATTTCTTTTCCATCAAAGTTTCTGGTTCCCATTTGATAATCGTAATACCCGACGATGTCTTTTATGTAATTTTTCAGGAAGGATATTTTTGATGCTTTTTTCAGGTCCACGGCAAAAATAAAATCATAATCGTTGTAGGTGGTCATATGTGCAGAGATCACCATTTGACGGTCGGAAAAAAGCATATCCAGGGTTTTGTTGCCCTTTATCAAAGAATCGAGTGTCAATGCACTGGAATTTATATCCTCGAATTTTGGGTTTGCCAGCAGGTGCTTCCACATTTTGCTGTCGCTCAGGGTGGTCCAGCCTTCGGTGAGGTTTGATGTCTCAATGATGTAAATGGCGTCTTCGGGAATGACTGACAACGCATTGCGCTTGCCCGAATCTCCGAAATAAAAGTAAGCAGCAATTCCACCCACAATCAATAAAAGCGGAATAAAAATCCATAATAAAACTTTCAGAATTTTACGACCTGTTGCCATAGTTTTAGATTTATTGTTTTAACAAATATACAATAAAACCGATTTGCTCGGATTCACTTGCATCATAAATTTTTTTATAAAATTATTTGCTGACAGTTTTTTGAATCGATTGCCAAAACAGTTCTGCGGTCCGATCCCATGAAAAGAAATTTCTGCGCTCGCGGGCTTTACTGATAAGGCTTTCGCGCAGATGTTCGTCTGATGCGGCCTGTCTCATAGCTTCCGAAATAGAAATTGGATTGAACGGGTCGGTATAAAGGGCCGCGTCTCCAGCTACTTCTGGCAAAGAAGTGACATCAGAGGTGATCACCGGGACATCGCAGCGGAAGGCTTCCAAAAGGGGTATCCCAAACCCTTCAAAATAGGAAACATAGGTTAGCGCCAGGGCGGCACCCAGGGCATTGTTCAGTTCATCTGAATTTAAGCGGCCGGTAAAAATAATGTCGTTCTTATATTCCAGACTGTTGATGGTAGCCTCCATTTCCGGTGTCCACCACATACGAGCCCCCACGATAAGCAATTTTATGGTTGACTTATTTTGTTTGCGGAACAAATCGTAAGCGAGGAACAGGTTTTTAAGGTTTTTGCGCGGCAGTAAGGCTCCTATGTAAATAAAATAGTCACAACCTGACGTATATTTTTTTTTGGTTGCCATTTTTTCTTCATCAGAAATGGGATGATAGTTTTCGTTGACACCGTTGTAAATAACATCGATTTTATTTTCGGGATATCCATAACATTCGTGGATGTCTTTTTTAGAAAATTCAGATACGGTGGCAATGCGTGCCGCTTTTTTTGCAAACCTGGGAAAAAAATAAGTATAGTATTTTGTGATGATCCAGGGTAGGTCATCGGGATAATGTTCGAAATTCAGATCGTGCATGACGAGCAGGTTGGGAACTTTGCTTCTTAATGAAGCATACCCATCGGGTGAAATGAAAATATCGGCCTTGATCTTTTTAAGGATTTTAGGGATGGAAAACTCGAACCATATATAAAACAACAGCGGGTGCCTTGCCTGAGGGCCGGTAACAACAGGTATGACATTGTCTGAAAAAACAAATTTTTTGTGGTAAGGCCGGTCAAAAATAAAATAAAAAGTATGCTCCGGATGCTGCATCACCACCCTTTTAAGGGTTTCAAAACTAAACCACCCGATGCCTTCGAGCCGTTTGTCAAGTAACAAGCGTGTGTTGACGGCTATGTTCAAGAGGTTTTTTGCTTAATTTTCAATATTATATTCCTTGATTTTGCGGTACAGCGTTCGTTCGGAGATGCCTAGTTCTTTAGCTGCATTCTTGCGTTTCCCGTGATTTTTGTCCAGCGCTTTTTTAATCAGGTCTATTTCACGTTCCTGCAACGATAGGGATTCTTCATAAACATCCGGATATTGTATGGGCTCTGCTTCGAAGGTTTCCGGCTTTGTAATCTTTATGGATGGTTCGTCATTATTTACAGGTGAAAAATCCTGATTATAGTTTTGTAAAAACTGATTTTTTAAATCCTGGGTACTTACGGAAACATTTCCCTCTTTGATAATATCCGCAACAAGGTGTTTGAGGTCGGTGATATCTTTGCGCATTTCGAACAATACCCGGTAAAGGATGTCCCGTTCAGATATTTCAGCTTTATCGCTTTGTGGCCTGAGCAAGACCGGGAGTTTGCTTTCTGTAACCTGGGGCAGATATTTTGACAATATGGATGCACTAATGTTACGCTGTTTTTCAATGATAGATATTTGCTCGGTGATATTCTTCAACTGGCGGATGTTGCCCGGCCAGCGATAGTTCACCATCAGTTCCTGGGCGCTTTCATCCAACATGGTGGCAGGCATTTTGTATTTTTCAGCAAAGTCTGAAGCGAATTTCCGAAACAGCAAAACAATATCATCCTTACGATCACGCAATGCCGGGATGTTAATCGGAACGGAATTAAGGCGGTAATAAAGATCAACCCTGAACCGGTTATGCTGAATTGCTTCTGCGACATTGATATTGGTGGCAGCAATCACCCTTACATCGGTTTTGAGAACTTTCGAGGAGCCCACCTTAATAAATTCACCCGATTCAAGCACCCTGAGCAAGCGTGCCTGGGTGGGTAATGGCATGTCGGCGATCTCATCTAAAAAAATAGTTCCGCCGTTTACCACTTCAAAATATCCTTTTCTGGCTTCGTAGGCTCCTGTGAATGATCCTTTTTCGTGACCAAACAACTCGGAGTCAATAGTGCCTTCCGGTATTGCGCCGCAGTTGACTGCAATGTAAGGCCCGTGTTTGCGCGCGCTTAACTGGTGAATGATCTGGGGAAACACTTCTTTTCCTGTGCCGCTTTCTCCGGTTATCAGAACACTGAGATCAGTAGGAGCAACCTGCCGGGCAATATCAATGGCAAGATTTAAATGAGGAGAATTGCCGATAATTCCGAACCGTTGTTTAATTGACTGAACATCCATATTACTCAATATATCGACAACAAAGGTATGGGAAATTTTGGTGGTGGCAAAGTTTATAAGATATTTTATGCCAATTTGGCATGTGCCTTTTTTATTATTTCTATCTTTACCGTATTATGAAAAACATGGTATTCATTTGTTTTGCGTTGTTCGCCAGTTCCTGCCTGCATAGTCCCGCCAAACAGCAGCAGGATAAAGAGCCGGCGGCAGGTACAACCCTAAAAAAAGATATAACAGTTGCCATTCAACCCATGGATTGCCCTGATAAAAAGCTTTGTGAAATCGTAACAGGGCAAATTGCGCTTTTTTATGGGTTTAAAGCAGAAGTTTTGACTGAAACAAAGTTGCCGGAATGTTCCTTTTATAAGCCCAGGAACCGATACCGGGCTGATACGCTGCTTAATTATCTTTTAAGGATCAGGCCTGAAAAATACGATTATATGATCGGAATAACGGATAAAGATATTTCCTGTACCAGCGAACCATACGAAGACTGGGGTGTATTTGGCCTGGGTTTTATGCCGGGGAAATCGTGTGTGATCTCAACCTTTCGCCTGAAAAGAAACATGAAATCAGAAGAACAATTTCAGGAACGTGTGATTAAGGTTGTCCTGCATGAATTAGGGCATAATATTGGCCTGGACCATTGCCCGACCCCAAATTGTATGATGCAGGATGCTGAAGGGACTATTAAAACTGTTGACGAAGAAAAAATTGAAGTCTGCGCCTCCTGTAAAACAAAAATTCAAAAATTCAGGGAAACTCAACAGTGATAAAAGGAATAAAAAAAACCGGCATCAACGATACCGGTTTTTTTTTGAGAAATTTCGCCTTAAAATTTTCTGAACTGGTAGTGATATAGGTATTTGTCTGTGTTAACTTCCATAATATAAATTCCGGTTGTAAAGCTACTAACATCAATCAAATTCTCTTGCTTAGACATCAGAGACTGATATACTTTGCGACCATAGGTATCGAAAATGTTAATTGCAATTTCTGCTTCCGGGACTTTCCCGAAATCGATATGAATATCATCCTGAGCGGGATTTGGGAAAACCCGGATTTCATAATCAAGATTGTCAATTCCTGCAGTGATTGTTAGATGGAGGGTTACAACACTGTCGCATCCGTTCGATGCAACAAAGTTTTGAGTGTAATCTCCGGTCACGGGATAGGTAATTGTATTCCAGGTATAACTGGTATCCGTCATCCAGAACTCATAAAATGCAGTATCATTTACTGCCAGATTCAATATAATAATGCTGTCGCAGCCGCTACCAGAAGTGAGTGTATTGGTGTATGTTCCTTCAATATCATATGAAGATGAACCAATATTGTAATACTCATTCGAACAAATTGTTGCAGAAACCGTGTTTTTAAATACCGGATTTACGGTAAATGCAAAAGGTAAACTATTGACGGTGCATTCGCCGGTACTTGTTTCGCAAAAAATGTTAACGTTTCCGTCAGATAGTCCTGTGATGATGACTGTTGAATCAGGCGCCGATTGCGTGATTTCAGCAATAGTGGTATTTGAGCTGCTCCAGGTTCCTTTCAGATTGGATAATAATTCAACCGAGCTGCCTTCGCAAATATTGTTAGTTCCGCTGATAACCGGACTTGGTGCATTAATAATCGTGATGGTCTGATTAATAGAAGACCCGGGACAAGCAATGGGGTTCACCGATATTTTTGCTGAAACCGGAAAGGTGTAGGATGGGTGCAGCGGATTATAAGGTGGCGCAATTCCTGTGAGTGTAAGGGTATTGGCCACGGTATCAATCACGGGTGTTAACCACAAAGGCAAGCCGGCTGTGTCAATCTGATAATTGAAATTATTAAGGGTATATACGAGCGAAACAGCTTCCCCAGGGCAGTAAGAAGTGTTTCCACCTGAAAAAGCAATAGAGCCCTGCTCACAAATAGTCAAATATAAGGCTTCGCCATACAAGGGTGTAGGATTTGTGCAACTGCTTGCACAGTAATCGGTATGAGATCCGGTTCCGCAGCTAGGCGCTCCATTGGCGGTAAAACTCGTTCCAGTAGAACTTCCTGAGTTTGAACAGGATTGTATTTCACAATAAAACTTATAGTACCCGGGCTTATCAAACACCATTTCCAGCATCACAGGCCGGTTGCGTGCTACACAATAATTGTCAAAAATACCAAGAGTAAATGCATTATAGGAGGTAAATAACGGTTTTACACTTAGGTATCCGGTACCATTTGTGATCGATTGGGTGAGGTAATTGGAACTGTAACTTCTGACCGTATATTCAATGCTTCCGAAATCTGCCACATTAGTAACGGGTGTGAGTGTGTCATTTTTAAAGATGGAATAATAAATAGAGCAAAGCTGATCAATAAGGCCGTTGGAATATACACGGGCTGTATCGAGAATCGTGCTGTGTGTATAATAATGAGCCGCCAACGGGGTGTATTGAACAGTTGGAATCTGCGCAAATCCTTTCATTGTATACCCGAATAACAGCACAAATACCAGAACCGAGGAAAGTTTTATTTTTCGCATCATACAAAAGTTTGTTAGTTCATTCATGAAATATCAGGGAGAATGCAATTTTGCATTACTCCCTGATAGAGGGAAAAATTTATTGTTTTGTTATAAGAGTTGTTTCGAGGATATTTCCTTCGGTTACAACTTTCAGGAAATAAATGCCTGAAGCCATTTCTGAAAGATCAATCATAGCCCGCGTATCAGTGATAACTGTTGAACTCATTAGTTGGCCAAATACATCATACAGGTCAATCCGGCATTCCGACTGAATATCAGTTGTCAATTCAACATTAATAAATCTATCGGTTGGATTGGGATAAACAGAAAATTTATCGTTGATCAATTCCTCAAATCCTGCCGTGATGGTGAGGTGTAATGTAACAATGCTGTCGCAGCCGGTTATTGTTGAGGTCAATGTTTGAGTGTAATCACCGGAGACATTGTAAGAGAATGTGTTCCAGGTATAGGTTGCGCTATCTGTTATTTCTGTAAATTCACTATAGAGCGTTGGATTTACGGTGAGATCGATCACAACGACACTGTCGCATCCGTTAGAGGCAGTGAAAGTATTTGTGTAAATACCTGTGGTGTCATATGTGAAAGCCATAATAGTGATGCTGTCGCCTTCACATATAACTTCAGTAATGGTGTCTCTGAAGCTTTCTTTCACCGAAATTGCCTGCACCAGGCTAGCGGTGGGGCATGATGCCGGATTTTCGCTTGAAGAAGTAGTCAGGGTAATTGAATACGCCGGATTCAGAGGATCATATTCCGGAACAGTTCCATGTAGTGAAATGGCATGATGGTTCATATCTGTCGAATACGTCAGCCATGATGGGAATGATGATGTATTTAATCCATCGTCAAATTCGCCAACGTTGTAAACAAGATTGATCTGAGTGCCTTCGCAGTAGCTGTCAGAGCCGTTTGAATAAGTAATCTTTGATTTTCCACAAACCGTGAAGCCAATGGCTTGAGAAAACAACAATTCAGGCCCAATGCAGTTTTCTGCAACGGAATCATAGTGGGTAAGGTTGTCGCAGCTGGCTGCTATAAAGGATGTTCCGATAGCAGTTCCCTCATTGGAACATGATACGAGTTCGCTGTTGAAATTGTATTCACCGGGCTTTTCAAAGGTAAGGAAAAGGTCCACCGGACGATTACGGTTTACACAGGAATTATCGAATATGCCAAGTGTAAATGCACGAAGGGTATCGGTGCCAGGTTTCATTGTGATAAAACCGCTTCCTGTTTCAATCTGTGTGGTGTCATACAGTGCTCCCGTAACACGTACTTTGTAATCAATATGTCCGTAATCGCTTATCTGACTGATCGGGTCCGAATTTCTGTAAATGTTATACCTGATAGCTGACAGCTCATCCACATATCCATGAGAATATATCTTTGCTGTAGTATTTAAACTATCCCCCACATAATAAATGGTATCAAGAGCAGTATAGGTTATTTCAGGCCCTTCCGTTACCTGAATAACAAGATTTGAGGATGCCGTCGGGCAGGTGGACGGATTTTCAGATGAAGTTGTCGTTAAGGTTATATTATAGGATGTATTGAGCGGGTCATAAGCAGGAGCAGTTCCAGTGATGGTAATCGTATTATTCGCGGTGTCAACGCTGGAATTGAGCCAGACAGGCAGAGAGGTGCTATTTACCCCGTCATCAAAATCACCTACATTGTAAATAACTTCAATAGGCTGGCCGGGAAAATAATTAAGATCTCCGGCGACAAAATCAATTTCAGCATCGCCACAAATCGTGGTTTCAACCATTTCTTCGGTGAGAATGACGGGATTCTGGCATTCCTCGGCAACAGAATCGGTGTGAACAGTACCACCGCAATTCTGATCAGTGAACGTGCTTCCGGCGCTGATTCCGGCATTGCTGCACGAAACTATTTCAGCAACGAAACGATAGTTTCCGGGCACGGTGAAATTCATATCAATGTCAATCGGACGATTGCGGTTAATGCAATAGTTGTCGAAAATACCAAGGGTGAATGCCTGCAAGGTGTCGTTGAGGGCAAATATTTCAAGGAATCCCTGGCCGGCTTTAACCGGTGTAATAACATCAGCAGGGCCTTGTCCACGAACGGTGAATGTTACGGTTCCGTAATCATTGACAGAGTCAATCGGAGTTGTTGCATTGTCCTTGTATATGGCGTAGCGAACACCGCAGAGTTCGTCAACCAGGCCGTTGGAATATACCAAAGCACTGGTTGTAATATTGTCTCCAGTTTGGTATGAAGGACTTATAGCCGTGTACACAACCTGTGGGGCTGTTACCAGAATATTTTCGGTAATGCCGGCTGTGGCACACGAAACAGGATTGATGGTTGACTGCGTAGTAATGGTAAAACTGTATGTCTGGCTTCCATTTGCAGCTGGTGCAATGCCGCTCAGAGTCAGGGTGTGGTTTATATTGTCGATGGCAGGCGTCAGCCAGCTTGGTATTTGGGAGGCATCGATGGCATTGTCAAAAGTCCCGAGTGAATAAACAATTTCGACAGGGTCGCCGGCTTTGCAAGTGGTTGGTCCGCTTAAACGAGTAATCTGTGCAGGTCCGCAAACTTTGAAATCAATGCTGTAGGTATTGAGAACCACAGGTGTCATGCAAGTGTCGGAAACAAAATCCGTATGCGACAGCCCATCACAACTGGTGGCGGTATAAGTAGTACCAGCGCTGATCCCTGTGTTGGAACAGGAAACGATTTCGACCGTGAAACGATAGTTTCCGGGAATACTGAGATTCATGTCGATGTTGATCGGGCGATCGCGATCAACACAATAATTGTCAAAGATTCCAAGCGTGAATGCCTGCAGGACATCGTTTAATGCATCTATTTCAATCAAGCCCTGTCCCTCAGTAATCGAGTTAGTGACAAAGCTGGTACCTTGACTTCTGACAGTGTAACTAATAGTACCGAACGGAGTTACCGAAGCAACAGGAACCATCATATCATCTTTGTAAATGTAATAGCGCACAGCGCATAGTTGGTCAATCAGCCCATTGGAATACAGGTTGACATCGAAATTGATGGGGGTACCCGTGGAATACTCCGTTGATAGAGTCGGATAGGAGATGGTGGGCGTTTGTGCTGATAAACGGAATGGATTAATGATGAGCACGAATCCTAAAACCAGGATTAAAAAACGGTAAATTGTTTTCATGTTTTATTTTTTTAATGAATAATAAATGGACTGTCAAAAACCAAATTAGAATATTTAAAATGTGCAAAAATATTTATTTATATTTAACAACCAAAATTATTTATATATTATTTTCATAAAAATTTATAAATAACAGATAATCTGTCATATATGATAATATGTAGTAATATATAGATAAAACCATATTCCGGAATGGAAACCAGGTGAACAAATTTAGGATACGTTGGATAATGGATAGGTCTAATGGATCCTAACTGACAGTCCGCCAGTGGCTCTGGCATGACCCGTAAGCACCCGGGATTAAAAAATGTTACTTTATTGTTGGGGTTACAAGTGCCGGAACGGCCACTTAACAAGGTGGCAGGGGTGAATGAAAAACGTAATAATTTATTAGCACAAACAAGTATGATAAAATGAACCTATAATAATAAGGTCTCCAAAACTTGACTTAGAATTTTAATAAAAGTCTTTAGATTCGGGTTAAATCATAAAGATTTTACAGTTTAAATTTTATGATTGATACAAATAAAAAAAACCACATCAGTTTTGATGTGGCTTTTTTCAGCATAAAAATCATCTTACATCATTCCGCCCATGCCACCCATACCCGGGTTCATCATAGGAGGTGCAGGATTTTCTTCTTTGATATCACTGATCACACATTCGGTGGTCAGGAACATACCAGCAATAGAAGCGGCGTTTTCGAGGGCAACACGGGTAACTTTAGTTGGGTCGATAACACCTGATTTGTAAAGGTTTTCATAAGTTTCCGTCAGGGCGTTGAAACCAAAATCGTTTTTGCCTTCTTTAACTTTCTGAACAATTACAGAACCTTCCAGGCCTGCATTGGCAACGATCTGGCGGAGAGGTTCTTCCAGAGCCCTTTTGATGATGGCAATACCAATTTCTTCATCTTCATTGCTGCCTTTTAATTTCGACAGGGCATCAATGGTGCGGATGTAAGCAATACCGCCGCCGGGGACTATACCTTCTTCCACAGCTGCACGGGTTGCGTTCAGTGCATCGTCGTAACGGTCTTTCTTTTCTTTCATTTCAACTTCGCTGGCAGCACCAACCTGGATAACGGCTACACCACCTGATAGTTTGGCAAGGCGTTCCTGGAGTTTTTCACGGTCATAATCAGAAGTTGTATTTTCTATTTGCGTTTTGATTTGAGCGACGCGGGCTTTAATTTGTTCGCTGCTTCCTTTTCCACTGACAATGGTGGTGTTGTCTTTATCAACAACTACTTTTTCAGCTTGTCCAAGATAGGAAAGTTCTGCGTCTTCGAGTTTATAGCCTGTTTCTTCTGAAATCAGTGTCCCGCCGGTTAAAATTGCGATATCTTCCAGCATGGCTTTTCTTCTGTCGCCGAATCCCGGAGCTTTTACAGCAGCGATTTTCAACGAGCCGCGTAATTTATTTACTACTAATGTTGCTAAAGCTTCAGCTTCAACATCTTCAGAAATGATTAATAATGGACGTCCGGTCTGAACTTCTTTTTCCAGGATCGGAAGAAAATCTTTCATCACCGAAATTTTCTTGTCATAGATCAGGATGTAAGGATTTTCAAATACAGCTTCCATTTTGTCGGTATCTGTAACAAAATAAGGAGAAATATAACCCCTGTCGAATTGCATACCTTCCACAACCTTTACAACGGTTTCGGTTCCTTTGGCTTCTTCGATGGTGATCACACCTTCTTTTTTAACTTTTGCCATAGCTTCAGCGATCAGTTTTCCGATGGCATTTTCGTTGTTTGCTGAAATGGTGGCAACCTGTTCGATTTTATCAAAGCTGTCACCGACTGACATAGATTGTTTTTTCAGATTTTCAATAACCGACTGAACCGCTTTGTCAATACCACGTTTCAGATCCATTGGGTTGGCACCTGCCGTTACATTTTTCAAACCTGTGCTGATGATAGCCTGAGCAAGAACGGTTGCCGTGGTTGTTCCGTCACCGGCCAGGTCGGCTGTTTTAGAAGCCACCTCTTTAACCAGCTGTGCACCCATATTTTCAACAGGGTCTTTCAGTTCGATTTCTTTTGCTACGGTTACACCGTCTTTAGTAATTTGCGGAGCGCCGTATTTTTTATCAAGAATTACGTTACGGCCTTTGGGTCCGAGGGTGATTTTTACAGCATTTGATAATTCATCCACACCTTTTTTTAAAGCTTCACGAGCCTTAATATCGAATATTATTTCTTTTGCCATTGTTATTATTTTTTAAAGTTTGTTTTAGAAATTAAAAATTAGAGGACCATGTAAATATCGTCTTCTCTCATGATGAGGTAGGTTTTGCCGTCGATGATCATTTCGGTGCCGGAATATTTGCCATAAAGCACAACATCTCCTGCTTTTACCGTCATAGGTTCATCTTTTTTGCCTTTACCAACAGCTACAACAGTTCCTTTCTGTGGTTTTTCCTTTGCAGTATCGGGAATAATAATTCCACCTGCAGTTTTTTCTTCCGCGGGTGCCGGTTCAACGAGTACCCTGTCTTTCATTGGGGTTCCTAATTTTTTTGACATAGTTTTAAAGTTTAGTGTTATAATTTGGTTTTATGTTTTTTAATGCGCGTTGGGGGTAGTCATATTTTGTGCCAAGAGGAAAAAATGCAAAATGCATAGACATTTTAACAGGTTAACCTAGGTAAATAAAAAAAGTGTCAGAATGCAGGTGACATTCTGACACTTTACTAAATTTATCCAAGGTGAATTATTGATTTGGTTGATTTGGCTGAGTTGGTTGAGTTTGACCGGGAGCCGGTGTATAATCTACAGGCTTGTTGTTTTCAACCTGTTCTCTGAGTTGTGTATCCACAGTAGCGTCTTTACCAGCACGGGGAATAACAAAAATTGAAACGAGGCTAAGTACTAATAATCCAACAGCTAATGTCCAGGTGGCTTTTTCCAGGAAATCAGTTGTTTTTCTTACACCCATGAATTGGTTGGATGATGAAAAATTGGACGCCAGCCCACCGCCTTTTGAATTCTGTACCAGTACGATAAGTATCAACAGCACACAGATTATAAAAATCAAAACAGATATTGCAATATAGAGTCCCATTGTTAAATGTCTTTAAATCAGTTAATTATTAATTTTATTCTCCAGATCTTGAATTTGGGCTGCAAAGTAAGCACTTTTTTCCGGGATTAGCAAATATAATTTTTGATAAATTTTGAGAGCTTTGGGAAAGAGGTTTTGCGAAATATAGATTTTTGCCAGTGTTTCACTCACGATATCTTCCTTATCAATATTACTATTTTCAGCCATATTGGAAGGATTGAAAAAATCACGCCTGGGTTTTGAAATGCGCGGTTCTTCTTTGATAAATTTATCAATAAGATCGCGAACTTTTTCGGGAACAACAGGAACAGGTTTTTGTAATGATGGTTTTAATGCTGATTTTTCTTCTGTTGCCTGGTCTGAAATGACTCTTTTTGAAATAATATTCAGCAGGAAAGTTTCCGGCTGATGGTGTGAAGTGAAAGTTTGCTTTTCCGGGGCTTCCTGGATAACATTATCAGCCGCCGGCACGGCGGTTTCCGGTTTTATTTCATCAGCTGTTTCAACATCTGTAGGCGTGGCAATAGTTTCTTCAATAGTTTTAATTTCAACAGCGGGGATAGTTTCTGTTTCTTCCGGTTCCTGTTTTGCTGTTTCTGGTGTGTTTTCAGCCGGTATTATTTCCTGAAACTCAATTTTTGCTTCCGTTACCGCTTCTTCCTTATAAGGGTCAACCGGAGTAATTGTTGTCGTGTCAGGCGACACGGCGGTTTTTTCATTATGGGTAATTGGTTCTGTAGTGCTGACCTCGCCTTGATTATAAATGAGCCAGTATAAAACCGACCGGTCATTCACATGGGCTGCGGTGAGCTTTAACTGATCGTGAAACAGAATATCATCCTTGCTGCTCAGGTAAGCAGCATATACAAGGTGTGCGGACTGAAAATACGGAAACTTATTGATCAGGTAAGTTATTTCGCTGTTGTTGATATTGCGGATATCAGCAGGCTGGCGTATATACCGGATAAAATCATTTTTGTTCATGGCGCGTCACCAGTTTACCGCAGTTTTGTTAAACACATCATCAACCAGATAACCAATAATTTCTTCAATGATCTGGCTCTCAACAGAAGAAAGCGGCTGTGAGCTCGGATAATCTACATAACGCGAAAAAGTAGTTTCGTAATTTTGTTTTTCATCAAATTTGTTTACAAAACGGATGTTTATGGTAACGGTAAGGCGGTTAAGTGCAGCAGTCTGGTTACCTTGAATAGCCACAGGTGACGTTGCATAATTTATAATTTCTCCGGAAATGTCGAAGTCCCCATTTGTGTTAACAGGTGTGAGGCTTGTTTGTGATGTAAACCGGTTGCGCAACTCATCGGTAAGCTGCATACTTAGGGTTGGTTTTACCAGGGCCGCGGTATTTTTCAGGTAATGAACAGAGATGGTTTTAACTTCTGGAGGTATGGATGCTCCCGTAAAGGAATATTTCACCTTACAAGATACAAGCATCATTGTACCCGCCAACAGCAATAAAAAAAACAGACCTGCCCTTTTCAAAAGAAATTTTTTACAAAATTAGTAAAAATCCTGATAATACCGAAAATATTACCCTGCAAAACCTTACCTGAGCAATGGAGACGAAGGTTTGTAGAAGAACACATAGTTGCAGCCAAAATGAACATTAATGTTCTTGGTATGGTACGGGATTATGGCTGCCAGAAAATTATCCGTTGATAAAAACATCTGGAACGGCCCGAAACGGAATGATGCCCCCATGCCAAAATTAAGAAAATCGCGGTTCATGTATGAGTAAGAGAATGAAACATCGAGTATGCGGCCAAAAACACGGTTGTAAGCAATGGTGAAGGCCGGGTGTATGGTGTTCTCATAAATCTCTCCGCGGAAAATAGCGGCCACGCGATCCTTTTTCGAAATATTATAATAACCGCTTAGGTAGATCTTGGTATTGAGCGGACTGGCATAATGTTTATTTTCCTCTTCAAGTTTAAAAATATTTGCAATAGAATCGACAAGCTGGTCAAATGCATCTTTTTGTAAAGAGTCATTTCTTATAAATTGAGCTATGTCAATTCCCCTGAAAGTGAAACTTTTATCAGTCATGGAATACCTGCGTGTGTCCGTTTTCCAGAAAATGTAACCAAAATCTATAATGCTGGCCCCGACCGACCACTTGTCATCTATTTTGTATGTTGCCCCCAGATCGATTCCGAAGCCTGGATTGTGAAAATTAAATAAATAATCTTTATAATCCTGCAATGTCATAGAATCTTCTTCAAATAATGTGTTATAAACATTTTCTGGAGCTGAGGTGTACATCTGGAAATCTGAATTGGCGGTCAGGTCGTAGTAATCTTCATCAACGGCAAGTGTGACATCGCTTTTTTTGGTCCAGATATTCGATAATCCGAAAAGGAGTTTTGCCCGCCCGCCGATGGTCCATTTGGTATCAAGTTTATAGGTGTATCCGATGGCAAGTTCGCGGTAGTGTGTCATATCGGCGCCTATGCCGTTAAAATCCGCCTCAGAACCAATAAACTGAGAATTCCCTTTCCAGATCATGGTGATGAGGTCGCGTGGATAGGTAAGCCGGAACCTGAATTTTTCAGTCAGTGACAAACTCACATAATGCATGCGTTTTATTTTAAATCCAAATGAAAGGATTTCAAACTGCTGGTTAAGTATTAAGTAATTTTTTTTGGCAAGCCCATCGGAGACGTCTTCAAAATCGAAATATAAGGAGTCATTTTGTTTCCGTTGATGTATAAGGTCGTCATACTTAAAACCGCTGTTGGAGATACTTGTAAAATCCGACGATAATACCGGAACAAAAATGGCGGGAAGGCAGCCGATATGAAATTTGCAAAGGGGCATCTGTCCCGGGTTTTCATAATAGGACTGTGGCACCGTACTAAGGGTATAGGTAGTCATGTCGTCCTGCGCAGAACTTACAAATGGAGAAAGCAGGGCTATAGTGATAATTAAATAAATGATATTTATTTTTTTCATAAGCTCAAGCTGATTGTTTTAGTAAATAACATTAAACTTTGCGCGAACACCTACCCGCACTTCGAGGCCGTAAAATGAATAAAATTTAACGATTTGATTTCCGTTTTGCGGGGTTGCCATAATAGCCTTGACAAAAACTTTTTCGGTATTTTTCAGATTTGTCAGGCGGCTCTTTTCAAACCGGCTAGTGGTAAGCTTATGAGAGGATTGATATACCAGGTAATCCGGGGCGCCGCCTGCCAGAGCAGCGTTGATAACCTGTTGCTGAGGTGTCAGCATGGAATCCAGGACGTTATTAAATTTATCCATAAAATAAAGCTGAAGCGTGGCGTCGACCGGGAATCCGTTGGTGGTATTGATACGGAAATCAATATATTCGGCCACGTCGATATCTTCACCCAGATCAAAATCCAAGGTGTCGCCAATAATTAAATCCCATGCTTTGCCATGGAGCGGAAGTTCTACTTTCGCATCAATATCAAAACGGCTGTCAGCCAAAGCAAAATTACTTGCCGGGGCGCCCGTCGGGTTGGATATTCCTGCAATATCAGCAACAAACCATTGCGGTGCAATGGCAATGGCATCCCATACATTGCTGTTGGCCTTGGTAAGGTGAAATTCGGTTGTCACACTATCGCCCATCTGGGCCACAGAAGGCGCATTGATATCCCAGGGAACAGGAATTCCCGTTACCACAACATCGTAAGGTGCATTCCATCCTGAAGTGGAATGAAAATCAGTGATGTTTATCCGGATGGGCATCCCAAATGAGTTTGTGGCATAAACATGTATCATGGGATTTTCAAAATCAATAAAACCGTGAATATTGTTATTGTTCATACGGATTTTAATGGAATCATTGGGTAAATCAAAATTTATCTGTTTGAAGTCACCGAGGATCTTTGAAAACGATAAATCAGTAAACGATTCATTAAGGTTCAGTTGGTAAGGGGAATTATTGGCGCCGCCACTGCCGTGCACCGTGACAGTATACGTGATATGTAATACATTTTTAGTAGCGCCGCTGTTATCAAACAGAATCTTATAGCCACTTAAATCAAAAAATGAATTCATACTTGATCCGGCAATAAAATCGATGTTTTCACTGAATGGAACGCCGTTAAGTGTGGCAGAAGGAATAGAAACATTAATGGTGGCATTATGATTCAGGTCGGGTGAATTCACAATGAAATTGAACCTGCCGCTATCAAGGTCGATTTCATCAACAATGATATTATTTGGTGTAAAAAAAGCATAGTCTGTGGTGTAAGGAGGCGCGGCAACATCAAGCCCGTAAGGCAGGGTTCCTGTAACACTAAACGAGAATGAAGTGTTCACATTTTGAGGCGCGAACGAGAATATTTCTGCCGCAGACCTTGAATATACTTTGTTCCAGTAAACCAGATACAAAAAGTGTGAGCCGTCTTCAACAAAAAGATTATTATCGTCATAGTCGTTTAAAATATCTTTAAACGTCAAATTAGAATAAATAGCAGGCGCTGCAACATCCGGGTTCCATTCACCATGTTCTTCCAGCAGATCCATATCGAAACGATCTTTGTAACAGGAAATAAAAATGGTGGAAATGAATAGGAACAACAAAAATTTCACTATGGAAAAGCGTTTAAATCTATTCATAATATGAATATTTTATATTTTTAGCAAATATATGATAAAAATCTTTAAAGTAAAACTTTTTAATTAGTAAAAAACAAATGGATCGTCTGAAAATGCTCAATCAATGATGTAATTAAGCAACATGCTGCTGTCAGAAACAAGTATGCTGTTATAGTTCGTTCCGAAAAGCGTGTTAATTTCAAAGTTGGGGTTGGTCAAAGTATAATCTTTATATTCTCTGAAGCCCTCATTATTCATAAAGATCAGATACGAGCAGTCTGTATTGGGGAAAATTATTTGGAATTTATCCGTGCTTGTTTTGATATAAACCGGGCGGGCTGCAGGCTGCCCTTTTAAATCAGCTTCAAAAATCTTTTTCTTATCATGACTAAATACAAAGACCTTTCCTTCATCGAAAAAAATAAAATCATTTTTTTTGTCCTGATTAAAATCTCCCGTAAGAAAATAATGATTTTCAGAAAATAATTTTAACGTAACGACGTCTATTTTTCCGTTTTCTGATATGAAAACCAGTTTCCCCTGCCTGTCGGATGTGAGCAGGTATTGTTTTTTCTGATCCGTGTAAATGAAAAATCTGCTGTTTTTTGCCTTGATGAAAGGCTGTGTGTTTTTTATGAAAAGTTTGCCCTTCCTGTTGATAAAATTGACTTTCCCGTTTTTATCAGAGGCAATCATCATATCGTTATCGCGAAACCTGAAATATTCAACAGGGCTTGACAACAATGCTTCGGCATGAAAATTATTCCACCCCGGGGTGGGTTTACCGGTAATCAGATAATTATAAATTTTTTGATTATTGCATGGGATGATGATCCTGTAATCATTCTTTTTTTGATAATCAATAAGTGTGATCGCCGTGTTCGTAGGAAAAGGAAGTAATACAGGGCTGAAATCAGGCATTTTGCCATTGAGATCAAAAATATAAAGGTGGTTTTTTGTATTGAATACGAGGTAATACTTATTGTTTTTAAGATTCGTAATAAAAACATTACTTAAAGCGGGTTCTTTGATGTGCCTTTTCCATATAAGCTGACCGTTTCTTCCAAGAAGATAAAGATTATCCGACACGTCAAAAAACAGGATTTTTTTTGTGTTGTCACGCGGGTCGGTAATAACGGAAATTTTTCCACCGATCGTAGTATCGGCCCTGAATTCCCATACAGCAGGGTTTTCTTCAATATATGCTGAATTATGTTTCACATAAGCGTTCAGGTAAAATTTGTTTTTGTCTGCCTCAAGCTGAAAAGCCAATGCCTGGAAATTTTTTAACGATGTTTCGTTAATTCGAAAAGCATCGTTAAGGCTGCGATTAAATAAAGGAAGCCCCAGGGCAAAGCTCCTGCGGATGTTCGTGTACATGCAAAAATTGGCTTCGTCCGAAACATTGTCGGAAAAACTAATATAGTTGGGATTTTTTTCAAGCGTTTTTCCCGACAGGTAGCCCGAAATAAACAAATCCAGCGACAGCGGGGAATCACCAATAACAATATAATCTTTAATGGTGGTGTAGTAGGTAGTATCCAGATGATCGAACATATTGCCAAAAAAGTCCTTTAAAAAGTTGTTGGGGATGAGCTTCCTTATGGCAAAAGAGTCGCGAAGTGCCAGGCTTTGTTCTTTTGGCGCAGTTGAAATATCTTTTAATGCGGTTTGAAAATCAGTAATATTCCCGGCCCTGAAAACCCCGTAATACCTGTAAGGGTTTTCAATATTCGGATTTTCTGTAACGACAAGCGCAAACTGGTTCCCAATCTGTTGCAGAAAATTTTCTGAGATGTTGATGTCGTAAATCGAATCATAAAAGGAACACAGATCTGTGAAGCTGCGTTTGTGAAAATTAATATTCATGAAATCGGTGTAGTTCTGAACATAAGTCCATGTGTTTTTCGCTCCCCAGAAAGCCATAAGGGCTGTATTGGAAGGGCAGATACCGGTGAGTTCAATTTTCTGAGGGGTTTGATTCCTGAAAATTTTATTCAGTAATTGTCCGGGGTCATTTGACAAGGCAAAGCCGGCAAACAAAAGCTCATCATTTTTTATGGTCAAATCAAAAGATACCAGATCGCCCGAAAGCGAAAGGATTTTCATGTTATTGGATCGATTTCCCGAGAAGAATCCGGAAATCAGATTGTCGATATAGGAGATTTTGATAAAAATATTTGCATCCACATTTTTTCCTGCTGAGGAGTTAAGTTTCATAAAATCCGGGTCATTTTCAATGCTGATTTTTATCAGGAGGGCGCTTAAGGAGGATTCAACGACACTGGATGTTTCGGCAATTATGAAGATCCCTTTGTAAACCGTGTATGCGCAAAGGAGTTTCCCCGCTTTGTGAATTTCAAAAATCTCATTTTCAAGAAACTGATGTGCTGAAAAGGTGTTGCCAGCCGAAAAATGTTCGTGCATGAAATCGTCGACAAGCTTTTCCTGATGCGGGCCATTAAGATTAATGGTAAAAAGATAGCGGTAATCGGCACGGTCAGGCACCCAGGCCAGGTATAAAGGGTTTTTTGATAAAACATTGGCAATATCCTCATTTTTCTTTGCCAGTGAATCGACCAGCCGGATTTTTGAATTTAGTGTTTGAACAAAATTCAGGCACTGCAGTTCTTTCCATACCTGATTTTTTTCGCTGACCCTGTCCCAAAGCGACAATATATTCTTGAATTCTATTAAACAGACGGTACTTTCAGGTATGGCTTTTATGGCAGGTATGACCGGGTCTTTTAATCTTTTTAAATAGGAATAACCAAAGAACAGTGCCACTCCGAAAACTATCACAGCCACCGATATCAGAATGTATTTTTTGATTTTTGACCCGTAATCGTTCCTTGAATATTTCATATTCATTTAAAAAAGTAAAAGTACTACAAAATTTTTTTGAAGCGATTCCCTTTCATTAAAAACTAAATTTCAGCTGCTCATTCAGATTAAAACTTTTACGGTGGTATGGCGTAATTCCATAAAGGTTAATGGCATCTTTATGGTCACGGGTGGGATAACCTTTGTTTTGTGCCCAGTTATACTTCGGAAATTCCCCGTGGAGTTGTTGCATAAATTCGTCGCGGTGTGTTTTTGCCAATATAGAGGCTGCTGCAATGGACATGAATTTCCCATCACCTTTTATAAAACATTGGTGCGGTATATCTTCATATGGTTTGAAACGGTTGCCGTCGATCAACAGAAATTCCGGTTTTTTACTTAGTTTCTTCACCGCGTGATGCATGGCCAGTATGGAGGCGTTAAGAATATTTATTTCATCAATGACCTTGTGGTCGAGTGTGGCTACAGCCCATGCCAGTGCTTCTTTTTCTATTTCAACACGCAGGATGTCGCGCTGTTTTTCACTCAATTGTTTTGAATCGTTGAGATTTTTGTTTTTATAATCCTTGGGTAAAATAACAGCGGCCGCATACACCGGCCCGGCCAGGCATCCGCGCCCGGCTTCGTCACAGCCGGCTTCCAGGGTGTTTTTTTTATAGAATGATTTTAGCATGTTGCTCTGTTTAAACTTTTTTTGGTGCTAGAAAACGGTTGTAAAGCAGCAACCCCACAATAGTTGCCACACCGATCAGGCTGAAGATAAACCAGAGCGCTGAAGGATTGTGTAATGTGTCGACAAAATAAACATAAAGTTTGGCGCCGAGTATCCCGCCGATGCCGCTTCCGATCACGCCATATAAAAAGGAGTATCCGAGATAAAGCGCTTTTTTATCTGCAGGTGCAATAAGCCCGACATAAGAAATAAATTTTGGATGTGCCGTCATTTCTCCCAAAGAGAAAACGAACATACCTGCAATAAATACCCAGGCATTGGAAGAAGTCCCGAGAATTGCCATTCCTATTGTTCCAAGGGAAATTCCTACGATCATGGTTGGCAGCGCCTTGGTGTGCCTGACAATACTTGAGATCAGGATTTGCAGCAGGATGATGGTCCCGGCATTGATCACCGTTACATGCTCGGCTTCAAATTTCCACTGAGGATGTTCCACGAACAACCCCAGCACCGAATTCACGAAATTATTGACCGGAGCCATGTCCATATACTCGCTTAAATACCAAAGCACCGTGTCGAACATCTGGAAATACAGGATCCAGAAGCCGGAATAGATCACGATCATTACGATAAAGCGATAATCTTTTATAACCAGAACGGCCTCCTTTAAAATCGTAAGCAGGCTTTTTGAATTGGCTGGTTTTGATGGCTCTTTATATATGAAAAGATTTAGTAGCAGTAACGATCCTGTTATTACCGAAGCCATTATAAGAATGTAGGCATATGAATAACTTTTCAGGTAGGGCACCAAAATAAGCGGGAAAAGAAATGCACCCAAATTTATTGACCAGTAAAAAATGCCGAATCCAAGTGATGAATTACCAACATCGGTTGTCCGTGCGATGGTTCCGGAAATAATAGGCTTGAAAAATCCTGCGCCTGTTACCATCAGCAGCAGACTTGCAAAAACCAGCGGGTAATCAGTAAACTGGCTTGTAAGAAAATACCCGGAGCTCATTACAATAAAGGCAAAAAATAAGGTTTTTCTATACCCATAGCGGTCGGCTACCGCTCCTGAAATAATAGGCAGTAAGTATAACAATGGTGTAATGGTACTTTTTATTGCCCCAACACTTTCTTTCGAAAAACCCAGCCCGCCGTCTTTGGTGCTCATCACCAGGTACACCGACAATACCGACATCACGCCATAATATGAACCGCGTTCAAAAAACTCCATTGAAATTACTGTCCAGAAATTTCTTGGAAAACTCCTGAAACCTGATTTTTTTTGTACCTGTTGTTCCATCAATTTTTCGTTAGTTTACAAAAGTAAATAATTGGATAAAAAAATGCCGGAAAACTATAATGACCTATTATTATGGGTTCCCACAGGTTTTTTATGACTTGACCGGGATGAATTTTTCTTTTTCTGTCCCGCATAATTCACAATTGTCTTCAACATCTTTGTTTGAATAGGTGAACCCGCATTTGGGGCATACAAAATATGCTGCAGGCAGCGATTTTTCACTTTTTGCTTTTAAGGCATCCATCGCAGCTTTATACAGGTCCATGTGCTTCTTTTCAGTGTCCATAGCCCAACCAAAAGATTTAACGGCATCGTCTGCTTTATCGGTATTTGCCTGTTCTAAAAAGCCCGGATACATGGCTTCCACCTCGTGTTTTTCTCCGTCGAAAGCAGCCTGAAGATTTTCTAATGTCGTTCCAACAGTATAGGCTTCCGGCTGAACATCAATTTCCCAGCCCATATTTCCTAAAACCGTCCTGTGGTTTTCAGCATGAATGCTTTCCGATTTTGAGGCAGCGCTGAATAAAGCCGCAATATTTGGAAGGTTTTCTTCTTTGGCTTTTTGTGCAAAAGCTGCATATTTGGCTGAGGCGGTGGTTTCCCCCTGCAATGCAGTCTTCAGGTTTTCCGCAGTTTGGTTCACAATTTTAGTGGAGTCTTGTCCTGAAACATTTTCCTGCATTTCGATCATGTTATTATATACAATGGTGCCACCTAACAAACCGGTATATCCAACGGATACTGTTGCTATGAAAAACAAAACAAAAACCAGCCATTTCATCCAGCCTTTATCTTTCTTTTTCCAAACCATATAGATACGGATCAATGAAGCACCAATCATAATATACATCGTGGTTTTTGCGAAAACTTCATGCCGCTCTTTGAGTTCACCAACAGCGCCGGTAAGTTCGGCTGTAAAGAATTCGCCGGTAAGATATCCTGCAACGGCACCTAAGGTTCCGAAAATCATCAGAAAAAATCCGATTTTGGACAGGCAGGGTTCTTTTTTATTAAATAACAGGCTTAAAACATCGGCAAAAAATCCCAGTATGATTAAGGCAACCGGAAAATGCACGATCATCGGGTGGAAGTGGGTTGAGTCAAACATTTTTATATTTTTTAAGGTTATTATTGAATAATTTTCATTTCCGAAATAAGGTTTTTGGAGCCGGCATATTTATCAATGATAAACAGGACATAGCGGATATCCACATTAATGGTCCGTTGTAATTCAGGTTCAAAACAAATATTGCCGCTCATGGCCTCCCAGTTGCCATCGAATGCCAGGCCGATAAGGTTTCCGTTGGCATCCAGCACCGGGCTTCCGGAATTACCTCCGGTAATGTCCGTATTGCTTATAAAATTAACTTGCATTACCCCGTTTTCTGCATAAGGTCCAAAATCTTTATTTTTGTAAAGTTCCTTCATTCGTTGCGGCACCACGAACTCCCAATTGGATGAATCTTCCTTTTGCATCACGCCATCGAGGGTCGTATAATAATTGTAGTGGACGGCATCAGCAGGAAAATAATCCTGAACCTTGCCATAAGTAAGCCGCATGGTCTGATTGGCGTCCGGATAAAATTTTTGTTGAGGCATCATCTCCCGCATTCCTGCCACCAAAAGGCGTTTCCCTTCCGACAACTTTTCGTTTGCCATATTCCATAAATCGTCCGCTTCGAAATACTTATCCGCAAATGCATTTATAAGGATCAGCATAACATCCGATTCAAGGGCTTTTGCATTCGGCGCATCTAAAAAGTTGATTAAACTAACCTGATCGCCAAAAATCGTTTTCGAAAAAAGGTACGCGCTCAATTTGTCAAAATCAAATTTATACTTAGCTGCCAATTTTAAAAAATATGCGGGTTGTTGTTCCTTCGGTACATTTTCGTAATACATTTTCAGCATGGCAGCTGTGATTTTTACATCTGTAGCCTTGTTATAATCTTTATAAAATTTTTCAGCTAAAGATTTCAGCTCGCTGGTTTTTGCCTTCAGCTTGTCTGCGTTTACCGGCTTTTCTTTCAACAATGCCAGCAAGCTGTTAAACCGTCTGGAAAAACTTAATGCTTCGCATCCGTTTATGGATTCTGAAAAATAAATGCGTGCCAGGTTGGTCTTTTGTAATTCCGCATAGGCTTCCTTAATAGAAGGAATCACCTTACCGTATTTTTCATTTCTTGTATTATCAGCCGCAACCCATGTTTCGAACTGCTTTTCAAGTAAGCGTTTCTTATCCGCTACCTTTAGGCGGTTCAGGGCTTTTACCGTTCCAATAAAATTTTTCCAATAGTTCGAGATGGATGCATATTTCGAAGCGTATTTTATGCGGACTTCGGGGCTGGCATCCATGTCTTCGCGCATTATGTCAAGCTTTTTCTCACGGGCTTTGATGCGTGCGGGATAAGACTGATTAACATACATTTCTATTCCGAAAGAGGTCAGATAACGCTCTGTTGTCCCCGGATAGCCAAGTATCATGGTGAAATCACCGTTTTTTACGCCTTTGATGGAAACCGGCAGCGAATGTTTGGGTTTCATCGGAATGTTTTTTTCAGAATACTCAGCCGGCGAGCCGTCAGGGGCTGTATAAACCCTGAACAAAGAGAAATCAGCTTTGTGGCGGGGCCACATCCAGTTGTCGGTATCGGCGCCGAACCTGCCGATGGATGAGGGCGGGGCTCCGACCAACCGGACATCTTTGTAGGTCTGGTATACGATGAGGTAATATTCGTTCCCTTCGAAAAAACTTTTCACAACGGCATCATACCCGGTGCCTTCGGTAGCCTTTTTTTGTATTTCTGCGCTTAGTTTTTCAATTTTTGCGGCACGCATTTTTTCATTGGTTACCGACTTAAGTTCAGATAAAATTTTATCAGTGACATCTTCTATCCGGATCAGAAATTTAACCGTCAGGTCAGGAATGGGTAACTCTTCGCGAAAATTCATGGCCCAAAAACCATCGGTCAGGTAATCTTTTTCCACCGTACTTTTTGATTGAATAGCGCCATAACCGCAATGGTGGTTTGTCAAAATAAGCCCCTGTTCCGAGATAATTTCCCCGGTGCAACCCCGGCCGAAAATTATCACCGCGTCTTTAATACTTGAATTATTAACACTATAGATCTCTTCAGGGGTGAGTTTCAGCCCCATTTTTTGCATATCAACATAATTTAACCGGTCGATAAACATAGGAAGCCACATTCCTTCATCAGCCCGAACATAATTTTGGCCAAGCAGTATAACGATAATGATGATAAGTAACTTTTTCATAAATTTGACGATTATTAGAAACTGTTTTGATATCAATTTCTTAATATTTTGACCACAAAATAACAATTTTTTTAACAACCAGGCATTAGCTATTTTTGTATTTGATTTTCAAACGACTGCATGAAACGACAACAGACGATATTTTTTTTATTAATTTTTTCACTGTTATTGTCATCCTGCAATCGCAATCTGGTTGATCCTTTTATTCCCAAAGATAAAAAATTTGATACCCAGTTTAAATTCAGTAAAAGGCAGAACCGTACTGTAGAAAAACACTCCTCTTTTGCCCGAAGTAAAGGCGGATTTAAAGATTCTTTTGGCTCAGGAAAACGTGGCCATTCTAAAGGAAGTTTCGGTAAAGATTCATTCTCATCGCGTTCTAAGAAAAGTAATTCCGGCGGAAAATTTAGTAATTCCAGGAAAAGAGTAATCAGCAGTTCTTCCCCACACGGTAAAAGGGAACGGGATTCTTTTTCATCACGGAAATCTAAAAGCCGCAGCGCTAATGCTTTTAGTAAATCAAAAGGAAGGGTTGTAAATAAAGGTGGTGGCAAAAATAAAAATGACGATTCTTTTTCTTCCAGATCCGGGAAAAGACAGGCTCAGAACCGTTTCAGCAAAAACAAAGGGCGTGTGGTGAGTTCCGGGTTCAGCCGCAACAGGTCGCAACGGGATAGCTATGGTTTCAAATCGGGAAAGGATCAAAAGCAGAACCGCTTCAGCAAAAGCAAAGGGCGTGTGGTGAGTTCCGGGTTCAGCCGTAACCGGTCACAGCGGGACAGCTATGGTTTTAAATCGGGAAAAGATCAGAAGCAAAATCGCTTCAGCAAAAGCAAAGGGCGTGTGGTGAGTTCGGGATTCAGCCGCAACAGGTCGCAGCGGGATAGTTACGGTTTTAAATCAGGAAAAGATCAAAAGCAAAACCGCTTCAGCAAAAGCAAAGGGCGTGTGGTGAGTTCCGGGTTCAGCCGTAACAGATCGCAACGGGATAGTTATGGTTTTAAATCGGGAAGGGAGCACAAGCAAAACCGTTTCAGCAAGTCAAAAAACCGGGTAATAACAAAAGGTTCAAAGCGCAGCAACCCGTCGAAAGATGCATTTTCATTCAAGTCGCGCAAGTCATGGAAACAGCACCAATACAGTAAATCAAAACATCGTGTTGTCACCAGCGGCATTTTTGGAAAGCGGACAGCCGGTAAAGAGAGCTTCAGCAGCAAACGTTCCAATGTTTCCGGATTATTCCGTTTTAGCAAAAAGAAAAACCGTGTGGTGTCAAAAGGGAAGTTCTTTGTTTTTGGAACTAAACAACGTGACCGGGAAAGCGGCTCATTCAGGACAAAACACAAGGATTTTTCAGGGCAATTTAAATTTAATGCCAAGAAACGGAAAGTTACCAAAAAACAAATGGTGTTTAGCGGTGTCAAACGCCTTCGCAGTTCCGACAGTTTTGTTGTTAAAGTTAAAAAACGACCCGGTGCTTTTGGTTTTAATAAAAAGAAAAAACGTGTGTCGCCAACACTCTCCCTGATCAAGCGAAAAGATATTGATGCCGGGACTTTTGGACATGGAAAAAGATCCTCCTTTTCAAAACAATATGTTTTCGATAAGAAAAGCAAAAAGGTGAAAAAACGCGACGGCATATGGTGGGATTTAAACCAAAGTTTTAAAAAGAAGAAACACAAAAAGAAAGGGATGGAGCTTGAGCTGTTTGACCCGAAAATGAAAAGACGGATGCATCTGGGCACCTAATTAATGTTATTTTTGCAACAGGAGAATTTTATGATATTAGTTACAGGCGGAACGGGTTTTCTGGGAGCACATCTGCTGCTGGAGTTATGCGAACAGGTAAAAAAGGTCAGGGCGCTGAAAAGGCCGTCTTCTGATGTGGATTTTATCAGAATTGTTTTTACTTTTTATGGTAAGGGCGCTTTGTATGAACGCATCGAATGGGTCGATGGTGATATTTGTGATATTCATTCATTAATAACCGCCATGCAGGATGTGGACCTTGTTTACCATTGCGCGGCAACAGTCACTTTTTCTGATAAAGATTCAAAAAAACTGATGAAAAATAATGTGCAGGGCACCGCAAATATCGTGGATGCCGCACTCGAATCCGGGGTCAGAAAATTGTGCCACGTGAGCTCTATTGCGGTGCTTGGCAAAGCTGAGGTCATGAGTGATGATACATTATGGGATGCCCGTGAAAAGCACTCGAAATATGCTGAAAGCAAATATCAGGCTGAACTTGAGGTGTGGCGCGGCGTTGCCGAAGGCCTTGATGCTTTTGTCATACGCCCGTCGGTAATTTTGGGCCCCTGGAAACAAACAAACGGGATCAGTGTATTGTTCAGGAAAATTGAAAACGGATTGCCCTATTATGCGCCCGGAGCAACCGCATATGTTGATGTACGGGATGTGGCCAGGGCAATGACCGGATTAATGGAAAGCCATGTGAAAAACGACGGGTTCATTGCTTCTGCTGAAAACCTCAGCTATCAGCAGTTTTTTAACATGGTTGCAGAAACGCTGGGCAAACCGGCTCCCGGACGCTGTGCGGGCAGGTTTATGACCGGGATGGCCTGGAGGTTTTTTGCCATAAAAGATTTTTTTACCGGGAAAGACTCCGGCTTCAATAAAACAACAGCCGCGATCTCAAGGTCAATTTCAAAATATTCAAATAATAAATTAACTGAAACGTTATCATTTTCATATATTCCAATAAAGGAGTCGTTATTCAATATCTATAGGTTTAATCAATTTTTATCCGATAAAAATCATGAAAAGAATAATTAGTTTGTTTTTTGTGCCGTTAATCCTCGGCTTTATGCTCGTATCGTGCAACAATTCAAATAAAAAGCCTGTTGCCGGTGATAAGGAAAACAAAGCTTCGGGGGCAAAAGTAACGGTTCCTGTTTTCAATGAAGATTCTGCATATAATTATGTAAAAGCTCAGACGGATTTTGGCCCGAGAGTCAATAATACAGCAGCTCACGAAAAGTGCGCTGCCTGGCTCGAGCAAAAATTGAAAAGCTATACAAAAGACGTAACCATTCAGAAAGCAAAGGTCAGGGCCTATAATGGTACATCGTTGAACATGAAAAACATCATTGCTTCTTTTAATCCGGATGCGCCGGGAAGAATTATGTTGTGTTCGCATTGGGACTCGCGGCCATATGCTGATTGGGATGAAGACAAAAGTAAAAACAGGACCCCGATTGATGGCGCAAATGACGGCGCCAGCGGCGTGGGCGTGCTAATAGAAATCGCAAGAATTATCAGCCAGAATAAAATTAATATGGGTCTGGACATCATCTTTTTTGATGCCGAAGATTATGGTGAACCACAGGATGATAATAAAAAATATAATGAAGATAACTGGGGGCTGGGCTCTCAATATTGGGCGAAAAACCCGCATGTGCCGAATTATAAAGCCCATTATGGAATTTTGCTCGACATGGTTGGCGTTGAAAATGCAAATTATACAAAAGAAGGCTTTTCAATGGAATATGCTCCCGATGTGATGAATAAAGTCTGGGATGCAGCCGCACGTATTGGTTACGGTGGAAATTTTTCAAATGCACAAACCAATCCCATCACGGACGACCATTATTATGTGAACAAAATCAGCGGTATCCCAACCATTGATATTATCCATTACGACAGTCAGACAAGCAGCGGCTTCTATAAAAACTGGCACACCACCAACGACAACATCGAAAATGTAGATAAAAGATCCCTGAAAGCTGTCGGGCAGACCTTGCTGACCGTAATTTACGAAGAATCGGGAACGATCAGTCAGAAGTAGGTTTCAGGCAGCGAAGGTATAGTTGTATGGTGTTTTCCAAGCCGAGATACAACGCATCGCAGATGAGCGCATGGCCAATAGAAACCTCGAGTAATCCCGGAATGTTTTCTGCAAAATAACGCAGGTTGTCCAGGTTAAGGTCATGGCCGGCATTAATTCCGAGTCCCAGCTCCTGTGCCTTTTTAGCAGCTTTTGCATAAGCCAGAATGGCATTTTCTCTGCCTGCATGATAGTTCTTTGCGTAGTTTTCGGTGTACAGCTCTATACGGTCGGTACCGGTTTCAAAGGCGTGTTCGATCATTTTTTCATCAGGATCGATGAAGATGGAAGTCCGGATACCTTGTTTTTTAAAAACAGCAATGATTTCCTTTAAAAACGCTGAATGTTTGATGGTGTCCCAGCCTGCATTGGAGGTAATGGCATCAGGTGCGTCCGGGACAAGGGTTACCTGGGCGGGTTTGACATCCAGGACGAGGTTGATAAAAGATTCTATCGGGTTACCTTCAATATTAAACTCGGTTTTTATGTGTTTTTTAAGCTCATACACATCGGCATACCTTATATGGCGCTGGTCGGGCCTGGGATGTACGGTTATCCCTTCAGCCCCGAAACGTTCACAATCCAGCGCTACTTTTAAAAGATCCGGCAAATTTCCGCCACGGGCATTGCGAAGCGTGGCAATTTTATTTATATTTACACTCAGTTTGGTCATAATTCTTATTTAAAGGGCAAAGTTAAAAATTAGTATGTTTGTAAAAAATATTTTATCACTGAAAGTATCATGTTAGCCAAAGACCTTTTAACCGATGCCATAATTCCTGTGCTCACATCCGATACTGCGAGTTATGCGCTCAAACTTATGGAAGATCAGAAAATTTGTCATTTACCGATCGTAAACAATGTCGAATTTTTGGGACTGATCTCCGAAAATGATATTTACGCATTTAACAAACCAGAAGAGTCTGTCGGCAGCCATAAACTTTCGGCCACCAATGCTTTCGTATACCAACACCAGCATATCTATGAAATCATTTCATTGGCTGGGGAGCTGAACCTTTCGATAATCCCAGTGGTTGATGATAAAAACCGGTATCTGGGTTCAATCACTTTGCCCAACCTTCTTGAAAAATATTCACAAGCGGCATCAATTCAGAATCCTGGTGGGATTATCATTATTGAACGAAACCAGAATGATTATTCTCTTGAGGAAATAGCCAGGATCGTGGAGGCCAATGATGCGAAAATCCTGAATTGTTACGTCAGCAGCTTCCCCGATTCGATGAAAATTGAAGTAACCATAAAAATTAATAAAATGAATATTTTCCCGGTCCTGCAAACTTTTGAACGATATTCCTACGTCGTTCTTGCAAGCTTTACGGAAACTGATTATAAAAACGACTTGCAGGACCGTTATGATTCCCTTATGAATTATCTGAATATTTAATCAACATTATTATGCGGATAGCCCTTTTTGCCATAAACTTTTCTGAGGAGTTGGAAGCCTATTATATTGAGCTGCTTGGGAAACTGAAATATCATAAGTTTGAAATTTGCATATACGAACCCTTTCATAGGAAACTTCTTGAAAACCATTTAATAAACCCTGAAATAAAACCTTTTAACACGTTTGATGAGATAAAAGGAACTATAGATTTTCTTTTTAGCATTGGTGGTGACGGAACCTTGCTTAAAACCGTATCGCTGGTAAAGGATTCAGGAATCCCGATTTTGGGATTTAATACCGGACGGCTTGGATTTTTATCAAGCATATCCAGAGATGAGATAAGCGAAGCAATTGAATGTATCAGGGAACAGAAATTTCATATTCAGAAACGTTCCCTCATCAGATTAAATAAGCCCGGGAACTTATTTGGTGAACATAACTTTGCCCTTAACGAAATTACGGTACATAAAAGGGATTCAAATTCCATGATTACTATTCAGGCCTATGTAAATGGCGTATTTTTAAATTCATATTGGGCCGATGGATTGATTATTTCCACACCCACGGGCTCAACAGCATATTCCATGAGTTGTGGAGGCCCGATTATGGCCCCGGATTCAAATACTTTTATTTTAACACCAATTTCCACTCATAATCTTACTGTCCGGCCGGTTGTCATTCCCGACAATGCGGTGATAAAACTAAAAGTGGAAGGTCGGATAGAAAATTATCTGGTGGCACTCGATTCGAACAGTTCAGTGATCAGTTCAGATATTGAACTGGAGATAAAAAAAGAAGCTTTTTATTTGAACCTTGTCGAACTGGATTCGAAAACTTTTTTTTCGACCATCAGAGAGAAGCTTATGTGGGGCTGGGATAAAAGAAATTAAGCAATTTTTTGTTTATTAAAGTTGTTATTTTTGTTACTTTCAGAAAATTTTATACTTTTGTAAGTTCAGTAATTTGTAACATAATGAAAATGAAAAAGATATTTGTTTTTTTATTGTTATTGGCCTTTGTTGTTACGTCTTCCTCGGCACAAAACAGAAGAAAGTACCGTAAAAAAAACTGGAAAGAAGACATGCACAAAGTATATATTGCGGTGGGCGCTACAGATTTTGTTGGTGAGCTTGGAGGGGCAAATAAAATCGGATCAACATCTTTTAGTTTGCGGGACTTTGACATAAAAGCCGTCAGGCCGGCAGTCAGGATAGGTTATATTTACAGGTTCTCAGAATATTTCGCATGGCGTTCTTCGTTTGATTATTTATGGCTCAGCGGAAACGATAAATACACCACTGAAATGTTCCGGCACAACAGGAACCTTAATTTCAGGACTGCAACTTACGGATTAAGTTCCTCACTGGTTTTTCTCTATGAAATCAAGCAAAAAGGGCATCATTACAATCTTCGCGGCGTGAGGGGCTGGCGTTGGTGGGCCGTAACGCCTTATGTTCAGGCGGGTATCGGTGGTTTATATTTTAATTCCAAAGGTAATTTAAATGGTTCCTGGTATCCCCTAAAACCTCTTTGTACCGAGGGTCAGGGAATTGTTCCCACCCGTAAAAAATATTCGTCTGTTCAGTTCGTCGTTCCACTGGGAGTAGGGATCAGGTTTAAAATTGGCCAGCAATGGGAGATTGGGTTAGAATACGATCAGACAATTACTTTTACTGATTATCTTGATGATGTCAGTACAACATATTTTGACGAACAAGCGTTATTGGAGAATAAAGGCGAACTCGCAGTAGCTATGGCAAATCCAGCATTAGATAAAACACCCGGTGTTGGCTTATACAGCAGCACAAGGCCCGGACAGCAAAGAGGAGATCCCAGGGATAATGACCATTTCATTAGTCTGAATCTTACAGTTTACTATACGATAAATAAAGGGTATGTTCCAAAATTAAGATTTTAATATCAGATGCAAAAGAAGTTGTTGATTGGTTTGTTGTTGTCTTTTCTCACTTACGGGTTAAGTGCTCAGGATTTTTACCGGTCTGAAGTTGGGGTTTTTCTAGGTGGGTCCTACTATGTAGGTGATCTCAATCCATCAAAACATTTTTTAAAAACCAAATTTGCCGGAGGCCTGGTTTACCGTTATAACATTACTCCCAGGTGGGCACTAAAGGTAAACGCCTTATTGGGCGGGCTGGAAGGAAGCGATGCTGTTTCAAAAGCCAACGTTGAACGAAATCTAAGTTTTAAATCCTATATTTTTGAATTTTCTCCACAAGTTGAATTTAATTTTTTGCAATATATTACTGGAGATAAAAAACATTTTATTTCTCCGTATATTTTTGTTGGAGTATCCTTATTTAATTTTAATCCTAAAGCAGAATTTGATGGCACCTGGTATCCGTTACAGTCTTTAGGTACCGAAGGGCAGGGTACTACCATTCCTGATACCAAGAAACCCTATGCGTTAACAACCGTTGCAATTCCTTTTGGCGTGGGGCTAAAAGTCTCCCCGCATAAAGCAATCAGCCTCGGTTTGGAATGGGGCATCAGAAAGACCTTTACGGATTATATTGACGATGTGAGCGATACTTATGTGACCGATCCTACCACACTGGAAGCGGAAAACGGGCCCATAGCCTATGCACTGGCTGACCGTTCACTCACCGGAACTCCTAATGATCATAAAGGCTTGGCACGCGGAAACTCAAAGACAAAAGACTGGTTTGTTTATACCGGTGTCACGGTTGCGGTCCGCATCAAGCCCAAACATCAACGATGTGACGCCTACAAACAACACCCGAAAATTAAAATAAAGTACAAGGATTAATTTATTCGGTTCCAATAAATCTGCATGAAAGAAAAGATTAATCCTGAAAAATTGCCCAAGCATATTGCTGTTATTATGGATGGAAACGGACGCTGGGCAGAAAAAAGAGGCGCGCTGCGAGTTTTTGGCCACGAACACGGCGTATTGGCCGTCAGGGAAACTGTGGAGGCCGCAGCCGAATTAGGTGTTAAATACCTTACCTTATACGCATTTTCTACCGAGAACTGGAATAGGCCCAAATATGAGGTCGATGCCCTGATGCAACTTTTGGTAAAAACAATAAATAATGAGACCAAAACACTAATTCAAAACAATATCCGTTTATTAGCCATTGGAGATTTAAAAAGCCTTCAGAAAGATTGCTACCAGGAACTTATGAATACCATCAATGTAACAGCTAATAACGGGGGAATGACCTTAATACTTGCACTTAGCTATAGTTCAAAGTGGGAAATTACGGAAGCTGTAAAGAAAATTGCCCTGCAAGTGAAAAACAATGAATTAAAGCCGGATGATATTGATCAGGACCTTATTTCTTCAACACTCTCAACACAGGGAATTCCTGATCCCGAATTGCTGATCAGAACAAGCGGCGAATATCGTATCAGTAATTTTTTACTTTGGCAAATGGCTTATACCGAGTTGTATTTTTCCAAGGTTTTATGGCCTGATTTCAGAAAGAAAGATCTTTATAAAGCTATCATAGATTTCCAAAACAGAGAACGAAGGTTTGGTATGACAAGCGAGCAAATTAAATTACAATGATGTTAAAAAACTTATATAAACTATTTTTACTTTTTATTATCAGCATACCCTTACAAGGCCAGGTATTATTGGATGAAAAAGGAAATATCGATTATACTAATCCTAAGGAGTACGAAATACAAAAAATAGTTTTCAGCGGGGTACAATATACCGATACCAATATCTGCAAATTACTAACCGGTTTATATGAAGGCCAAACCCTGATGATACCCGGTGAGAAAACAGCTTTGGCCGTTCAAAACCTTTGGAAACAAGGCTTATTTGATGATGTCAAATTGTATGCGTCCAAAATTGAAGAAAACAAAATCTGGCTTAAAATCCAATTAAAAGAGCATCCACGCCTGGCTGCCTCACCGCTGTTTTCGGCAAATGTAAAAAAATCTGAAGTTGATGACCTGCGGGAAAAAATCAATCTTTCAAAAGGAGACGTTATCACCCGCAATGTAATTTTAAGATCTGAAAATTTAATAAAAACATACTATTACGATAAGGGATATTACAACGCAGAAGTTAATATCAAAGAGGTTATCGATACTACATCCGGCAAATATTCTACAAAACTAAATATCGAAATAACCAGGAATAAGAAAGTTAAAATCAGGAAGATAAACATCTCGGGCAACGACCATGTGTCAGATTTCAAATTGAAGCGCCTGATGAAGAAAACCAAGGAAAAGAGCATTTTTAATCCTTTTATGGGCTGCGATACCCTGCTTTTTCAATCAGTCAAAAAATTGTTTGTCCGCGACAGCATTAGTATCGAAGAAAATTTTTTGAATTATATATCTGATCGTGTCAACGTAAGAATTTTTAAGTCTGCAAAATTTTTAAAAGAAGAGTATAATAAAGACAAGCTCGCCATTATTGATAAATACAATGAACTGGGCTATCGTGATTCAAAGATCCTGCACGACACCGTCGTCCGTTCAGGCGAAAATACGGTGGATATTAATATAGATTTGAAAGAAGGGAAAAAATATTATTTCCGAAAAATTACCTGGGTTGGTAATACCATATATTCAGAACGTGAATTAAATTCGATACTTAAAATAAGCAAAGGGGATGTTTATAACCAGAAAGAACTTGAAACAAATCTAAGCTATAATCCAAATGGTTTTGATGTCTATTCCTTATATGTGGATAATGGATATCTTTTCTTCAGTGCCACCCCTGTTGAAACAGCCATAGAAAATGATTCTATTGACCTGGAGATCCGGATAATTGAAGGAAAACAAGCCTACATCAACAAAGTAACCATCCGCGGAAACACAAAAACCAGGGACCATGTGGTCATCAGGGAAATACGTTCAAAACCGGGTCAGTTATTTAATCGGTCGGACATCATCCGTACAACCCGTGAACTGGCGCAATTAAAATATTTTAATGCTGAAAAAATTATCCCCGACATTATTCCCAATCCGGCAGATGGCACCGTTGATATTGAATATTCCGTTGAAGAAACTTCGTCCGACCAGCTGGAACTTTCAGGTGGCTGGGGTATGGGGCGGCTTATAGGAACGCTCGGTGTTTCCTTTAACAACTTTTCCACCAAGAACTTTTTTAAGAAATCCGCCTGGTCTCCCTTGCCTTCCGGTGATGGACAAAAACTCAGTGTGCGTGGCCAGACTAACGGAAAATATTACCAGGCTTATAACGCTTCTTTTACCGAACCATGGCTTGGCGGGCGTAAACCTCTTGCATTCAGCGTTTCGGTATATTATTCCTCACAGACCAACGGCCTGGCAAAAAGTGATTCAAACCGGCAGTCGATAGGTATTTTAGGCGCATCAGTTGGCCTGGGTTCACGCCTGAAATGGCCTGATGATTATTTTACTTTGTATAACGAGATCAGTTACAGAAACTATAAATTAAAAAACTATTATTCAACCTTTAATTTTACGGATGGTTCGTCTAACAACCTCAATTATTCCCTGACATTGTCACGAAATTCTATTGATGCTCCAATTTACCCGCGCTCAGGATCAGAAATATCCCTGATGATGCAACTCACACCGCCGTATTCTTTATTTAATAATAAGGATTACTCGAAACTTGAAGATGTAGATAAATACAAGTGGATTGAATATCACAAGTGGAAGCTTACTGCATCGGTTTATACAAAATTGGCAGGGAATTTGGTATTGAGCGTCCGCACCAAATTTGGATTCCTTGGTTCATACAACAAAAAAATCGGAGTACCGCCCTTTGAACGTTTTTATTTAGGAGGTGATGGATTATCAGGTTTCTCGCTTGACGGAAGAGAACTGATAGCGCTGAGAGGATATACCAATAATTCGCTCACCCCACGAAATGACGATGGTTATATCGGCGGATCGATCTTTGACAAATTTACCGTTGAACTGCGTTACCCGATTTCCTTAAATCCTATGGCCACAGTTTATGTACTTGGATTTGCGGAAGCCGGTAATGCCTGGGAAAAATGGAAAGACTTTAATCCGTTTGACACCTACCGGTCAGCCGGTGTCGGTGTCAGGGTCTTTTTACCTATGTTCGGAATTCTTGGACTAGACTGGGGTTATGGCTTTGACAATATTCCCGGCGTGGGAAAAGGAGGGAGCCAGTTCCATTTTTCAATTAACCAATCTATTGATTAAAAAACCCATTAAAATTGGAGGACATCATGAAAAAGTTACTAGTGTTATTATTTGCAGTTTTTGCAATTTCATTTAGCTCAAATGCCCAGAAGTTTGCATTTGTTGATTCTGAATATATTCTTGAAAATATGTCGGAATACCGCGATGCGCAAGATCTGCTCGATAAACTCTCACTTGATTGGCAGAAAGAAATTGAAGCCAAATTCGCTGAAATCGATAAAATGTACAAGGATTATCAGGCTGATGCTGTGTTATTGCCCGAAGACATAAAGAAAAAGCGCCAGGATGAGATTGTCGCCAAAGAAAAGGAAGCAAAGGACCTTCAGAAAAAAAGGTTTGGCAAAGACGGCGACTTATTTAAAAAACGCCAGGAACTTATCAAACCTATTCAGGATAAGGTTTATGATGCCGTTGAAAGTATTGCCAATGCAAGCGGTTTAGCCGTAGTATTTGATAAATCAGGAAGTACGACCATGCTTTACGCAAATTCAAAGAACGACCGCAGTGACGAAGTACTCGAAAAGCTTGGATATAAACCCGGAGCCATTAAAACAAATGATGGTAAGGGTGACAAAGACGAAGAATAATTAATCGTAATTTAAAAAACATTACCTTTGCACGCAATTAAAAATTATTAATAAATATTGAATATGAAAAATCTGACAAAAATTGTTATTATTGTTTTCTTAGTTGGTTTTACCACTGTTTCATTTGCCCAGAAAAAACAAAAGTTCGGACATATTGATTCCAATGAATTATTAAAGCTTATGCCCGGAAGAGATTCTGCCATGAACAAAATAACAGATTATGCCAAGACATTGGAAAACCAGTTAAAAGGCATGCAAAGCGAACTGGAAACCAAATATCAGACGTATCTTGCCAATGAAGCAAATATGACTGAACTGATCAAGCAGACCCAGCAGAAAGAACTTCAGGATATTCAGGCCCGTATCGAAGCTTTTCAAACATCCGCTCAGGACGAATTGGAAAAAAAGCAGAATGAACTTTTAAAACCAATTATTGACAAGGCAAAAGCTGCTATTGAAAAAGTTGGAAGAGACAATCAGTACACGTATATTTTTGACGCAGGAATTGGAGTTCTTCTTTATTCTGATCCTACCGAAGATATCCTTCCTATGGTTAAAAAAGAACTTGGGCTAAATTAATTGCCAATTTTCATTCATAAAAAAATCAAAAATTCCTATCGGAGTTTTTGATTTTTTTATTTAGAGGCGAATATGACATTTTGAATTATATAAAAATACAAATGAAAATAAAGACTAATTTATTCTGGATTTTTTTTCTGGCAGCTTTTATTTCAGGAATAATTCCTTTACAGGCGCAAGTAAAAAAACAAGTCAGCATCAGCGGTGTTGTTAAAAATAATACGTTTAAAACAGCTTCACTGTATCAGGTTGGCAAGGACCCCCTTTTGATCACAGAAGCTCCGATTGGGGCGGATAATAAATTTTCAATTACTGTCGAAATTGCAAAAACAGATATCTATAAGCTTCAGTTTGATAACAACAATTTTGTAATGATGATATTACAACCCGGCGAAAAGGTTGATATTTCCATAGATGCAAAAGATTTTTTAAAACAGCTTGTCATCAAAGGTTCGGAAGGCACATCGGATATTTACCGGAATCAAAATATATTGATGGCGGGAAAAACAAAACTGGACAGCATTAGCAATTTGTCATACAAAGAGATGGCAAATCCCAAATACGACTCATTGCTAAAGGTTTATACCCTGAGCTATGATAAAGTAAAAACAGACCGGGACAATGCACTGAAAGCGTTTATGTTAAAAAAGCCCAATTCATTAGCCATATTGTTCTTATCCGAAGCTTTGCCCATTGATGCTAATTATGATATTTATTCAAAGATCGATTCTTCCTTGTTTGCGGCATATCCTGATAATTTTTATGTGCTCAATCTTCACAACCAGATTATGGTTGGTAAAGCTACCGCGATAGGCGCTGTGGCGCCTGATTTTATTTTGCAGGATACCAGCGGAAATAATATCAGCCTGAGTTCATTTTTTGGGAAATATGTGTTGATAGATTTCTGGGCGGCATGGTGCGGGCCTTGCCGGAAAGAAATGCCCAATATGGTAAAATTGTATGCCGATTTTAAAGGTAAAAACTTTGAAATTTTAGGAATATCCCTTGATAAAACACGGGATAAATGGGTAGGAGCTATTAAATCAGAGAATATGACATGGCCCCAGGTCAGCGATTTAAAATTCTGGCAGTCTGAAGTGGCTGCCATATATGGGGTTAAGGCAATTCCTTATACAATTTTGCTCGATAAGGAGGGAAAAATTATTGCAAAAAACCTCCGTGGCGAGGAACTCTATAATAAAGTTGCAAGCCTTTTAAAATAACTTTGTGGCAGGTTATTCGGCAGATATCATCACTAAAACTATAGATTTTGTAAAGTCAAAATCTGAAGGAGAATCTTCAGGCCATGACTGGTGGCACATTTACCGGGTGCACAAACTGGCAGTTTATCTGGCAAAAAAAGAAAACGCCGATTTATTTATTGTTGAACTTGCTTCCTTATTGCACGATCTGGATGATTGGAAATTCAACGATCCTGATTCCCGTCAGGCGGTAGCCTGGATGCAGCAAAGCCATCTGGATAAGGTTACCATTGAAAAAGTCAGCGATGTTATTGCTAAGGTATCCTTTAAAGGGGCAGGGGAGGCAAACAAAGCCGATACGATTGAAGCACAGGTTGTGCAGGATGCCGACAGGCTTGATGCTATTGGCGCCATTGGGATTGCACGTGCATTTGCCTATGGCGGATATAAGAACCGGGAAATTTTTCAACCGGATATTGCACCTGAGTTACATGATAATTTTGATGCATATCAGAAAAACCAATCACATACCATCAACCATTTTTACGAAAAATTACTCTTATTGAAAGACAGGCTGAATACGGCCTCGGCGAAAAAACTGGCGGAAAGGCGGCATCAGTTCCTTGAAGATTTTTTATCCGAATTTCATTTCGAATGGAACTTCAATGAATTTTCCGGGGATCAGAAATAGTAGAAAAACGAGTACATCAACCTGACATTTGATACGGGTTTCACATCTTTTACCTCGCCCAGGCTATTGATGCTGTTTCCATAACCAGCCACCGTATAATCGCCTTCAAGTCCCATTTTAACCTTACCGGAAATAAAAATAAATCTCGGAGAGATCCGGTAAACGTAAGAAATATTCCATCCGCGTGCAAAATAGGATTTCTCGTTGGTCCAGTCCAGGATGTTCTGGAATGAGCCGAAATTTTTGGTATATCCGCCTAAAATCCCAAACCTGAATTTTGGGCCATTGGTAGTAAAATCCAGCCATCCTGAAAATGTATTCAGCGGCGTGTAACTGAAATCCCCGCGGGCAATCGTCATGCTGTCTGTGGTATATTTATATGCATAACCGCCCAGCATGGTATGGCTGTACAAATCCTGGCCATAAACTCCTGAAAGTTTAAAAGTAACTTTGGGGCAGCGGTATTTAAAAACCAGGGAGAATGCATAAGCGTTCAGGCTGCTGTTAGTCGTGAAATTGCTGTCGGTAACCAGCCTTGGGACGATCACTTTGTAATCGGCGCTTCCTCCAATGAATAGTTCACGGGTTTGGTCTTCATTGAAATGCTGATATGAGATGCGGAGGTTCATATCGGGCAGGGCCGCATTACGCAACGCATCGGAACCGCCCCATTCAGCAAATTCGCGCTGAGACATAACGGAAAGAATAAATTTAAAGTTCTGCAATTTTTGAACAACCTTAATTTGCGGGTTTCTTGAAAACGGTTGAAAAGGGCAACCGGTATTTACGGCCATGATCTCCGGGAAACACTCTTCGAAAAACATGCCGTGCCAGGTCTGGCCTATTACCAGATCTGTAGTTGCCCAGGAGAGCTTCGCGAAGGCATGCCTCAGGCGAAAACAATTAATACTGGCATCCGTGGTGCCATAAAATTCTCCTTCAATAACTCCCGACGTTTTTGCGCCGAAAGCATCAGGGCCGAAAATATCACCACGCAAACGTGTCTGAATAGACAGGATGTTGAACGTTGTCTTTGCATTAATATCATTACTGTCAGCATCATACCTGATGTTTTCGGGGTAAAGGTAAAAGTGGCCTTCGCGGATACCTACGGTCTTGCGGGAATCGTAGAAAAAGTCATTTTTCACATACCCGGAAAATTTTATCCCGAAATTATTCTGTTGTTCCTGTGCAAGGCTCAATACAGGGATAAGTATGAATAATAAGAGGGTAAATCTTTTCATAAAATAGATGTTTTGTTAATAATATTTAATCGGCTAAAAACAATAAGCAAATTTTGAAAGTTGTCAGTATGGCAAACTATAAACTTATTAAAATAAAACACTTAAAATACGTTATACTCTGTTTTTTACAAAAAGGTTCAATTAAACCGGGAAAATTGATTGGTTTTGCCCAAATGAACGAATTTGACCGGCATGTTATTTCAAATATTTCAGCATCTTCACCAGTTGCTCACCCCTTCCGATTTTATATCCGGAAGAATAGTCGAGAATGTTGCCGTTTTTATCAATAACGAGAAAGACAGGATAGTTTTCATTGAACGTGAAATTCAGGTTTTTTTCTGCCTGCGGGAGGAGGTTGTTTTTATCAATGCCAAACACCGATTGTGCCGGCAGGTCCGGAAAACTTTTTTTATCGAAACGATCACTTGATTTTTCTTTTGGTAATAAAAACAGGATTCCGCCGTTCCATTTTTCAAACGCCTCTTTTAATTGCCTGAAATCGGACAGCGTATGTTTGGTTGGTTCACGGTCCGGATCCAACCAGCCAATGATGATGCCTTTATCACTAATGTAATTTTCAAGTGTAGCCGTTTTTTTATCCGCTGAATTTTGAAATGTGGCGGTGAGTGGCATATTGCCAAGGCTTTTGGGTTGCTCTTCCGTTTGCAAAAATTGAAGCTGTATCTTTTTGGGTTCTCTTACGCCCAGGCTGAAAAACTGAATGTGGGTATTAACGGCGCCATCGTTGTTTCGCAGCCCGGTAACGATCATGTAATTACCGGCATCCAGCGAAAGGGTAGCAGGAAAATCATTGAACACGCTGCTTTCTTCATAATCAAGGGAGCGGTATACACCTTCATCAAAGCGGGCTATGGTAAAATGTGTGTAATAAACGGGTTTGAAGTCAATAGCTGTGGTGTCAACCGTTAGCGTCAGCTCCCCTTTTGGCGTATTGACAATATTATTTTGTTCAAAATGCACCTCGTTCCATTGATTGTTTGCTACATATTCAGGGAGTTTGGTGGCAGGATTGACCTGGGCTGGAATACCAAAACTACGGCAGAGCGCCACAAAATAAATATCGCGGGATGCGGCATCAGCGTTTTTCAACTGATGCGTTCCTGCCGGTGTAAGTGGATTGCGCGAGTAATTGGCGGTGGCAGAAACTGAAATGTTTTTTGTAACATATGTAACCAGTTGTGTGGGATCTTTTTGGAAATTTTGAATAGTGTTTTTGTCGAATTCCTTCTGAAAAAAACTTTTATAATCCGACAGGATTTCACCGGCTATTCGTGGATTCAGGACATATTTGAAAAAGTAATCCGGAGAAATGTTGTTATCTTTTACAAATTGGAAATTGGATTTTTTGAGGTGAGCGATTAAGATATCGCCGGGAGTATCCCGCAGGTCTTTTTGTGAAATATTCGAAAGAATCTGGTACATGTCGGTTTTGTTGATAGCAGCACCCACCCGGATGAATTTTGAAATTTCTGCCCAGTTGCCCCGGCTTTGTTTCAGGTACGTCCATACTGAATCGCAACTTAGGCCTGCGTTTTTTGCAATTGAACATGCGGCCAGGGAGTCGATAAATGTGGACTCATATTCAGCCCTGATGTTGTCTTCGTTCTGCAGGCGTTTTTCGTTTTCTTTTTTTCCATTTTCATCCGGGACTTTCGGCTGACGGGGCACAGGAGGTACAAACGTCAGGTCCAGGGATCCGTCTTCCATTGCGGTTTTATTTAGTATAACAATTGCCGTATCAATTTTCTCGACGGTGATTTTTTCAAATCCGAACCTGTTGCCTGAATAGGCCCAAATCAGCAGGTCTCCCAAGCCTGTTGTTAAGAAGGTGAGGCCATTTTTATCGGAAATTTTTTTAGCCAGCGGATAAAACTCGGCATAATTATATAACTGATATTCCACGGAAGCATTTTCTATTGGGTTTAAGTCAGCATCAACAGTTTTTACAAATACTTTTTTTGACGGCGCATAGTTTTCAATAAGGTTTACCTGGGTATAAATATCCGTGCTTTTCAGCGGTTCTTCTCCCGAAGTATAATTTCCGTAAACAGTGGTATTGCAAAGCATTGCCCTGAGAACCGGCGCTGCAAACCAGGCAATATCCAGATCCGGTTCGGGTTCGCAGGCCCCCAGAAAATGCCATTTGCCATCAATCCAAACTTCAACCCAGGCGTGATTGTCGTCGCAGTGGGCCCAACGGGGTGTGTACACCTGGCGGGCAGGAATCCCAACAGCCCGGAACGCTGTAACGGCAAGTGTTGATTCTTCGCCGCAGCGGCCGTAAGCGGTTTTTACCGTGCTTAAGGGAGCGCTGGTTCGTCCGTCGGTAGGCCTGTAGGAAACTTTTTCGTGGCACCAGTGGTTGACTTCAAGGGCGGCATCATGCATAGAAAGGTTTATAATGCGGTCTTTCAGCTCATAAAAAAACACTTTTCTGGCGGAATCAAGGTTTTCATTATTGATTCGATATGGTAATACAAAGTGCCTGAAAATGTTCTCCGGTATACCTTTTCCCCAGGAGAACGTTTCTTTTGCCATCAGGGATATCCGTACCTGTTCAAGAAAAAAACTGCCGTCGTAATCAGCCAGGTCGCTTAAAGGCATATAGGCGTATAAGAATTTGAGCGCTTCTTCTTCTTCAAGCGACAACCCGCTGTTGAAGATGCTATACAGTTTTTCTGCTCTCCCAGGAGTGAGTTTTTTTTGTTTTTCAAAATCTTTTTCAACCTGCTTTCTGTAGGCGGTATCATTGATAAAATGTGTCGTCCGGTTTTGAGCAGAAACCAGCTGGATAAAGAGCAATGCGACGATTGTTACGAATATTTTTTTTTGCATAATTCTAAATTTGTTTTATGGCAGCCACCATTTTTTTTACAACCGCAACATCTGTCACGGTATTTTGATAATTGGATGTAAAAGCTACATTGTTGAAATGCGGATTCATGTTGCTTTGCATGACGGCAGAACAAGAGGCGTGAACCTCGTTAACACCGGTCTGAAGGATTATTTCCGTTACGTTTTCAGGTGTAATTCCGCCTCCGGCCATGATGGAAATTCTGTTTTCCGCCAATTTAACCAGCCTTTTCAATAGTGCTTTTCCATCGGCGGCTTTTTCTGAAAGGCCTGATGTCAGTATGCGTTGAGCGCCTGTTTTTATCACATCTTCCAGCGCTGTGCTATAATCTGCAACCCGGTCGAAAGCCCTGTGGAATGTTGTATGCATTGGTTTTGCAATATTCACAAGTGCTGCACAACGCTCAACATCTATTTCTGCGGATGGATTTAAAATTCCAAAAACCACTCCGGCGGCACCGCTGTCTTTTGCATAAAGGATATCTTCCTTCATTACTTCAAACTCATATTTGCTGTATAAAAAATCACCACCGCGCGGGCGGATCAAAACAAATACTGGTATTGTAAGGTTTTGAATTGTAAGTTTTATTTCTGCCGCCGATGGTGTGAGCCCGCCTGTTTGCAGGCCGGCACAAAGTTCGATACGATTGGCGCCACCTTCCTGAGCGGCCATAGCCGATGTAAAAGAATTAGCACAGACTTCAAAAATGTGTTCTGCCATTTCAAATTTGTTTGTTTGTAAACCAATAATAATAAAATTTTGCGGAAGACAACAACAACGGTACACTCATGCAAAGATAAACCGCATAAAGTACCTGATGGTTGAGGATATCAAATTTCCGTAACAGAATACCGCTCGTGATCATAAAAATCATTAGTATATAACTTTTTATATTAAAAAAAGAAAACAGACAAGGCTTTTCAGATTTTAAGCCCATGATCCGGCGAACGTGTTTTCTCGAAATTCCTGAAAACAAAATGAAATAAAAAGCAATACCTGAACATAAACTAAGGATAATTTCAGAAGCCAGGCGTGACGCCTCATGCAATAAACCTGTGATACCGCGCCACATCAGCATGCCTCCAGCGAACGACCAGAAAACACCTGCGATGATAAGCAACCACCTGCGTGGAACAGAAGGTTTTAGCGCCTGTCCGAGTGTCATTGTTTTTTATTTTTCTCAATCATGCCGATTATTTCCGCAAAACGCTTGTCAGCATTAAATTTTTGAAAAATGCTGTCGTTATCAATCCGTGATTTTTCTGAAAAGCCAATATTTGCAGCCTTTTTGAGATGTTCCATGGTTTTATCAGCATCTTTCTTTCGGGCATAAATCTGGGCATACATAAATTCAGGTTCGGGATTATCCTTGTCGATTATAGCATAGAGTTCAATATAATGCTCGGCCTCAGCAAACCTGTTCTGGCTGTATAAAGAGGAACTTGCTGAAAACGATGAAAGGCTCAGGAACTCAAGCACCCGTTTCACAATATGTTTTTCGTCTTCATTTTGAGATAATTTGATAAAATTCTCCAGTTTTGCAATTTCGTTTTTCCACCATGTGGCATTTTCTGAGGAAAGTTTCAGCCCATAATTTTGTTGCATGGCCAGTTCTTTTTTCATATTCAGTTCCACGTTGCCAATTCCGCTTTTTACGGCAGGGTTGGTTTCAAGTGATTTCAACTGGTCTTCGTAATTTTTAACATCGGCAAGGCCACTGAAATAGTTAACGATTTTTTTTACCAGCAAATACTCCTCGTACTTATTTCCTTTTATTTGAACTTTTTCCAGCTGTGATCTAAAATCAGCGAGGTTTTGGTCGATAAAGTTTTTATCCGTTGCCCTTTTTTTGTCCTTCATAGCATTGAGTTCTATCCAGACAAACGCTTCGCCTAGAACTTCTTTTGGTGGCCAGGCATGTGTTCCGTCAAAAATTACCAGTTGATGCCTGATATTGTTATGATCGAGTGAGCGGTTGAGGTTAACCATTTCAGCATAGTTCATATCTTCGTTTCCGGTAAACCCGATGTAATCAAACTTGGTTTTTATGGATTCTTTTAGCTGCGGAAAACCTGCCGAACAACCTATCACACTGGCAATGCCGCCTTTCAGTATGGCCACCGTGCTTGCCACACGCGAGCCCCCGGAAAATCCACAGGTATATAGCCTGGCAGAGTCAATGTTAAAACGTTCCGCTAAATCAGTGAGGAGTATGTCGTAATGTTCAGAAGTTGCATCCCATTGCATGCCATTTTTTGACACATTAGAGCCGGCAAGTATGTAACCGAGTTTTTCCGCGTTGTCTTTTAATAATTCCAGAGGCGTTGTCCCGGAACCGTGCGGGTCGAAGCAAATGATCAATGGGTATTTTTTTTCTTCCGAAAAGTTTGAAGGGAGGTATAATGCATAAGAATGAAGCCGGTTTTTTTTACATTTAATGTTGGAGATAATTTTCCCGTTTTCCAGCGGCTGGTCATCCGGGTTGTTGTGCTTTTTATGTCCTGAACAGGAAAAAAACACCATGCAAAGGATGAGAGAAATAACAGTGATAGAGGATTTCATAAGTTGTTTTTTATTGTTAAAGCAAAAATAAGCGAAATGTTATTGGTATTTTGTAAATTGAATTAATTATTTTTGTGATAAATACCATGAAGCAACTAAAGTCAAATATTGCCAATATTGTCACCAGCATGAACCTGCTTTGCGGGAGCCTTGCCATCTATTTTCTGTTTCAGGATGAGCCGATGACTGCGGTTTACCTGATACTTGCGGCAGCTGTATTTGATTTTGCCGATGGCTTTGTGGCACGGCTCTTACATGTAAAATCAGAAATGGGAAAGCAGTTGGATTCGTTATCTGATGTGGTGTCTTTTGGCCTCGCACCTGGTATTGCCATGTTTCTGATGCTTGAAAGAGGGCTTCTGTTCTGGGATACAGGATTGCCTGCGAGCGTTGCATTTATTGCATTTATTATTCCTGTGCTTTCGGCGTGGCGGTTGGCCAAATTCAATATTGATGAACGGCAGACAGACCATTTTATTGGGTTGCCAACGCCTGCCAATGGCCTGTTGATTTTTTCATTGCTGCCGGTGGTTTCTTTTCAGGGCTTGCCATCATGGTTCCCATGGAATGACAGCTTACCTTATTTCATGATCCATCCGGCCTTTTTAATTTCAGTGACCTTGTTGTTTTCATTTTTACTGGTGTCTCCGCTTCCTTTGATGGCCATGAAATTTAAAACATTCGGGTGGAAGGAAAACCGGATAAGGTATATATTTATTATTTTGTCAGTTGCATTAATTTTGCTGTTTTATTTTGCAGCAATTTCATTTATTATAATTTTGTACATCATTCTCTCATTAATTGACCTATTCATAAACAGAAAAAGCCGGGAACATGAAATTTAAAGCCGAAATTGATATTATGCCATTAAAAGAACTGCTCGATCCTCAGGGTAAAGCGGTTATATCAGGATTGAAAAATATGGGCATTGCCGAAATTACCGATGTGCGCATTGGCAAACATATTTCTGTTGAGATTGATGCCAAGGATGAAAAAACAGCCAGGGAAAAGCTTGATAAAGCCTGCAAAGAGCTTTTATCCAATCCTATTATGGAAAACTTTTCATATACAATAAAAGTTCAGAAGTAAAACCAATAATAAAAAATAAAGCCATGAAAAACCTCATCAAAATCAGTTTATTTGTGATGGCCGTACTCATCAGCTTTTCGGCTGCCAATGCACAAAAAGTATATTCGTGCGATTACAAAAGTGACGCGAAAGTAAAAGTTTACGTTGCCGACTATAAAAGCGATGCCGACCTGGTTGTATATAAATGCTCCTATAAGAGCGATGCAACAGGCAATGACGGCTTGTGGTTCTTTTGCGATTACAAAAGTGATGCAGATGTTACCATATATTTCTGCGACTATAAAAGCGATGCCGACCTGGTAATTTATTTTGCAGATTATAAAAGTGACGCCGGCTGGAAAAACACCAGCAAAAAACATTTGATGTACTAAATCATCAGACAATATTTTATGTAAAAGCGGCTGAATGGCCGCTTTTTATTTTTTTATGATGGAGCGGTATATTTCATTTTTAAGAGGTATCAATGTTGGCGGACATAAAAAAATCCTTATGTCCGAATTAAAAAGATGTTTTGAAGAATTAGGGTTGAAAAATGTTGCCACTTACATACAGAGCGGCAATGTTGTTTTTAGCACCGATGAAAAAATTGCTCCCGGGGAACTTTCCAAAATAATAGAACATAAGATAGCTGAAAGTTTCGGGTTTGAAGTTCCGGTTATAGTCAGGACTTACGAGCAACTACAACAGATAACCAGGAAGAACCCTTTTTTAAAAAATAAAATGGTTAATCCTGAAAAATGTTATGTTACTTTTTTATCGGAACAACCGCTACAGGAACTTGTAAACCAAATATCGAAACTTGATTTTATGCCTGATGAATTTCTTGTAGCGGGTCATGATGTTTATCTTCATATCCCTGACAGGTATAGCGACACAAAATTGTCTAATGATTTTTTTGAAAAGAAACTGCACGTAAGAGCTACCAGCCGGAATTGGAAAACCATTAACACCTTGGTGGAGATGGCCAACGAAAAATAGATTAATTTTGTATAGCGTTAAAATGCACTGATATTGATCACCCGCGAAATACATATTGGAAAGTTATTGCTTGGCGGAAAAAATCCGGTACGTATTCAGTCTATGACGAATACCAATACCATGGATACCCGGGCCACGGCAGCACAAGCCATGGAGCTGGCAAAAGCCGGATGCGAAATGGTACGGATCACCGCAAGAAATAAGGCTGAAGCAGAAAACCTTAGAAATATCAAGGCATTACTGGCAGCACAGGATTGCACGGTCCCGCTGATTGCAGATATACATTTTCAGCCTGAAGCTGCAGAAATAGCGGCACGAATAGTAGAAAAGGTGCGGATCAACCCCGGTAATTATGTCGACAAAAAACCTTCCGGCAACGCACGAACCGTATATACCGAAAGCCAATACCAGCAAGAACTTGAGAATATCGCCCTTCGGCTGAAACCGCTATTGGGCATTTGTAAAGAATATGGCACGGCTATCCGTATCGGAGTTAATCACGGTTCTTTATCTGCGCGTGTTACGGATCGCTATGGGGATACGGTTGAAGGAATGGTTGCCTCGGCGCTCGAATATATTGAAGTTTGCCGTTTTCATGATTTTCAGAACCTGGTGCTTTCGATGAAATCAAGCGATGTCAAAACGATGATTTATGCGTACCGCCTGCTCGTTGCACGTATGGAAGAACGTGGTTATGATTATCCGATGCACCTGGGTGTTACCGAAGCCGGGGCTGGCCGTGATGCGCGCATTAAATCGGCCGCCGGGACAGGAGAATTGTTGATAGAAGGCATCGGAGACACCATTCGTGTTTCGCTGACAGAAAATCCCGTCAATGAAATCCCTGTTGCAAAAGCGCTGGTAGAAAGGTTTTCTCCTGAAAGAAAAATTTCTGATTATACACGGCAGTTTGAGTATAAAAATCGTGAAACCATAAAAATTGATGGCATGGGTGGTGAAAACCCACCTGTTTGCGTTTTCCCCGAGGCGGCCTTATTGGGAGCTCCTGAATTTTCCCCCGATTTTCATCTCGATATAAAAAATAAATGCCTTAAAAAGCCGGGCAATGCCGGTGAAATAAGACTTGTACGCATGCCTGCTGCAGGCATGAATAATTCTTTGTTTCCGGAAAAATCCGGAAGAAATAATGCAGAAATTTTATTCGTAGATTTCAGTGAAGAGGACAATCTGAGCGCTTTCCGTAAAAAACTTTTGGCATTTAAAAATTCGGGGGACAGGATTCCGCTTATACTATATAAAAAATATAGTGACCCTTCAGACGATTTACTTTTACGCGCATCGGCCGAGTTTTCCTATTTCCTTACTGACGGGCTTGCCGAAGGTATTTGCATAGATACTGACGGTGATAAAAATATTCTTCCGGGCTTGATGTTCGGTATTTTGCAGGCTCTGGGCTTGCGACGTATCAAGGCGGAATTTATCGCATGCCCCACCTGCGGCAGAACCTCTTACGATGTTGAAGGAACGTTGAAAAAACTGTCACAAAAACTGTCACACCTGAAACATCTGAAAATAGGGGTGATGGGCTGTATTGTGAACGGCCCCGGTGAAATGGCCGATGCCGATTACGGTTATGTTGGCGCTGCTGCCGGGAAAATAAACCTTTACCGAAAGAAGCAGGTGGTGCTTAAAAATATCGACGAATCACAAGCACTGGATAAACTTATCCTCCTGATCAAAGAGGACGGCAAATGGACAGAGCCGGATGCCGGCAGCACCCCAAAATGATCTGTCATACCGAAGACGTTTCATAATGGCAGAATTATGTATTTTTGTAAAAAATTTTACCATGAATTTTATTGAAGAACTAAGCTGGAGGGGGATGATACAGGATATGACTCCCGGAGTTGAAGAACAGCTTCAGAAAGAAGTAACGGCCGCCTATGTGGGTATTGACCCAACTGCGGATTCGCTGCATATCGGACATCTGGTGTCCATTATGATGCTGAAACATTTTCAATTATGCGGCCACAAGCCAATTGCACTTATTGGTGGCGCTACCGGAATGATAGGTGATCCTTCAGGAAAATCAGAAGAACGCAACCTGCTGGATGAAGAAACGTTACGGTTTAACCAGAAAGGAATTCAGCGTCAGTTGGAAAAATTCCTGGACTTTTCAACCTCGGCTCAACAGGCGGAAATCGTTAATAATTACGACTGGATGAAAGATTTTGGGTTCTTGTCATTTTTGCGCGAGGTGGGGAAGCACATCACCATTAATTATATGATGACCAAAGACTCGGTGCAAAAACGGATGCAGGCCGGAAGCGGTATTTCTTTCACCGAATTTACGTATCAATTGGTTCAGGGGTATGATTTTTTCTGGCTGAACACCAATAAGGGTTGCAAACTGCAGATGGGAGGCGCTGATCAATGGGGAAATATTACCACCGGAACCGAACTGATAAGAAGGAAAGGGGGGACCGAAGCCTTTGCCATCACCTGCCCCTTGATCACAAAAGCCGACGGCAGCAAATTTGGTAAAACGGATGCAGGAAATGTCTGGCTCGACCCGAAGAAAACATCACCGTATAAATTTTACCAGTTTTGGATGAATTGTTCCGACGAGGATTCAGAAAAATACATAAAAATTTTCACACTTTTAACTAAAGGTGAAGTGGAAGCATTAGTACAACAGCATAAGGAATCGCCCCATTTAAGGCTGCTTCAGAAGGCTCTTGCCAAAGATGTGACCATTAGAGTCCATTCCGAAAAAGAATACAATGCCGCAGTAGAAGCTTCAGAAATATTATTTGGAAAAGGCACGGAAGAAACCCTGAAATCGCTCGACGAAGAAACCATATTATCCGTTTTTGAAGGTGTTCCGCAGAGTTTCATAACGTATGAAGAATTGGAAAAAGGCATAGAAATTTCGGAACTGCTGACTGTAAAAACAGGCATTTTACCATCGAAAAGCGAAGCAAGACGATCGTTTAAGGAAGGCTGCCTTTTTATCAATAAGGTAAAAATGGAAGAAGGGAAAATGATAGACAAGGCTTATTTATTGAACAATAAATACATCCTGGTGCAGAAAGGGAAAAAGTCGTATTACCTGATCATTTGCCGCAGCTAACCGGATTTTTTCTTCTTCCCGATTGACTTTTCAAGTACTTTAAAAAGTGCAATTTTATCTATTGGTTTCAGGACAAAGCCGAAAAAATAGTTTTTCATGATCTCGTTTATTTCCTTTTCCGTGGAGTAAGCGGTCATGGCGATAATTGGAATGGTGACTTTAATTTTCTGAATTTCCCTGGCAACCTGTATGCCGGTCATCCCTTCGCCGAGGTTTATGTCCATCAAAATAATATCATAATCTGACCTTTTTACGAGTTCAATAGCCAGGTGTCCTGTCTTGGCAAGATCAACTTCATAATCTTGTTTCAGAATGGCATTAATAAGTTCGCCATTGATTTTGTTATCATCGACAACAAGTACTTTGTACTTATTCTTTTTTTGGTGCTCAAGCTTGAAGGAATCCTTTCCGTTTTGTTCAGTTTTTTTATGATTTTGCTGCGTGGAAGGGGGCATCAGGATCGTGAACACGGAACCTGTACCGATGGTGCTTTCAACAAGTATTTTACCACCCATTATTTCCGCCATTTTTTTACACAGTGATAAGCCCAGGCCGCTTCCGTCGTATTTGCGGTTCAACCCTTCGCTCACCTGCCTGAATTCCTGAAAAATCAGGTTGAAATTACTTTCGGAAATGCCTATACCGGTGTCTTCAACACTCAAATAAACATAATCCTTTTCCTGGTAATTTTTAAATCCTGTTCTTACAGTGATACCGCCTTTTTCCGTGTAAGTAATCGCATTGGTTATCAGGTTGTTTACAATCTGTATGAAATAGTTTTCATTGAAAGTTCCAAACACGGAATCGGAATATTCCCTTACAATATAAAGGTTTTTTTGTTCTGCTTTTTTTGCAAATAAATTAAGAGACATTTCGGCGAATTTGCTCAGATCACCGGTAATGATATCAATCTGCTTCTGGCTTGCTTCTAGTTGTGACAATTGAAGGATGGAATTAATGGTCGCCATTAGTTTGTCACCTGACTCGATAATGGTATCAACCATAGAAACCAGATTGGGATCGGTAACCTTGTTTTTCAGAAGAGACGCAAACCCAAGAATACCGGTCATTGGTGTCCGTAAATCATGGTTCATATTAGCGATCAGCGAGGTTTTCAGCCGGTCAGATTCTTCGGCTTTTAATTTTCCTCGGATTATTTCTTCTTCAGCCCTTCGTTTATAGATCTGGTTTGCAATTTGTTCTGACACATATACCAGCAAATCCTTCTCATTCATGGTATAATTTATTTTTCCAGAATAGCTCTGTACCGCCACAACGCCAATAACCTTATCATGTGTTTTTAACGGGGCTCCAAGCCAGACATCGGAATAAGAGCCAATGACTTCTATTTCGCCTGAAATCTCCAATTGTTCCAGCAATGTGGGATTTGTCAATATTGGTTCGCCATGTCTTAAAACATATTCGGTAAGGCCTCTCCGTAACCGGCGTGCCTCAGGGGTTGGGTCTTTCTCATCTACATGGTAAGGGAAGGAAACGATGTCGGATGCTTCATCATACAAGGCGATGTAAAAATTCCTGGCAGGAATTATTTCGTTGATGATTTTATGAATAGATCTGTACAAATCATCCATGGTGGTTTCGGTATGAGCAAGCTGAGAAATTTTATACACGGTTTCCCGGGCTTTTTCCAGGCGTTTCAGTTCTGTTACATTGCGGTTAAAACTCATAAAAGCCATAATGCCCCCGTATTCTATCGGGGACCCGTTGACAATTATATTAATTTCTGTTCCTTTATTGTCCAGATGTATCGTTTCAAAACTACTGGCGATTTGGTGGTTTATGATAAGGTCCATCTGGTGGCGGTCGAAAGAATAATCCTTTGCGATTTGTTGCATGGGCATTCCGGTCAGGTTTTCTATCGCATACCCATAAATTTCAGTTGCCCTGTTGTTGGCCGCCATAATAATATGGCTTTCCGGGTTTATAATAAAAATGGCGATACTCGAATTTTCAAAGATTGTCCTGTATTGTGATTCTGAACGCTGAATGGCGATCATGGATTTTTTTTGGTCGGTAATATCACGTATAATGCGTCCTACATAAAATGCGTTTTGGGTTTTGATGGGAAAAGAAGTAAGGTTTATATACCTGATTTCTCCGTCCTCTCTGAGAATTTTGCCTTCGATAACACGGTATTTTTCCGGGATAGCCGTGGTATTCATAGTCTTTAAGGAGGTTTTTTTCAAAAAATCATAAAAATCCTGATTTCTTTTTTTTGCATCCATCAGCATGAATTCCACATCCCAGATGTATCTCCCGATTGCTTTTTCTTTTGTGATCCCGGTGATCTTGACCAAAGCATCGTTCCATTCAATGATTCTTCCAAGGTCATCGTTTAAGGCAATACCCTCCACGGCCTGTTCAATAACGCTGCGGAATTTATCTTCTTCCTGTATCAGCGCCTGTTCCGTTTTACTTCGCTGGCCAATTTCATCCTGAAGTTTAACAATGGTCGCCGACAGCAATGACGTACGGGCATTGACCTGGGCTTCAAGCTCTGTTTTTTCCTGCTTGATCGAACTTTCAACATCCTTAAACCCGGTTACTTCATAAAAAATCCCGATAATGTAAGGCGTGTTATTGATATCGTGAAATAAAGCCTTGTTCGTTAAAACGGTACGGCTATGACCGGTAGCATTGACAATTTCTGCTTCTACCGTTGAGGTTTTTCCGGTTTCCATCAAGCGGCAATCCTGGTCATAAAACAATTCTGCTTTCTTTTTTGAAAATAAGGCATGGCTTGTTTTTTTATAAATATCGGCAAGATTTACCTCAAAAAAACTGCAGAAAGCCTTGTTCACATAAAACCACTGGCAATTGCTGTCCTTAATGAAAAATGGCACAGGCAAATCGTTTAGCAGTTTGTATGTTTTAACCGAATTATCATTAAAAAATTTAACCACCTCGGCCGGCAAGTCTATAGGAGTTGTTATTATATCCTGATTCTGCAAAGGCTCATCGATCATCAGCAGGCCACTTGTCAGTTTTTCTTCAAGAATAGTGAGCAGTTGCTCTAACTCCTTTTTATTTGAAAATTCGTACTTCATTATTTAATCGCTTTTTGTGGGAGTGTAAATGAAACGGTGGTGCCAACATTTTCTTCGCTGGTAATGTTTAAAGCCCCCTTATTTTTTTCAATGAGTTCTTTACATAGAATGAGGCCAAGCCCGCTACCGGTTTCTTCCTCGGTACCCTGTGTTTTTATTTTAGAATCTAATTTAAACAAATTTGGCAGGTTTTCTTTTTTTATACCAATTCCATTATCGGTCACGGAGATTTCAACAAAGCTGCTTTTGCTGTTCTCGTCCCGGACATCAAGTGTGGAGATTTTAACAAAGCCGTTACGACGGGTGAATTTTATCGCGTTTGATACCAGGTTGCGGAGCACGGTTTTGAGCATGTTGCTGTCGGCGAATACATAGGACGATGAGTCGATATCCGAAACCAACCGTATTTGCTTTATTTTAGCCTGGTAATGCAAAAGATCGATAGTTTCCTGAATTAATTTTGCCACATCTAATTTTTCTGGTTTATAGACCATTTTCCCGGTTTGTGAACCAGCCCATTCCAGAAGGTTTTGTAAAAGGCGTGCCAGAGCCTGGGATGAAAGCAGGATGTTTTGAATGTAATTTTTTCTGTCCTGTTCCGAAAGCATGTCATAACTGCCCGAGAGAATTTCAGAAAAACCCAGTATGGCATTATGGGGATCTTTCAGGTCATGGGCAATGATGGAAAAAAACTTGTCTTTTGTTGCAACCAAATCCTTCAATTCATTATTTTGTTTTTGTAATAATTCTTCCATCCGTTTTCGTTCGGCAATGTCTCTGGAAATGCTTAACAGGCATGGAACACCTTTAATTACGATCACTTCAGCAGACATTTCAATGGTCCTGAAAGTCCCATTTTTATTTTTCACCACGAGTTCAAGGTTATGGCAGTAGCCTTTGTTTTGTACTTCGCGTAATAAGGTCTCTCTGTCTTTTGGATCATTCCAGATATCAATATCAAGCGTGGATTTTCCTCTGAGGTCATCTGGTGTATACCCGGTGTATTTGGTGAAGGTTTTGTTGGAATCGATATAAAAACCGTCTTCGATCCGTGTTAACAAAATAGCGTCGGGGCCGTTGTTGAAGACAAGCTCCAGCTGATGTTTGGCTTCTTTAAGTTTTTGTTCTGTCTGTTTTAATTTGGTTATATCAAGCACCTGAATGATGAAGAACCTCGGCTTATCATTGATATCCCTGAGCACTGCAATTGACGTGATCGCCCAGATTACCGTGCCGTCTTTCCGGACATATCTTTTTTCTATAAAGGAAGAGGTGCTTTTTTGGGTCAGTACGTTCTGCACAAATGTTTTACTGGCTTCAATATCCTCAGGAAATGTAATATCGGTAAAATGAAATTTTTGTAATTCATTCTGGGTATATCCCATCATTTTACAAAAAGATTGGTTTGCCTGATAGAGATTTCCGTTGATAGAGGTCAGGCACATTCCAATCGGGGCGCTTTCAAATGTGGTCCTGAATTGTTCCTCACTTTCTTTTAAAGCGATTTCTGCTTCTTTTTGCCTGGTGATATCCATTGCCAGCGCTGCCATCCCGAAGAGTATCCCCTTCTCATCAAACAGGGGAGTATAGGTGCCGAACAGGTGCACTACGGTGTTGTTTTCACGTGTTAATTCATCGGAGATTTCAATAGACTTACCCGACCTGATGCATTCATCAAAATAGGTTTTGTGTGTCTTATAGTCCTTTTCAGTGAAAAATTCCTTAAAATTATGGCCTTCAATGAGAGACAGGGGCCTGTTAAAAAATGTTTCATAATATTTGTTGGCAATAAAATAATTGCCCTCCATATCAACGGCAGAGATCCATATAGGTAAAGAGTCTATCATTGTCCTGAGCAACATTCGGCTTTTACGGAGTTCTTCCTCCACAATTTTACGTTCGGTAATGTCTTCAAACAGGCAAATCACTTTGTCATTCACAATTACACCAAAAATGATCATGGTCTTTACAGTACCGTCCTTGCAAGTGGCCCTGTATTCATTTCTCTCAATCTCTTTATTTTCTTTTATCGCCTTATTAACCAATCCGGTCCATTGGTCCACCACTTCTTTGCGATATTTTTCATCGGGGTATGCCAGGGCCCACCATCTGTCCATGTTTGGTATGTCACTATGTTCATAACCGAATGTTTTGATGGCTTGTTGGTTGATATATTCAATAGTGCCATCAAATGCAACGATCGACAAAGATATGTTTGCCAGTTCAATAATGTTGCGGAAGCGTTTTTCGTTTTCAACGATTTCCCGGGTGGCTTTTTTTATAGCTGTAATATCCAGGAGTGATGCGAGGCTTTTATTGGTACCTGGAATAATATCCACATACAGCATGATGTTCCTGATATTACCGTTCACATCTATAAGGCTGAATTCATATGTCCGAAGTGCTTTTGAAGGATTTTTTCTTCTGAGGATGTGCATTTTCATCATCCTGTCCAGATCTTCCGGAACCACAAATTCTGTCCATTTTCTTTTATTTTCCAGTTCTTCTTTTGCAATGCCAACAAGTTCGACAAACTTGGTATTGGTTAGGGATATGGTAGAATCCTCTTCAATAATTGCGGTTGCCGTTCCTGTATTTTCAAAGAATGACCTGTATTTTGCTTCCGATTCTATAAGTTGTGATTCTGCTTTTTTCCTGGCAGAGATATCCGCAAAAACAGTAAGCATACTCTTAACGTCTTTGTAAACTATTGGCATGGAAGTTACTTCTACAGGAATGGCCTTGCCGGTGAATGTAAGAAAAACTTCCTCATTTGGTGTGGCTCTACGATTTTCATTTAATGACACTTTGATTCGTTGAGTTACCATTTCGTGGTAATCGGGATGCAGATAATCCATAATTTTAGCGCCTATAATCGTTTTCCCGGAAGGGACCTCGAAGAATTTTGCAGCCATTTCGTTTGCGAACACGATTTTCCCATTGTTGTGAATTGCAATTCCAACGGGTAGAAGTTTTATCAGGTTGCTGTAACGTTCTTCACTGTCTCTTAGTTCTTTTTCAGCCCGCATTCTTTTTGAGATATCATTGAAAACGGTCAGGATAGAAGGAGCTCCATTGTACATTAACGGAAGGCTGTTAAGCTCAACAGTTAGTATTTTGCCGGTAGCAGTTTTAAAACCCGCTATGATCGGATCAATTTTACCCTTTTTAATGGTATTCCTAAGTCTCTCAGTTATGATTTCTTTAGAGCCGGCGTCAATGAATTCCAGGACATTAACACCAACATATGATTTGTCTGGCTTGGTTTCCATAATATGGAAAGCGGCTGCATTACCAAAAACGAATTTTTCATCGGTATGAATAACAACTCCAACCGGAATGGTGTTTATAAGGTTGCTCAGCCGTTCTTCACTTTCTTTGAGTTCCCTTTCGGTTTTTTTTCTTTGTGTAATATCCCTGATGACTGCCATGTAAGTTTTGTCAGGCAGCATTTTGGTATTCATTTCAACCTCGCAGGTAGTTCCGTCCTTTCGGGTCATTGTTCTTTCTCTTCTTACAACCTGGCCTTTTATGAGAAGTTCATACTTGAGCGGTTCTCTTTTCCTTTCCTCTTCAGTGAAAAGATCCCTCATGTTCATGTTACTCAACTCTTTCAGGCTGTACCCTGTTATTTGAGCTCCGCTGGCGTTTGCGCCAATAAAATTTCCGTCCTTGTCACCCTGAAAGATACCATCGGCAGCTTGTTCGAACAGAATCCGGTATCTTTCTTCACTTACCCGTAACTTTTCCTGCGATTCCCGCTGTTCAATCCACATTTGTTTTATTTCCAGTGCATTAAGAACGGCCTGGCGCAATCGTACCTTATTTTCTTTGAGCACATAATCCGTAGCACCTGACTTTACAGTTTCCGCCGCTGTTTCTTCGTTAATGGAACCCGTAAATATGATCACAGGTGTCAACGGGGCTTCTTTCCGGGTGAGGCGAATAACAGACAACCCATCGAAAACAGGCATGCTGTAATCGGAAATGATGATATCGGGGTTGAAGGTTTTCAGGGAATCAAGAAACGCCTCCCTGGTGCACAGGTCTGCAAATTCAACAGATTTTAGAACCTGCCGGATTTCCCTTTGTGCCAGTTCGATATCAGAGGGATTATCCTCTACAATAAGAATTTTGTACGTAATATTCATGTGTGTTTTATTTCGGTTGTTGGTTCACTACAAGCCAGTACATCCCAAGGTTATTGATGGTTTCGATAAAGCTGTTGATGTCAACAGGTTTGACAACATAGCTGTTGGCTCCAAGCGCGTATGCAGATTTAATATCCGGATCCTCGACAGACGACGTAAGCATGACTATCGGAATATTCCGCAAATCGTCATCCTTTTTTATAATCTTTAAAACCTGCAGTCCGTTTAGTTTGGGTAGTTTGATATCCAGAAAGATCACTTTTGGAGAAATATTGTTTCTCTCTGAAAATTTGCCTTTACAAAAAAGATAGTCTATGGCTTCTTCACCATCAGTAACCACAAAGACGTTGTTGGCAATGTGGTGTTTTTTAAGCGTGCGCAATGTCAATTCAGCATCGCTGGGATTATCTTCAACGAGTAAAATGTCAATATTGTCTTCTGTCATAATGGTTATTTTTTATTTGGTAATGAAAAATAGAATTTTGCACCTTTATTTACTTCTCCTTCCGCCCATACCCGGCCGTCATGCCTGTGAAGAATCCGCTGTACAATGGCCAGCCCCACGCCGGTACCATAAAATTCATTTACGGTGTGAAGGCGTTGGAATACTCCGAACAGCTTGTCCACGTACTTCATATCAAATCCGGCTCCGTTATCTTTTACAAAGTAAACAATTTCATCCGGATTTTCATAACAACCCACTTCAATTTTAATAATATCTTTTTTGCCGGAAAATTTAAAGGCGTTCGAAAGCAGATTGACCCAGACCTGTTTTATCAGGCTCACATCAACAGTTGCCGGCAAAAGCACGGATAAATTAAATTCAATTTTGTGGTCAGGGTATTGCTCTTTAATTTCATTAAAAACTTCCTGAACCAAAGGCGTCATATCCGTTTTTACTATGGTCATGGAAGACCGGCTGAGCCTCGAAAAAGAAAGCAGGTCATCAATCAGTTGCCCCATGCGCGATGCTTCATTCTGAATGATACCACAGATTCTCCGGCCTTCGGCTTCAATTTTATCGGAATAATCTTCGGTGAGGATATTTGTAAAACCGCTTATAGCACGCAAAGGTGCACGTAAATCGTGAGAAACAGAATAGGCAAAAGCTTCAAGTTCTTTATTGGCATCTGCCAGCTGCCGGGTCCTTAATTCCACACGTTCTTCAAGCTCCTCGTTAAGCCTCCTGATTTTGTTTTCGATCATTTTACGCTCAGTAATGTCATGGAGAAATACCAATTCGGCCTTTTTGTTTTGATAAGGAACGCTTGTTACGGTAATTTCAAAGAAAATTTCTTCGCCATTTTTCTTTACTGCAGAAACTTCGTACCCACTCGGGGCCTCTTCCTCTTTTTGTCTTTTTTGATAATATTCTATCACTTTTGCTTTGTCCTTTGAGGAAACAAAATCAATAAACTTTCTTCCGAGAATTTCCGTTTCGCTGTATCCGGTAACCTTTATAATTTCGGGATTAACAAATTTAATTACCGCCCCCTGTATAATTATAATACTGTCAGTGGCGGATTCAATGACGGTACGGTATTTTTCTTCGCTTTCGCGCAGCGCTATTTCAGCTTTCTTTCGCACAGAGATATCCTGGAAAAAAATAGAAATTCCTGATTCAGTAGGAAAAATATGGTTCTCAAACCATTTGTCAAAAGGAGGGTAATATTCTTCCATGTTGATGGCAATCCGCTCATGCATTACCTTTTCATAATTTTTATGAAAGGGCTGCCCGACACCTTCAGGAAATTCATTCCAAATATTCTTTCCGATCATGTCTGCCGGATTCCGGGAGAAAATAAGTCCGGCCTTTTGATTCATATAGGTATAACACCATTCTCTGTCAAGGGAAACAAATGCATCGGTCATAGATTCAAGTACGTCGACAAGGTTATCATGTTCGCGCTGGAGTTTAATGGCGGCCGTTTGCCTGTCTGTAATATTTTGTGAATACATGGCTACCGTTGCGATACTGCCGTCGGCTTCCACAACCGGGCAGATGCGGATTTCAAACCAATTGTCGTTATAGAAATCAATAAATTGAACATTTTCACCCGTTTCAATAACGTATCTGACTTTTTCGAGGCGGTTATTGAAAATATGTTCAGGGAGAATTTCTATGGCAGAATGTCCAATTAGATCATCCTGTTCTTTATTCCAGCGGGCCATTAACGCCTGGTTGCCTCCGGTGAAAACGCCGTCATAATTAATAATAGCCACCACATCGGTGTTGGCATTAAAAACAGCACTAAGCTGAGAAGCCGTTTTTTTGCGTTCGGCGAGCTCAATTTGTAATTGTTTATTTGCAGTATCCAATGCTGAAGTTCTTTCAGCGACTTTGATTTCAAGCTGTTTATTTAGTTTCTGTTTGTTTTTGTAGGCGTACAAAATCACTAATACCACAGCAATAACAAGAACGGTAATCAATATGGAAAAGAACAGCAGGTTTTGCTGTTTTTGAATTTTTGAACCTTGTTGTTTAAGTGTTTGTTTATGAGCCTCTATTTCCTTTTTGCGAGCCTCTATTTCCTTTTTTTGATGTTCCAGTGTTATTTTCCCCTCCTCAATCATGGCCAACTGTATTTTTATTTCCTGAGATTGCTGTTCGTAGATTTTTTGTTGTAACAGGATCTTCTTAATTTGAGCAGCAAGTTCCTTTTTTTGTTTTTCTATGGTCTGGTCATGATCGCTGAGGATTTTTTCCTGTTCAAGGATTTTTAATTTTTGTTGTACCAGACTGTCTTTATTTGCGATTAATTCATTGTTTTTAATATGGAGATCGTTTTGAAGCTGTGTTAAATTATTATTCATGTTTTCGATCTGTTTCTGAAGGCTGCGCAAACTTTGTTGCCCTTCATAATAGAGTGCTGCGACATCAACCACTGATCCGCCAAGCAGTATCATGTCGGGCATAATTTCGAGGTGCTGATTGATGATGTTAGCCTTATTAATTTCAAAAAGCAGGTTGCCTTCAGGAGAGTCATAAAAATTAATCATGACAAGGCTTTTATTCTGGTAGTTGTCGCTAACGAGAAGAATGTTTTTCCCTGTAATTTTATCAAATACTTTTTCAAGATCTTCCTCATTTCCTTTGGCAAGATAGATCAATTGAACATTTTCTGTATTGCGAAGAGTGCCTGCTGAAGAGACTTTTATGGGCTTTTTTCGGAGTGTTTTTGATTTTGATAATGCTGTAAGTTCTTTAAGGACCTTTTCATCATTGCCAATGACAAGAAAATGGAATTCGTCTAGCTTTTCTTCATTCGGCCACTGAACATTTTTTGCAAAATTATAGATATAGGCACTTATGGCAACATGCCGCTCTGTTTGCTGGGCAAAGCAATTAATCTGAAAAAAAATCAGGCAATTAATAAAAATACATAGGCAATAAAACAGTTTCTTCATCAAAAAAATCTATAGAAATACATTATAACTATGGTAAAGAACTTATTACACTAAACTCATCGTAACTTATTTGTTTAACGCATAGCCAACCGAAAACATAATGGTAAACTGCGGTTGGCGGTACCTGTCAGGAGCCCTGTTCGATGTGTGATAGTATTTTGAGTTTAAAATGTTTTTTGCGGAAATCTGGGCTGTAAATCCTTTATAATTTATCAAGGATAATGTTCCGTTTAAAATGACATAAGGATCAACGTAAAAACTGTTGGTCGAAACAATTAATTTGGGGTTCTCCCTTTTTCCGACATAATTTGCCCTGAGGTTAAGTTTTATGTGATCTGTGAATGAATAAGTAATACTGGCATTACCGCTGTGCCTGCTGATTTCATTAATAAAATTTCCCGAACCATCTTCGCTTTGTGTGAACGTATAATTTATTGCTGATTTGAGTTTTTTGAATTCAAACCGCAGAAACACCTCAAATCCATAAGAGTCTATTTTCCCTCTGTTCACCCATCTGTAATTTCCTAGTGTATCCAGTACTTCTCTTGAAATAGCTTGCAGGAGCTGGTTTTTATATCCGACCACTTCAATTTTTATTTTATCTTTAATAGAGAAGGAGCAGCCCAGTTCAAGGGATCTCATTTTTTCGGGTAGGAGGTTTGAATTGCCTGTCCCGTCAGTATAATCCCATGGTTTTGGTGCTCTGAAAGCTTCATTATATGATACCCGGAAGACCTGTTTCCTTAAATGATAAGCGATACCTGCACGTGGTGTGAAAACCTGTTCGTAAACACTGCTCTGATCAAAACGTACACCCCCTGATACATATAGGTTTTTAAAAAGAGTTATACGGGGTTCGATAAAGACGCTTAACAGATAGTTTTTCAGCATTACAGGGTCAGCGGGCCTGGGAGGTTTGAGTTCCGGAGAACCACTGACTGATTGCGAGGCTTGCTGGGAGAGCTGGTCAAATTCAAAAGTCAGGCCGCCGGTCAGCGAGAAAATCTTGTTTGCTTTATAGTTCAGGACATTTTCAAGCCCCATCAGATTGCCCGGCCTGAAATAACCAATCTGCGCAGTGTCTGTAACTCTGTACACGGTGTTTGGCAGTACCGTTGTATTACGGTTGTATAGGACAGAAGATAAGCTTAGTTTTTCCGAGAACGTTTTATTGTATTTAAAATAGTTGTTGATAAACTGGATATTCCATAAGGTCCCGTAATCTTTGTAAATAGTTCCCGTTGATTTTGTGTTCGTCGCAGTTGAAGGTTGTTTATTTATATAATTTATTCCCCAGGTGAAATCTTTGAATTGGGCTTTAATATCAAAAGTATAATCGTCTTCAGAATTGTCCATCAGATCAGACCAGTTATTATCTCCTGAAGTTCCTTTTAAATTTGCTTTGTCAGAACTTTTTACCATGCCGGCAACTGAGATACCAAGGGTTTTCTTTTTGTTGAGGTTGCTGTATGAAAAATTTCCTTCAAAAGTTCTAAAGTTTCCTCCCAGTACCTTAACCTCAACCCTTTTTTCCATGGCGCTCTTAGTAACAATGTTTATCACACCTGTCACGGCATTTGTTCCGTAAACCACTGAAGAGGGCCCATAAATCACTTCAATATGATCAACATTGGCCAGGTTGTATTGGCCCCCGCCATAAAAGCCGCCGGAATTAAGTTCATTTACCTGCACTCCATCAATGAGGACCAGTGTCAGATTATTCTGATTGGGAATGCCACGCTGAAAGACATAGCTGTTCAAACTTAAAATATTCCTGAACTGAAAACCCGGCAAGTCTGACAAGGCTTCTTCCAGAGTAAAAAACCCTTTTTCCTTAATGTCGGCTTCCGTTATGATATAAATGGTAGAAGGAATTTCGCTTATGTTTTCAGTTGTTTTAGAGGCCGAATTGATTTTAAGATGGGATAGTTGAGAAAGAGATAAATCATAAATATCAACACTGTCGGTTTGCGCAAAAGATCTTGCAGAACTAAACAATATAAAAAAAAGTAAGGGATAAAAAAAACTTCTTTTCACTTTATTCCAAACGGTTTTTATATGCGTCATCATAACTTTCCCAATAGTTAATGACTTTATTTTATTGCAAGATAGTAAAAATCCAGTATAAATTTTTATAAATGTAAATTATTTTTTAATTAAACATTAAACAGAAATTATTAACAAATAAGAAAAAATAAATTATTTAAATATTGATATCTTTGAATAATTGTCTTTTGAGGGAAAAATATCATTATTTGTGCTGTGTTTTAAGCACGGCTAAAAAACATAAAATAACCTTAAAAAGAAAAAAAGTGGACTAAAGAAAAAAAGAAAATCGTGACGTGATTAAATTTACAATCGGGTATCCAGCCTTGGAACCATTTTGCTTTTCCACAAAGAAAAATCACCTTCAGAAATATGTTTTCGTGCTTCGGAAACCAGCCACAGGTAAAAGGCAAGGTTATGCTGGCTGGCGATCATGGAAGCTAAAATCTCGTTCGATACAAAAAGGTGCCTGAGGTATGCCTTGCTATACTTGGTGTCAACGAAGGATGTTCCTTCTTCATCAACGGGAGAGAAATCGTTTTTCCATTTTTCGTTGCGGATGTTTATCCGGCCGTTTTTTGTGAACAGCCATCCATTACGCCCGTTTCGTGTGGGCATAACGCAATCAAACATGTCCACGCCGAGGGCGATGGATTCCAGGATATTTACCGGTGTGCCGACACCCATAAGGTAGCGGGGTTTATCTTTCGGTAAAATAGAGCAAACCTGTTCGGTAATTTCATACATGACCTCAGCCGGTTCACCAACCGAAAGCCCGCCAATAGCATTCCCGTCCATGCCATAGGTAGAAATAGTTTCAGCAGATATGTTGCGCAGATCTTTGAATGTGCTTCCCTGAACAATAGGGAAAAGCGATTGCTCATATCCATAACAGGGCTCTGTTTCTTTGAAACGGTGTACACAGCGTTCAAGCCATTTATGGGTCATTTTCATGGATTTATTTGCATACGCATAATCGCAGGGATACGGCGTACATTCGTCAAAAGCCATCATGATGTCGGCGCCGATCTTTCGCTGTATATCCATATTGTTTTCAGGAGTAAACACATGTTTTGACCCGTCAATATGTGAATGAAACACCACACCATCTTCCTTTATTTTTCGGATGGTCTTAAGTGAATAAACCTGGTAGCCGCCGCTGTCGGTAAGTATGGGATTATTCCACCCGTTGAATTTATGCAGCCCGCCTGCAGCATTCAATATGTCAAGGCCGGGGCGTAAATATAAATGATAGGTGTTCCCTAAAATAATTTGTGCTTTTATATCATCACGGAGATCTTTCTGGTGAATGGCCTTTACACTGCCGGCCGTACCGACAGGCATAAATATGGGCGTTTCTATGTTTCCGTGGGCTGTTTCAATAATCCCGGCACGTGCTGATGAAGCCTGATCAGTAGCTGTCAATGTAAATTTCATGATACAAAGGTAAATTTTTTATACGGTTTTACGATTTGTAAGAAACTGTTTGAATTTTATGTTGAATAAGATTTATGATGGATTTTTTAGCGAAACAAGGCAGATTTTGCAGACATAGTTTATCCTATGTCGAAAAATCTAACGAAGTTGCAGCAAAAAAGACGCATAAAGATATTAAAAGATAAAATCCAAACAATTTCTAAAAGTGAACATGAAAATAATAAACAAAATAAGGTGTATAAGTTTTAGTGTCTGATGTATTCGACAAAAGATAATAAATTATTTTTGCCAAATATTGCAGTTCTATGTTCTTCGATAAGATAATCCAGGGCCCCCTTCAATTCTACCTATACATTGCGTTGTTATGCCTGTTTCTCATTCAGATGATTTATTTCTGGGGTATGTTTTCTGCATTTGCTTTTAGCCGCAGAAAGAAGCAGCCTGAAACTTTTTTGCCGGTATCTGTGGTAATCTGTGCACGCAACGAATATTTCAACCTCGAAAAAAACCTTCCGTTGATCCTTGAACAGGATTATCCCACATTCGAGGTTATTGTTGTCAATGATGAATCTGATGATGACACGATGGATTTGTTAAACGATCTTTCGAGAAAATATCCCAACCTGGTCACATTAAATACCGAGAAAAACCAGAACTTTTTTGGCGGAAAAAAGTTTTCACTTTCACTGGGAATAAAATCGGCTCATAATGAAATCATTCTTCTCACAGATGCTGATTGCCGTCCGGAAAGCAAAACCTGGATCCAGGAAATGCAGGCGCCTTTTTCACGCCCGGAAACAACGATTGTATTAGGTTACGGAGCCTATGAGCCAAGGAAAGGCTTGCTTAACAAACTAATCAGGTTTGATACGTTATCCATTGCCTTGAATTATTTTTCCATGGCTAAAAGAGGGATGCCATACATGGGTGTTGGGAGAAACCTTGCCTACCGCAGGGAATTATTTATCAAGTCCAGGGGCTTTGTTAGCCATTATCATGTGCATTCGGGCGATGATGATTTATTTATAAACCAGAATGCCTCGCGAAAAAATACGGCCACGGTTTTTTCCCCACAAAGCCATACCGTTTCTGAACCCAAAAAAGATTTTAGTTCGTGGGTGTTCCAGAAAAAAAGGCATCTGACGACCGGAAAATATTATAAATGGTGGCATAAAATAATATTGGCATTAAACCCGCTTACAACGCTGGCTTTTTATACGTTGCCGGTATTATTACTGGTGCTTTACCCCAATTTATATACTATAATAATAGTGTGTGCGTTTTTATTGTTAAGGTTGTTAAGCCAGTTGCTGATAATTAAAAATGCAATGAATAAGTTGAAAGAAAAGAATTTATTGCTATTTTCGCCTTTTTTTGAGTTATTCTTTATTTTTTTCAATGCACTGATAATGCTATCTAATACAGGAAAACAGGAAAACAGATGGAAATAAACCCGAACCTGACCGATAAAGCGCAGCGTGATTACCGCCTGGTGCAGCTTGCCATCAAGCAGGGTGACCAGAAAGCTTATGCGGAGCTTATGGGTTTTTATAAGGATGCTATTTATTTTCTCCTGTTAAAAATGACCAACAACCAGGATGATGCCGATGACCTGACCATTGAAGCTTTCGGCAAAGCCTTTAAAAAACTCGATCAATACACACCAGACTATGCCTTCAGTACCTGGTTATTTAAAATTGCTTCCAATAATTGTATCGATTTTATACGCCGCAAAAAAGTAGAAGTACTTTCTATCAATAAAACGGTTGTGGATGATGAAGGTACCGATATGTCGCAGATATTGCCTTCCAACACGCCCGATCCTGAAGAAAAACTTATTGAACGCCAAAAGATCATGATGATGCGCGAGGTTGTGGAGAAACTAAAACCCAATTACCGCCGTTTGGTTCAGTTGCGTTATTTCGATGAATATTCTTACGAAGAGATAGCACAGGAAATGGCCATTCCGATAGGCACCGTGAAAGCGCAATTGTTCAGGGCTCGCGAATTTTTGTATAACATCATGAAGAATGCCGAAGGATCTATTTAGGAGGCAATAAACTTTTTAATACAAAATACCAGCTTAATAGTTTAGCGGTTTTTAACCACCGTTAATCATTCGTGTAATTTCCACAAAATCATTCACACCAAGCTGCTCCGCCCGTTGGCTGAAAACTGGTTCGGAGAGTGGGAGGGTTTCACTCCTGAATGAACTTAAAGCATTTCTTAACGTTTTCCGCCTTTGGTTAAATGCTGTTTTCACAACTGTCACAAAAAGTTTTTCATCACAATTCAAGGCTTCCACATTGTTTCTTCGAAGCCTGATCACGGCGGATTTTATTTTCGGGGGCGGATAAAAAACGTGTTCGCTCACCGTAAAAAGATATTCAATATCGTAAAATGCCTGAAGCAGCACACTTAAAATGCCATATTGTTTAGATCCCGGCGGTGATGCAATGCGTTGGGCCACTTCTTTCTGGAACATTCCCACCACTTCGGGAATTTTATCGCGGTTTTCAAAAACCTTAAATAGGATCTGTGTTGAAATGTTGTATGGGAAATTTCCAATGATGGCAACAGGCTCGTGAAACCTGCTACTTATATCAAACTGCAAAAAATCACCGTACATAATTTCTTTTTGGTGTTCCGGGTATTTTTCAATGAGAAATCCATAAGCATCCCGGTCGATCTCGATAAGGGTTGTTTGGAATTGTTTTGTTTGAAAAAGATATTTGGTCAACACCCCGGTACCGGGGCCTATTTCCAGAACTTGTTTGTAATTCTTATGTCCTGTGAGGCTTTCGCAGATTTTGACCGCGATATTCTCGTCCTGAAGAAAATGCTGGCCAAGGTGTTTTTTCGGATGAACGGAGGTCATGGCTAATTAATTTTATCACCCCGTAATGCCCGGAATCGCCTGCGTGCGTCAACCACGTAAATACTGCCGGGATAATCGGTGATTATTTTTTCATAAAACTCCATGGCCCTTGTGTTGTTTTTAAAAATGTTCTCATTCAGTTCTGCCAGTTTGAACAGTGCGTCATCCGCGAGGATATCATCCTGATAAAGTTCAGCAAGTTTTACCAGCAGGCTGTCTGCCTCTGCATACCGTGTCTGCCGGATACGGATCAGCGCTTTTTGATACAATACTTCATCGAAGAGCGGATGATATAAGGCCAGCATATTGATGGAATCCAGTGTCTTGTAAGCCTGCTCATCTTTGTTCTGAAACAGCAGCAGTTCCGCGTGTGCATATAATTTCAATCCTGTCGCCGTGCTGTCCTCGTCAAGGTTGCCGCTGATAAGCAACGAAAGTTCCATCGCATCGTTTGCGATCAGTTTTGAGGTGGCAGCTTTAAGAATGTCCAGCTGTGCTTTGGCGTAATCAAATTCGTTGATATAAAAATACAGTTTGGCATTTCTGAATTTTGCTTCAAAGCCGATGACATCATTTTTAAATGCTTTCTCCACCTGAGAATACAGCAGGCTGGCTTCCCACACATCACCGGTGAGCAGGAGGATGTCGGCAAGTTCCATTTTGCATTGGGCAATGAGTTCGACAGGCACATTGGTGTACTGAATGGCACTCTGCAAAAGTTCTATGGCTGGTGCCGGCTTATCCATATAAAAAGCCTGCAGGTGTGCCAGGTTTTTGATTAGCTGCAGGGCATAATTATTTTTACCGTTTAAAGCGATCAGTTCGTAATATTCCTTTTCAAGAAGTTCCAGTTCGGGAAGCTTAACGCCGGGAGTGTTGGTTACTTTCAGGTATTTGGTGTTCAGCTTTTCAACCAGCGACGATTGGTAGTAAGGAGAATAAGCATTTTTTTGACTCAGGATATAATCGTAACAACTGATGGCGTCATCATAAAAACCATTGGATACGGCAATTGCCGCCAGATCATACACGCGTTCTCCTTCTTCGTTGAAACGTTTGTCGATGGCTTTGGCCTGAATGATGGCAGCACCGAATTCTTTTTCCTGAATAAAATACCAAAGCAAAAGCTCCGGATACGGCTTTACATCAGGTTCTTTTTTGATGCGCTGCAACAAGGTGGTTTTAAAAACAGTATTCCTGATATTTTCAGGGTCGTTCACCAGCAGATCCTGCAATTTCGATTGTACCTGGTCCAGGGTGCCGGGATAGCTTTGTACATAATCAAGGTATTGGCTTAAGGCTGATGTAAAATCATTTTTTTTTAGATAAATATCTGCGAGTTCGAAATTGAAATTATAGGAATTTTTAAGGAGTTTCCGGCCCTGTTCGTAAGTTCTTATGGCATAATCTGCCTGATCGCGCAACAAAAAAGCGTTGGCTATGGCGTCGATCTGATCTTTGTCGGCATTCAGCGATTTGATGGTGTTTTCAAATTGTTTTTTAGCTTTTTCCGGTTCGTTTTCCAGCGTATAAACATAGCCAAGATCAACGAGGAGGGCGAAATTACCCGGGCTTTTCCGTATGACTTTTGAAACGAATTTTTCAGCTTTGTTATAATCTTTCAACTCTACAAGGCAATTCAGATAGTAATCATAAATAAACGGGGTGGGTGTTTTGTTATAAATTTCTTCGAACAAAATTACCGCCTTGTCATAGGCCTTATCCTGAAAATATTGAATGGCAAGTTGCTCATTGGTATTGGGCTGGGCATACCCTGAAAAACCAGCATGAAGCGCCAGAAAAAAAATAAGGACCCCCCGGACAAAAAACAGTGGAGCCGGAGATTCGTTTGCTGGCAGCCGCAGGGTTAACCTCATTTGGTTTATTTGTTTTTGTTTTCAGCGTAACTATCAATCAGCTTCAACATATAAGGCTGTATGGTGTCGAAATTCTTATACTGGTTCAAAACACTTTCAACCTGTTTGTTTATTTTAATGGAAACATCATTGGTGTTTTTGGCTTCCAGTGTAAAGAAGTTATTAAATTCTTCTTCGCTGATCAGTCCTTCCTGTACATCATGTTTAAGGTTTTCCAGTTGTTCCCGGGCGGATTTTAAATCAGCTTTGAAAGAGTTGTAATTAAACACCATGGTTTTAAAAGGCTTACGGACATTCTGGTAGTTGCACACGTAGCCCCAGTTTTCTTCATTGCGGTATTTCTGGTAATGTTCAGCAACCTTTTTGTTTGTTTCTTGATATGCCTTATATTTTCTGGCTACAGTGTCCCTGTTTATGGCATTCAGGTGGCTGGTGGTGGTATCAATAATAGTGATCAGGCTGTCAATTCTGGCAAGCTGGTTTTTCTTAACAGCTTGGTTGCAGGAAGAAAAGGCAGCTATAGAAATTATAGCAAGAAAAAATAGTGATTTGTGTGACATTTGAAGATGGTTTAGTTAATTATTTCAAACCCGGTATATTTTGCCAGAGCGGCCGGTATTTTTATGCCATCGGCAGTCTGGTTATTTTCGAGCAATGCAGCCACAATTCTTGGTAACGCTAATGCGCTTCCGTTTAGTGTATGTGCAAAATTTATTTTTCCGTCTTTATTTTTAAAACGCAGCTTCATGCGATTTGCCTGAAAGCTTTCGAAGTTTGAAACGGAACTTACTTCGAGCCAGCGTTTTTGGGCGGCTGAATAAACTTCAAAATCATAGGTCATGGCCGACGTAAAACTGATATCGCCGCCGCAGAGTTTCAGTATTCTGAACGGAAGTTCAAGTTGCCTCAACAGCCCTGACACATAGTCGCACATTTCTTTTAACGTTTCGTATGATTTTTCGGGGTGTTGGATCTGGACAATTTCGACTTTATCAAACTGGTGCAGGCGGTTCAGTCCACGGACATCTTTGCCGTAAGAGCCGGCTTCCCTGCGGAAACAGGACGAATAGGCGGCGTTTTTTACGGGTAAGTCACTCTCTTTCAGGATCACATCACGGTAAAGATTGGTGACCGGGACTTCAGCAGTAGGTATCAGGTAGAGTTTGTCTTCATTAGCGTAATACATCTGGCCGTCTTTGTCGGGAAGCTGGCCGGTGCCAAAAGCGGATGCTTCATTGACCATAAGTGGCGGTTCGATCTCGGTGTAACCCGCTGCCACTGCTGAGTCAAGGAAAAATTGTATCAAAGACCGCTGAAGGCGGGCTCCTTTACCGGTATATACCGGGAAACCGGCCCCGGTGATTTTATTTCCCAGGTCGAAGTCGATAAGTTTGTATTTTGAAGCAAGGTCCCAGTGCGGAAGTGCGTCATCAGGCAACGCCGGGAGATTGCCTTCGGTATGGACGATCTCATTATCTTCGGCTGTTTTGCCCGGTTTTATTGAGCTGTGGGGTGTGTTTGGAAGTTGCAGGAGTAAATTAAGCAGTTTTTCATCGATCCCTTTTATTTTTTCTTCCAGTTCTTTGACGGATTTTTTTATTTCGAGTGATTTTTCTTTCAGTAGGTTGGCCTCCTGGGCTTTACCGCTTTTGAACAGTTCGCCGGTTTCTTTTGCCAGCTTGTTCGATTCGGCAAGAAGGTCATCCATTTTTTTCTGGGTGCTGCGGCGTTCATCATCGCAGGTTAAAATTTCGGAAACTATCTGTGAGGCGTCAAAATTTTTTATTGCAAGGGCTTTGATAATATTTTCGGAATCGTTCCTCAGCGTGCTAATTTGTATCATAGTATGTTTTTTTACAAAAATACTTGTTCTTCATGAATAAAAAAAAATCTCCGATTACAAAAAGCAACCGGAGATGTCTTCAATAAAAATTTCTGGTATTAATTTTTTGCGGTATCGGTGTTTTCTAAAGGAATAACCGAAATATAAGAGCGGTCGTTTTTCTTTTTTTTGAACTCGACGATGCCGTCGGTAGTTGCAAAAATCGTATGGTCAACGCCCATTCCGACATTAAGGCCGGGATGATGAACGGTACCTCTTTGACGGACGATAATGTTTCCGGAGGTGGCAAACTGGCCGCCGTATATTTTTACTCCTAAACGTTTGCTGTGTGATTCGCGACCGTTGGTCGAACTACCAGCACCTTTCTTATGTGCCATAACTTTTGAGTTTTATTATTGGTGAAATTAAATCTTGATATCTTCAATCTGAATTTTACTCATATATTGTCTGTGACCGTTGGATTTCTGGTAACCTTTTCTTCTTTTCTTTTTGAAAACGATTACTTTATCACCCTTCATGTGTGACAATATTTTTGCACTGATGCTGGCTCCTTCAACATTAGGGGCGCCTACTTTTACTTTTCCTGCGTTATCAATGAGCAGCACTTTGTCAAAAGTAACGTTAGCTCCTTCTTCTCCTTCGAGGCGGTGAACAAAAATTTCCTGTTCTTTTTCAACTTTGTATTGTTGTCCGGCGATGTCAACTATTGCGTACATTATATAGTATTTATGTTTTTTTTAAAAATGGACTGCAAAGATATACAATTTTTTATTACCAAATACGCCCCAACTATTTTTTTTTGAATAAAATTTTCAAAATAATTTGTTGGACTAAAAAAAATATATACCTTTGCACTCCCTAAAAAAAAGTTAAGCAATGAAAAGAACATTTCAGCCATCGCAGCGCAAGAGAAAGAACACACACGGATTTCGTAAAAAAATGGAATCGGCTAACGGCCGCAGGGTATTGGCAAACCGCCGGGCTGAAGGAAGACATAAATTAACCGTTTCAGACGAAAAACAACACAAAAAGTAATTTTGTTAAAACGTTAGTGTTTTCATAAAAACATTTAATTTTGAGGAGATAATTAAGTTTGTCTCCTCATTTTTTTTAAAGAAGCCTTATGAATGTTTTCCTCTGGTTTGTTTTGATCATCGCTGTTTCCTGGGTGTTGTTTGTCTATGTCTTACCTTTCCTGTTAAAGCGCTATGTGAAACGGATGGCCGGGAAATTTGACAAACAGGCGGAACAGGAGGCCCGTTCGAAAAAGGAGGAAGGCTCCGTGAGCATCGATTATGTCCCTGAAAATCAAAAGGAAAAAGAAAAAGATGTCCCTGGCGACTATGTAAATTTTGAGGAAATTGACGAAAAATAATATTCTATGAAAAATTTTGATTTCAAAAAACTGATTCCCTATGCCGTAGCCATAGTGGTTTTTATTGCCATTTCCATACTTTATTTCAGTCCCCTGCTTGACGGGAAACAGCTTTATCAGAGCGATATCGTTCATTATAAAGGATCGGCACAGGAAATCAAGGACTTTCGCAAGGCAACCGGCGAAGAAGCCCTTTGGACAAACTCCATGTTTGGCGGTATGCCGGCATACCAGATAGATGTTTCCTATAAGACCAATGTTGCCAAAGTTTTCAATAACATCTTTAAACTCTGGCTTCCGCACCCTGCCAGTATTTTATTTGTACTCCTCATTTGCTTTTTCATTTTATTGATAACATTAAAGGCCGATCCCTGGCTTTCTATTGTCGGGGCGGTGGCTTTTGCCTTTTCATCGTATTTTTTCCTGACTATTGCGGTTGGCCATAATGCCAAGACTCTTGCCATAGCTTATATGCCGGCCATTTTGGCGGGCATCATCCTTACATACCGTGGCAAATACCTGCTGGGCGCTGCGCTGACAGCCCTGTTTTTTGCCATTGAAATATCGGTGAACCATATTCAGATGACCTACTATTTTATGATGATTATGGGGTTTGTTGTACTTTTCGAGTTTATTTATGCCATCATTAAAAAAAGCCTTGCGAATTTTTTCAAAGCAACGGCATTTTTGATAATCGCCGGAGGGATTTCGGTCATCCCGAACATTTCCAGTTTGTGGACCTCATACGAATATATGAAGGAAACCATTCGCGGAAAGCCGGAGCTGACTTCTAATAAAGAGATCCGGTCGTCCGGGCTGGATAAAGACTATATTACTCAATGGAGTTATGGCATTGGGGAAACGTTCTCCTTAATGATCCCTGAAATAAAAGGCGGAGGCGATGCCCCGATCAGTGATTCAAAATCGGCACTGGACAAGGTAGACAAAAAATACCGTAAAGAAATCGCGCAGAGCAATCATTACTGGGGCGATATGCCTTTTACTGCCGGGCCGGTGTACGTAGGTGCCTTCATATGCTTTTTATTCATTCTCGGGTTATTTATTGTAAAGGGAAAACTTAAATGGGCGTTGTTTGGGGTTACCGTGCTGGCGATATTGCTCTCGTGGGGGCATAATTTCATGGCGTTCTCGGATTTCTTTATTGATTATGTACCATTCTACAATAAATTCAGGTCAGTTTCATCCATATTGATCATTGTGGAATTGACCATTCCGATCCTGGCGATACTTGCATTAAAGGAGGTAGCCGATAATCCGAAGTTGATCAAAGAAAAAAAATCAGCTTTCTTTGCAGCGCTTGGGCTTACCGCCGGGCTGACGTTGCTTTTCATTCTGTTGCCAACGACATTTTTTGATTTTTTAAAAAATACGGAAACCGCACAATTTGATGAATACATCAAACAAGGTGCAAACCCAAGCCAGATTGATGATTTTACCAGCAACCTTGAAATTGCCCGTGTTTCGATTTTCAGGATGTCTTGCCTTCGTTCCCTTGCTTTTATATTGATTGGCGCGGGAATGCTATGGGTATACGGCTCAGCGAAAAAAATGAGCAAATATTTTCTTTATGGCGGGGTGGCGTTGTTACTGCTCATTGATATGGTTCCTGTTGATAAAAAATACCTGAACAATGATAATTTTGTTCCTAAAGCAAAAAATGAAAACCCGTTTACACTTACCAATGCCGACAAAGCGATCCTCGAGGATAAGGATGCTTCTTACCGGGTATTGAATTTAACGGTCGGCAATTTTACCACCGATGCTTCCACCTCATATTATCATAAATCTATCGGGGGGTATCATGCAGCAAAACTGCGCCGTTTCCAGGATCTTATAGAAAACCGCATTGTAAATGAGCAAGGCCGGCTGGTGAAAATATTGCAGGCCGGCGCGCCGGATTCCGTGTTAACAGCGACTTTGTATGGGCTTACCTCGCTGAATATGCTCAATACCAAATACTATATTTATAATCCTGATGCACGGCCATTGAGAAACCCTGCTGCTCTTGGAAATGCATGGTTTGTGGAACAAGTTAAGATGGTTGAAAACGCCGACCAGGAAATGAAAGCCATAGAAAATTTTGTTCCGGCAACAACCGCCGTGGTGGACAAACGTTTTGAAAAAGATATCAGCGCGTTCAAAGGTGGCAAAAATCCCGCGTCAACGATAATACTTACCGATTATAAACCAAATTATCTTACGTATGAGGCAAAAAACCTCACCGCAAACCAGCTGGCTGTTTTTTCGGAAATTTATTATGATAAAGGCTGGGACGCTTATATCGATGGCGTGAAAACGCCGTATGCCAGGGCCGACTACGTGCTTCGCGCCCTGGTGGTGCCAGCAGGCAATCATAAGATAGAATTTAAGTTTGAGCCAAAATCTTATGTGACGGGAGAAAAAGTTTCGTTGGCAGGGTCGGTACTATTAGTCCTGCTCATTGCCGGTGCTTTATTTTTTGAATACCGTAAAAAGAAAAACACCCCTGTTGAACCCGAACCATTGACAGTAGAAAAAGCTTCTGTAACCACTGTAAATAAAGGAAAGCAAAACGTGATCCCGAAACGGAAAAAATAAATTCAACCAGGTTTTGAAAAGGATAATATGATAGTAGTTGTTGATTACGGGATGGGTAATATTGGCTCCATTGTCAATATGATCAAAAGGGCCGGGGGAGAAAGCACGGTCTCTTCGGATCATGAAGTTATCGGCCATGCTGAAAAGCTTATCATCCCGGGTGTGGGTTCTTTTGATCATGGTATGAAAAACCTTAATGAATCCGGCCTGACTGATGTTCTTAATAAAAAAGTGCTGGAAGAAAAAGTTCCGGTGCTTGGTATCTGCCTTGGTATGCAACTGATGGCCAAAAGCAGCGAAGAAGGAATTTTACCGGGATTTGGCTGGGTTGATGCCGTGTGTAAAAAATTCCAGTTTACCGAAGAAAATAAAAATCTCAGGATTCCGCATATGGGCTGGAATGAAGTCAATATAAAAAAGCATGACGGGATTTTCCGGAACATGTATGATGACGCTTCCTTCTATTTTGTACATTCATATTATGTTGAATGCGCCCATGCAGAAGATATTGCTGCGACCACAGGCTATGGTTTTGAGTTTACATCAAGCCTGCAGCATCAGAATATCTTTGCAACCCAGTTCCATCCGGAGAAAAGCCATAAATACGGGCTTCTGGTCATGAAAAATTTTGTGGAGGCCCGCCATGCTTAAGATCCGCGTAATACCATGCCTTTTGCTGAAAAATGACGGGCTTGTTAAATCAGTAAAGTTTAAAAAAACCACGTATATCGGTGATCCGATCAATGCGGTAAAGATATTCAACGATAAGGAAGTTGATGAGTTGCTTTTTATTGATATTGAAGCGACGAAGCAGGGCCGGGAGCCCAATTATGACTTGATTTCGCGCATCAGTTGTGAAGCCTTTATGCCTTTTGGATATGGTGGCGGCATTACCCGTGTGGACCAGGTGAAAAAGCTGGCCCGGTTGGGTGTGGAAAAAGTATCGCTCAACGCCTGTGCACGGAAAAACCCGGATATCATCATGCAGGCGGCCGAAGTGGCAGGTTCGTCCAGCGTCGTGGCATCCATTGATGTGAAGAAAGACATGCTGGGCAGGTACCGTGTTTTTGACTATACCGAACAACGGTCAACATCCTTTGATCCCGTGGAGTATGCGCAACTCATGGAACACAAGGGCGCCGGTGAAATTTTTCTGAATGCCGTGGACCGCGACGGAACGTTTTCAGGGTATGATACAGAGTTGATCAAGAAGGTTTCACAGGCCGTTTCCATACCTGTGGTGGCAATGGGCGGGGCCGGCAAAATTCAGGATTTTGCTGAAGCGGTAGAAAATGGCGCTTCGGCAGTGGCCGCCGGCAGTTTTTTCGTTTTTTACGGGCCACACCGGGCAGTGCTGATTACCTATCCGGATAAACAAGATTTGAAAGAAATCTTTACCAAGGATTAAATTTGAAAAATTTTCAAGAATAAAATTGGGTTGAGTTATCTATTGATTTTGTGTCAAAACCGTTACATGGTCAAATAAACAAATCTTCCTCTGTTTTGATACAGAATTTGGATATTTAAGGTTAGATAAAATTTTATCCATACTTTTGCAAAAAACAATTGAATGAAATACGCCATTATCACTCCCGTTTTCAATGAAGAAAAAAGTGTGAAATATTTGCTGGACTCGGTGGTTAACCAGACACTGAAACCTTTACAGTGGATAATTTACGATGATGGTTCAACCGATAATACCGCTGCCATAATCAATGAATATGTCAGCAGGTTTGCGTGGATAAAACTGGTACAGAATAAGGCAAAAGACAAGCATATGGCCGGGACCAACATTGCCAGGATTTTCAATTTTTGTTACCGGAATCATATTGATACCGATATTGATTTTATTGTGAAACTTGATGCCGACTTGACTTTTGAGCCAAACTATTTTGAGTCCATCGCCCGTCATTTCAGTGAAAACCCGAAACTCGCCGTTTGCGGAGGCGTTTGCCTGGTAGAAAAAAACGGTGAGTGGATACTTGAAAAAATCACGAACAAAGACCATGTCCGCGGAGCCATTAAAGCGTATCGCAAAGAGTTCATCGACCTTATCGGAGGCCTGAAAGAAATCGATGGATGGGATGCCGTGGATGAAATGCTGGCTAAATTCCATAATTACACCATACTTGCCGATCTTGAGCTTAAAGTATTGCACCACAGGCCCACCGACCGTAAAACCGGACACCTGAAAGCCCACAAAATGACGGGCCGTGGATGTTATTTCGAAGGTTTCAACTTTCTGACTGCTTGTATTTCCTGTTCCAAAAGGATTAAATACCGGCCGGTTTTCATCGGGCCTTTTGTGGCCTTAGGAACCTATATCCTGATGTTTTTCGGAAAGGAGAAGCCGGTCGTGACCAAAGAAGAAGCGCGTTTTATAAATAAACTCGTTGTTGGCAACGCTATGAAAAAGGTTTTCGGATAATACAACCTCTGGTACTGCAAAAAATCAGGCAGTAAAAAATCAATGGTACGGCAACAACAACTCTTGTTACCGGAATTACAAGGATTTTTTCCTGATGATCTTTAGTTTTACAAGCTGTTTAATAATTCCTTCTTTCGTGCGCTGTATTTCGATGGGTTCGAAAAATTTCAGCTTGTATAAAATATATGGGTACAGGCCGAGCATGGCCAGCTTGATCACCCCCGCAATCCAGATGTTTTTAACCGGCAGGTATAAACCCGCAAAGAACATCACGACGCCAAGTGCTATGGCCAAAAATATTTTTTCCCACTCAAAATTTATTTTCATTTGTTTTTCCGACAAATAAACGATTAAACTCGTATAGGTTATTTGAGAAACCAATACTGAGATCCCGGCGCCCATCATACCCAATAAGGGGATCAGGAAAATATTCATAAGAATGTTTATGAATACTACCACAAAAGAAGGAAATATATATTTTTTAGTCTTGTTTTTTAAAAATAATCCAATTTGTACAAAATAATTCATTCCCATGACCATAAAGCTTAAACAAAGGATAGGGACCACTTTTAGCCCTTCCCAGTATTCTTTGTTGTTTACCACTAATCCAAGAAGTTCCCTGTAATAAAACAAAAAAGCCAGAATGATAAAACTTATTAAGACGCAGTAATAAGTCAGCATTTTTCGGTAATAACGAATATTATTTTCCCTTCCGTCATTTCTCACAACTGACGGGAAATAGCTGATACATATAGTATGGATAAAAATCAGGTTGATAAAATTGGCAATTTTTAAACCGAAGGAATATTTACCAACCTCAGATTCATTGGAAAACCATAACAACATATACCTGTCGCTTATCATAAAAATGGTATATCCAATATTTGAAATGATGATTGGTAAGCCAAAACGAATTGATTTAATAATTAATTTTAAGTCTATTTTAAATGTGCATCTTGGTATTATTGTAAATGCAAGTGTTAATAGAAGTGTAAGCCCACCACCAAGCAAACGGGCGTATAGTATCCCGTTAATAGAATAAGAAAGATGAAGAACAAAATAAAGAGTAAAAGCAAAACTGAGCACTAATTTTAGTACATTATAAATCAGAAACTGAAATGGTTTACCTTCATACTGAAGTGTTTGTAATGGAATATTAAACAATACTTCTACCAGGATAATCCACATTACAATTTGCAAATTCATCTGTTGTGAAGAATATCCAACCAGCAGAGAGGCAACATTTCCAGAGAACAATAAAAATGGTGTTATTGCTAATAATGCAAGAATGGCATTACCGAAAAAACCATTAAAAAGATAAACACCGTAAGTGCCCTTATCTTTTTCGATATAAAAATACCTTTGGTGAGCGGAGCCAATTCCAAAACTAAATAAGGTGGAAAGAAACAAAATTATTATTTCAAAAATGGAGAGTATCCCGAAATCGCTAATGGGAATTCTGCTGATATACAAAGGAATCAGTAAAAAGCCAAGCATCTTATTCAGGATGTTGCCAAATCCGTATACAAATGCTTGTTGCCCTACCTTTCTTAATTTATCAAGCATAATTAAATATATTCTGCAAAGTTAAGATGATTAACTAAAAAACTGGGTCTTTATTATCTATTAAATATAAACTGTTTATGAAAGGTTACTGTGATATCTTGGGAATCGGTAATAGGGATTAACAAACTTACAAAAGATTGGTTGATTAATGAAATGGTCAGGGCAACAAGGGCCGTCATTTCCGATATGTTCATTTCCAAAAGGTATTAAATTATTTCCTTCTTTTGAAAATATAGAAATCACAAAATGAAGTAGTAGAGGCTTTGGATTCAATAAATGGGAACTTATTAGGAATATGCTCAATAAGCTCAAACTCATTTTTATTTTCTTTAATCCAGTTTGTGAAATTTCTGGGTTTTACATGCTGAGAAAATACTTTCGGATCGTCATTGTCGTAAGCATATATAATTACTGATTTTTCTGCGATATCAAAAAGCAGGTTCAGGTAATTATTAAAAGTCTCCTCTTCGACAAGGTGAAACAGTACGTCCAGGCTTAATACCAAGTCGGCTCTATGATTAGGGGCCTCATTCATAAGGAGAAATTGTTTGCTTTTATCCTTATTGAATTTTGTTTTACATTTTTGGATAATGAGAGGACTTATGTCAAATCCTATATAGGAAGGAATATTAAAATATTTTAACTGATTCCCGTCACCACATCCGAGTTCAATTACAGATTTAATTTCGTTTTTAGCTACAAAATCGTTGATAACATCTGCTTTGAATTCAGCCAGATTATAATATGACCCAGCCCCTGAGTTACCGCCTTGCTTATAACGGTTTATCCAGTATTCTTCGGAGTTTGTGAATGTTGCAGGCTTAAGGAATTTGTTTTTTATTAAAGGAGGAATACTGGAAATGAAATTAATAAATTTAGACATTGTTTCATTGATTTTGTACTGTTGCAAAAATACAAATTTTTTTCAAAGGCTCAAAAGTGCTTGTGTTTTACATTATATGGAGGCCTATCTTTGGGTTGTAATAGCGCAAGTATATATTGTCATAGAAAATTAGAATATTAGAACACTTTTAATAATTTTGTAAAATGAAAATGAATTAATTACCAAAATCCTACTTCTTACGAAATGCTTGTTTTTAAAATTTATACAACATGAGACTGTTAATAATTTCATCCCAACCATTGGTGCGGACCAGTACTTTCATCGAACTTCAATTCCAATATTTGCAGCCATATAAAATTTTGCATACGGGATATAAGCCTTATGTCTGTGATGGGAAATCGATTTTTAAATTTCCATTAAATATCAATTTGGTCCGGATTTTTTTTAAGAGATTGCTCCCGTTTTTTTATACTTCTTTCTATAATAAATCACTACAGAAGTACTTACTGAAAAACAAGTTTGATGTTGTTTTATGCAACTATGGTACTCAGGGCTCAAATGTATCGCCTGCATGTTATAAAGTCGGAGTCCCGTTGATTGTACATTTTCATGGGTATGATGCATATACCTATTCAATTTTAAAAAAATATAACAAAAAATACAAAGCCATGTTCCGCCAGGCAACCCGTTTTATAGTTGGCTCGGAAGATATGGTTCGTCATCTCGTATCCCTGGGAGCGCCTAAAGAAAAAATTGTGAAAATTCTTTGTGGTTTTGATGCTAGATTTTTTGTTGAAACAGACCCTGAAAAAAACGATAAGCGATTGTTGTTTGTTGGCAGATTTACTGAAAAAAAAGCTCCTGATATTCTAATCCAAGCTTTTAATCATGCATTGAAAAAGGTACCTGATGCCCTGTTGATCATGATTGGCGACGGAGAGTTATTTGATGGAATCAGCGCTATGATAAAAAACATGGGATTAGAAAAATCTGTTCAACTTATGGGTTGGCAGTCCTCTGAAATAGTTTCGCAGGAAATTAAAAAGGCACGTGCTTATGTCCAGCACTCCCGTGTTGCTAAAAATGGAGATTCTGAAGGTACTGCCATCACAATTCTTGAAGCGGGCGGTAGTGGCGTACCTGTAGTGAGCACACGTCATGCGGGAATCAAAGAAACTGTAATAGATGGTGTCACCGGTTATTTATGTGAAGAAGGTGATTGGGAGTCAATGGGCAATAATATGGTGAAATTATTACAAGACCCGAAGCTAGCCGGGGAAATGGGAAGAGCTGCCCGAGCCCATGTATTGGCAAACCATACTGTTGACAAGCAAATGAAGATGATAGAAGATACTATGAATAACGTTTTAATAAAGAATCTTTAAACATCAGTCAAAAGATCTCAAATATAAATGCTGTATCCGAGCTGACGAAAAATATGGGCTTTTATTCTTTAATGAACTTTTTTATTTTAAAAATTTTATCGCCGGAAAGTTTCACAAAATATACACCGCTGGCCAGGTTGCTGATATCAATTTGAGTTTTACATTTTTTAATGTACTGTCTATTTAATTCTTGCCCGTTGATGTTGCATATAGTAAGCGTGGATTCTGTGTTTTTTGGTTCAAGTTCTATGGTTAATGCGGTGTTAGTAGGATTCGGATAGATGGATATCCCGTTTTCGTTTTCATTTTCATTAATAAGGCTTGCACTGGAATCTATTATTTCAACAGTCTGGCAGGTTGCACCGGAACATCCGTAAATATCATTGTAAACATAAACCAGGTTATAGGTCCCGGCCTCTAGCACATTCGGGCAGAACGTTCCGTTATAGACACCGGTACCATAAAAATTTCCTCCCGCCGGGGTCCCAGTCAATGCCACGCATGTATCAGAAGTATAATAGGGCGAATTTAACCCGTCAATACTCACATCGATTGAGGTGCCGCAAGGGTTGCACAATTCTTCTATATCTTTCTCTGTCAATGCCCTGTTCCAAAACTTAACGTCATCAACCTTACCGTTCATGTAGTAACCTGATGCAGGCATTGACATTGAACCTAAATGCCTTCCAATACTTCCAGCATTGTTTGTATAAACCAAACTACTGCCTGTTCCGGAATAATAGCCATTATCATTAATGCAATTAACATAAATATCCATATCCAGCGGTCCACGGAAAATAGCAATAATAAAATACCATTGATTTTTATGTATACTGGTTGTGCCGGTTTTCGTTCTTCTGGCATCTGCCAATCCTACTCCGCCACCATCTCCATAATTTAGGCTGATCACGGTATCTCCTGTATTGACATTTGGAGCAATATTAATCCAACATCCTGTGTATTGTGGTTCATAATAATCCGTTGTAAAAATCGAATAATAATTATTTATGTCATTAAAATTTACCCATAACGATACAGAAAAAGGCAGCGGTGGTTTGAGGTGTGCGTCATTAGGAAGGTCTATGTAATCATCAGTTCCGTGCAGTTCATAGGCGCTGTTGGGATGTCCAAACCTGTCTGTTGTGAGCGTGGCTCCATAAACAGTTCCGTGGTAGCCATTCCCGCTGGCGTCATTGGCATTGCCGTTAAAAGGGTAATACAGCAGTAAGCTGTCGCTTAAACTTTGTGCATTTAAAACAGCCCCTGAAAACATTGATAAAACTATTAAAAGAAATAATTTTTTCATTTTTTTCCTCCTTTTTTTATAGGTTAAGAGATGAATAAAATAGCACTAACATGTGACAAAAATAAATAAAATTATTACAATAAAAATATAAAAAAAATATTTTATCAAACTATTGTTAATGTATAAATTGAATTAAAAACAAAACTTTCCAATCGTCAGAAGGATTTTTGGCAATGCTTAGATAATAAAGGGCAGATTTGATTGGGCTTTACCGCTGGTATTAACCTTCGCGGCAAAAAATCAAAGGTCCGATTTTTTAACACCGAGAACTGCCATTGCCTTGTATATTCTGAAGAACAATTTGTAGTAAAACGAGTTGAAATAAGAGGGGTAATCATGAAAAGATTTTGTCGGGGCATTCATTATGTTGTCGTATGATTCGCGGGTAAGATTGAATTTATTGATCACATATTCTTCTTCCGAACGTGCCATTTCATCGCTGATGGCTGGCTTTTTCATTTCCTCTAATGCTTCTTCGCGTGTGAGTTGCCCGGCCATGATCAGGCTTGAAAGATGCGCCCTTCTTTTATCGAACCCAAATTTTTTCGGAAGTATGAAAGATTGATAGAAATGCGTGTACACAGATTCGTAGTGTTTTCCGCCATAATCTTCCCAACCCAGCTCATCCATAAGAAATTTTTTTGCATCTTCTTTGGCGTAATTTACGTAATTCAATATGCTGATATATTTTATTTTGCGGACCACAATATTGCGAAACAACCGTAGGATGCCATAATGAGGAAACGTTTTCAACCGGGCGGTGCCAAATTTTTTTTGAACGGATTTTATATATTTCCAGTCGCTGTGCCCCTGCGACCAGGCTTTTGGAAGAATAGATTCCGAAGTGATGTTCGTACCGGCAAGGATATACTGTACCTTGTACCTGGCCGCTGTTTCGTAGAGAAGCGCTTGAATAGCATGGTCAGAAGGCACCTCTGAATCGGGTGTTGACGCCTTCAGAAAGGAGAGTTGGAGGTCTTTGAATTCTTCCCAGTCGATCACATGAGTATAAAGATCAATGTCGAGTTTTTTAAGGGTTTTTTCAATGTTGGTTACCGCAATTCTTGAATTCCAGCCGTTGTCCAGATGAACGGCCAGTGGGTTGAGCCCGTTCTTTTTTACGAGATAAGCAGCATAAGTACTATCAACCCCTCCGCTTACACCAATGATACAGTCGTATTTTTTATTCTTGCCTTTTACTTTTATTTTATCCACCAGAGCTTTCAGGCTTTTTTCTTTTTCCTCCGCGCTTAAAGAAATAGGAGGGGTGTCAAGCAGTTTCAATGCTCTTGAACAATGGTTGCAACAACCGTTTTCATCGAAAACTATTTCCGGGTCGGAAGTATCCATGATACAGCGCCGGCAAATTTTATACTCCTGCATGGTATTCGTTTTAAAGTTCTAAAAGTAAACTGCAAAATAAATCAAAATTATCGGTTATTTGAGATTGATAACAGATCATTTACTACTGTTTTGGCCAAAGGACCGGGCAGGCTTGTTTTTTTTTCCATTAGAATAATTGGTGATGAACACCCCCAGTAAAATCAGCGCAATCCAGACCAGGTAAACAGGTTCAAAGGCCTCGCCATCAGCAACGCCCCACAACACAGCAACTACAGGTATCATGTAAGTGATGGAGGCTGCAAAAAGAACACCCCCGGTTTTGATGAGATTATTATAAAGTATCACAGCGATGCCTGATCCTACCACCCCGAGGATGGCTATATAACCTAATCCTCCTATGGCTCCGGGATTTGAAGTGAGCACCGTGGTAAAATCAGTGGCAAATAATAAAAACACTAGGAATGGCACCCCGATGATCAAAAAAGCAAATGAGGTAATGGTGACGGCGTCGGTGTCATTCAGATATTTTTTAATGATATTAAGGTTAATGGCATACAGCAAGGTGGCAATGATGATAAATAAACCATAGCTAAAGTTAAACTCCAGTGTTTGGTTACCGCTGACACTCATCAGGCCTACCGTTCCTGCCAGGCCAATAAAAACGCCAAGAATATTGATCCATTTGGCCTTATAGCTAAAAAACAACATCCCGACCATCAGTGTAAACAAGGGAGTGAGTGAGTTCAATATACCCGCCAGTGAGCTGTCAATCCCTGTCTGTGCTTTGGCAAAAAGAAAAGCAGGGATCCCGTTGCCGATAATCCCAACCAGGGTAATATACCAGAGTTTTTTTGGGCTGACTTTTTTAATTGACCGGATCGCAAAAGGGAGTAAAAACAGACAGGCAAAACTGATGCGCAATAAGGCAAGCTGTTCGGCCGAGTAATGCTCAAGCCCGCGTTTCATCAGAATAAATGAGCTGCCCCAGACAAGCACCAGCACAAACAATATGAGCCAGCTACGCAACGTAGTTCCTGTCCTTTTTTTAATCATTTAATAATGGCATAAAAAACGACCTTATGGGAAAATATTCTAATTGGTGACGGATAGAACGGCAAATCCTGATTATTTCTTTACCGGATATCCTCTTTGCTTTGCCATTTCCTCAAGCCTTTTCTGGAACCCGGAAGTTTTTACCGGTTTTTTCTTGTTCTCCTGAATGCGTGCATGGATTTTTTCTTCATTCACAAACCTTCTGAACAGGAACATTTGCAGGAACGTAATCAGGTTGGCCAGCAAATAATAATAACTTAATCCCGAAGCAAAGTCGTTGAAAAATCCCAGGAACATTACCGGCATGGCGTACATCACGAATTTCATACCCGGCTGCGACTGACTGCCCATCATCTGGTTGTTAAGCTTGGTATATAAGATAGTGGATATAGTCATCAGCAAGGTGAACAAGCTTACGTGGTCGCCGTAGAACGGGATACTGAATCCATTGGGAAAGTTCCAGATTGAGTCATATGATGACAGGTCGGTAGCCCATAGGAAACTTTTCTGCCGCAATTCAATAGACGCCGGAAAAAACCGGTACAGGGCAATGAGGATCGGCATTTGCAAGAGCATCGGCACGCAACCTGCCATGGGGTTGATCCCGGCTTTTTTATACAACGCCATGGTTGCCTGCTGCTTTTTCATGGCATCTTCCTTTTTGGGAAATTTCTGTGCGATTTCATCCACCTCGGGTTTCAAAACCCTCATGCGGGCCGAAGACATATAAGTTTTGTAAGCGATAGGCAATAAAACGATCTTCAGCAGGATGGTGAGGATAAGAATGATGATTCCATAATTTATCCCGTAAGTTTCGAGCCAGTTGAATACCGGTATTACAGCAAACCTGTTTATCCAGTGCAGCAGGAAAAATCCCCAGCCAAGAGGTACTTGGCGTTCCAGATCCAGATCGTACGATTTCAGGATTTTATATTTATTTGGCCCGAAATACATCGACATCGGGAAGCTTTGCTTCTGAACATTGTCGTATGGAAAAGAAATTGACGCCGTTAACGTTTTTAGATAACCGGGGAACAGCGTATCTTTTTGCTTGACAATTTCCAGGGAGGATTCTTTGAATGCGGCATCGGAAATAATGGTGGCGGAGAAAAACTGTTGTTTAAAAGAGATCCACTTCAGATTTGGAAGCTTGTCTTTTTTATCATCTTTATTTTCTTTCAGGTAATCAACTTTATCGGCAGCAGGTTTGAAATAAACATTGGTATTGAGCAGCTCGTTCTTGGTGCTTTTTTCCTGCTGGGTCAGGTCAAGTTTCCAGTCGAAGGCAAGATAGCTGCTGTTGGCATCAATTACATCCTGCATATTGACCAGGTTGATATCAAAGCCCATCATGTAATTATCGGCTTTCAGGGTGTAGCGGTACTCAATATACTTTTCTTTGTTTTTTACGGAGTCAGAAGCATTGGGGTAAAGCCGGAGTGCAAAACTTACGGAATCATGGCCGCTGATCCTGATGGAATCTTTTCCACTAAAGCGTTTATCAGAACAAAATGGTTCGAAATAAAGCACGCTGGTATTTATGTCTTTATATTCTGAAAGAAATGTAAGTGAAAAGTTTGAGGTATCTGTATTGAAAAGTATCAGGGGCTTGCCGTCGAAGGTTTTGTAATTTTTAATTTCTACTGAAGAAATACCACCGCCACGGGACGAAAGTTTAATTTTTACCAGTGAATCCTCGAGAACAAAATGTTTGTTTTTTCCGGTAGCGGATGCTGAAAACTTTCCGTATTTTTTTATTGCAACAGGCACGGTGTCATTACTGGCCGTAGCCAGGGTGTCTTGTTTTTGCGCCTTGATAAGGGAGTCTTGTTTTTGCTTTTTGGTAATAGCTTCAGTGGCCTGGATCGTCGAATCACTGATGTGTTTCTGCTTTTGAGCGTTGTAGGCGGAATCCCGTTGTTGTTGCATTTTCAGTTTCTCTTCTTTGGAAGGGCCTGTAAGCAAGCTATAGCCGATGAGTATTCCGAAGATTATTACAACTCCTACTATGGTATTTATCGTGCTTTTGTTCATAAGTATAGGTGACATTAAATTAGCCTGCAAAGATAATGGATTTGTAGGAATTCTTAAAAATTAAAAATTCTGAAAACTCTTATCATAAAAATGAGCATTCATGTGCTGCTGATATAGATAAAGGCCTGGGAGCGGTTAGTGCTTTTATAAGTTGTTAATTTATAGAAAATTTTTTCTGCAGTTTTTTTTCTCATTTCTTTTTGTATTTGATAATAGAAATATCGTCTGTTTTTTTTTAATTTTAATATTGTTTTTCTAGTTGTGTTAAATAAATGTTAACAGTATTTTCATTGTTGTTAAATACATAGGGCTTCTTTAAATTTGTGAAAAATAAAATTTTAAACCTTAAATATTCTGCATTATGATAAAAATCAGACATTTCCTTGTTTTATTGTTATGTGTTTTGGTGGTGAACACATATGCTCAGGTAGAACTAAAATTAAATAATTCTTTTCAAAAAGAATTCAGCATTATAGAAAAAAGCCCCTATAAAATTAAAGTAAAGTCATCGTTGAATAAGATTAAAACACAGGCTGTGTCAACCGTTTCAGGAAATTTTGTGGAACTGGGTTGCCTGGGATTTACTAAAACATACAGCAACCTGGGGAGGCCTCAATTACCGGTTTTGAACAAGCTTATTGAAGTCCCATACGGAGCTGAAGTAGAGATAAATATTATCAGTTATAAAGAACAGACCATCCCATTGGCAGACAAGGGGCTTATAAATAAGATCATGCCTGTTCAGCCCAGTATTTCAAAGAGCGCAAGCATGAGTGAAATTCCTTTTTATTATGATCAGGCGTTTTATCAGGCCAATGTGTTTAACACTGCCGAAATGGTTACGGTTACTATGTCGGGAACCATGCGCGGAGTGCGGATGGCTAATATGTCCATAGCACCATTCCGATATAATCCGGTTACCAATACGATAAAGGTTTATAACGACCTTGTTTTCGAAGTGGTCTTCAAACATCCCGACATCGCGCTTACCGAGCAGATGAAAGAAAAATATTATTCACCTTATTTCGAATCGTCTCTGGGCAATATGATCAATCATTCACAGCCTGCCGCCAAGGATGCACTCACGAAATATCCGGTAAAATATGTCATTGTTTCGTTAACAACATTTCAATCGGCTTTACAACCCTTTGTATACTGGAAACGTCAGAAGGGTTTTAATGTGATAGAAAAATATTATGCTTCCGCACCCACAACGGCAACAGTTAAAACCTACCTTCAGGGACTTTATGATGCGGGAACAGCATCCGATCCGGCGCCCACTTTTGTGTTGCTGGTTGGCGATGTAGCCCAGATACCCACCTACACCGGTGTGGCTGATGCCGCGCATAAAACCGACCTGTTTTTCTTCACCATGGATGGATCCAGCGACTATATCCCGGATATGTATTACGGACGTTTCAGTGCTACAACCACCACCCATGTGACGAACCAGGTAAATAAAACCCTGCAATATGAAAAATATACCATGCCTAAAAAAACATACATGGATACTGTTGTAATGGTTGCCGGAAATGATGCCAGTGGAAACGATGCCACCTATGGCAATGGCCAGATTTACTATGGCACAACAAATTATTTCAACTCGGCCCATGGCATGTATTCGTTTACGGTTTACGACCCCAACAATTCTGAATCATCGGCCGGTGCTAATATGAGGGCTGTTTTATATAAGGGTGTCGGGTATGGGAACTATACCGCTCATTGTGGCTCTACCGGCTGGTCAGAACCGGGATTTTCCACTTCCCAGATTGCATCCATGTATAATGCCGATAAATACGGGCTGCTTGTTGGAAACTGCTGCCAGTCAAATACATTTAATGATACAGAGTGTTTCGGAGAAGCTTTGTTGCGCGCATACTCCAATAAAGGAGCGGTCGGTTATATCGGCGCTTCGGATTATTCATACTGGGATGAAGATTACTACTGGGGCGTTGGCGCACGAAGTTCGATTTCCACCACCCCGACATACTCAGCCAGCGCGCTGGGTTCATACGACTGTATATTTCACGACAAAGGCCAGCCCAAAACTGCATGGTATTATACCAACGACCAGATGCGTTATGCCGGCTTACTGGCTGTTGAACAAAGTTCATCAACCATGAAACAATATTATTGGGAAGAATACCACCTGATGGGCGATCCATCAGTAATGAATTATTTTTCGGTTCCCGATACCATGAAAGTAGAGTATGACAGTCTTCAAAATGTGGGCATCACTTCATTGTTGGTCAATACGGTTGAAGATGCTTATGTTGCAATTTCTCATGCCGGTGTGTTGCTTGATGCGGAACTGGCTCCGGTGGGTGGTGTTACCACCTTGAATTTTGCTGCCATAAACCAGCCCGATACACTTGATGTTGTGGTAACCAAACAAAACAAACAACCCTATATCGGGACCCTGATCATCCAGGCGCCAAGCATACCTTTAGATGCACAGCTGGTAAGTATTAACAGTCCCACAGGCACGTACAACTGCACAGGCATCAGCATTGTCCCTCAGGTTACCGTGCGTAATGCCGGCACCACCACCCTGACAAGCTTTCGCATAACCTGTTCCGGATTGAGTACACAAGTATATAACTGGACCGGCAGTCTTGCCAGTGGCCAGTCGGTAAATATTGATTTAACGGCTGTAACAATTCCTGCAGGGACGAGCAGTTTTACTGCAACAACCTCACTTCCCAACGGCTCTGCTGACCAGAATACAGGAAACGACAGCCAGACAAAAAGTATTTCAGCGACTAACCTGCCGATAAGCGCTGATTTCAGTGGCTCGGCAACAGAATCCTGCACCGCGCCGCTTTCGGTTAATTTTACCAACAACAGCGCTAATGCCAGTTCTTATGTATGGGATTTCGGCGATGGTACGACCAGCACCGATGCTAACCCGGCGCATAACTATACGGCACTCGGAACCTATACGGTTGTTCTTACGGCCTCAGCAGGTATTTGCGGGAGCGATATAGAAACAAAAACGGCTTATATCACCGTTGGTGCGGAAGCTCCGGTGGTTTATGACGAAACCCGTTGCGGACCCGGAAGTGTTACACTTAATGCGACAGGTGCCGGGACAATGAATTGGTATGATGCTATCACCGGCGGCAATCTGCTCACCACCGGCACCAGCTATGTCACACCAAATTTATCTTCCAGTACTTCTTATTATGTCGAAAGTGTGCTGCCTGGCACTACCGCTTATACCGGCCTGACAAACATCATACAGGCCAACACTACCAATATTTCTGCCGAGCAAGGCCTGATATTTACAGCGTTACAACCGTTTGTTTTAAAATCGTTGAAAGTCAGATCAGTAGCCACCTCCGCTGCTTCCAAAACGGTTATCTTGAAAAATTCTTCTGGCGCCACACTCAGCACAGTTACTGTAAACAATGTTCCCACTGGGGAAAGCCGTATCACACTTAACATCAATGTTCCGGTCGGTACCGACCTCAGGCTGACAGCACCCGCCAGCAGTTATCTTATGAGGGATAATACAGTTCCGGCAGGCACTTACCCCATCACACTTCCCGGCCTGGTCAGCATTACCAGCACTACAGCCAGTAATACACCGGAAGTTTACTATTATTATTTTTATGACTGGGAGGTTGAAACGCCTACATGCAGCAGCTCACGTACTGAGGTAACAGCCACAATACTGTCTGTACCCCCTGTTGCACAGTTTACCTTAAGCCAGAACAACGCCATAGTTGATTTTACGAATACGTCAACCAATGGTGATTCTTATTACTGGGATTTTGGAGATGGGTCCAACTCAGCAGCAACAAGTCCAAGCCATACATATTCAGCTAACGGGACCTATAATGTCATGCTGGTAACTACAAACAACTGTACCAGCGATACCGTATATCAACAAGTAACCATACTCATCACGGGCGTTGAAGAAAATGACCTGTCAAAAATTGAAGTGTTCCCTAATCCTGTTAAGGATGTTGTAACTATTAATTTCAACAATGTTAAAACAGATAAAATAGTTTTAACGGATGTGATTGGGAAAGAACTTTTCACCCTTGAAAATATTCAGGGTAAAACCAGTATCAATATAGCTTCCTACAGGGCCGGGGTTTATTTCCTGAACGTTTATGCTGAAGGCAATACAGTTACATACAGGATTAATAAGATTGATTAACCCAGATTACGCGATAGGAACGTAGTGAACTATTGAGTAGCGCGCAGGATTGTGCGTTGAATCTGGGGAACCCCGACTTAGTAAATGTTCCTGGCAATTTTTTAATTGCCGGGATTACATTTACT
>Ga0209099_1000029_pt1 | contig 162207 bp, 164 predicted proteins | sample AD_JPNHW2_MetaG_FD_184430 | JGI IMG/M metagenome (GOLD analysis project Ga0209099, IMG submission 184430) | Active sludge microbial communities of municipal wastewater-treating anaerobic digesters from Japan - AD_JPNHW2_MetaG (SPAdes) (version 2) | ecosystem: Engineered > Bioreactor >...
TGTTTGACGGGGATCTGACCGTCTCATCGTATGACGCGATCCTGTATGATGACGGGACACTCTCTGAACAGTACACGTATGATGTTGCAGGCAGCGGGGAATACCGCATGCTCTACCGCATCTGGGAGGTTCCGCTCGTACTCAATACCAGCACCCAGCCTTACATCCGTATGGTCTCACTGGAACCCGCTCCCGGGACCGTGGGCTATATCAAAGACTCATCCGGTGCGGTCACCGTATACGGCACATCTGCCACGGAATCTTCCGCCAGTCGCATTGGGGATCTGGCTGAATATAACGAGGTTGGGATCTTCAACCCGTCCTACTACGATGTCGGGCAATACACGTCACACTCCACCTATGTCGTCAATCCCCCGCTCGAATACGATGCGACAACAACGCATCTCAACCTGAAACTGGCGGGTACAACGCACATACCGTACCGTTCCGTGAAGATCACCCTTCCCGCAACGGGAATCGACCAGGTGTACGCGTATCCCCCGTCCCTCCAGACCCAGAAGACCGGGGACAGTTATGTGATCACCGGTAGCGTTGCAGCTGATGAGATCCTATCCGTTGAACTGCTCGGACCCTTGGATGCCTTCAACAAGTTCCCGGGATTCCGCAACAGCGTCGAGGATGTCACCGGAAAGACCGCGTCAGCCGCATTCTGGTATAATATCCCCTACTATGCGGCATACCTGGTACGTATCCTCGGGACCATCGCGGTCATCCTTGTGCCCCTGCTCCTGATCGTCATCTACCGCCGCTTCGGCCGGGAGAAGGAGTTTACCGTCCCGACGTACCTGAGCACGATGCCCGCAAGCGCTCTCAAACCCTGGCAGGTGAACCTAATCTTCAAGAACGATGCCGTGGACTTTGACGAAGACGGGTATTACGCAACCCTGCTGGATCTCCACCGGAAGAAGAACATCGTGATCACCGAGAAGGGTGAGGGTAAAGAAAAAGGTCTCCAGATCCGGATCCTCTCAACGGACAAAACAGATCCCTATGAGCAGCGGGTGATCGCGTTCCTCGAACTGCTCTCGGAAGATGGCGTCATGGATACCGACAAGATCGAGATCCTGACCAAGAAGGCCCAGACCCTCAGCAGTGCCGAGGAGACAGCCCTGAAATACCAGCGCTCGCTCACCGATGTCACAAGCCGGGTGGACTCAAACCTCCCGGACCAATATATCGTGGATGGCCGGAGCCATCTCCTGATGCTGGTGTTACCGAGTCTCGTGATGCTGGGAATCACGGTAATTCTCGCGCTGGTCTGTCCCATGCAGTCATCCATTCTCTTCCCTGCCGCGCTCCTCTGGATCGTGGTTCTCGTGCAGGTAGCCATCGCGTTTGCCGCCCCCTCCACGCTCTTCGGCCACTGGAAGGATGATCGGTACCGGGAGAAGCTGGAGTGGGACTCCTTCACCCGTTTCCTCTCGGATATGGCCATGATCCAGAAGTATGCGCCTGCAGACCTCTCGATGTGGGGTGAATGGCTGGTCTACGGCACTGCCCTTGGTGTGGGAGACAAGGTGGAGGCGGCGATGAAGTCGCTGAATGTCAGCATTCCAGAGACCGGTGTTCCCATGGGGGTTATGGGGATGAACTATGCCTTTATCCCGCTCATGCACTTCGCTCCCCCAAGCCACGGGAGTCCGGGAGGAGGATTCGGTGGCGGCGGGGGCTTTGGCGGTGGCGGAGGGTTTGGTGGCGGAGGTGCCGGCGGGCGTTAAACCCCGCGCCCTCCCCCCGGTTCCGGCCTGATATATGCCCCGGAACGGGCCGTCGGAACTATAAACCCGCACAAACCATATGAACACAAAACAAGGAATCTTTAGTATATGCAGTATACGGAAGGTCAGATCGGCCGGATCTTTGTCGTGCGGATCGATGACGGGGAGGACATGCTCACCACTCTCCATCAGTTCGTCCAGGACAAGGGAGTAGAGGCCGGTTCGGTGATCTTCCTGGGTGCCCTCAGGGAGGCCAAGATGGCGACCGGTCCTGAGGAGCCGGTCATTCCCCCGGTCCCCCATTTTGTCTTTTTTGAAGGAGGCTGGGAAGTTTTCGGCGTGGGGACTATCTATCCTGGTGAAGGAGGCCCCCACATCCATTACCATGCGTCGGTTGGCAGGGCGGGCCATGCCCTGACGGGCTGCCTCCGGGAGACCGCGGTCACGTACCTGATCGTGGAAGCCGTGATCTACGAGATCACCGGGCTCTCGGCACGGCGGGAGTTTGACGTAAAGACCCAGGTCACCCTTCCTGTGCTGCGGGCCCCCTCGGAGCCGGGTACTGTGAAAACCGCCACCTCCCGTAAGGAAACGCCTGAAGAGAAGAGCGACCTCCCGGGTGGGCTTGCCGAGATCATCCGCGACCTGACCCGGCGTCCCCCGGTATGAATCTCTTTCTGATATGATCCCACAACCCCGGTTCCTCCCCATGACGCGGGACGAAGGGACGAAGTTGGGCATCACACAATTCGATATCATCCTCATCAATGGGGATGCCTATGTGGATCACCCGTCTTTTGGCACGGCCCTCATCGGGCGGGCGCTCTGGGACGCCGGTTTTTCTGTGGGCATCATCGCCCAGCCCGGCTGGAAAGATGCAAAGGATTTTGAGACGTTAGGCGCCCCCCGGCTCTTCTTTGGCATCTCCTCCGGGAATGTCGATTCGATGGTGAACAACTTCACCCCGAACCTGAAACGGCGGAGCGATGATGTCTACTCACAAGGTCGCATCCCGAAACGCCCGGACCGGGCGGTCATCGTGTACGCCAACCGGGTCCGGGAGCGATTTTTAGGCACGCCCATTATCCTTGGGGGGATCGAGGCCAGCCTCCGCCGCTTTGCGCATTACGATTACTGGCAGGACCGGGTCCGGCAGGCGATCCTTGCCGATGCCCCGGCCGATCTCGTTGCATTCGGGATGGCAGAAGCGCAGATGGTGGCAATCGCCCGCCGGCTCGATGCAGGAGAACCGGTCTCGTCGCTGCGGGATATCCCCGGGACATCGTACACAATGGAAGTGGCGGAATGGCGCACCAACCGGCCGGATGGCATTGTGGAGATCCCAAGTTTTTCTGAAGTCTCTTCGGATAATGTGGCTTACGCCCGGGCATTTGCCCTTCACTACCGCGAGCAGGATCCGGTCCGCGGGAAAGCCGTTGCACAGCCGCACCCGAAAACCGTGGTCATCCAGAATCCACCCGCCCCGCCGCTTTCGACGCCCGAACTCGATCATATCTACGAGCTGCCGTTCTCCCGCGAAGCCCATCCCTCGTACTGGCAACCGGTCCCGGCCCTGGAACCGGTCCGGTTCTCCGTCACCAGCCACCGGGGCTGTTTTGGCGGCTGTTCGTTCTGTGCCCTTACCCACCACCAGGGCCGGATCGTCAAGAGCCGGAGCATGGCCTCTCTCGTCCGGGAGGTCACCCGGATGACGACCCTGCCGGGATTCAAAGGAATCGTCCAGGACGTGGGCGGCCCGACGGCGAACATGTATGGACTGGCCTGCGATCTCTGGGGGAAGAACGGGGCCTGTAAGGATAAGCACTGCAGCCCGGCCTGTAAAACCCTGCATACGGACCATACCGCCCAGTGCGAGCTGCTCACGGCGCTCCGGAAGATCCCCGGTGTCAGGAAGGTCTTCATCGGCTCCGGCATCCGGTACGACCTCGTCCTCGCGGATTCAACCCGGTACCTGGAGATGATCTGCGAGCATCATGTCTCCGGCCACCTGAAGGTGGCCCCCGAACACATTGCAAAAGACGTCACCGGCATCATGAACAAACCGCCCCGGGAAGTCTTCGACCGGTTCCGGGCCCGGTTTGCTGCATTACAGAAGGACAGACCAAAGAAGCAGTATCTCCTTCCCTATTTCATGGCAAGCCACCCCGGCTCCACCCTGCACGACATGGTTGCCCTCGCCGAGTATATCCGGGACAACAACCTCTACACCGAACAGGTCCAGGACTTCACCCCGACCCCCATGAGTATCTCGACCTGCATGTATTACACCGGGATCAACCCGTTCACGATGGAACCGGTGCATGTGGCAAAAGGGCGGGAGAAGCAGGTCCAGCGGGCTCTCCTGCAGTACCGGGAACCGCGGAACCGCCAGCTCGTTATGGAAGGGCTGGAGGCCGCGGGCCGCAGGGATCTCGTCGGTCACGGATCACCGTGCCTTGTCTGGAGCGGTTCAACGGTCCCGTTGAAGAGTTTTGGAAAACACAGGGATCAGAATCGGGATCGTTGAAGGATCGGCCAGGTTCAGTTCCGGCCGTATTCGTCATCGAACCTGACGATATCGTCCTCTTCAAGGTAATCGCCGAGCTGTACCTCGATCACCTCGAGGGGGAGGAGGCCGGGGTTCTTCAGTCGGTGCTTCATCCCGCTGTGGACAAACGTGCTCTCCCCTTTCCGCAGGAAGCGCGTCTCCCCGTTCAGCTCGACCTCCGCGGTCCCGTTGACCACCACCCAGTGCTCGCTCCGGTGGTGATGGAGCTGGAGGGAGAGCCTCTCGCCGGGTTTCACGGTCACCCGTTTGATCTTGTAGGCCGCGCCATCTTCGAGCACGGTGTACGAACCCCATGGGCGGTGGACCTGCCGGTGGAACCGGGTCACGGGATCGTTCTTTGCATTGTACCGGTTCACCAGGTGCTTGACCTGCTCGGTCTCATGGCTGTTGCAGACCAGCAGGGCATCAACGGTGTCCACGACAATGAGATCGCTGACCCCGATGAGGCCCACGTGTTTGCCCGGTGCCAGCACGTAATTGTTCGAGGAATCAAGGTATTCAGCATCGCCGACATTTCCCTCGGCATCGTGAGCCTCCGTCTCGTAGAGCGCCCGGAAGGTCCCGAGGTCGTTCCATGCCGCATCCAACGGCACGACCGCAACCTTCTCCGAGTGCTCCAGCAGGCCGTAATCGATCGAGATGGCCTCAAGGGCAGCATAGTCGGGGTCGCTGTCTGACCGGAGTGCCGCGTGAAGTGTGGGCTGGTATCTCTTCAGCTCGGCAAAGAAGCAGTCGGTTGAGAGGAGGAAGATCCCGCTGTTCCAGAGATAACCCCGCTTCAGGTATTCCTCTGCGGTCAATGCATCCGGTTTCTCTTTGAACTCTGCGGCGACAAACCCAAGCGCCAGGTTCCGGCCCGGCCGGATATACCCGTACCCGGTATGGGGTGACGTGGGTTTGACGCCGAAGGTGACAAGGTATTTTTTTGCAACGGGTTCTGCAGCCCGGATCCGGTCCAGGGCATCGTCCCCGAGAACGTGATCGCTCGGGAATACCACGGCTGTGGTGTGCCGGTCCTCCTTTCGGATGCGCTGCATCGCCCACCCGATGGCCGGGAGGGTATTCTTTCCCTCCGGTTCTACGAGCAGGTGCGATTCGTCAAGAGTATACCCGAGTTCACTCACCTGGTTGAGGACAAGGTACCGGTGAATATCATTCGTGACAATGAAGATCCCCTCCGCTCCCGAGAGACGCACCGCCCTCCGGAAGGTCTCCTGGAACAGCGACAGTCCGTCAAGCTGGAGGAACTGTTTTGGATAGTATTCGCGGGAGAGCGGCCAGAGCCGCGTCCCGACACCACCGGCAAGGATGATCGATTTCATGGAAAAACCTGGAACAGATCCGCTCGCATTCCAGAGGAATGCCCGGGATCCTGTCTGTTTATTTACATCTGGCTGAATTGACCATTTATAGGATTCGATCTATAAGGGTCTTTTTTCCTGCACGGGTTATCCGGCTGCCCGGAGCGCTTCGCGATGGTCAAAGAATGTCCTGAACCACAGCTCGGCACAGATGATCCGCCAGATCTCCGGGGAATACGTGGATTTCCCGTCAAGGAACGCAAGGTAATTTTGGGTGACCGCTGCCGCATCCCAGTACGGGCGGGCCCGGAATGCATCGGATGAGAGCACTTCGAGCATAAACGGCCGGAGATCCTCCTTCATCCAGACCTCTTCCGGGGTGACAAAACCCATCTTGTCCATCCGGCACCGGATGGAGTCCGGGACTATTCCCTTGATTGCCGCCCGGAGCGCCCGTTTGGTCACACCGTTCCTGATCTTCTGGTTGAGCGGGAGGGTGGCTGCAAATTCCACAAACCGGTAGTCGAGGAACGGGACCCGGGATTCGATCGAGAATGCCATCGCGTTTCGGTCCTCGTAATGCAGGAGTGCCGGGAGGTTGGTGGAGGTGAGTTCCCGGTACAGGACGCGATCCAGGTTTCCTGCGTACCGGGAGACGGTCTCCCCCCTGCATTTCAACAGGCTCCTACGCTTTCTCCGTTCACTGATCTGCCGGAAGGCCGAGCGGAAGAACCCGCCATGATGCCGGAGGCTTCCGATCACTTCGCCAAGCGCTGTCCCCCAGTGGAACGAGCGGGCGAGCGAGCCGATGTATGTGCCCTGGTACGCAAGGTAGCCGGCAAGGAGTTCGTCAGCGCCCTGCCCGTCCAGCACAACCTTTACGTCCTTTTGCGCGAGGCGCATCACGCAGTACTGGGCATAGATCGAGAGTGAACCGAATGGTTCGTCCTGCAGGTACACGAGCCGGTCGATATCGTCCCAGAGCTGCTGCGGGGTCGGTTCGACCCGGTGGGCGTCAACGCCGGTGACGGCAACGATCTCGTCAATGTACCGGCTCTCATCGAACCGCTTGTCGGAGAAGATGGCGGAGAATGTCTTCTGCCGGGCCCCGACACTGGCCGGGGCCTCGTCGCGGATGAGGGTGTTGATGAGTACCGTCAGCGTCGAGGAGTCGATACCTCCGGAGAGGCAGGTGCCGACCGCGACATCGCTTCTCAGGTGGATGCGGGTGGCATCGCGGAGGATCGCGAGGAGCCGGGATGCTGCTTCCTTGTCCGGGATATCAGAATGGATCGCGGAACTGACCTTCACGTCCCAGTACCGGAACGGTGGCTGCGGGCCCGCAGCGGTGACAACCATCGCGTGCGCAGGCTCCAGTTGGGAGATCCCCGTAAACATGGTAAGGGAGGAGTGGTCGTGCACCCCCCATGCAAGATAGGTGCCGAGCGTCTGCTCGTCGGGATGCAATCCCGCCTCCGGGTGGGCGAGCAAAGCCTTGATCTCGGAGGCGAACAGAAACGATCCGCCGGCCACGGTATAGTAGAACGGTTTGATGCCGAACCGGTCGCGGGAGCAGAAGAGTTCCTGTCTTCTCTCATCCCAGAGGGCAAACGCCCACATGCCGTTGAACCGGGAGATGCAATCCGGCCCCCACTCCTCGTACGCGTGGAGGATCACCTCGGTATCGGAATGTGAATGGAAGCGGTGGCCAACGCTTACCAGCTCTTCGCGGAGTTCAACGTAATTGTAGATCTCACCGTTGAAGACCAGCCAGAGCGTCCCGTCCTCGTTTGTCATCGGCTGGAGACCTTCATCGGAGAGGTCGATGATGGCCAGCCGGCGGTGCACGAGGCCGGTCTTCCCGCAGATCCGGGTGCCCTCGCCATCAGGTCCGCGATGGATGAGCCGCTCCGACATCGCGGAGAGGAGCTGCGTATCCGGGGGAGTGCCGTTGAGACTGTACTGGCCTGCGATCCCGCACATGTTGATACAAGGTGGGTACCGCGGGTTAAAAAGATGTGAGGGGGTATGGGGTCACCCCCCGCCCCCAATGCAGGGGAGTCTGATCGTTTTAAAAACCAAGTGGTGGTGGGGTTGATTGTTGACCCCCCCATGTGCTATCAATGGCAGATGCGGATTCCCAATCGTACTACTTCTGCCCTGTTATGGAATCCGCCACCTGCCCCATCGTCACCGGCAGGGTCTTGGTAAAAGGCACCGCCCAGCCAAACAAGAGGCAATCGATGATCGCCGTCCCCGTGATCGTGACCTGCACGTTCCCCCGGGTGACAAAGGCGGCAAGCGCCCCGATGAGAGTCGCATTCTCTGACCTGACCGGGACGTGCAGCAGGGTACTCTCCTTTGCCGCGATCGTGACCCGGCCGGTGTTCCCGCCGGCAATCTGCCGGGTCGCATCCGTGTCGCAACACAGCACCCTGAACGGCAGTTCCCGCAGGGTCACCCCAAGGGGATTTGGGTTCTGCACCCGGATCCCCACGTCCAGCTCAAGGGATGAGAGGGAGAATGCTTTGAGTCTCACATCTTCGAGGGTGACCACCGGTTCGTGCAGGACTGGCATGGTAAGAACCTTCGGCAGGCATGCTCATAATCCTGCCCCTGTGCCGGGTTACATTCGTTGTCGGAGTTCGCTCTCCATTGCAGCGAGGCCGGCGTTGGCCTCTGCCTCGGTAATCCCCGGGGTATCCCTAATGCGGTCGAACCGCTCACACATCAGGTCAGGACATCTCCCGCAGTGGGGGAACTTTTTGTCGTTAGTACAACAGTCATAGATCGCACACCGTTCAATGCCAATAAACGCCGTCCAGAATGGTGTACCTTTCGTCTTCTCACATCCGGGGCATTCTTTCTTATGATGGTGGCAGTCGCTGCACGAGCACCCGCAGACGGTCTCGATCTTCTTTGTTGTCATATCAGGAATTCATCAGCCGGCAGGATAAAGAGCCGGTCTGCGGGATGTGAAAGTAACGGGTGGAGCGTTTGGAAAAGGAAGACCCCTCCGACCACAAAGCACTCAATAGTCCCTGCCCAACCACTGGTACATCATGTCGTTACCACCGTTTTTTTACCAGGTATTCGAATCCCTCCCCCGGCAGGGCCCGGGCTGTGCAGGTGCGACAAAGCACGTCTTCTCACTTCTTCCCCCTCTTCCATATGACGCGAAGATCCTCGATGTCGGGTGCGGTTCAGGAACCCAGACCCGGGATCTTGCGACCCTGACTTCCGGCACCATCACTGCGGTGGACAATCACCAGCCGTTTTTGGACATATTAGCGGCAAAAGCAGAACACGCGGGTCTTTCCGGCAGGATAAAACCGGTCTGCGCCTCGATGGATGCCCTCCCCTTTGAACCGGGCCGGTTCGACCTCATCTGGTCTGAAGGGGCCATCTTCATTGTCGGGTTCGGGCAGGGCCTCTCCCTCTGGAAACCGTTCCTCAGAAAAGGCGGGTACATGGTGGTCTCCGACGCAGAATGGTTCCTGCCCAACCCTCCCGCTGAGCTGATGAAATGGTGGGAGAGCGAGGGATATGTCCCCGTATCAGAGGACGAGATGAAGGAACGGGTGAGGCGGGCCGGGCTCCGGCTCATCGCAACATACCGGCTGCCGGAGGCCGGCTGGTGGGACAACTACTATGTCCCCTTGCTGGCCCAAATCAAAGAACTGAGAATGACCCATGGTTCAGATCCAGCCCATGCCGCCCTTCTCGACTCACTGGAGCACGAAGCCGAGGTGTACCGGAAATACAAACAGTACTACGGGTACACGTTCTTCATCATGCAGAACGAATGAAAAAACTGAGGTTCCGTGATGTCAAAGGACATTGACAAAGAGATCCGGATTCTTGCCGGTTCACTTGGCGCTGATTACTATGGCGTGGCGGATCTCACCCCGGTCCGTGACGTCATCCATGCGCAGGGAGGGGAGCGGGCTGCCCGGTACCCGCGGGGCGTGGTGATGGGGATACGATTGCAGGACAGTGTTGTCGATCTCCTGCCAGAGCAAGACCGTGAGAGCGCAATCCTGTACCGTCACACAACGTACGATGTTGTCAACATTGCCCTCGACCAGATCGCGCTGCGTGTCGCAAATGTTCTCCAGCGGGAGGGTTACGGGGCGTTTCCCGTCCCCGCGTCGAAGCGGACGAGCGACGAGCAGATCTGCGGGATCTTCTCCCAGAAGCTTGCGGCACACATGGCCGGGCTTGGCTGGATCGGGAAGAGCTGCCTGCTCGTGACCCCTGATCACGGTCCGCGGGTCCGGTGGGTGACGGTCCTGACCGATGCGCCGCTGGAACCGACCGGGTCACCAATGAAGCCACGGTGCGGGGAGTGCACGGCATGTGTTGATATCTGCCCGGTGCATGCATTTACCGGCAGGACGTTCTCGCCCGGTGAGCCCCGCGAGGCCCGGTTCGATGCTGCGGCCTGCGACCGCTATTACAAAGAGCTTGAGAAGATGCCGGGTGTTGCCGGCGTCTGCGGGCTGTGCGTCTGGGTCTGCCCGCACGGGCGGAAGAAGGGGAAGAAAGCTAAGAAACAGATGAAATAACCCGGATTTCGTTCTATCGAACGGGTTTATCCCTCCGTTCCCAGGGATTCTTTCCGAAGATAAACCAGCAGCCGGTCGGATGCCAGGATGCAGGGCAGCAGCATGGTGAAGCAGCCTACGATCGTGAGACCCGGGAGCTCCGTTGACGCATACTCCAAAAACCGGGAGAAGTGCATCAGGAGCGGAATGCACCCGATGACGAGGAGTGAAGGGCCGATCTGCTGCGCATCGAGCCGAAACTCCAGGTACTTGAATGCGAAAAGTACGATGGTGTAGATGAGGATGTACCCGATGTAATTGCCGTACGGTATCCCGAAATACGGTGAGCCGGCCGCCCAGTGCCACTGTCCGTAGAAATCCACCTGCACCGGGTCTGCCATCATGTCGATCCCCATGACGATCACGCTCGAAATGAAGGACACAAAGAGTGCCCGTTTCCACCAGCTCTCCTGCGATGAGACGATGACACCATCCACAAGAAGGTTCGCGATGAAGTATGACATGAAGAAATAATAGGCATAATGTTCGAGGCCTAAGAGGATGGGCGTCCCGCCAATTGAGGGCCCGGGGAATGCATCAGTATAGGAATAGGTGCTTCCGAACATGCCGATATGTCCGCTCACGAACTCTAAGATCCAGAACAGGGTGCAGATCCCCAAAAAACCGATGAGGGCATTTTTTATGCCCCGGAAATACCAGAAGCAGCAGAACGCGGCAAGGGTCGCTGATCCCATCTTCACGTACGCCATGAAGGGAAGAAGGGGGAGGTACAACCCAAGAGCCGGGAGGAGGTTGGCGCTCAGCATGATGTAAACAAAGACCACGATCGAAACGACAGCACCTGAGATGATTATCCTGTTTCCTGACGGCATATTTTCCGGGAATACCTGCATGGCAGCCACGCTCTGGTAACCTGTTTTCGTGAAAGCTTATAGCGTTTTCTTCGCGGTGCATCTCCCTTAGATGTGGGAATTGTATGGCCTGCGTGGACCTCTGTCCGGATCATGCATTTACCGGCAGGACGTTCTCTCCCGGTGAGCCCCGCGAAGCCCGGTTCGATGCTGCGGCCTGCGACCGCTACTACAAGGAACTTGAGAAGAGCGGGGGTGTCGCTGCCTGCGGGCTATGCGTCTGGGTCTGCCCGCATGGGAGAAAAGGCGGACGGAAGGCACGAAACAAAACAGCTTGATCTCTTCCTTTTTTTCCTTGTTTGAACGGCTCCGAATCCGCCCCTATCCTCGAATCCATTCTGTCAATGATACTGCCTGTATGCAGATTACACGGGAACGGGTGTTGTGTACAAGGGCCATGATGACGGCAGTATCCCCACAAAGCATACATACTGCCGGCCCGATACGCCTAGATTACCGTACGTGAGTTGCGGATACAGGTTAAGGATGCATAATGGATCTTGTCTTACCGCTCATCATCCTCATTGCACGGATTGTCGAGACCACGATGGAGACAATCCGGCTCGTCTATGTGACGAAGGGCCACAAATATCTCGCTTCAGGAATCGGGACACTGAAGATCGGGATCTGGGTACTCTCCACCGGTCTCGTGCTGACAAATCTCGATAATATCCCTTGTATCCTTGCCTACATGCTGGGATACGGCATGGGGACCATCCTCGGTATGACGCTCGAGTCATGGATCGGCCTTGGCACGGTGATTGTCAGGATCTTCTGTACCAGGGATCCCGAACCGCTCATCAGCCATCTGGGGGATCTCGGGTACGGGACCACGCGGATCAACGGTTCCGGCCAGTTCGTCCCATCCGTTGCCGTGCTGATCAGCATGGTGCCGAGGAAGGAGGCAAGACGGCTGCTTGAGGTCCTGAAGACAACGTATCCCGATGTGCATTTCACCATCGAGGATGTATCCACGATGAGTGAGCGGGAGATCTATTTCGGGACCCGGAACCGGAGGGGGATTCTTGGGTTCATCGGGTACAGCTGAGAAAATCCGTAATCCTTTTTTTCAAAAGAGAATATTCGAGGATAAGCCTCACAGGATCACTTCTTTGCCAGCTTCAGGATCCGGATCGCCAGCCACGCCGCATTGTCCCCGTTGTCCACCCCAACGCAGGCAACCGGCACCCCTTTGGGCATCTGGGCGATCGAGAGCAGGGCGTCCATGCCGTTCAGCGTCCCGCTCACGGGCACGCCGATGACGGGCTTGTCGGTCCGTGATGCGATCACACCGGGAAGTGCTGCGGAGAGCCCGGCAATGGCGATATAGATCTTACAGGTGCTGGCCTTGACATAGGCATCGAGCTTGTCGGGATCGCGGTGAGCAGAGAGGATCTGGGCTTCATAGGAGACCCCGTTCGCGTCGAGGACGTTCTTCACTTTATCGGTGATTGCCGCATCGGAAGCGGACCCGGATATAATAGCTACGTCTGCCATATCTGCCATCCAAACTTATATTGCGTCTATATTAAAATACTATGAGCAGATTCACATGGAAAAAGAACTTCTCCTGATGATGCCGGGCCCGGTACCGATACCGGAACGGGTCAGGCTCGCAATGTCACGTCAGGCAATAAACCACCGCAGCGCCGAGTTCGGTGCTGCGTATGCTGACTGTGTGCGGGTATGCAAGACCGCGTTTGCAACGAAGAACGACCTTGTTGTCATCAGCGGTTCCGGCACGGCCGGCATGGAAGCCGCGATTGCAAACGTAGGACGGGACAAGGAGATCGCCTGCATCGTCAACGGCAAGTTCGGCGAGCGGCTCTTTAAGATCAGCCAGCGCTACGGAAAGGCGCACGAGATCAAGTCGGAGTGGGGAACTCCGGTCAACCTCGATGCCCTCAAGGCCCAGCTCGAGGCCGGTGCGCAGGTTGTTACGCTCATCCACAACGAGACCTCGGCCGGTATCAAGAACCCGGCAGAGGAGGTAGGCAGGCTCTGCAAAAAGCATGACGCCCTCTTCATCATGGACGGCATCACCTCCATTGGCGGCGACACCGTCGAGGTGGACAAGTGGGGCGTTGATATCGCCATCACCGGCTCGCAGAAGTGTTTTGCCGCACCCGCCGGTCTTGCCATGGTCTCGGTGAGTGCCAGAGCATGGGAGCGGATGACCAAGAACCCGCCGTACTACCTCGACCTTGCCGCGTACAAAAAGAGTGCCGGCGGGACACCGATGGAGACACCGTACACCCCGGCTGTCCCGCTCTTCCTCGCCCTCCGCGAGGCCTGCCTGATCATCGAGGAGGAAGGCCTTCCTGCACGGATCGCCCGGCACCAGAAGATGTCAAAGGCCGTCCAGGCAGCGGCAAAGGCATGGGGCCTCAACCTCTTCCCGAAGATCGACGCACTGCACAACTACTCGTCCACCGTTACGGCCATCGAATACCCGGCCGGTGTCAAGGATGACGAGATGCGGGGCATTGTCAAGAAGATGGGGATTGTCATCGCAGGTGGCCAGGACCACCTCAAGGGGAAGATCTTCCGGATCGGCAGCATGGGCGCAGTCGGCGCACCCGAGATCCTCTCGACCCTTGCGATCACCCAGCACGCTTTGAAGAAGTGCGGGTACAAGGCACAGGGCGACGGCGTTGAAGCCGCAGCCGAGGTGCTGGGATGAGGGTAGGTGTTGCCGACACCACCTTCTCGCGCGTCAACATGGGAGCCATCGCTGTCGATGAGCTCAAGAAACATGCAAGTGTAGCCATTGAACGGGTCACGGTACCGGGGATCAAGGACCTGCCGGTGGCCTGCAAGAAACTGATCGAAGAACGCCGGTGCGAGATCGTGATGGCGCTGGGGATGCCCGGGGCCAAGGACAAGGACCGGATGTGCGCCCACGAAGCCTCAACCGGTCTCATCCAGTGCCAGCTGATGACGAACACCCACATCATCGAGGTCTTTGTCCATGAGGACGAGGCCAAGGACGACCGCGAACTGGCGTGGCTCATGGAGCAGCGCACCCGCGAGCATGCGGTGAACGCGGTGAAACTCGTCCTCCACCCAAAAGAGCTGGAGAAAGAGGCTGGTACCGGCCAGCGGCAGGGCTTTGCCGATGCCGGGCCAGCCCGCCGGTGAGAAGAACGCAAGAATTATTGACCATTCACAAGAGATGATCTGCTATGTGTGATACCAACCCGATAAAACTGGGATTCGTTGTTGCGGAGTTCAACCGCGACATCACCTACATGATGGAGATTGAAGGCCGCGAACATGCCGCATTCCTCGGTGCAGAAGTGACGGAGTGCATGTATGTCCCCGGGGCATACGACATGCCGCTGGCCATCAAGAAGCTGTTGAAGGAAGGCAAAGTCGATGCGGTTGTCACGATCGGCTGCGTCATCGAGGGCGCCACCCAGCACGACGAGATCGTGGTGCAGCACGCGGCCCGGAAGATCATCGACCTCTCGCTGGAGTTCGGCAAGCCCGTTGCCCTTGGCATCTCCGGGCCCGGTATGACCCGGCTCGAAGCCAACGAGCGGATCGATTACGCGAAGCGGGCCGTTGAATCCGCCATCAAGATGGTCAAGCGGTTACGATGAAACCCCTGTCGGCAAAAATTGCCGGCGTAACAGAATCGGCAACCATTGCGATCTCCAACAAAGCCAAGGCCATGCAGCGGGAGGGGATCGATGTCATCAGCCTCTCCATCGGTGAGCCTGACTTCGACACCCCCCGGCATATCACGGATGCCTGCATTGCGGCGCTGAACCGGGGCGAGACCCACTATGCGCCCAGCAACGGCATCCCGGAACTGACGGGCGCGATCGCTGAGAAGATCACAAAAGAGAATCACTTCCCCTGCACCCCCCAGCAGGTGATCGTTGGCTGCGGGGCAAAAGATTCCATCTACGAGGCCTGCGAGGCGGTCCTGAACCCGGGCGACGAGGCGATCGTCCTCACCCCGGCCTGGGTCTCGTACGAGCCCTGCATCCATATCGCGGGTGGAACGCCGGTCTTCCACGAGATCAACCAGAAGACCTTCCAGCTCGACGACTCTCTTCTCGAAAAGGTCAACAAGAAGACCAAGATGATCATCGTGAACTCGCCGTCGAACCCCACGGGCGCTGTTTTCAACAAGAAGTCCATGCAGCTCGTGGCCGACCTCTGCGAGGACAAGGACCTGTACGCGATGTCGGACGAGATCTACGAGAAGATGATCTACGGGAAGGAGCACATCTCGCTTGCAGCGCTTGGCGACATGCACCAGCGCACTATCACCATCAATGGCTTCTCGAAGGCGTACGCGATGACCGGCTGGAGGCTCGGGTACGCGGTCGCTCCCCCGGCGATCATCAAAGAGATGTCCAAGGTGCAGCAGCACTCGATCAGCCAGGTGACGACCTTTGCCATGTGGGGCGGGGTTGCGGCGCTCAAGGGCGACCAGCAGTGCGTTGAGGACATGCGCAAGGAGTTCGACAAGCGCCGGAAGTACGTCATCGGGGAACTGAAGGCGATGGGCTACGAGACCGCCCCGGCCGAGGGTGCGTTCTATGCCTTTGTGAAGGTTGACGGCAACGATATGGAAGTGGCCTCCCGCTGGCTTGACAAGGGGCACGTGGCAGCAACCCCGGGCAGTGCGTTCTATGCCCCGGGGTGGATCCGGCTGTCGTACGCGGCTTCGATGGAGAAGCTGCAAGAGGCGATGAGCCGGATTAAGAGGGTTGGGTAATTATTTCGGTTTTTTTCAACTCATTATTCGATTAAATATTGATAGACACTTTAATTTTCAAACAGTCAATTTATGGTTTGTAACAATCACAGTCACAGTTTTTTACCCTCGGTACTGTCGAAAGATTGGCGCAGTGCCTGGATCGGGGGTATCAGCATTCGAAGAGTGACCAGAACTTCCGGTTACGCAGACGCTCATCGTCAAGCACAAGGTCGCGGATCCCGGGAGGGAGCTGCTCATGCTGCCACCGGCATTCTGCCCGGCCCACATCGTCACGATCCTCCGGAGCTGCCGCTGCACGGACGGCCCGGATGGCGTACGCGGCTGCGCCGAGCTCGTGGTCTGCCATATGGGCAACCGCTACGGCGTGACCGGCCGCACGGGCCGCCTCCCGTGCAGCTCCCGATGCCTCTTTCGCTGCATCGTGTGCGGTATAGGCAGCGGAACGCGCTTCGGTCATCGTGATCCTTGCCTGTCCCCATTCACGTGCCTGTTCAATCGCCCGGCGTGGCCGCCCGTCGCAAGGGTGGGCCGTTTCAAAGAAGTGCAGCACGTGCTCTGCGCAGGTCGCAGCCCACACCGCAAGAAGCCGGTGATCGGCATCGTTCAGGGTACCGCCACGACGCACCGTGACGAACCGGGGGTCCCGGCTCCCCTTGTCATGCATGATCACTGAACCCATTATGCCCTCCCCGCCCTGCCTGCTATGAAAGTACCTAAAATGTACTGAAGTATATACCCGGTGGATACAGCCTCCCCCCCTCAAAACCCACCTCCCGCAGCCCGATCAGGGCCGACTTTCTGCGCCCAATTGATGCTAATTAAACATTTCAAAAGTGCCGACGTGAAAAATTCAATCCGGCCCGTTTGAGGGCAGGAATCCGGGCTCATTGTACCGTTTTTCACCCAATTCGATCTGTTTTCGGGTGCCCGAAACCCGGGGCCCAAAAAAAGTCGGTAATACGGGCTCTGATTGCCAATCAGGGCGTAATATGGGAGTTCGCCTCTCATGCCCCCTGACCCTTTTCCGACCTGTCAGTACCGACGGAGAGTTCCGGAGAGGGCGCCTGGATCGGGGGTATGATCTCCGTTCCGGCCGGTGTCTCCTGTGCCGACCCTGCCGGTTGAGCCGGCACCTTCGGCATCGCTACAAAAACCGGCTTCGGTCTCTCCGGTATCACCGAGCCGTCGCGGGAGAGCTCGATGAGCCCGGTGTCCGTGACCCGGAAGAACCGGAACGCCCCGCGGGGCAGAAAGACCCAGAGCTCGCGGGAGATGCCGGTGCCGGAGGCGATGGCCCGGAGCGCTGCAAGGGCATCGGCAGCTTCACCCTCAATCCACACATGCGAGCAGTGGACGCGGGTGACCCGTTTGATCCGGACGTGCGCCACGAAACCGGTGCAGTAGATCACGAAGTTGCAGATCATGCCCGGCTCGTGCATGAACGACTTTGTCTCGCCCCGCTTCTTTGCAATGTGCACGGCCTCGCTGAGCGCAACAAGCGGTCTTCGCCCGCGGCTCATGGCCGGCCCCCGGCTTTTCCGGGCGGTCTCGTGGAGAGCGGCCGGTATTTCTCAGCTGAACGATTTTTGATCAGTATCTGGTTGAATCGATCGATAGCATCAGCTCCTTACCATGGTTGTGAATATGCCGGCTGCAATTCCGTGGTAACACGGGCCGGCTACCCTGCTGCTGTAAAAATTATTCTTAAAATTATATACGCTTTTTAGTATGAGGGGTTCGAAGACCCGCGGTCTTCTCCTCCCCGGCCTTTCAAGAAAGGTCTCGGACTCATCAGAGCCATGAGCACGAGAAGAACACCTCAGGATCGTTTGGCGTATCCAATGGTCGCCTTATTTTTCCTGCACAATCAGGTACATCCCAATCAGGGCTGCAAGCACCGCGATCACGTTCACAACGGCCGGAATATCTGCTGAAATTCCGAGCGTGCCGATGAGATCGAAGAGCGCAAACAGCAGAAATGCCAGGGCGAAGAGGTACCCGGAGGTCTTTTTCAGGGCATAGCCTGCGTACAGTCCCAAGACACAGATGACCAGCTCGAGGAGCATGGCAACCGGGGTTATCACCGAAGATAATGCCATACAATCCCCTTTCGTGTGATCAAAAATAAAGAATATGAATCGTTATCAAGACGCACTGGTCAAGGTTCCCCTTTCTTCCACCAGATCTTTGCAAAGCTGGAGTTCCCGGCGATCACGATCCCGCTGGCATCCTCCCGGACCAAGGGCGCGAGGTATCGTTTCACTTCCTCCTGCTGCGCCGGGGATTCCGCACCGAACCGCCGGCAGAAGAAGGCGGTCATCTCCTCGTGTGATGCAAACCGGTACTCCTTGGAGAGCGGCAGCATCTCGACATCTGGATAGATCCCCATCTGGTACAGGACATTGAAGAGGCAGTCGGCCTTGGGCCCGGCAAAGTACGGGGTCCCGTGCAGCGGCTCCCAGAGATCGGCGTACATCCGCTCCCAGAATGGCAGGTCCACGAACCAGTACAGGCAGACGCAGTGCCGTGACACCGCATCCATCTTTTCGAGGGCGGCCCGGATATCTTCCATGGTGAGCGAGAGCGATGCAATGACAATGTCATAAGGACCGGCCAGATCCCGGGCAATATCGATATCTTCCCACCGTTTCTGCACGCAGGAGATATTCGTGAGGCCTTCCTTTGCAGCCCGTTCCCTGAGGATCGCGGCCATGCCCGCACCGGGTTCGATCGCCGTAATGTCCCTGACCCGGGAGGCAAGCGGTATCGCAAGCGTGCCCGGCCCGGCCCCGATATCCAGCACCCGTGCATCCCTGCTGACCTCGAGGCCGTCGATGGTGAGCCGGATCCGGGGATCATACCCGCTCCGGGAGGTGGCATCGTACCGCTCTGCATTCTCCCGCCTGTCCCAGTTGTGGGAGGGATCATCGGCAGCTTTTGAGAGTTCGTGCCTGGCTTGCCGGCACTTCCAGACCTCGTTCCAGTCAGGGTCGTAATCGTCCGGAACGGTTTTTTGGTTCATACCAGTTTTTAGTATGCACCTGCCCGGGTAAAGAGGTTTTGCGGGGGGTCAGAAAAAAGAATTATTCATGCCGGAGCGCATCAATGGGATTCAGGTTCGCTGCCTGCCATGCCGGGTAGAGGCCGCAGGCGAGGCAGACAATGATCCCAAAGCCGACACCTTCCGCAACGGAAACTGCCGTTGCGACCGTGAAGAGGTACTTCGTGGTCTGGAGCATCAGGGCGCTGATGGCATATCCCGCAAGAAGGCTGAGGATACCCCCAACGACACTCCCTATCACCCCGATGATCGCCGCTTCGTACACGAACATGCTCATCACCTCCTTCTTCTGCGTCCCGATGCTCCGCATGATGCCGATCTCCTTGATCCGCTCGTTCACGGACATCATCATGATATTGAAGATCGAGACCCCGGCAACCACCATCGAGATCCCGCCAATCGCCGTGACAAACGTGGTCACTGCCCCGAAGGTCTCGAAGATTGTAGCGAGCGTTGCCTTGCTGTCCATCACCGAGACGACCTTGTCCCTTTTATTCAGCTGCTTCTCGATGACGGTCTTGACAACGGCCGTATCCTGCTCCTTCTTGACCTTGACCACGATCTCGTCGTAATATTTCCCGGTATTGTACGTGTTCTCGAACCAGTCCTGGGTGGCGATGACCGCATTGTCCGTGCTGATGTCGAAGCTCATGCCCCGTTCCTTGATGATGCCGGTGACGCGGAGGGCTCCCTTCGAGCCGTCGGTGCCCAGGGAGATCCGGGAACCTATCTTGATATTGTTGTCCTTGGCAAACGTTGATCCGACCATGCACCCGGAGTTGGCATTGTTGTTCGTGCCCGCGGTCAGTTCGAAGTTGAGATCCTTGAGGAACTGCTGATCGATGCCATAGACCGAGGCAACAATGTCGTCGCCCCCCACCCCGACTTTCATGCGCTCTGAGGTGGAATGTACGGGAATCGCCACCGCGGGGGCAACAGCCCGTTTGATCTGCTGGAACTGCTGGTCGGTGATCTTCATGTTCTCGGTGCTCCCGCTGCTGCCCCCGTGGAATCCCCCGCCACCCCCACCCGTGTACGGGTAGACAATAACGCTGTCTCCCACCGAGGAGAGGCTGTCGGAGACGGTTGCGACAAGGCTGTTGCCGAGGATGCCCATCGATGCGATGGCGACGACACCGATCACGATCCCGAGCATCGCAAGGGTTGAACGGAGAAAGTGCACCCGTATATTGCGCTTGGCAATCTCCCAGAAGATCCTGCTCATAGCGCGATCATCCCGTCAACGATCCGTATTGTCCGGTTTGTGTATTCTGCAATGGTCGGGTCATGGGTAACCACGATGACCGTTGTGCCCTTCCGGTTGAGGTCGGTCATCAGTTCCATGATGCCGGCGCCGGTCTTGGAATCGAGGTTGCCGGTCGGTTCATCGCAGAGGAGGATGTCCGGGTTGTTGATGAGGGCCCGGGCGACAGCGACCCGCTGCTGCTGGCCCCCGGAGAGTTCCGTAGGCGTATGGGTGAAGAGTTTCTCGTCCAGCTGGACGGCCCGGAGCACCTCCTTTGCCCGCTCGGGATTCACCTCTTTCTGGGATTTGAGCATCATCGGGAAGGTGACGTTCTCGATGATATTTAAGAGCGGGAAGAGGTTGAAGTACTGGAAGATGAACCCGATCCGGTCCCGCCGCAGGGTGGTCAGTTCCGTATCAGACATATCCCCGATGCGGGTACCACTGATGTAGATATCCCCGGAGGTCGGTGTGTCGAGGCACCCCATCATGTTGAGGAGCGTGGACTTGCCCGACCCCGAGGGGCCCATGATGGAGATGAATTCACCGCGGTCGACCTGGAACGAGACACCGTCCAGTGCCCGTACGTCCCCGGCAGGGAGCGGATAGACCTTTGTCACGTCCTCAAAGAGCATGACCGGCTGGGTGTCCATGATCAGGGTCACTGCTTTTTCTTCCGCAGGTAGAAGAACCAGCCCCCGACAAACACGGCGACAATGACCAGTGCTGCGGTGATGGGCACCAGCGGCGGTCCGCTGCTGTCTTTTACCTTGGCAAGTCCGCTATCGGGGACGGTTACGTTCTGAACCGATGTGTAGATGTTCCCGTCGTTGTCCTTGAACGAGATCTGGACCGGCACGCTGGTAACCGAGCCCTCGGTCCCGAACGTGATCTCGAAGCTCCCGAAATCATCCGGTTTGAGTGCCTGGACCACGTAGGTCTTGTACGGGTCTTCAGGAACTGCCGGCGAAAGGGCCGTCACCATCACAGCATTTGCCGTTTCCAGCCCGGCATTGGTCACATCACCCGTTACATGGTAGGTGGATCCGATGGTGGAGACCTGAACGTTGCTCATCACCGGGTCAGCCTGTTTCTTGTCGGTGCCGAACGTGATCGGGATCTTCATCGAGACCTCGTGCGGGTTGTTGCCGTTGTTGTAGGTGAGGAGAAGGGCAAGGGTGGTCTCGTGGTCCGGTGTCACAGAGAAGTTGACCGGGATCTTTGCACCGGATGCGAGATCACCGACAAATGTCCTTGAAGGATTTGCTGTGATACCGGCACCTGAGACTTCCAGGATGACATTTCTAACGTTGTTCTTCCGAGGATTTGCCACCTGCATGTAGATGGTCTTCTTCTTTCCCTGCGAGAAGGCATCCGGCTTATCGATAAGGGTCAGTTCGAGGGGGGTGTTATCGATCTGGAGCAGCGTTTTATGATAGAGATTAGAATCGAAAAAACTCAAAGAGAATGTAGGGTAATAATCTCCCTCAGGGGCATCTGCCAGAATTGAGAATGCGAAGGGGCGGGTCTGGAGCGGCCCCAGAGTATTGGAATAATCATAGGTCCCGCTGATTAACCTGAAATTCTTATCAGAGAATGTTCCATGGTTCAGCATCACGCTGGTGTTGGTGTTGCTGGTCGTCACTACATAGGTAGCGGTTCCTTTATCCCCGGTGAAAAAAACAGCGGGATCAAATACCGTACTGGACACAAAAACTTTGCCCGTTATGGGTGCCTGAGCTTGCGTAAGATCAGCACTTGCCATGCCAATTATCGATGTGATAAGGAGAACCAGACAGAGACCGGCAATTTTTTTGTTGAAATTCATCTAAGAAACCCCAAGACTATAGATCATAAAGAGGACATACGCGATAACCGGAATCCCCACGCAGAGAGCGGCATCCCGTGGTGAAAGATTCCTTGCCTTCTGGAGACCGAAGATCCAGATGTTGGCACTCCAGAGCAGGAACACAATGGCGATGATGGAGGTGATCTGGGTCAATTCCATCATGGCCGGATCGCGCATGAGCGCTGTCGTGATTCCCTGCATGGCAACCGGGTCCTGCATCATGGCAGCAGTTACGTGCGGAACAACGATCCGGGGAACATATTCGAATGCCACAACGACCGTGATGACCGATCCGATCACCTGGGGGAGGTAGCCGTACCCGATCACCTGCAGGGTTCGCTTGAATCTGCCCTGCCCCTTGAATGCCATCGATAAGGCAAATACGATGACCGTCCAGACAAGCCAGAAGATGAAAACACCGATGAGCGCTCCCAGGGTAGACGAGATGGTGACCAGTGCATCGATACCGGGAAGGGCACCTGCCATCATCCGGCCTGACACCTCACCTAACAGATATCCATAGCCGGCAGCGGCAATGCCTCCGAGAAGGACGATCACCAGCGGCCACGTGAAACTTTCTTCTTGCTCTCCCTTCAGATCCGCAAAGAATGCACCAGGACTTATCAGGATATTAAGTAAGGATCGAACCATTCATTTCACCAATTCTGGATCTTTTAAAGAAGAACGTACCTTGATACGCGATGATACTGTCAACACTTTGATGTTGACGGCAATATACTTTCCGGGATGGTCTGACCCTGGTAATGGCCGGACCTACAGATCGGATTCCCTGTACGTGGGATTTCTGCTGTTTTAATACGAACTCCCTGTATCGTTTCATTAGTTGTACCATAACCGTATTGAAACAGAATGCTCAGGAATTCATCCCAGATTGATTCGTACTACTATCAGCGTGGTGATTGTAAGGTAATGGTCGGTATGAGGGACGTTTTACAAGGCACCACGCAGGCGACTCCTGATGGAGATGGGTAGGAATCCGAGGTACGTAATGATAATACTGGCGATCTCAATGTAATTATTAACCCATCAAATAACAAATTTGTACCATAATGTATATATTTGTACAGGACAATTGCTGAGTATGCAGACAAAAATCCTTCTCAATGAGGAGCAGATCCCCAAAATATGGTATAATGTCCAGGCAGATCTGCCCTCCCCCCTGGATCCCCCGCTTCACCCGGCCACCCATAAACCGGTGGTGGCCGAAGATCTTGCGGCGATCTTCCCGATGGAGCTGATCCGGCAGGAGATGTCAAGAGACCGGCATATCGCCATTCCCGATGAGGTGCGGGAAGTACTCCAGCTCTGGAGACCAAGCCCGCTATACCGTGCCCACCGGCTCGAGAAGTTCCTCAAGACCCCGGCCAAGATCTACTACAAGTGGGAAGGCGTCAGCCCGGCCGGGAGCCACAAGACCAACACCTCCGTTCCGCAGGCCTACTACAACATGAAGGCCGGGATCGAGCGGATCGCAACGGAGACCGGTGCCGGGCAGTGGGGATCCGCGCTGGCGTTTGCCACGATGCTCTATAATCTGGAGTGCACGGTCTACATGGTCAGGTCCAGTTACACCCAGAAACCCTACCGGAAATCGATGATGCAGGTCTGGGGAGCCGAGTGTATCCCGAGCCCGAGCACCAAAACAAACTCCGGGAAGGCAGTCCTTGAGAAGGACCCGGAGACTCCCGGTGCACTGGGGATTGCGATATCCGAGGCGGTCGAGGATGCAGCAACCCACACCAACACCAACTACGCGCTCGGCTCGGTGCTGAACCACGTTTGCCTCCACCAGACGATCATCGGGCAGGAGTGCCGCGAGCAGCTGGCCATGGTGGATGACTATCCCGATGTCGTGATCGGGTGTGTTGGTGGCGGATCCAACTTCGCCGGCATCGGGTTCCCGTTTGCTGGCGACAAGATGACCGGAAAGCACAAGGACACAGACATCATCGGTGTGGAACCCGCATCGTGCCCGACCCTGACCAAGGGGGCATACATGTATGACTTCGGCGATGTGGCGGGCTTGACACCGCTCATGAAGATGTTCACCCTTGGCCATGATTTCGTGCCGCCATCCATCCATGCCGGCGGGCTCCGGTACCACGGGGACTCCCCCATCGTCTCCCGCCTGGTCCACGATGGCGTGATGCGTGCGGTCTCCTGCCACCAGAGCGAGGCCTTCGAGGCAGCGCAGACGTTCTCAAGAACGGAAGGGATCATCGTTGCTCCCGAGGCGTCCCATGCGGTGAGATGTGCTATCGACGAAGCGATGAAGTGCAAAAAGAGCGGGGAAGAGAAGACGATCCTCTTCAACTGCACCGGGCATGGTCACTTCGATATGTCCGCGTACGATGCGTACTATGCAGGCCAGCTTGTGGACTACGAATACCCGGATGCCCTGATCCGGGAAGCGATCGGGCGCATCCCCAAGATACAATAAGCCAATAACACCATCCTTTTTTATGAAACGGATCGGCTTCATCGTCAACCCGGTTGCGGGCATGGGCGGATCGGTGGGGCTGAAAGGTACTGATGACCGGGTTGCAGAGGCGCGATCCCGGGGTGCGGTGCCGCAGGCCGGGAACCGGGCGGGAATCACCCTTGAACTGCTGAAGAAGGCGCCGGACCTGGAATTTCTGACCTGCTCGGGTGATATGGGGGAATCCGTCCTTACACGGGCCGGCCTGGCGAATTACCGTGTTGTCTATGCTGCTGAACGCGAGAGCTCGCGGGGGGATACCCAAGCTGCCGCCCAGATATTCCTGGATGAAGGTGTTGACCTCATCCTGTTCTGCGGGGGAGACGGGACGGCACGGGACATCTTCTCGGTTGTGGGCAGGACGATCCCCCTCCTTGGCATACCTGCGGGGGTGAAGATGTACTCGGGTGTCTTTGCCATCAATCCCGCCACTGCCGCAGAACTGGTCGCGGGGCCGGGAAAGACCGTGTTGCGCGACTCGGAGATCATGGATGTTGACGAGGAGGCATACCGGGCCGGAACGCTTGATACAAGGCTGTACGGGATTGCCCGTACCCCCACGATCCAGGGGATGGTCCAGCTCCCGAAGCAGGTGTACGAGGAGCCGGATGAGGAACGGGCAAAAGGCGAGATTGCGCAGTTCATGCAGGAAGTGATGCTTCCGGGAGCGCTCTATATCCTTGGAGCAGGGACAACCACAGAAGCGATCGCACGGTACCTCGGGCTAAAAAAAACCCTCCTGGGTGTGGATGTGATAAAGAACGGGAGGCTTGTTGCGCGGGATGCTGATGAAACGACACTTCTCCGGCTGACCGATGGTGAGAAAGATACCTGGATCATCATCAGTCCTATCGGTGCACAGGGGTTCATTCTCGGGCGGGGCAACCAGCAGATCAGTGCAGCCGTTGTGCGCCGGGCAGGGGTCGGGCATGTCATCGTGGTTGCAACCTCCCACAAACTATGGGAGACCCCGGAACTGCTGGTGGATACCGGGGATCCGGACCTTGACCGGGCATTCGGAGAATCCATTCAGGTGATCTGCGGGTACCGGCTTGCCCAGCGCAAACGGATCCGGCAGATTTCAGAGCAATAAAAAGGGCGTATGGGGATTCAGATTTGCAATCCCCGTCATTTTTTCCGAAATTATCCGAGCGGTGCTACCGTTCGTTTGTACATCTCGTTGAGAACCTGTGCAAGGCCTGCATAGATTGCCGAGAGGCCGCAGATGATTCCCTCGTACCCCGCGATCATGGTGATCGTGGCGTTTCCTGTTATATCCCCGAGCGCGAGGAGGAAGAACAGGATCGTGAGCGATCCAAAGACGAACTGTAGTGCCCGGTTTGCCCTGAGAGTCCCGATGAACATACCTGCGGTGAACAGTCCCCACATGAAGAGGTAGGCTGCCATTCCCTCCTTCGACGTTGCGTCCGCCAGCCCCATCTTCGGGAGGATGAGCAGGGCAACAAGCGTCAGCCAGAAGAACCCGTATGAGGTGAACGCGGTTGCCCCGAAGGTATTGTTCTTCTTCCACTCCTGGATGCCTGCAATGATCTGCGCAAGCCCGCCGTAGAAGATCCCCATGGCGAGGATCATTGATCCCAGTGCAAAGAACCCGGCGTTATGCAGGTTTAAGAGCACGGTGGTCATGCCAAAGCCCAGCAGCCCGAGGGGTGCGGGATTGGCAGTCAGATCAAGGTTTTTCACACTCGTTGCGATAGTCTGTGTATCCATCATCTCTCTCCGGTTTTTTTAAGCAGGGGCTACTCCGTATCCCCGTCTCTTTCCATCTTCGTTAGTCTATTCTTCCAGCGTAGAGATATCGCCGGGGTCCATGCCCATCTCTTTTGCCTTCAAGACCCGGCGCATGATCTTACCGCTGCGGGTCTTGGGCAGTTTCTCCACGAACTCGATCTCGTGGGGAACCGCGATGGGCCCGATCGTCATCCGCACGTGGTACGCCAGCTCCTGAATGAGCTTGTCACTGGGCTGATTCCCTACGCGCAGGATGACGAACGCTTTGATGGTGTTCCCTTTCATGGGATCGGGTTTACCGATCACTGCGGCCTCGGCAACGGCGTGGTGAGAGACCAGCGCACTCTCCACCTCTGCGGTGCCGATGTTGTGCCCGGCAACAATGATGATGTCGTCAGACCTGCCCAGCACCATGATGTAACCGTCCTTACCCTTGACTGCCAGATCCCCCGCGGTATAACAATCCTTGATCGTATACCAGTACTGCCGGTACCGCTCGTCGTTCTTGTACACCGTGCGGAACATGGATGGCCACGGCGCTTTGATCGCCAGGAATCCTCCTGTTCCCGGAGGCACGGAATTTCCGTCTTTGTCCACGACATCTGCGATCACACCGGGTATTGCCTTTCCGGCAAACCCCGGGCGCATTGGTTCTCCCACCATGGTGGTGATCATCTGCATGCCGGTCTCGGTCTGCCACCAGGTATCGATGATGGGGCACCGGTCTCTCCCGATTGCATGATGGTACCATACGAATGCTTCGGGATTGAGCGGTTCTCCGACCGATCCTATCACCCGCAGGGAACTCAGGTCATATTTGTTTGGCCACTCCTCTCCCATCTTCATGAACATCCGGATTGCAGTCGGGGCCGTGTAGAATACATTGATCTTCTGTTCCTCGACCAGTTTCCACCAGATGCCCGGGTCCGGGTAGTCGGGCGTCATCTCAGTCATGAAGACGGTGCCCCCGACAAGGAGTGGTCCGTAGACAATATAGCTGTGGCCGGTGATCCAGCCCGGATCGGCCGTACACCAGAAGATGTCGTTCTCCTTCAAATCGAAGACATGTTTCGTTGTGTAGTAGGTCCCGACCATGTAGCCTGCGCAGGTATGCACGATCCCTTTTGGTGATCCTGTTGAACCGCTGGTATAGAGCATGAACAGAAGATCTTCCGCATCCATGACCTCCGGCTCACAGGTGGCGGGAACACCCTCCATCAGCTCATAGAAATCAAGCTCGAAGTCCGGCCTGATATCGATCTGGGGTTCCTTTCTCCTCCGGTAGAGGATGAGGTGCTCCACACTCGGGGCGTTTAAGATCGACTCCTGGACGGTCGTGATCAGCGCGATCGCCTTCCCCCTGCGGATGGAGATGTCCGCAGAGATGACTACTTTTGCTTCTGCTTCCCTGATCCGCGTGTTGAGGGCTGTCACCCCGAACCCGGCGAAGACGACACTGTGGATGGCACCGATCCGTGCACACGCCAGCATGGCGATCATCTGCTCCGGTACCATGGGCATATAAATGCAGACCCTGTCGCCCTTCTTCACCCCGATCTTCTTGAGGCCGTTGGCAAAACGCATCACTTCCGAGAGAAGTTTCTGGTACGTGTAGATCCGTTCTGCACCGCCCTCACCCCTCCAGATGAGCGCAACCTTGTTGCGCCGGTGGTTCTTCACGTTACGGTCGAGACAGTTTGCGGAGATGTTCAGTTTCGCATTAACAAACCATTTCGCATAGGGATAGTCCCACTCTTTGACGGTGTCCCAGGGTTCTATCCAGTCCAGATCCTTTGCAATCTTCTCCCAGAATCCATCGGGATCTTTTAGGAATTCCTGATACGCCGTCTCATAATCCCCCACCCAGGAATTCTTCTTGTATCGCGGGTCAGGAGTATAGCGGACGTCACTCTCAACCAGCCTGACATCGAAGTCTTCGGTCATACGGTCTCCAATTCTACATTATTAATCATGTTAAACATCATATATAACAACTCTCTCTGCTTTATCCAGATGGTAGATAGTTCATAAATATATGATTTCCTGTAAATTCTTCCCGCACCATGAAAAGATAAAAACCGGGAACGGTATCCGGAATCAGGACGATATACGAAGGGTTATGTATCCGGGTTTTTCAATATAGCATTGATGCAAAAAAAGTTCAAGGGATGTCTGCTCGGTGCAGCGATAGGGGATGCCCTTGGCATGCCCAATGAGAGTGCGGCCCCCAACCTGAACAAGATGAAATATGGCTTCCGGCGTCCGTACAAAGGTCATCCCAACGAGGGACTGAATGCGGGACAATATACCGATGATACCCAGTTGATGATCCTCGTGGGAACACTTCTTGCGGATGGCCGGTTCAACGAGGACCGGTACGCAACGGCTCTCTGCGAACTTAACTCCCGGGGGGGCCTGCGCTTTCCCGATGGCTCCATCTCCGCTGCCTGCGATCATATGGCCAAAGAGAATGTTCTGCACAAGGGTGTGAAGTCGACCACCTCCGGCTGCCTGCCCCTCGCAATTCCCTTTGCCCTCACATTCCCGGACATGAACGAGGCCTGCGAACGGGCGGTCCGGGCCTGCAATGTTACCCATACCCACCCGGCTGCCCATGCCGCGGTCTCCACCCTTGTTACCCTGTTGTATCATGCCCTCCACGAATCGCCGGATGGGATCGAACGGGCCGTGCAGAAGGCAATGGCAGAAGACGAGGTTCTTGGCGGGAAGATCCGGAACGCACTGAACCTTGAACGGGACCAGATGGATACCGAGACGGCACTTCTGAAGATCGGCAACGATGTCTCGGTATTCCAGACCCTCCCGATTGCGTTCTTCTTGATCAAGAGGTATACCCACCCGCCCGATCTGCTCACGGTTTCTGCCAACACCGGGGGAAACACCGACACCATCGCCCTCATCTGCGGGGCCTATCTCGGCATCTCAAAGGGGATGGATATCCTTCCCGAGGATCTGATCAGCGGTCTTGAAGACCATGACCGGATTGCCCTTCTCGGCCAGCGGCTCCATACGATCTATGCACGAAAAAGCGAGTGATCACGCATCCTTTTTTTGTAAAAAAAAGAAAAATATTCGACCACTGACGGCAAGCCCCTCTAAAAAGCATTAAATTTTTATAACCGGATATCTGTGTATGAAAGTTGCGATTGTCGGGGCATCCGGCTATGCCGGTGGTGAACTGGTCCGTCTCCTTCTTCACCACTCTGCTGCCAAAGTTACGTGTGTCACATCGCGCAAACTTGCAGGCACCCCTCTGGATCAGGTCCATCCCCAGCTGAAAGGATTCACCGATCTCACCTTTGAGAATCCCGAGATCAACGCCATTGATGCCGATGTAGCGTTCCTCGCGGTCCCTCATACCGCTGCGATGACCTACGCTGGCAAGCTGCTCTCGCGCGGGATAAAAGTCATTGACCTGAGTGCAGACTACCGCCTGCCTAGGGATGTCTTTGAGAAGGTGTACGGCGTTCCCCACACCGACTACTTCCCGGCACCCTATGGTATCCCCGAACTCCACCGCAAGGATTGCATCAACGCGAAGTTCGTATCAAACCCCGGCTGCTTCCCCACCGGGGCCACCCTGGCTGCAGCGCCCCTTGCGAAATACGCCCACACGGTCATATTCGATTCCAAGAGTGGCGTCAGCGGAGCGGGTGACAATCCCTCGGCAACCACCCATTACCCGAATGTCGGGGATAATGTCGGGCCGTACAAACTGACAACGCACCGGCACCTAGCCGAGATGAAACAGGAGATCGCATTCCTCGGCTCGAAGGCAAAGGTCTACTTCACCCCCCACCTCGTCCCGGTCAACCGGGGGATCCTGACAACCGCACATATCCTGCTCAACGAGCCCATGGAGCAGAAAGAGGTGGAGAAGCTCTACCATGACTTCTACAAGAACGAATATTTCGTCCGGTACCAGAAGCCCATCCTCGCCGCGGTCCGCGGGAGCAACTTCTGCGATGTGATGGTCGAGAGCGAAGGCTCACGGGTCGTTGCCATCTCCGCCATCGACAATCTCGTCAAAGGCGCAAGCGGCCAGGCGATCCAGAACATGAACCTGATGTGCGGGTATCCCGAGAAGGACGGTCTTACCGGGGCCGGGATGCTACCCTGAGGTGCAAAAGGATGCTTGTTGACGATGCAATGACGAAAGATCCGGTGGTGTGCAGTACAGAAACCCCCCTCCGCGAGGTAGTGGCCCTCTTCCGGAAACATCACATCGGGGGTTTGCCGGTGCTGGAAGGAACAGATCTTGTGGGAATCGTCTCGGAATCCGATCTGATCTCCCTTCTTGAGACCGAGCGGATCTCCGATGATCTCTGGCTCCCGTCGCCGTTCGAGATAATCGAGGTACCGATCCGGGAGTACATCAACTGGGAGAAGACCAAGCACGCCCTGACCAACATCGGTGACATGCCGGTAAAAAAGGTGATGACGCACCGGGTGATCACGGCAACCGGGGACATGGATGTCGAAGCGGCCGCAGCGCTGATGCTCAAAGAGGGCATCTCCCGCCTGCCGGTCCTCAAGGGCACAAGGATTGTGGGGATCATCACCCGTGCAGATATCATCAACGCAATTGGATCATCATATACCGCACCTGAAGGAGCTGACAAGCAATGAAGACACGAAGTATCTGTGCAGTCAAGGGCGTGACTGCCTCGGGAATGAAGGAGGGCAAGTACGGCCTCGCCCTTATCAGGGCCAGTGGGACTGCTGCCGGGGTATTTACAGAAAACCTGGCCAAGGCGGCCCCCATCCAGCTGATGCGCACCCAGATCCGGAAAGGCCGGCTGGATGCCGTCATCGTCAACAGCGGGTGTGCGAATGCCTACACCGGGCAGAAAGGGTACGAGGATGCGGTCGTGATGACCGAGTACGCCAGCTCAGCTCTCGGGGTTGAACCGGCCCGGGTCGGTGTCGCAAGTACCGGTGTGATTGGCCGGTACCTGGATCTCCCCCTGATCCGGAAGCAGTGCGTTGCCATTGCCCCGAAACTCGCCTCGAACGCAGAAGCCGAGACCAATGCGGCCAACGCGATCATGACCACGGATACGTATCCCAAGCACGCCCTCGTGGAGAAGGAGACATTCACGATCGCCGGTATCACGAAAGGCAGCGGCATGATCGCCCCGAACATGGGAACCATGCTCGCGTTCATCTATACCGATGCAGAGATCGAGGCAAAACCCCTAAAGGACGCCCTGAAACTCGCGACAAAGCGGTCGTTCAACCGGGTTGTGGTTGACGGCGACACGAGCACGAACGACATTGCTCTCGTTACGGCAACCGGGGAATCCGGGAAAGTCAATGAGACGGAGTTTTCCGCGGCGCTCGAAGAGTGCTGCCGCCTGCTGGCAAAGCAGATCGCCGCTGACGGTGAAGGCGCCACAAAACTTCTTGAGGTCACGGTCACAGGGGCAAAGAAGGAGACCGATGCAGCAAAAGTCGCCCGCACCATCATCGAATCACCCCTTGTGAAGACGGCGGTATACGGCGAGGACCCCAACTGGGGCCGGGTTGTTGCAGCAGCAGGACGGGCCCGGGTGAAGTTCGATCCCAACGCCGTCTCGCTCTGGATCAGCGATGGCAGCAAGAAGTTCCCCCTCGTGAAGTCCGGTGAGATCATCGCCGATCTCGTTGCTGCCAAGAAGGCGATGCACGGCAAAAAAGTGGTCTTCATCCTTGACCTTGCTGCGGGGAAAGAGGAGGCCACCGCATGGGGCTGCGACCTCACCGAGCGGTACGTGGAGATCAACGGGAAGTACACAACATGAAACGCGAAGACGTGCTTATGGAGGCACTCCCCTACATCCAGCAGTTTCACGGTAAGACCATCGTGATCAAGCTCGGCGGCCATGCCATGGTCGATCCCGTGGTGCTGGAGAATGCCATCCGGGATGCCGTGCTCCTGCATTACGTGGGTATCCGCGTGGTGCTCGTCCATGGCGGCGGTCCTGAGATCAGCGAGAAGATGAAACAGATGGGCAAGGAGTCGGTCTTTGTCGGTGGCCTGCGGGTGACCGATACGGAGACTTTGGAGATCGCCCAGATGGTGCTGGTTGGCAAGATCAACAAGGGGATCATCTCCCTGATCGCCAAGTGCGGCGCCAAGGGCGTCGGTCTCTCGGGCAGCGACGGGAACCTGATTTTGGCCAAGAAGATGGATCTCCAGAAGATCGAGGTGGGAGGCGTTCAGAAGGAGGTAGATCTCGGCCATGTCGGTGAGATCGAATGCATCGATCCCACGCTCCTCAACACCCTGCTCGACAAGGACTATATTCCGGTCATCTCCCCGATTGCCATCGATACGCATGGGGGCAGCCTGAACATCAATGCCGATACCGCGGCCGGAGATATTGCCATTGCGCTGCATGCCTACAAGCTCGTCAACATGACCGATGTCGATGGCGTCATGGACAAAGACCGCACGAAGGTCTTCCGGAAACTGACCGTCCGCGAGGCAAACGACCTCCGGAACTCCGGTGCGATCGGGGAGGGCATGATCCCGAAGGTCCAGTCCGTGATCAAGGCTGTTGAGAACGGGGTTGTCTTTTCCCATATCATCAACGGCAATACCGAACATAACCTCATCCTCGAGCTCTTCACGCATGAGGGGGTCGGGACGATGATCTCCCGCTCCTGATTTTTTTTAACGCCATTTTATTATCGGATGACGCGGTAACAAGCTACTGGAATTGCCCCAATGGATAAGACACTGACGATCGCAATAACTGTCCTCGCGCTCCTCATCATTGCCGGTATTGCGGTGGTTTTCACTGGTCTACCGGTCCAGCAAGGCACCATCCTGAAAGATGGCGGGGGAGTGCCCGCCGATACTACCATTTCTCGCAGCGGTACGGTCAATGCCATCTATTTTTACGGCGATGGTTGTGTCCATTGCGCAAAAGTCGAACCCTTCATAGAACGCCTGGAAGAAAAATACCCCGAGCTCCGTCTTGAAAAACTGGAAGTGTACAACAACGCCACCAACCAGCAGCGGTTTGTTGCCTCAAACCAGCAGCATACTATGACGAATACAGGAGTTCCGGAGATTGTTATCGGGAACACGGTTCTTTTGGGAGAGGTCCAGATTCAGGATTCTTTCGAGACACAGATCCTTCTTGAAAAAGCACGAAGTGAATCATCCGGCCCGTCTTCGCTGACAGCGGCACCTTCTTCCTCGCAACTTCCCGCCCTCACCCCTCAGATGGTGATCGTGCCGGCGCTCATTGACAGCCTCAACCCCTGTGCCCTATCCGTCCTCATCTTTCTCTTGATCTCCATCGCCGCTGCCGCAAACCGGCGCCGGATCCTGATCATCGGCGGCTCGTACATTGCGGCGGTCTTCCTCTTCCACCTGCTTGTGGGAATCGGTATCTTTTCCGTTGTCTCCTTCTCTGGAATCTCCAGGATCTTCTCGCTTGCCGGGGCGGCAGTTGCCTCACTCCTCGGTCTTGTCACGCTCGCTGACGTGGCCCGGAACCGGGACACCTTTTTCCTCTCCGTCCCGAGCTCCGGCAAGGGCGTCATGGCCCGCTATATCCGGCTGGCCTCGGTGCCCGCGGCCTTCAGCCTCGGAATCCTCGCCGGGCTGCTCGGGTTCTCCTGCACCGGGGGGATCTATATCAGCATCCTCGCCCTCATGGGAACGAGCATGAGTTTGACCGCCGGGCTGCCGTACCTCCTCCTCTACAATATCGTCTTTGTCCTGCCGCTGGTGCTCGTGACACTTCTTGTCGCGTACGGCCTGTCACCGGAGCGGGCGGATACGTGGCAAAACGAGCACAAACGGGCGCTCCGCCTTGCCATCGGGCTCGTCATGGTTGCCCTCGGTATCGTGATCTTCCTTGGCTGGTTTGGGTAACTATAAAAAAGTCTGACTGGTGGTGATCTCAGGAGCGTCCCCGCTGGCGCTCCTCGCTCATCGCAATGAGAATCTCGAAGATCTTTTTTGTAGCAGCAGGGTCAATTCCATTCGTTTCAGCCTCGCGTGAGACCGTTTCAAGAACCACCGCTACCCGCTTTTGATCGTGGATCGAGATTCCCTCCCGTTGTTTTATCTCCGCCACCTGGTTTGCCAGTTCCTGCCGTTTTGCAATGAGGCGGATGATGGCGGTATCCACCATCGAGATCTGGGCCCTCACCTGATCGAGCGACATACCATGTACATTCCCGGGTGGTTTCATAAACGTAATCCTTGCAAGTACCCGGATACCAAAGAAAATATCAGTAGAGATCCCATCTGATCATGAGTCCTTATGTTCGAACGTATCAGCCGGCGTGAAGAAGCAGATCTGTTTGTTGCCTGGATGGCAATCGCACTCTCGTTTACCATCATCAAAATTGCCCCGTATGGAATTCTTGGGCCGGTTGCAGCCATTGCACCGCTGCCGGCGTTGATCTATTTCGGGATCGCGCTTCTGACCGTCGGGATCGGGTTCCTGCTCCACGAGATGGCCCATAAGTTCATGGCGATCCGGTTCGGGTACTGGGCGGAGTTTGTCAAGGACAACACCATGCTCCTCATAGCGGTCGTTATGGCGGCGATGGTCGGGTTTGTCTTTGCCGCGCCCGGAGCAACGGTGATCTTCTCCCGGGACGGCCGGACCTTAACGCTCAAAGAGAACGGGATCATCTCGGCGGCAGGCCCCGCCATCAACCTCGTCCTGTGTGTTGTCTTTGCAGCCCTGCTCTTCCTTGTCGGGGGAGTTGCCACCATCAAAAATGGAAATATCCTGGCCATCCTCGGGCTTGCCGGTATCCAGATCAATGCCATGCTCGCAGCGTTCAATCTCCTGCCCATCAGCATCCTTGACGGGAGGAAGATCCTTGCCTGGAACGCGGCGGTCTTCATCGTCCTGATCGTGGCAGCGTTCGGCACGCTCATTGCTTCGTTCTATTATCTAATCTGAACAATCAAAAAAAAATTCCCCAATTATCCGTCCTTTTTTTGGGTTTCCAGCACTGCCACCACCTGCTGCCCTTTGCGGAATGCCTCGTCAAGGGCGGTAGGGTGGTTTTTGATCCCCTTGTACTCGTCCATATTGTTCGCAACGATATTGTCATAGTATTCGAACCCGGCATCGTGGAAGAGCGCGGTGAGAGAGGGATACGCCCCGTCAAACACACGGTCCTGGTTCTGGCCTGCCGTTGAGATGAAGACCCCTTTGTGGCGGGCAAGGTGCTCGGGTGAGAACGCGAGCGTCCTGGTGACAAACCGCCGGGCCCAGAGATACTGCCCCCGGTCAATGAACCCCTTGAGCTGGGCGGTGATCCCCATGCTGTAGATCGGGGATGCCACCGCAACGCAGTCGGCAGCCATCATCCGGTCGAAGAGTGGCGGGGCAGCGTCTTTGACAATGCAGTTGCCATCCTTATGGCAGGCATTGCACCCCCGGCAGGGCGTGTAATCGAGGTCTTTGAGAACCACCTTCTCCACGCTCGCCCCTGCGGCCTCGGCCCCTTCAAGGAACCGGTCGAGCAACGTCTCCGTGTTGCCGTGCCGGTGCGGGCTTCCTGAAATTCCCAGTACCGTAACCGTCATCATACCTCAGGCTGCAAGCCGTTGTTTCAGTTCCGCAAGCAGGTTCTTCCCGAGCGCTGTGGCATCAGTTTTTGCAGTCGGGTGGCGTTCGATCGCCCCCTTCTCGTCCACGTTGTTGATCATCAGGTAGCTGATATCCGCGTCTTTGATGTCTATCACGTGGTAGAAGCACTTCACCGAGGGAATGGCGGCATCGAAGACGTGCGGCCAGTCCTGGCCGGCACTGGCAAGAAAGACCCCGAGGCGTTTTCCCTTCCGCTCGGGAGGAATGACCGGCAGGTTCAAAACATACTTCCGCGACCGGAAGACCTGCATCCGGTCGATGAGGGCCTTGGGCGGGGCAGCGATGCCCATGCAGAAGATCGGGGAGGAGAGCAGGATGATATCCGCCTCGATGATCTTGTCGTGGTAGATGTCCATCCCGTCGCGCTGGATGCACTTGTTGAGCTTCTCGCAGGCATTGCAGCCCCGGCAGATATGGATATCTGCTTCAGTGAGCGGGACTTTCTCGATTGCGACATCCCTATCTTCAGCCATCGATGCGAGTACCCAGTCCAGCAGCGTCTCCGAGTTCCCGTGCCGGCGGGGGCTGCCGGCGAAGGCAAGGACCTTGATTGTCATCACACTGTTGTTGTCACCGGCAGTAAAAAAGATGTGGATGATGCCGGTGAACAAGGGCCGGTCAGGTTCGCGGGCCGTACTGTGCGTTCCGGAACCGGATCAGCTCGTTCGTGAACTCGCCCAGGTACTCGTCCATCGAGAGGCTGCCCTCCTCAAAGACACAGTCGCCTTCTTCCACAACTTTGGTGATCATGTCCCGGGTGGGGAGGACGAGATCGATCGTCACGCCGGACTTTGCCGATCCCCGGATCAGGGCCTCGCGGAAGAGCCCGATGCAGTACGCGATCCGGAACTTGTAGCTGTGGCGGGTTTTTTCGAGATAGCCGGCAACCCGGTCGGTCTCGATCCTCAGGAAGTCGTCGAGGATTTTTTGATCTTTGCACTTCCCGAGCATGTACTTGTAGTGGGCGTACGGGTACATCTCCTCCAGTTCTGCCGGGACGATCCCGCAGGTGCCGAAGATGACCACATGGTACTGGGGCTCGGAAAAGACCTGCGAGATGATCATCCGGATCAGCTGGTGGCTCGGGCTCGCGCTGTAGGGTTTCCGCACCGCACAGGGCATGAAGATGGCAATGTCTTTGGGCGCAACCTCGTACTTATCGATGATGTACCGGTACGATTCCTCGAACTCCGGCAGGTAGAACGGGGGATCGGTCAGGATCGGCTTCTCGGTTCCGGGGGGGTTCCCGTCAGGTGCTGCCATCGTCTTCCATACCAGATCGCCCCGGGACAAGATGAAACCCGCGATCGCTTGGGAATGGAATTAAAAAAAAAAGGGTTGACCTTAAATTTTCTTGAAGCAGAGGTACCAGTCCTTGTACTCGTACCCCTCGGTCGGCCGCTTCTCCATCTCGGCCGTAGTCTTTGGCGCCGGGACAACCACCTTGTCGCCCGGCTGCCAGTTGGCCGGCGTCGAGACCTTGTACTTGTCGGTGGTCTGGAGCGCTTTTATGAGCCGGATGATCTCGGGCATGTACCTCCCGTTCTGGAGGGGATAGTAGATCATGGCCCGCATGATCCCCTTGTCGTCGATGAAGAAGACGCACCGGACCGCGGCAGTCGTGCTCTGGTTCGGGTGGATCATCCCGTACTTCTTTGCCACGTTCATGTTCAGGTCGGCGATGATCGGGAACGGGATCTGGACCCCCATCTTCTCCTTGACCGCATGCACCCATCCCAGGTGGGACGAGACGCTGTCCACCGAGAGGCCGAGCAGCTGGACGTTCAGCGCCTTCAGCTCGTCATGGATCTCCGTGAATGCCAGGAACTCCGTGGTGCAGACCGGCGTGAAATCCGCCGGGTGGGAGAAGAGTACTACCCATTTCCCTTTCAGGCTTGAGAGCGTGATCGGGCCATGAGTTGTCTCTGCTGTGAAGTCCGGGGCCTGCTCTCCGATGATCGGGAATGAAACACATTGATCAGTATCCATCGTCATGTACCCCTTACTTCTTCATCACTTCATCGAGCTGGGCCTTGCCGTATACGTAGGCAGGCATGCCCGAGAGGAGGAAGGTGACACGGAGCGCCTCTTCCACTTCCGCTTTCGTCACGCCAAGGTTCGCTGCCCCGGCCAGCTGGGCGCGGACTGCGTGCTGGTCCCGGAGGGCGGCTGCGATCGCGATCGCGATCAGCTTCTTGGTCTTCTTGGTGAGCTTGCCGTCATCCCAGATGTGGTTCTCGAACTTCATCACGAGCTCGAACATCTCGGGGTCGTTCGTGGTCAGTTCCTTAAAGAACTTCGGGACTTTGCCGATCTTCTTCTCAAGGCTCTTGAGATCCTTGTCGGTCTTCTTTACCACCGGCTTCTTTGCCGGTACTTTCTTCATTGCTGGTTTTTTCACTACCATAATTTCACTCCTCAAGTTGCATTGGTTCTCCGCAGCAGATCAGTTCTCCGCCGCCGGACTCTTTCACGATCACAACATTCCCGCAGATATCACAGCGGAAGATCTGTCCTTCTTTGGATACGTTTACCATAATGACTGCTCATGGGGGCCGGAGAACCGGCCCGGACACCCTGCAACAGAGCGTCCTTGTGCCTGCTGCCGGACTCCGGCACCAGTATTCATAACCGCAGTACGCCTGTCAAAAAATGAGAGATGGCTGGCAGTATCAGCCGCGTTTTGGCGGGTGCTTGGCATCCTCGGGCGTCTTGATGTCCGGGCGGATGTGGGTCATCGGGAAACACTGGTACTCTGCGCAGGAGCAGGCAGGACACTTCCTGAGATCCTGCTCGCTCTTGTCAAGGCTCAGTTCCTTTCCGCAGTCGATACAGACATATTTTCCCGGGCCTACTTTATGGCCAGCATGGTAGGTCTTCTGTTCGGTCAGAATTATCACCAGAACTCTCATTCATTTGAAAGATATATATGAGTTGTGATGGTACCTGTTCCCGCACGGGTGCCGGACCCGTGTGAAGAGAAAATTACGGGTACTGTTTGCAAAACTATATGACGCAACTATCTCCAGTTGTAGTATGGCTGGCAGGATAATCGGGATCCTGGGGAGCCCCGTCTCCGATGGAAATACGGCATATCTGCTGGACCGGGCGCTGAAAGGGGCAGAGGATGCAGGTTGTACAATCGAGAAGATCGCGGTAACCACTCTCAGTTTTGAGGCCTGCGAGGAGATGATGTTCTGCAAGGACCATGAGACCTGTATCATGGACGACGATATGCAGGCGTTGTACCCGAAGTTCCGAAATGCAGACGGGATCATCCTTGCCACACCGGTGATGTTCATGGGCATTCCCGGGAAGCTCAAGTCGTTCATGGACCGGTTTCAGGTCTTTTACATGGCCAAGTACATGAGGAAGAAGTCCCTTGTTTCAAACGAGAAGAAGGCTGTACGGAAGGCGCTGTTCATCAGTATTGCGGGCATGAATGTTCCGGACGTGTTCGTTGGTGCCAAACATTCAGCAGAGGCATTTTTCGATATCATTGACTGCCCGTACTGGGACGATCTTTTGATCAGCGACATGGACACCATCCGCGATGTCAAGATGCACCCCCTGCTTCCCGAGGCTGCCTACAACAAGGGACTCGCACTCGGCAAGGCGCTCAACCCGTGAATACATTGAATAAATTCTCTTCTTGTTTTCTGGCCTCATTGCGCGGAACCGTTAATCGATCTGGATCGTTTTAGACCAGGCCGCGTTCCCGCATGCTCAGGTGCCCGGTCTTGGTCACGATCACGTGGTCGATGAGCTGGATACCCACGAGAGATCCGGCCTCTTTGAGCTGGGCGGTGATCGCGATGTCCTGGCTGCTCGGCTCAAGCGAGCCCGACGGGTGGTTGTGCACGCAGATGATGGACGCTGCCCGGTCGGTGATGGCATCGGCAAACACTTCCCGGGGGTGGACGAGGCTGTGGTTCAGGAGCCCGACCGTGATGACCCGGTTGCCGAGCACCTCGCCCGCCCCGTTGAGCGTGATGCAGCAGAAATGTTCCTGCCGCTTGTTGCGGAGATGGGCGATAAGCGGAAGGATATCCTCGGGTTTTGTCACCCGGGCTTCCGGGGAGGCGGGTGCATAGTACCGCCTTCCCATCTCAAAACAGGCCATGATCTGGGAGGCCTTGGTGGGCCCGACTCCCCCGATGGTCAGGATATCCTCGTACCGGACTGCTTTTCTGTCCTGGAAGAGTTCGTTGATCTCTTTAGCCAAAACCCGGACATCCTTTCCCTTTGTCCCCCTGCCGAGGATCGCCTCGATCAGTTCCGTATCCGAGAGTGCCGCTACCCCTTTCTTTGCGATCTTCTCCCGCGGCCGGTCCTGTACCAGGACATCCTTCATCTTCTTCATGGCATCACGTTCCGCACCGGGAGGACCATCGGACACTCCACCCCGGCCCCCCTCCCGCCACTGCCCGATACCAGTGTTCTCTCGTTATTTATGTTAAAATATTCCCTTTGCACGATTCCGGGCTCCCCCGTCTGGTTCGAGGATCGTGTGTCGCATAAACAATGTTTAAATGAACACATCGCCATATGATTTTCTCATGGCAACCATGGACAATGCAAAGGAGGCGTTTGCCGGCGAGTCGCAGGCAAACCGGAAGTACCTGGCGTTCTCAGAGAAGGCCGCGGAAGAAGGATTCAAGGGTGTGGCCACCCTCTTCAAGGCCGCATCAGAGGCCGAGGCGATCCATGCAAAGAAGCTCCTCAAGGTGTTGTCCGGCGTCGGGACAACGGTCCAGAACCTTGAGGGAGGCATTGCGGGGGAGACCGAGGAATCAGACACCATGTATCCCGGGTTCATCAAGACCGCAGAGAGCGAGAACAAGACCGATGCAGTCCTTGCCTTCACCTATGCGATGAAGGCTGAGCAGGTACATGCCGGGCTCTACAAGAAGGCGCTCGCTGCGGTGAAGGCAGGTCACGACCTCGGCAGGGAGAAGGTCTTCCTCTGCCCGGTCTGCGGCAACATCGAACTGGGCAAGGCTCCCGACAAGTGCCCGATCTGCGGGGTCTTCGGCAAAAAATTTGTAGAAATTACTCTCTAACTTTTTCTTTTTTTTTTAGGGCTCTTCGGGAGTATCTTCGGGTGCCGGATCTTCCTGCGCACTGGTTGTTGCGGTCTTTTGGGTCTTTCTCCGGTGCAGCCAGATCACCACCACGAGCACGGCAATCAGGGTTGCCCATGAGGCCGAGTAGATGACGATGCCGGGATTTGCAAGAATACTCTTGGGAATGATCTCGGAAGGACGCACCATTGGCTCAACGCACCGGAACTCCACATCAACGCTTGCCGGGAAGCGGTACTTCCCATCATAATACCGGATCGTTACCGTGGCCTCCCCCGAATGGATGACGCCTTCAACGGGAGCGTTGTTGGTGTTGGGAAATGCGATCGACCGGTCTACGCGGGTGGTTTTGTCAGCGATCTCGACGTACCAGGCATCCGGGTAAGCTTGCGAATACCGGTCGCGTGCCGTCACAACCAGTGCCGATCCCGGGGGCACGGAGACCTGCCAGGTTCCGTTCACCCCGATATCTGAGAAGAGGAGGGTTTTTGTGACAGATTCGCCGGGCGAGAGATGCAGCGAACCGGAGCTTGCCCTGCAGGCCGGGACCGATGAAGAGATATTTGCCGATTCCATCATCGGTGTTTTTGGCTCTGCCGAACAGCGGAACCGGTCATCCATCACCTGGCTGTATTCCAGTGCCGTATCATAGATCCTGACCTCGTCCAGCCCCCCCTTGAGGTATTGCGGGCAGGACGTGTCCGGCTCTGCCCCGGTTCCCGCATCGGCTCCCAGGGTGACATAATTGTCGTACTCGTACTGGATGGGGCCCGAGGCATTGGCCACGTTCCTCAACGATCCGTCAAGGTAAATTTTCACAGTCTTCCCGTCATAGGTCCCTGTCACGTGGTGCCACTGGCCGGGTGTGATCCCCTCGTGCTGGACCGGCACGGAGACGAGACCCGACCTCTCGGTATCGATCACCCACCACAGGTCATTGCCATCCCCGAAACCGAGCAGATATCCCCCGTCACGGTAGGTAGAGACCAGGGTCTGGGCATCGAACGAGTTTACGTAGAACCAGGTTGAGACCGTGATCGCATCAACCGGGTGATTTGAGCTGGAGAATGGAATGGTGACGTGACTGCCGTTGCCATTGAACAGGAGTGCCCTCCCGCACCCCCCGCTGTTGATACGGGTTGCCCCGGTGATGCTCCCGGTACTGCCATGCCCGGATGAATCGAGGGCCAGCGTGCCGGACCCCTCGTTGAAATCCTGCTGGACCACCGGCTCTGCCCAGGTGCCGGTTGCCGCAGATACCGCTGCCATGCTGAACGAAAAAACCAGCAGTACCACACACAGTACAAGACAGGATCTGAACCTTCCAGGAACCGGGGCGTTCTTTATCATCTGCTTCCAATGGTGTATTGGGACTGGATTAAAAAGAAGATTGCGCTGCCCGTTCACCATGGTGCCGTTCTGTCCCGTTCCAAAATTTTATATTTTTTCGCACCATGTACCGCTTGATGACCCGCGTCACCGTGTATTCAACGAAAACGTGTCAGTACTGCCGGATGGCCAAGGCACTGCTGGAACAATATGGTGTGCCGTATGAGACGATCGATGTCGGTGAGGATGAGGCTGCGGCCCGGAAGATGATCGAACTCTCCGGCCAGCGGGGCGTGCCCGTGATCACGGTTGACGACGAAGTGATCGTCGGGTTCGATGCCCAGCGCCTGAACGAACTCTTCGGTACCGCGGTGGAGTCCGATATTGCCGACGTGCTGATCATCGGGGCCGGGCCGGCGGGACTCACGGCAGGGGTCTACTGCGCCCGAAAGATGCAAAACACGCTGATCGTCAGCGAGAATATCGGGGGGCAGGCACTGGAGTCGTGGGCGATCGAGAACTACATGGGCTACCGGATGGTGACAGGCGAGGACCTGATGAAGAAGTTCGAGGAGCAGGTGCGGACCCTTGATATCCGGCTGGAACTCGACCGGGTGATCGCGATCCGGAATGAGGAGGATATCTTTGAGGTCCGGACCGCCGCGGACAAGATCTTCCGGGCGCGTAGCATCATCCTCACGCAGGGCAAGAAACCCCGGATGCCCGGCGTGGCGGGTGAGGAGCGGTACCTGGGCCGGGGCCTCTCGATCTGTTCTACCTGCGACGGCCCGCTCTACAAGGGAAAGCGCGTGGCCGTGGTGGGCGGGGGCAACTCCGCGATCCAGACGGCGCTTGAGATGAGCGATGTTGCCACATCGGTGAGTTTGATTGTGCGGAGCAGTATCCGGGCCGATCCCGTGTACACCGAGAAACTTGCCTCAAAGAAGAACATCACGGTCCATACCGGGACGCAGGTGTCTGCATTCCATGGCGACAAGTTCCTGAGCGGCATCACCATCAGGGACGGGAAGGGTCAGGAGCAGCAGATCGATCTTGACGCGGTCTTTATCGATATCGGCTGGATGCCGAATACGGATATTCTCGAAGGGTTCGTTGACTTAAACGACCATAAAGAAGTGATTGTGGATGTGAACGGCTGCACGAGCCGGCCCGGCATCTTTGCCGCGGGGGATATCACGAACGCGAAGAGCAAGCAGATCATCATTGCCGCGGGCGAAGGGGCGAAGGCAGCGCTCGAGGCCTACGAGTACCTGATGAAGAAGTGAAACGCGGGGATAATTCCCCATCCTTTTTTGAAGATCGTCTGATGGATATACGGAAGATTCCCTACCGGTACCGGTTATCCTGATTTATGAACGGTGCCGGCCTTCATGACAAAACTGACCTTCTCCATCACTGTGATATCTTCGAACGGGTTGCCCGAAACCGCAATGAGATCCGCAACCTTCCCGGGTGCGAGTGTTCCGAGTTCAGGGCGCATCAGCATCTCCGCAGCAACACTCGTTGCAGCACGGAGGGCCCGTACGGGGGAGATCCCGTTTGCCACCATCTCGCCGAACTCGACTGCACCGTTGACGCTGTAGGAGAGAATGCCGAGGTCGGTACCAAACGCGATCTTTACTTTGCTTTCTTGGAGATTTCTGGCATTTTCGATCAGGACGTCCTTGTACATCCGCATCTTCATCTTCTCATACGGGTTGTTTCCAGTCGATTCCCAGAAAACCTCGCTGTCCGCGAACCGGGCTGATCTCACCCCCGCATACTGGGTCGGGACGAGGAAGACTCCCTTCTCCTCGATTAACCGGAGTGTCTCCTTCGAAGCCATGGCCCCGTGCTCAACCGACCGTATACCGGCAAGGACCGCCATCCTGACCGCTTCGTCCCCGTGAAGATGGGCAGATACCGGCCGGTGGTACTGGGTGGCGGTTGCGACAAGGCTCTCCATCTCTTCCTGGGTGTACCCGACATCGACCGGATCGTCAGAGGGGGAGGAAAAGCCGCCGGATGCGGCAAACTTGATCCATTCGGCACCCCACTTGATCTCTTCCCGGACTGCTCTTCGGATCTCATCGGGACCATCGGCGAGGTTGTTCTGCCAGCCCTTACTGTCGGGGGAGAGGATCGCGGTGGCATCCATGTGGCCGCTCCGCGCAGAGAGCATGTGACCGGAATTGAGCAGCCGCGAGCCCGGAATGAGCCGCTGCTCAACGGCCATCTTTACGTCCCGGACGGTGTACCCGTGGAGATCCATATCCCCGCAGTCCCGGACGGTGGTGAACCCGTTCATCAGGTGTTTCTTGAGTGCCTCGGCACCAAGGAGGGCCTTGTACCCTCCCGAATAACTCCAGAAACTCCCCATCATCTCAGGCCGCAGGGTGATGTGGACGTGGCAGTCGATGAGGCCGGGCATCACCATGCGGTCTGATAGATCGATCACGTGGGCGCCGGCAGGCGCCCTGATACTCGTGTCCAGGTGCGTGATCGTCCCGTTCTCGATAAGAATCTCTCGGGGGCCGAGCGGCTTTTCGGCAACCCCGTCCCAGACATCTCCGGCCCGGATGATGGTCGCGGTCATGGGATTGCCCCCATAATTCCGGTCTTCCGTCTCGTACCTGTCTGCACGATGATATGTTCAGTATCTCTGGAGTATTGTGCCATCTGTAATCCTCCCTGAATGGTCAATGGGAAAAATTAATTGTGTACCGTATGCAGAGAATCGCCATAAATCACCCTGTTCTCTCTTATGAATGTAATAAAACAATAGTGATCGGGACCGGGCGTGTCCCCATTAATCCGATGGCCCAATTCGTTTCATCCGGCAGAACGACCCGAGGATCTCGCCCACGAAAACCCCGCAGATGACGGCGCCGATGATTGCGAACACCTGGAACAGGGCGCCGATCCCGGCAACGACCCCGCCGGTGTTCAGCAGGTACAGCGCCTGGATGAAGTCATAGCCGGGTACCAGCATGAGGACTGCGGGGAGCAGGATGGTGGAGAGCGTTGTCCTGAACCGGTTGGCGGCAATTCTTGCATACACGGTGAGGATGATCGCCCCGAGGAAAAACCCCTGCCAGAAACCGAGCGTGTTCCCTGCCTGCATTCCCGCCCAGAGGAGAAGGCCGCAGATGATGAGCAGCCAGAAGCGGGAGGGGGAGACGCCGAACAGGATGCCGTTGCTCACCAGCAGGAAGGGGATGAAGATCCAGACCAGAACCGGCGAGACACCGTTCAGAGGCCCGGCCGTTGCGGCGGGGAGGATGTACTGGACAATGCCGATGCCAAGGAAGGTTCCTATCAGAAGTTTTACGCAGACCACGAGGGCATTCATGAAGTAAATGATACCGGAGAGGGTCTCGCCCATGATGATCTCCCGTGGGGCGATGGTGATGCCAAAGCCCGGGATGTAGATGGTGAGGGCACAGACTGTTACGGCCACGATGTGGATGCCCGGCACTCCTGCGGCGATGATCGATGCGAGAACCGCAATTAGCAGTGAGATGACCACTTCCCGGGCATGCTCAAACTGGGGGATCTTTACAACCTGCATCTCGATACCGCAGGCGATGATGCCCAGGGCTCCCCCGATCAGGATCTCGAGTGCGGAGATGCCCATGAGCGCCCCGAAGCCCGCACCGGCCAGAAAGAATGCAACTGCCTTTGCCGGGCTGGTATAAAGGGGCTGAGCCTGTTCGATTGCCCTGAGCCGCACGAGCCCCTCCGCGGGGCTGGCCCGGCCGGCTTCCACGTCCTCGATAAGATCCCGCGTCCATTCGAGACGGGTCATATCGTACACCGGGTCCATCGATGTCGCAATGTGGATCGTCTGGTGATCGGTATGGTTCTGCCAGATGGCGATCGTCCGGGAGCTGGGTGTTGCAAGGATCTCGCCATTCAGTCCCAGGGTCCTGATGACATGGAGCAGGGTCCTGTCCATATCATGGGAATGGCCGCCGTACAGGTCAATGGCCTTTGCCAGGGTCGTGATGAACCGGACCGAATCGTCAAAATAGTGCGGATCAAGGGCTTGATCTTGTTTGGTATCAGCAGTACCCGGTTCGGTCATAGGTCTCTCATCAGAATTCTCGGGGGCCTTTAGCCCTGCACGGGTACCGGTCTTTTTCGGTACAACTCATCATCATATTTTTGCTGATGCTATTAATCCCTCTGGCAGGTCCGTGAGCAGGGAGGAGGGGCGGTCATCGGATCCGGGGAAAATACAGAAGGCCGGTTTTTCCGGAAATTGTTATGAGAACAATAAAAAAAAATTACTGATTACCGAAACGCGACTTCAGTTCTTCGATCCCGCTGCGTTCTTCCGGTCCTTCTCGCGGTACCCTTCGAGCAGCACCGTCGCGATATTCTTCACCGGCTTATCGGTGTGCCCGGCAATGTGGAACTCGCAGAACGGGCAGGAGGTGATGACAATATCTGCACCGGTCTTTGTGATCTCCTCCCCTCTCCGTTTCCCGAGCGCCGCCGCCTCCTCCGGGTTCCCGGCCCGGACACCGCCGCCGCTCCCGCAGCAGATGGACGGCATCTCCACGAGATCCACTACCTGACGGATCAAATCGCGGGGCTGGTCGCGGATGCCCTGCCCCCGCAACAGGTGGCAGGGGTCGTGATAGGTGGCCTTCACGGGCAGCCGTGCCGGAGGCTCGATCCCGTACTTTGTCAGGATCTCGTTGAGGTCAAGCACTTCGAACGGCGTCCGGTAATCGTTCTTGAGCGTGGAGCCGCAGCCGGCGCACATGGTCAGGACGGTATCGATCTTCCGGAACACGAACGTCTCGATGTTGCGCCGCTTGAGTTCGTCCACGAACGCGAGCTGGCCGGTCCGGATGAGTGGCGACCCGCAGCAGATCTGTTCCCTTGGAATGATCACCCGGATGCCGTTTCGCCGCAGCACTTCCATGGCATCGAGGGCCGACTGCTGCTGCCGGAGGTTGTACATGCAGCCGACAAAGAACCCGATCGTGGCCTTCACCGGCCCGTCCGGGGTGATCACGCTTCCGGCCTGTTCGAGGAACGTGGGGCTGGTGCGGGGAATGCTCCGGCCGGTCTCCTCCACGAGTGCTGCTACTTCCTTGTGCCGGGGCAGGGTGAGCCCGCGCTTGTTCGCGTGCGCCCGGAGCTTCTCGATCGCCTTTGACGGGGTCTCGATCGACTTCGGGCAGACCTTCCAGCAGGCCTGGCAGGTGGTGCAGAAGAAGAGGCCGTCCCGGACCGCATCGGTGATCCGGTCGCCATTGTCCCGCGGGTCGAGGACCAGCCGCATCTCCTGCCGCATCGCGGTCGGGCCGATGAACTTTGTCACGTCCATTGCAGGACAGGCCGAGACACAGCAGAGGCACTCGATGCAGTCCTTCAAGGGTTTTATCGCATCGATCTCGGCCTTCTTCGGGAGCACGACCTCCTTCCTGGGCATGAGGGAGGCGATCTGGTCGAGGCGTGGCACGAGATCGGTCACGAGATCCTTCTTCACGGTCAGGTTCAAAGGCTCGATCGTGATCCCGTCTTTTGCCTCTTCCATGCAGGCCAGCACCGGCTCGCCATTCACGCGGACCGCACAACTCCCGCACTGGCCCGAGGCGCAGGAGTAGCGGTACGCGAGCGTGGGATCGATGGTGTCATGGATTGCGTGGAGCACGCTGAGGACCCGGGCGCCCTCGTTCACCTTCACGGTGTAGGTGACGAACCGGGACTCCTTGTCGGTGTCCGGGTCGAAGCGGCGGACCGAGACGGTCAGTTCCTTCATGCGCGTCCCTCCCGGACCTCGATCCCCTGCCTTGCCGGGGAGAGGTAGGTGTGGCCGAAGGGCGAGTGCTCTGCATCGTGCGTCTGGGTGACATCGGTGCGGACATGCGCCCCGCGTGACTCGGTGCGGAGCAGGGCTGCCCGGCAGATGAGCGACGCGGTCAGGCACATGTTCTCAACAATGCAGCACTCTGCAAGGTTCCGGGCCGATGCGGCTTTGAGCCGGGCACCGGCGAGCTGCTTTGCTGTTGCGAGCGCCGTCTCGAGATCGCCCGCGTTCCGGAAGATCCCGGCGCCCTCCCACATGGCGAGCTGGAGTCTCTTTCTTACCTGCGCCGGGTTCATGGTGCCCCCAAGGAACCGGTCCAGCCGGTTTTGCTGGGCAGCAACCTGCCGCTGGTCCACGGTCTTCTTCCGTGGCGCAGCCTTCCCCGCCGCCTCCCCGGCCCGTTTCCCGAAGACCTGCGTCTCGGCAAGGGCATTGCCGCCCAGACGGTTCGCGCCTTGCACCCCGCCCGCGCATTCCCCGCAGGCAAAGAGACCGGGCAGCGTGGTCTGGCATGCGGGCGTGATCCGGAGCCCGCCCATGATGTGGTGGGCGGTCGGTGCCACCTCCATCGGGGTCGTGCGGATGTCCACGCCGAACTTTTTGAACTGTTCGAGCATCACCGGGAGGCGGCTCTCGATCTGCTCGCGGGGCAGGTGCGTGACATCGAGATAGACGCCGTTGTTGGGAGTGCCCTTTCCTTTTTTGATCTCGGTGGCGATGGCCCGGGCCACCACGTCGCGGGTGGAGAGTTCCATCCGGGCCGGGTCATAGGTCTTCATGAACCGCTCGCCCTCAGCATTTTTGAGAACGCCCCCCTCGCCCCGGACCGCTTCGGTCACGAGCCGGCCCCGGGCATCGTAGGGGAAGACCGCGCCGGTCGGGTGGAACTGGATCATCTCCATATCGATCAGCTCCGCGCCGGCCCGGTAACCCATCGCGTACCCGTCGCCCGTGCCGCTCGACGAGTTGGTGGAGACATCGTAGACCCTCGTGCCCCCGCCCGTTGCAAGGATCGTGCTGTCCGCTTTTAAGATAACGATGCGGCCTTTCTCATCCAGCGCCAGTGCCCCGATCACGGCGTCCCCATCTTTCAAGAGATCGATGACCGTGTACTCCTGCAGGGTCACGACACCGGTTGTCGCGAGCCGGTCCATGAGCGTCATCATCATCTCGTGGCCGGTCCGGTCGCCCGCGTAACAGGTCCGGGGGAACCGCTGGCCCCCGAACGGGCGCTGGGCCACCTCATCCGTGTCCGTGAAGTCGAAGACCGCACCCCACTTCACGAGATCGCCCATCCTGAGCGGAGCCTCGCGGGTCAGGATCTGGACGAGTTCGGGGTTGTTCAGAAACGCCCCGCCTTTCATCGTGTCCTCGTAATGGATCCCGCACGAGTCTTCGTCCCGCAGAACCGCGTTGAACCCGCCTTCCGCCATCGTGGTGCATCCGCCCTTCCCCACAATGGTCTTGGAGATGAGGACCGTCTCGCCGTACTGCGACGCCTCAATGGCAGCACGGACGCCCGCACCACCGCTCCCGATCACCAGCACGTGGCAGTCCACAACCTCATCTGCAAGCATCTTATTATTTTGTGGATCGTATAGTTACATAAATAAATGGCACGTCAAGAGTGAGAAGACAAATGAGATTTCTGATGAAATTCGGCGGGACATCCGTTGCCGATGCCCAGTGTATTACGCGTGTTGTCGATATTCTCGAGAACCACCACAAAGCGGGAGACGAACTTGCCGTGGTCGTATCAGCCCAGCGGGGCGTGACCGACCAGCTCATCGCGATCGCAACGGCCCTTCCTACCGCGAAGGACAGCAGTGCCATCACCCCGCTGATCCGCTCGCTGAGCACCCGCCACATCACCACCTTGGAAGGGGCGGCCCCCGATTACGTGGCAGAAGTCGGGGCTGAGATGGAAGAGCACCTGATCAAACTCCAGAACATCCTCTTTGCGATCTACAACCTGCGGGAACTCACTCCCCGCTCAAAGGATTACATCATCTCGTTTGGCGAACGGCTGCTCGCCCCAATCCTCTCCGCGGCCCTCCGCCAGCGGGGCATTGCCTCGACCGTGCTGGACGGGTGCGAGGCCGGCATCCTCACCACCGCCACTCACGGGGAGTCCACCGCTCTTCCGGAGAGTGACGAGCGGATCAAGCGCCGGATCGGTCCCCTGCTGGGTAAAGAGATCCCGGTGATCATGGGATTCATGGGCTGCACCCGTGACGGAATCTTAACCACGCTCGGCCGGAGCGGTTCGGATTATTCCGCCTCCATCATCGGTGCGGGTATCGATGCCGATGAGATCTGGACCTGGACCGATGTGGACGGGATCATGACCTGCGACCCCCGCGTGATCGATGACGCCCGCGTGATGCCTTCGCTCTCGTATATTGAAGTGATGGAACTCTCGTACTTTGGCGCAAAGGTGATGCACCCCCGTTCGATCGATCCGGCCATGCGGAAAGGGATCCTGGTCCGGGTGAAGAACACCTTCAACCCCTCCCACCCGGGCACCGTGATCGTCAAGGACGGCAAGCGCGACAACCGCGTGGTGAAGGCGCTCACGTATATCGACAAGGTGGCGGCGATCAACATCTGCGGCGCCCAGATGATCGGAAGGCTTGGCGTTGCAAAGGCGATCTTCACGATCCTTGCCGACCACGAAGTGAACGTGATGATGATCTCGCAAGGCTCCTCGGAGGCGAACATCTCGCTGATCGTGGACGAGTCCCATGTCTCTGCGGCGGTGAAGGCCCTTGAAGAGCTGACAAAGCAGGGCCTTGTGCGGCAGGTCTCGCACAACCACGATGTCTGCGCCGTTGCCGTTGTCGGGGCCGGCATGGCCGGGGCGCCCGGCACCAGCGGCAGGATCTTCACGGCCCTCGGGAAAGCGGGCGTCAACGTGATGATGATCTCGCAGGGTTCAAGCGAGGCGAACATCTCGTTTGTGGTGAGCCAGAACGATGGTCCGCGTGCGGTCCGCGTGCTCCACGACGAGTTCCATCTCTCGGAGGCGAGCGATGAGTAAGACACTAGCAAAGAAACCTGCGGCAAAGAGAACGCCGGCAACGAAACCGGCAGCGAAGAGTGCGTATGCAGAGGCCGGTGTGGACATCGATCTCGAAGCAACGGCGATCAAGGCCCTGATAAAAAATCTCGGCTACAAGCGGAAGGGCTCGGCAAAGATGATGGGAGCGGTCGGCCACTTCGCCGGGCTCATCGATTTCGGGGAGCACGCCCTTGCCCTGACCACGGACGGGGTGGGCACGAAGATGCTCGTTGCCGACCAGCAGCAGGACTGGAGCACGGTCGGCATCGACTGCATTGCCATGAACGTGAACGATCTCTACGTGATGAACGTGGAGCCGATCGCGTTCGTTGATTACATTGCCACCGACAATCTCTCGATTGACAAGATGGCACAGATCGGCATCGGCCTCAATGCGGGGGCAAAGCTCGCGAACATCGATATCGTGGGTGGCGAGACCGCGTCTTTGAAGGGTCTCGTGAACGGACTCGATCTTGCCGGCACCTGCCTCGGGATGCAGAAGAAGGACAAGATCATCTCGGGTGACAAGATCAAGCCGGGCGAGAAGATCATCGGCGTTCCCTCAACCGGTGTCCACAGCAACGGCCTCTCGCTCGCCCGCCGCATTGTCGAGAAGTACGCGGGCTATGACAAGACGTTCAAAGGCAAGAAGACGTTCGGCCAGGAACTCCTCACCCCGACCCGGATCTATCATGAGAGCCTGAAGGTTGCGGCGTCCTGCACGGTGCATGGCATGTGCCACGTGACCGGGGGCGGCCTTTTGAACTTCACCCGCCTCAGCAAGTACGGGTTCCGGTTCGACACGCCTATCACCCCGCCCGGGATCTTCTCCTGGATGCAGAAGGCCGGGGACATCACGGCCGAAGAGATGTACCGCACCTTCAACATGGGCATGGGCTATGCGTACGTGGTGCCGAAGGCGAGCGTGGCGTGTGTGCTGAAGATGGTGCCCGGCGCCAAGGTGGTTGGTGAAGTGGTGAAGGAGCCGGGGGCGTTCCTTGGGGAGATCGAGATTACCTGAGGGTCGATTTTTTAAAATAATTGGTTTAAAGAATCTTTAAAAATTTTTTACATGTGAATACCTGACATATCTTTTTTAAGATCTGTCGAACTCGATAATTTCTCATATTTCATCGTTCGTGCATCATCAACATAAAGTGTTAATCCCTCGTATTGTTGAGGGATCATTGCATACTCTCCAAACATATTAAGTTCAGTTTTTGATTTTATCCCAGCAAGTCCGACTAAATAATTTCCTTCTATACGATACCTCCAAGCCTCACTTTTATTTTTACTAATTAGAATTATTGTCGTGTTTTCAACAGACCACGTTCCAGTAACTATCGAAGTTCCAGAAATTCCTTCTTCGAATTGCCCATCAGGCCACAATATCAAGGAATTCCATCTCTCGGATTGGTACCCACGATAAGATCCGACAGGACTTACAGATAAAGAAGTGCACCCGGCTAAACCCACAAGGATGATTAATGAAACGCATAGTATTAATCGCAATTTCATAAATAAACAAATGTGTAAGATACGATAAATTTTATTATTTAATTTTATGCTATCAATAACTTGTAAATATTTTATGAATTTTTTCCAGACTTTCTCCGGCCCTTTCCTCCCGCTTCATCCGCCACAACCCCGGCCGCGATCACCATGGCCGGGATCACAAGATATCTCAAACCGATCTGCGTTGCATAATCCGGCAGCGCCATGCCCAGCAGACCAACGAGCACGATCAGATCCAGAATCCAGTTGGCGAGCAGCCAGACAATACCGGTTACAACCGCTTCGCGTGTAAAATTCTTTTCAACCGGCCGGAAGCACCAGACGATCAGGATCGCTGCCGTGATCGATCCGACCACGATCATGATGGACTTGAAGAGTTGCTGGTCGATGACGAGGCCGGCCGGGCCGTAGAACGGGATGGCGGCAAGGAACGGGACAAGCCAGGTCAGGAAGGCACCGACGAGGCGGCGGCGCCAGGTTATGGTGAGGGGGAAAGACATGGAAGAACACCTATTGATCTGATCCTTTTGTTTGCCGGACGATGAAGATTGATGATTTGATCCGGGTATCAAATTATTTCTTCACAGCTTTCACCATTCAAAAAAAAAAAATTTTTTAAAAATTTTTGTTGCGAAGGGGATTTCAAAAAATTCCGGACAATCGTTACTGAAAATCTTCCGGAAGTTTGACGCTCTTGGGGGCTCCGCCTTCGGCTCTGCCCCCGCCAGAGTGGGCATCCCCCACAAGACGATGCCTCCTCATTTCCTTTCCACACAAGTGAGGATCGCATGAATGTAATACAGAGGTATCGCCGGCGCCCCCACCAGGATCGGGCCGGCGCACGAGAGGCGATCCCCTGTTGACAGGCCCGATCCGGAACCCCTGTTTCCTTCAGAAAGCCATACCCCGGCCCGTCCGGGCCTGCGTTATGCCCCTGTATTAGCGCTATTTAGGGATCATTTTTTACGACGTGAAAAGGATGAAAAAAGGGGACTTAGTGCCTCATTTTCCCGCATTAGTACCTCATTTTGGGGTGTTTAGTACCTCACCCCTTTTCCGGCAGGGAGGTTCTCCGACGGTGATTCTTCGGAATAACAGGGTGGGGATGCACCCTCTGAAAGCGGTACTTCTACCGACGGTGCAACCGAATCTTCACCGGTTCCCCCCATCCCGACCCCGGTTCCTTCCCCTTCATTACGGGCAACCGGTACCACCGCTGTATCAGCATTCCCGCTGGCCGGGCCGGCAGTTCCCGGCTCCCCGTTCTGCTGGATCTCTTCGAGGCCGGCCGGGGTTAGCCGGAAGAAGCGGTAGGTCCCGTGCCGGGAGTAAACCCAGAGCTCCAGCCGGATTTGTTGCGATGGCGGGAACAGCCGGAGCTCGGCAATCATCCTCCGGCACGCGAACTCGATCTCGCTCGCTGGCGCAACAATCTTCTCAATGCGCATGACCCGGACAAAGATCACGAGCATCACGGCCCGGATAAAAAAATCGCAGACACTGTCATGAGCGTACATGACCCGCATCACGCAGCCGCGTTTCCGTGCAATGGCGACGGCATCATTGATGCCCCGCGTTGCCGGCCGGCCGCGGCTCAAGGGCAGGACCTCTACGGCTCACGGGTGTTGATCATGGGGGGTGCTCCTCTGCGAAATGGTGGCGTGAATCAGGGATCGCGCCGAAACATTTCGTTGCGAGCGTACGAGATTGTATTATTTATTTTCGTACGATGGTGGAGGTTGGATCAATAACGCGAACGGATTTTTTGAAAATATTTTTAAAATGAGTATCAGGGTTCATTCGAACCTGTTTGATGTTTTACGATCGCGATCACGATCGCATTTGAAAAATCGATCCGAACCGATCGCGAATTTTTTTATGGGGAACCGGACCGCGATCGTTCCCGAAAAAACGTATTAAAAAAAGATAGGGCGTGAGAAAAAAATCCGGCAATCACTCTTCAGAAATTGTGAGCTGGGGTGCGTCTTCTTCCGGCACGTATGCGGATCTCTTTGCCTTATCCGCAATGATCCCGGAATTCCCGCTCGGGTCTTCGAGAATCAGCGTTATCGGAAACGTCCCGGCCTTCACCCGTGCAATATCCGCAAGGAGGGCTGTGGCATTCTTCTTCTCCACCTCATTTCCCCAGTGGAGGGCACCCTTCACCACCGAATCGATCCGGTCGAGCACCCCTTCCACATTGGATACGAACCCCTCGCATGAGGGTCCCGGGTCGATCCGGACCCCGAGTTCGGGGATCTCGATAGCCGCGGTCATGCTCCGCACCACCCGGACCGAGAGGTCGTCTGGCGTAGTGACGGCCATCGTGTACCGTGCAGGATCGGCCTGTTTCAGGAGCTGCGTATCCACGAACCTGTACCCGCACGAGGAGCATATCGCTGAAATGATGAGAATATCGGAAAAATAGGGAATATTTTCTGTCTTATACAGGTATTCGATCTCAGTATTGCAACAGGGACACGGACCCGGGACGACTGCCTTGGTTGATGCCTGCACTTATGCTCCACCGATCTTATCGCGCGAGATCTTCACCGACATCGGGGTCAGCACCACATAGCGCTGGTCGCCAAGGCCGATGATGTCGCCGTTGACATCCTTTGCCACTTCTTTTAAGTCTTTCAGGACCCGCTCGTAGGAGATCTTGTCCATCTTGAGCCGGGAGATGTCAACGATGACAATGTTACCGGAGTAGACCTCGTCCTTGACGCGGGGCGTGTCCTTGAGATCGGTGATCGTTGCAATCTTTACCAGAAGGGCCGGCGATCCGCTTCCGCGTTCCTCGTACGACGCGAGATCCAGTTCCATATAGTCGTCGTCCGAATGTGCTGCGCTCTTGCCAAGGAGGGTGTCTATGATCTTAACCATAAAAAAACTGTATGGTGAAAATTATTTAATAGTATCTATTTTGAAGCCTCCGGACAGGGATTTCTGGGAAAAATATGGTCAAAACAGGGTTTTTTCTGTACTGCCCGCGATCCGCATCCGGTTCAGATCTCAAGGGTCCAGATCTCGTCACCGACGTGATGGAACATTTTTACCATTTTACCGGCAGTTTTGGCCCGCAGATCGGGCGCATCAAAGAGCGAGACCCCGATCGCGAGCGGTTTCCCGTGCCGCTCATCGACGATCTGGACGGGTGCATTCGCCTTCACATCGTCCGTGCACGAGACGATCCCGGGCCGCATGATATCCGCGCCGTTCATCACGAACGGGATTGCCCCGGCATCCACCGCAACACGCCGCTCGGGAAACGGGCTCTGGACCGCACCTTTCAGCGTCGGGAACACCCACGCCTCAGTCGCCATCAGGAGCAGCTTCTTGTTCACCATGAAGAGCGAGACGTTTGCCGTGGTCTCGAGCACTTCAATCATCTCTGCATGGAAGAGGTTTGCTGACGGTCCGATCTCGAGCGTGAGCCGCGCGAGGAGATCCTGGGCCTGGCTCTTGCGGATCGAATGGCGTTTTTTTACGATGATCTTCTTCATTGCTCTGACTAAACGATCGGAGCGGCAGCCAGAAAATCATTTCCGTCAGAACGATCCATCTCTCCCTGTATCGCGGGAGTTCTCGTTTGGGAATCCTTATTGCCCTTGTGGGATCTACGGTATGTTTAAGTGATCCACTCGCACATACATATTACTCCAGAGCGATGGTAACAGGGTAGTTTTATGACCAAAAGACCGTTGGATATTTTGGATCTGGTGCTGAACCGTCAGCCCGTGATTGTATCTCTCAAAGGCGGGAGAGAAATACGGGGCGTTCTCCAGGGATATGACGTACATATGAACCTCGTCCTTGATAAGGCCGAGGAAGTGGAGAACGGGCAGGTCCAGAAGGTCGGCACGCTCATCGTCCGTGGGGATAATGTAATTTATATCTCTCCATCACTCGAACAATAAGGTGAAGTAACATGTCAAAAGGCACTCCATCAATGGGAAAGAGGAACAAGTTCACGCACATCGCCTGCCGGCGCTGTGGAAAGATCTCGTTCCATGCCCAGAAGAAAGTCTGCTCAGCCTGTGGGTTTGGCAAGAGCACGAAAATCTCCGATTATAAGTGGCACACCAAGCGACCAAAAACAGTAACGCATTAAAAGAGTTGTATCATGTGTGGAATCGTTGGCATCGTCGATGCTGGCGGTGTATCAATCCAGCTCTATTATGCCCTGTACGCTCTCCAGCACCGCGGTCAGGAGAGCGCCGGGATCTCAACTTTTGACGGCACCAGCCTCCACAAATTCAAGGGGAGCGGTCTGGTTGCCGATGTCTTTTCCCCGTCTGTTTTATCTGACCTGAAAGGCAGGGCCGGCGTGGGTCATGTCCGGTACCCGACCACCGGTTCGAACCTTCCCGAGAACATCCAGCCGTTAAACTTCCAGTTCCAGGATCATTTCATCTCGATCGCCCACAACGGCAACCTGGTCAACACCTGCGAGCTCCGGGCAAGTTACGAGCAGGCCGGCCAGATCTTCATCACCACCACGGATACCGAGATTATTGCAAAGATCTTGATCAATGCGCTGAGCAACTCAGGATCTGTTGAGGACGCGGTCAGCCACTGTATGCACAAGCTGGTGGGGTCCTATGCAACGATCATGATGATCGACGGGGTCCTGTACGGTTTCCGCGACCCGCTCGGGATCAAGCCCCTGGGTATCGGAAAGACCGAGCACGGCTATATGCTCGCCTCCGAGAGCGTTGCCATGGATGCCCTGGGCGCAAAGTTTGTCCGGGATGTGAAGCCCGGCGAACTGATCCGGATCGATCACGAAGGCGTCAGGTGCATGCAGGTGGCTGTGGCCGGCAAGTGTGCGCACTGCGTCTTCGAATACATCTATTTTGCCCGGGCGGACTCGGTCATCGACGGGGTGCTGGTCTACGATGTACGGCGGAAGATCGGCAAAACGCTCTTTGAGGAGGCCCCGGTAAAAGCCGACTCGGTCTCGTCGGTGCCGGACTCCGGGACCGCACACGCGATCGGGTATGCGGAAGGTTCCAAGATCCCGTTTGTCGAATGCTTGATGAAGAACCGGTACATGGGACGGACCTTCATCATGCCCACCCAGAAGGAGCGTGAGCGGGCGGTGCGGATGAAGCTCAACCCGATCCCGGCGCACCTTAAGGATAAGTCGGTGGTGCTCGTGGACGACAGCATTGTACGGGGCACCACGTCCAAGAGGATCATCGGCCTTGTCCGGGATGCCGGTGCACGGGAGATCCATGTCCGGATCGGCTCACCCGCCATCATTGCCCCCTGTTACCTTGGCACGGACTTCCCCACCCGCGAGGAGCTCATCGCCCATAACCGGACCGAGGAAGAGGTGAGGAAGAGCATCACCGCAACCACCCTCCACCACATCTCGCTTGCGGGGTTGATGGAGGCGACCGGGTTTAACTCCGACGAGCTCTGCGTCGGGTGTCTCACCGGGTGCTACCCGCTCCCCATCGAAGGCGAGCAGGCAAAAACCTGCAAGGTGGATTTTGTGGACGGGACTTACCAGGCAAAACTTGGTTCGTTCGATGTGTAACGATCGGACAACTCCCTTTTACTCCCCCGTGTACCACAGGCTTCATTATCAGAGAATAACACCCGGTTACCCCCCTTTCCCTTCATGGAGTCGTAATGCCCCCAAACCCCCGTATCCTGATTGTTGATGATGACCCCATCATCCCCCAGATTCTGACCCTGATGCTCCAGAAGAGGGGGTATACGGTGGCCGGAGTCATTACGAGCGGCGAAGAGGCCGTTCTCAAGACCCCCAAAATCAACCCCGACCTCGTGATCATGGATATCGACCTGGCCGGGTCGATGGGTGGCATCGATGCCGCGTATTACCTCTTCCGCCTCTTCCATTACCCGATCCTGTTCATCACCGGGACAACGGACGAGAAGCGTCTCGAGCGGGCGAAACTCTCGCACCCGTACGGGATCATCTTCAAACCGTTCACGGAGATCATGATCCTGACATCCGTAGAACTTGCGCTCTGCAATCACGAGAACCGGCCCACGTCCCCGGAGATGTATCCTGCCGGCGAGCCAACGAAGATCATGGATATGCCTGACGGCATCATCATCACGGACCGGAAAGGGCGGATCATCTTCTTCAATGCCAATGCCTTGTGGTATATCGATCTGCCGGCTGAAAAGGTCTTATTGAAACACTGGCGGGAGGTCGTGATGCTCATCAATGACAAGACCGGGGAGCAGCTGAACGATCCCGTTGCCGAGGCTGCATCCCACCAGAGCGCTGTGCTCTATGATGCGAATACGGCCCTGGTGACCACCACGTCCAAACGCCGGAAGGTCCGGGTCTTGGTGCGACCGCTCGTAGATGCGAAGGGAAAGGTGTTTACGGTACTCATCTCCGTGCGGGAGAAAGCGCTCAAACCCCCCGGCATGGCATAACGAATCGGGAGGGGAGGGATTGTTCTGGAACAGGTACGCGATGCATTCAACCGGTTTGCCGGGGATTATGACCGGCAACGGGAGTATATCATCCCGGAGCTGCGGCAGTTCTATGCCACCGCGGTCTGGGCTGCGGAATGTGATCATCCTGCGCCTGCGATTCTTGATATCGGGGCCGGTACCGGCCTTTTAAGCGCAGGGATGCTCAAGAAATTTCCGGATGCAGACCTGACCCTTGTTGACGTTGCCGAGAATATGCTCGCAATGGCGAAGGAACGGTTCCGTGGCCGGGAGCACACGCGGTATGTGATCGCGGATTATTCTGCGGGGGATCTGGGCGGGCCGTACGATATTGCCTGTTCGGCACTCTCGATCCATCACCTTGAATCCGCGGACAAGCGCCGGCTCTTTCACCGGATCTTCGCTGTGCTGAAGCCGGGCGGTCTGTTCGTGAACGCTGACCAGGCCGATGGCGAGACGCCGTACTTCCGCAAGCGCAACCTGGAGTACTGGAACCAGTTTTTAAAGAGCGGGCCGATGGCAGAAGAGCAGTACCTGGAGATCCTGAAGCGCCGGGACACGCTGGATAAGAACGAGAGACTCTCCGACCAGCTGGCATGGCTGAAGGAGGCCGGGTTTCCGGATGTGGACGTGGTGTACCGGAACCGGACGTTTGTGGTGACGGTGGCGAGGAAGGGATACCCAAGATCCTCATGCGCCTGTTCGTCCAGGGGAAAAAACCCATCCACTCTCTTTGACAAAAATCCGTATGGTTTTATAGGAATATCCAAGAAAAATAACCAACCAGAGGAATAGCATGAAAAATCTCACAAAAATCCTGATTCTCTCACTTCTGATATCCTGCCTCCTTATCCCGGGAGTGATTGCAGCATCCCCCGGGGCAGGGATCTCCTCAGGCCCCGCAGACACGACAGGCACTCCCCCGCAGGAGGCATCGGTCTTTATCATGGAAGCCAAGGATGCCGTTGCAGCAACAAACTGGACCGGCGCGCTCCTCATCACGACGAGGGGCGTTGCATGGTACCCGGAGAACGCCGACCTGCTCTGCCTCCAGGGCTATGCTTACCGGAAGGTAGGGCAGTACCAGAAGTCCGTGGATATCGTATCCCGTGCCATCCCGCTGGATCCAAAACCGGTGCGGTATGCCAACCGGGGCTACGGGTACCTGGCCCTGGGCAACAACTTCCTTGCCCTTGCCGATGCGGATGCCGGCATCGCCCTCGATGCCACCTACCCGGCAACCTGGGGTGTCAAAGCGCTGGCTCTCCAGGGCATGGAAAGGAATGCCGAAGCTCTTGGTGCGATTGATGAAGCGCTCAGGCTCGCTCCTGAAAGCGCCCATTACTGGCATGTGAAGGGCAGGATCCTTGCCTCTGGCGGGAACTGCACCGGCGCTGCCGCAGCGCTGGAGAAGTCCCTGGCACTCGATGCCGGCTATGTGCTGCCCTACCCGGGATTTGGCAGCGCGAGTGAGGATCTGGCAAGCCTGAACTTCACCTGTTCTGCGGCACAAGCCTCTTCACCGCAGGCAACCGCGAAATCCCCGCTAGGCTGGCTTGCGGTTGTCGGGGTCATCGGTGCCGTGATCGCAACCGGCATGAGAAGATAACAACCAGTTTTTTTTAGAAAAGCGTAGTAGCGAGGAATGGATTTGAACCATCGATCTTCGGGTTATGAGCCCGACGGGATATCCTGACTACCCTACCTCGCTTCCTATAATCAGGGTTATAATATAGTCAGCATCCGCTGATATACTTTACTCACTTCGGCAGGAACGGCAGGAATGCCCGGTTCGCTAGCATTAAATGAGCAGCATCGTCATAATGAAAATATGGATGATGAGCTGGCCCTCCTCCGGGAGCAGCGCAGAAAGGAGTTGGAAGCGAAGATGAAGCACGAGAAGAAGACAAGCAGTGTAGAGAATGTCGACGAGATGCACTTCCAGCAGTTTGTGGGCACCAATACGTATGCGGTGGTCGATTTCTGGGCGGAATGGTGCGGGCCCTGCCGGCGGATCGCGCCCATCATGGACGAACTCTCCATTGAATTTGCCGGAAGAGTGGCGTTTGGCAAGTGCAACACCGATGACAACCGCAGTCTTGCCATGCAGTTCAACATCGACGCGATCCCGGCCATGATGTTCTTCTCAAACGGCCAGCTGGTGGACCGGATCATCGGGGCCTATCCCAAGGAAGCGATCCGGGAGAAGATCACCCGGAAGTTCGGGCTGGATTAACTCTTCTTTTAAAAAACATATTTTTTCAGGGCGGCAAATCCAAAAGGTTTACTCGGTCTCGCAACCCACCTTTACGAAATGGGTGATACGGCCAGCTCCTCCTCGAAGATCGTCAAGTCCCTCGGGCTCGTCTTCGGGGATATCGGTACAAGCCCGATCTACACGATGGGGGCCGTCATGCTCTTCATGATCCCCTCGTCGTTCAACATCTTCGGCCTTCTCTCCCTGGTCACGTGGACCCTTATCGTCATCATCACGGTCCAGTACATCTGGCTCGCCATGTCGCTCTCAGACAAGGGAGAGGGCGGCACGATCGTGCTCCGGAACATCCTCGACACGCTCCTCGAGCCCGGGATCGCCGCATCGGCAGTCTCCGTTCTCACGATCATCGGGATCGCCCTCTTCATCGGCGACGGGGTGATCACCCCGGCGATCAGTATCCTCTCTGCGGTTGAAGGCATCGTGCTGATCCCGGGGTTTGAAGCGACCGGCCAGTTCACCCTCCTCTTGATCGCCGCTGCCATTGCGATCGGGCTCTTCCTCATCCAGCGGCAGGGGACCGACCGCGTTGCCTGGGCATTCGGCCCGGTCATGGTGATCTGGTTTGGCGCGCTCGCCCTCACCGGCCTCATCTCAATCATCGGCGCCCCGCAGGTGCTCTTTGCCCTGAGCCCGACCTATGCCGTAGATTTCCTCTTCGACAATGGCTGGGCATCGATCATGGTCATGTCTGCCGTGATCCTCTGCGTTACCGGGGGAGAAGCGCTCTACGCGGATATGGGCCACCTGGGCCGGGAGCCGATTGTCAAGGGCTGGATCGTGGTCCTCCCCGCGCTCGTTCTCAGTTATCTCGGCCAGGGCGCGTACGTGATCCAGACCGACAATACCCACAATGTCCTCTTCTCCATGATCAACCACATCAACCCTCTCATCCTCGTCCCCTTCCTCATCCTGAGTGTCTGTGCCACCGTCATTGCCTCGCAGGCCATGATCTCCGGCATGTTCTCGATCGTGTACCAGGGCATGATGACCCGCTTCCTCCCCAAGATGAAGGTGGAATACACCTCGCCCGAGCTGCGGTCCCAGATCTATATCGATGGGATCAACTGGATGCTGCTCGGCGCGGTGCTGCTCGTCATCTTCGAGTTCCAGTCCTCGGAGAACCTCTCAGCCGCGTACGGCCTTGCGGTCTCGGGCTCGATGATGATCTCCGCCATCCTGATGACCATGATCTTCTTCAAGAAGAACGCAAAAGCGAAGATGCTCATCGCGGGAGTTCTCATCCTCATCGATGTGGTCTTCTTCGTATCGACCCTCTTCAAGATCCCCCATGGCGCGTACTGGTCGTTCTTTATCGCTACGATCCCCTTGATCATCATCGTCACGTTCATTCTCGGCCAGGACAAGCTCCACGCGATGCAGAGGCCTCTCCCGCTCGAGGAGTTCCTCCCCCGTTACAAGGAGAGTTATGCCAGCCTGCACACGATCCGGGGGACCGCGCTCTACTTCATCGGGGACATCAGGAACCTCTCCCCCTACCTCCCCCAGGTCTTCTTCCAGAACGAGATCATGTACGAGAACAATATTCTCGTCTCCATCACGATCACGGAGAAGCCGTTCGGGGTCGCCACCGATTTCGACACTGGTGTCGCTCCCGGGCTCCACATCTTCCGGATCTCGTGCGGGTACATGGAGATCGTGGATGTGGTGAAGTTATTGCAGGAGAAAGGGATCGATGAGAAGACGATCTTCTACGGGATCGAGACGATCGTCTCCGACAAGCTGATCTGGACGATCTACGGGCTCATCAAGAAGAACACCCCGCCGTTCATCCAGTTCTACTCCCTGCCCCCCGAGAAGATCCACGGGGTCGTGACAAGAGTCGTGATGTAATCTCCTTTTTTGCGGGAAGACAAAGGTTGATGTATTTGTATCACGATTTAACTTACACACGATTCCGGGTATCTTCATATGGCCCGGATCAGCCTGTTCAGAGGACGAGCCTCACCAGGCATCACGGATGATGGCAGTATTCCCATCATAATGCACCGGCACCGGGAGAAGATACCGGATCCGGACAGGGTCATGATGATCCACGGTCTCGTGGTGATAAACCCTGATCATGTCACCGTGAAGGGCGATGATCCTGAAATATTTTTTCGGGATCTTTGCATTGAGGGAGGCAAACGAAGGCTCGTACGTGCGGAGCAGGGGATACATGATTCCCTGCCTCACGGACCGCTCCTGCGGGATGAATATCCCTCACCCCTCGCCCGATACCGTGAGAATACTAACACCGGACGGGAAAGGCGTCCCGCGAATACCAGATACATCATTTGAGGAGATACAACAGCAATGGAAATAGAGATAATCGCCGTGGGAGGATATGACGAGGTCGGGCGGAACATGACCGCCGTCCGCTGCGGCAAGGAAATTGTCATCTTTGACATGGGGCTCCGCCTCGACCAGCTGATGATCCACGAGGATGCAGAGGTCGACGAGATGCATTCCCTTGACCTGATCAAGATCAAGGCGATCCCGGACGATACCGTGCTTCAGTCTGTCGAAGGCACCGTGAAGGCGATCGTCTGCTCGCACGGCCACCTCGACCATATCGGGGCCATCCCGAAACTGGCGCACCGGTACAAAGCACCCATCATCGCAACGCCCTATGCAACCGAACTGATCCGCCAGCAGATCTCGGGTGAGAAGAAGTTCGGGGTCGGTAACCGGCTCTTTGCCCTCGCCGCCGGCCAGAAGTACACGCTCTCGCCCAACCTGGTCCTTGAATTCGTGCACACCCAGCACTCGATCATCGATACCGTGACACCGGTGCTCCACACCCCCCACGGGGCGATCGTGTATGCCTGCGACTTCAAGTTCGACCGGACGCCGGTCATCGGCAAGCCGCCGGACTTTGCCCGGTTCCGCCAGCTCGGGAAAGAAGGCGTGCTGGCCCTGATCGTGGAGAGCACCTACATTCATCGCCCGGGCCGGTGCCCCAGCGAGCGGATCGCCCGGGACCTTGTGCGGGATGTCATCACCAGTTTCGAGGACGACAAGAGCGCGATCGTGGTCTCCACGTTCTCGTCCCACATCTCCCGGGTGAAGACCATCGCGGAGTGCGCCCACGAGATCGGCCGTAAGCCGGTCTTCCTTGGTCGCTCGATGGAGAAGTATGCCGTCACCGCGGAGCAGATGAAGTTCGTCTCGTTCCCGCCAACCGCCAGCGTCTTTGGGAACCGCAGGACGGTGGACCGGATGATGCGCCGGATGATGAAGGAGGGAAAAGAGAAGTTCTTGCCGATCGTCACCGGTCACCAGGGCGAGCCCGGCTCGATTTTGACAAGGCTTGCGCTCGGCGATACCCCGTACCAGCTGAACAAGGGCGACAAGGTGCTCTTCTCGGCGAACGTGATCCCGAACCCGATGAACTTCGGGCAGCGGTATGTTGTGGAGCAGCACCTGAGAAAGACTGGAGCCCGGATCTTCGAGGACCTGCACGTGAGCGGTCATGCCTACCGGGAAGACCACTATGAGTTCCTCCAGATGCTCCAGCCCCAGCACATCATCCCCGCCCACGCCGACCTGAAGATGACGGCCGGCTACGCGGAATTCGCAGGCGATCTCGGGTACGTGGCCAACAGCACGGTCCACCCCATGAGAAACGGGGAACGGCTCCGGCTCAATTAAAAAAATGTGGTATTCATAAGGGCACTGGACCTCTGGTCCAATTTGGCTCTCTCTTTTACATAGAAACCTACTACCCTGTAGGGTACGGAGGAAACAGCATCTCCCGGAATCCCGGTTGTGGGCGTCCAGACCTGAAAAAAAGAGTTATTCTGTCTTTCCCATCTCGTTCATCTTGGCGGCCATGATGAAATCGTTCAGGGTGAGGCCGCCCGCCGGATAGGTATAGAATGCAACTTCGATACTGCGGGACTCCTTCATGCAGATATCCGGGAAGTGCCCTTCCGCGGTTGCAAGGCTCATGATCTCGTTAAAGAACGCGATGCAGTCTGCCGCGTCAGCCCTCATAAAGATCCGCTGGAGGTGACCGTTATTGAGCGTCCAGTCCGGCACCTGCCCGAGGAGTTCCATGGTATCTTTCCTCGTGAGAGGCGGGGACCCGGCCTTGTACGTCGTGCACTTCTTCTGTGCGAGTTCCATGGGTACTTCTCGGTGTGCAGGACAAAAAAAGTTTCTCCACGGGAATGACCCCGCCGGGCCACTCCCGCCAGAGGTTATTCTTTTATGCAGCAGCTGCGGCCGGCTCTGCTTTTCCTGCCTGTACCTGCAGGACAACCATGACGAGTAGCGAGATCGGCAGTGCGATCACGATGGGGTCCACTGCGGTCCACGGTGCGCCAAGGAGCGTGACCTTGCCGAAGATTGCCTGGCAGAGACCCAGGGGTTTTGCCTCGGCTGCATGGAAGAATGCGGTCCAGACAAACCAGACCACGGCACCGGTGACCATACTGTACAGCGCTGCTTTTGTGGATGGAGCCTTGGCATAGACCCCGACAGCGAATGCTGGCAGGAAGGCACAGGCGCACAGGCCCATGAACATCGCGGTGGCCCGGGCAATGATGCTGATCGGGAGGAGGAAGGCGAGGATGGTCGAGAGCACCATCATGATGACGATGCCGTACTGGTGGGCCCGCATGGAGAGGGCGCACGCTTTACCCCTGCCCCAGAGGTCGCAGACGAGCGCTGTGCCCATGGCATGGTAGAGGGCCGAGAGCGTGGACATGGCGGCTGCGAGGAGCGTCAGCATGAAGATGACGACAAAGATGTCGGGCATGGCCTGGTTGATGAAGAGCGGCATGATCGCGTCCACGTTGCCGCCCGCGGCATCGATGGCAAGCTTGCCCGAGGTCTGGTAGAAGTACACGTTGGAGAGTGCACCCACCGTGAAGGCAACCCCGGTCATCATCAGGATGAACGGCCCGCCCACGAGGATCGCCCGGTTCAGGGACTTGTTGTCCTTGGCGGTCATGAACCGGACCACGAGCTGCGGCTGGGCAAGGACACCGATACCAACGCCCAGTACGAGCGTTGTTATGACCGTGAACCAGATAGGCGAACCAAGGGCCGGCATGGATGTCCACCCGGTCATTCCCTGGTCAGCGAGCGCTTTCGGGACGAGGCTGGCCATGTTCGTGAGGGCGGCAGAGCCCGCGGTGAACCCCCCGACGGCAATGAGCGTGAGGGCGAGCAGGACGGTCATACCGATCAGCATGATCGTGCCCTGGAAGGCATCCGTGTACATGACAGCGATCAGCCCTCCGAAGACCACATAGACTGCCGTGATCAGGGCAAAGAGGATAAGCGAGGTCGTGTAGCTGATGCCGAGCGTAGGCTCGATGAACCGTGCCCCTCCGATGAGGATCGCGGCGGTGTAGAGCGGCATCGAGATGACGATGATGAACCCGGCAATGTACTGCATCAGCGGGGACTTGTAGATCTTGCACATCAGGTCCGGGAAGGTGACGGCGCTGAGTCTCTGCCCGATCTCCCGGGTCTTCTTGCCGAAGATGACGAAGGCAAGCAGGATGCCGACCCCGATGTTCAGCACGGTCAGCCAGATCAAACTCATACCGAGATTCGCGGCCTGTCCGCCAAACCCGATGATGGCGGAGGTGGAGATGAACGTGGCGCCGTAGGAGAGGGCGATGATGACCGGGTGGCTGCACCTGCCTGCGACCAGGTAGTCTTCGGTATTTTTCGTCTTCTTATACCCGAGATAGCCGATGAGGAGGGTGGCTGCTAGGTAGATGAGGACCAGCGCCGCCATCGTCAGGGTATCAACGGCCATGGGGGGCCTCCGCCTCGTTCCAGTGCAACCAGCCGTATACAATACACGCCAGGGCTAAGCCGATGGCCAGTCCATAGCCGAGCAATATCTGGGGATCAGGGATTCCAAGAATCATGATGAAAACCTCTGGTAAACTCTTTCATCGCCATTGCACGGGGACCTCAACGAAGGCAGGTCCCCTATCTAAAAAGGAATGCGCATGGGCTGAACTGAAAAACGATTGAAGAAGCCCATGGTGATATCATTGTTTACCAAATACTATTCTGGAAACCGGTATATATAATAGTTTTCAAATGGTCTCTGATGGACAGATTTGTTCATCACCTCCGCGGGAAGTAAACGGGAAAGGCCATAACGCCCGGGGCACCATCTCTCTTCCAGAAACCGTGACGTCTGTCTTCTCATCCCTGCATGAGTCTCTCCAGCAGGTACTTGCCCAGAGGCTCGACTGGTCCGAGCTCCGCGAGGTGCAGGAGCGGGCATATACGGCCGTGACACAAGGAAACGATGTGCTCGTCATCGCCCCGACCGCCGGGGGGAAATCCGAAGCCGCCCTCATCCCGGTGATGGACGATATCCTGAACCACGGCAGATCCGGTGTCGCCTGCCTCTACCTCTCCCCCTTGAAAGCCCTGATCAACGACCAGGAAGACCGGTTTGCTGCCTTCTGTATCCCGACATCCCTCTCGGTGATGAAGTGGCACGGGGATGTGCCCAAGGGCAGCCGTTCGTGGAAGGGGGAGCCTCCGCACTTCCTGATGATCACGCCCGAATCCCTTGAGGTCCTCCTCCAGGAACCGGCCCTGTCAGCGGATCTCCGGCAGGTCCGGTTTGTTATCATCGATGAGCTGCATGCGTTCGTTGAGTCCGACCGGGGGGCCCATCTCAAGGTGCTGCTCGGCCGCCTTGATTCGCTGACGGGAAGAACCATCCAGCGAATCGGGCTCTCGGCAACGACCGGGAACCCGGACGAGGTGCTGCACTGGCTCTCGGAGGACCGGCACGGCAGTGTGCTCGTTGCCGTCCCCGCACCTCCCCAGAAGAAGCAGTTCAGCTTTCTGGTTGAGCCGGAGGAGCACAACCGGTTCAGTGCCATAGCCGCCATGGTTGCCGAGAGAAAGGCGCTTGTCTTTGTCAACAGCCGCAGTACGGCAGAGAACCTGGCATCCGCCCTGCGGGGCCGGGTCCGCAATCTCCACATCCACCACTCCTCGCTTGCCACGGGCACGCGCAAGGCAGCCGAGGATGCATTCCTGTCACAGGGCGGGGCCTGTATCATCTGCACGAGCACGCTTGAACTGGGCATCGATATCGGGGATCTGGATATCGTGGTGCAGGTCGGCCCGCCGGACTCCGTCTCCTCGTTTCTCCAGCGGATGGGCCGGAGCGGGCGCCGGGGCAAGGCGGCCTATGTGGCCTGGGTGCTCGAGCGGCCCTGCGATCTCCTCAGCTCCTGCGCAATCATCGAATGTGCCATGGACCGGGCCGTGGAGGCTCTCCACCCGCTCAAGCAGCCGTACAATGTCCTGCTCCAGCAGCTCCTTCTCACCCTGTACCACCACCCCCGGACCAGCCGCCGGAAGATTGTTCGGGACCTGCTCTCCCACCCGGTGTTTTCAGGTATCCTGGTGCAGGATCTGGATCATCTCATCGGGCATCTCATCTCGGCGGGATTCATCACCACTGATGGTGAGATGCTGATGCCCGGCAGTGAGATGGAACGACTCTTCGGGAGATCCAATGGCAAGGACCTGTACTCGGTGATCAACGGGGGCGGGGAGTACCGGGCGATCACCCCGGATGGCGAGGTGGTGGGAACGCTCGATGCCCGGTTTGTCACCAGCAGCAAAACGGAGGCGATCATGCTGGGTGGCCGTACCTGGTCGATGCTGAAGTGCGATGAAGGGCACAACATCGTCGTTGTCCTGCCGTCAGGTTCCAGCACGCCCGCAACCTTCTGGACCGGCAGCGGGGAGAGCGGGTACTCCTCCCTCATCTGCGAGCAGATCGCAGCGATCCGGATGCGGGGGGATTCGATACTGCCGCTCGGAGATGATGAGAAGGCGATCATCCGGGAGCTGCTCGCAAAATTCCCTGAGGGGGTGAACCTGCACGGGCTGGTTGTCAAGGAGACGAACCGGAAGGGCAGGCACGATGTGGTCATCTGGTCGCTGCACGGGAGCCGGTTCAACCGTATCCTGGCGCTGCTGGTACGAGGATGCCTTGACAGGAGATGCCGTACCGGAGCAACGGATTTCATCGTCCGCGTTACCATTGCGGGAACGACCGGGGCCGGTGCCCGTGTCGTCTCCGCGCTGGAGACGATCCAGGGACTTTCCCGGGGCGGGATCGGCGCCCTGCTGCCCATGCCCAAGCGGGACGGCTGGAAGTTTGCGAGCCTCCTGACGGACAATCTGTTCTCGGATCTGGCCCTTCTGGATCATTACCATATCGGGGAGTTCATGGATGCGCTGACGTCCATGGAAATTACCCTCATTTCGGGATCTGAACAGGATCCCCCGTTGTCACCGGGCGAATGTTGCGATCACTGACTTCGCCTTATTGCCACGCATCTTTTTGTGGTTTCCCACCGAAAAATACGTATGAAGAGATGGTTTGTAATTCTCGTTCTTATTGCCGCTCTTGCGATCGTTGCGGGATGTGCTGAAGCCCCCGCTGAACAGCCTTCAACACCGGTATCAACACCGACCCTTAAGCCGACGACCCTGCCGCACACACCTGTGCCAACGGTGGCAACTCCCGTTCCCACCACGCTCACGGTTTCCGAGACCTCGGTCTCGATCTATAAGTACGAATTTGAGCCGGCAAAACTGACGATCAAAGTCGGCTCGCAGGTGCGCTGGGTGAACAATGACGAGTATCCCCACCGGGTCAGTTTCGCAAACGGGGATTTCACGGCCTTCCTTCTCGGTCCCAGCCAGTCCTCCAGCCAGCAGTTCAACCGTGTCGGGGTGTATGAATATTCCTGTGCCATGTACCCGTCCATGCATGGCACCATCACCGTAGTCGGCTGATTCTTTACAATCGCGACCCGGATCCTCCCTTTTTTATTGAATTCCTGTGATGACAGGGAAGTCTTTCACGCATCAAATGTCTTCGCGGGCGGCTATCCCGGCTTCTCCCGAAGGCCGGAAAAAACCCCGGAACGGATGGACTCCCATGGGGATGAACTGAAGAAAAGAGAAAACCCGGGGATCTGATCTTACAATCCCAGAATGCGAAGGATGGCCCCGACAATAATGCCAAACATGGACGTGGATGCCGAGAGCATGCCAAGCAGGATATACCCTGCAATCGCTCCAATCTTCAAGGGCATATAGGTACGATTCAGGCTCAGCCTCCGTATGGAGCGAAATGACTTCGCGTCAGGAGAGACGGCCGGTTTATTCTGTTTTATACGGATCATACCTGTTCAGATGCTCCTTTTCGTACGATCAAAGCGTATGATCGTTCGTGGTCCCTGTCATATACTATGAACACTCGATATTTATCTCTTTTGAAAGTCCAAACGGGGAAAAACGTACTTATAATTGATTTTTCCGGCGAAATCAGGCAAATATGCCGCTCTTTTGAAGGGTTGCCGCCGAACGAGAATAATTGTTCACGGGCCGTGCAGAACAGGATGATGAACCTCAGGTTCAAAACGCCGAGGGGGAGATTTGAACTCCCGAGGCGCGAAGCGCCAGTAGCTTTCGAGGCTACCGCCTTCCCGGGCTAGACTACCTCGGCACCCGGTTCTCTATTTTTTCTCATCAATCACTCTAATAGTTATCTGAATCATGCAGGAGATTTCGGCCGTCCCGGTCTCAGGAAATCCTGAACGAGTGCATGAGCGAAAAAAAAGATCTGTATTGATGAGATTTACATCCCGTGCGGGGCACCGCCCCTGCCGCCCGGCTGGGTGATCATCATGTCATCGACACGGATGAGCATGATGGCGGTTTCCGAAGCGCTCTGGATCGACTGGCGTTTTGAACGCAGGGGTTCGATGACGCCTTCTGCCAGCATATCCACAACTTTCCCCTCGTACACGTTCAGGCCGTAATTCTTCTTGCCCTTGGAGTGGATGTTCTTGAGCTCGACGAGTTTGTCGATGGCATTGAATCCGGAGTTCTCCGCCAGTGCCCGCGGGATGGACTCGAATGCCGTTGCGTAGGCCTCGATGGCGATCTGCACGCGGCCGCCAACGGTCTGGGCATAGTCCCGGATCTTCATGAGCAGCTCGGTCTCTACTGCTGCGCCGCCCACGACATAGGTGCCGTCTTCCATGGCATCCATGACCACGCGGGTCCCGTCAACCACGGCCCGTTCCAGTTCGTCGAGCAGGTAGTCGCTGGTGCCGCGAAGCAGGATGGTGATGGTCTTGGGATTCTTGCAGCCTGAGATTCGGGTGACATTCCCGTCGCTGTCTTCCTCAACAAGATCTGCGGTTCCGAGATCCTTTGCGGTCAGGGCCTCGGGCTTCCCGACAATATTGGCATTGAGTGCCCGTGCTGCATACTTCAGGTCCTTTTCAGGGACATCTTCAATGGCAAGGATGCCGGCCTTTGCCAGGTAGAACTGGGCAGCGTCCGAGATACCTTTCTGGCAGAGGAGGACATTTGCCCCGCTCTTGATGACAAGGTCGGCGAGTTTCTTGAGTGCCTCGCGCTCCTGCTCGCTGAAGGCATTGATCTGGTCGGCGGTGGAGATCTTGATCTTTGACTTGACCTGGGTCTTCGTGATCTCCAGGGGGGTTGAGACAAGCGCTACCTTTGCCTTGCTCACTTTTTTGGGCATACCGTCGTGAACGCGGGTCTTATCGATGACAACCCCGTGGATCAGTTCAGCATCTCCCATGGCCTGTCCCTTCTGTTTCTTGATCATGACATCTTCTTCTTCGACAATGATCTTGCCATTTACCTTCTCGGCAACGGCCATCACGGCGTCCGCAATAATGCCGTCCAGCTTGCCCTTCACCTGTTCGATGGACTTCCCGGTGATGGCGGTGTCGGCGATCTTGAGTAAGGTCTTACGGTCCGTTGGATCAACCTTCAGGGAGAGGCTTTTGGTGATCTCAAGGGCTTTTTCCATGCCCATGCGGTAGCCCTCGGCAATAACCGTCGGGTGGATACCCTGTTCGAGCATTCCTTCGGCCTGCTCCATCAGGGCGCCGACTAAGACGACCGCGGTGGTGGTTCCGTCGCCGACTTCATCGTCCTGCGTCCGTGCAACCTCGATCACCATCTTGGCACCGGGGTGCTGCACGGCAATCTCAGAAAGAATGGTCGCGCCATCGTTCGTGATAACGATATCGCCCGAGCCGCTGACAAGCATCTTGTCCATGCCCCGTGGGCCAAGAGTGGACTTGACGGCACCGGCAATTGCCTTTGCCGCCGCAATATTCGAGCGCTGGGCTTCCTTCCCGTAATTACGCTCTACATTTTCTTTTAGGATGATAATTGGCTGTCCTGATAGCATACTAGATCCTCCGATGTTGTAAAAGGTGGAATTGAACTTCTATATAAATTATCCTGTGCGTGTTCCAAAAAAAGGTAAGATCAGTCGATACGGGAGATTTTAAAGAGCGAATAGACCGGTACGCCATCGATATCCCTGATGCCGCGCTTGTCGAAGATCACCCAGATGGCGATGGGTGTGGCATTGTGCTTTTTTAAGTACTTGATCACTTCTTTCATCGTATTGCCGGAGGTGATCACATCGTCGATGATGACGCACCGCTGCCCGTTCACCGATGCAAAATTCCCGCTGATCGATCCCGTTGGTTTATCGCTCTGGCTCTGTTTGGACGGGTGGTAGATGGCAAGCTGGGCTGCTTCCTGAACCGCGATCACGGTTGCGAGCGGGATTCCCGAGAGCGCGATCCCGACAATCACATCCGCTGCGGGGGATGCGGTAGTGTCATCCTTGTGGGACTGGTAATACCGGTTCAGCAGCATCAGGGCGGTCTCTTCCAGGAGGGGGGCGTGGCTGGAGACCGCGGTCCAGTCAATGTGAACATCCTTGGGCGCAGTTGTTCCCTTCCCCTGTGTCAGGAGCCACGTCACCGTCTCCATGGAAAGGGAGAGTTCATCTGCAATCTGACCCGGGCTGTGCCCTTCCCCGAGAAGCAGCTTGGCCCTGCCAATCAGATCGTCTAGCGAAGACATGAACAAAGATTTGCCGGTATCTATTTAAGTTTTTATTTAAGTTTTCGTTTCACCATCGCGCCGCAGACCGGGCACTCCCCGTTGTGATCATAGTAGCGTCCGCAACCGGCGCACCGGTACTTCCAGTGAACCCGTCTCGCTTTTTTCTGGGCGATCGGGTGGGTCTCGACCCCCAGAACGGTTGCCACGTTCTGGATGGCAAAATCATCGGTATACAGGACCGCCTTTAGTTCAAGGGTCACCGCAAGGAGATCGGTGTCAGTTGCCGAGATTACACCGGTATCCCGGCTTGTTTTTGCAGCGGCAGTGACCCGTTCGACGCTCTCCGGGGCCGGTGAGACGACCCTGAGGCCACCGGCGCTGAGTTTCTCAAAGTTTCCCTTGGACCGGATATCCCGGAGTTCATCGCAGACGGACGGTGTGGTAAACAGGTCGCCTTCCGGATGGAATTCCGAGAAGAAGACACTTGCATCAAGAACCGCTTTCATGAGAGGCCCTGTGAGGATCTGACCACGGTTACATCTTCCGGCATGGGATCAGTGATTCCGGATAGCGCCTGCGATCGTCTCAGCTGCTGAGATCCTGCTGCATGCCTGCTCTATCGTATCGCTGCAGATGACATCCCGGATACCGGTTGCCATCAGGCGGGTATAGGCACCCCCGGAGAGAACGCCGTGGACACATGCCGCGTACACATCGGTTGCCCCCTGCTGGTACAGCATACCCGCAGCGGTGGCGATTGTGCCGCCCGTGGAGATGATATCATCGACAATGATCACGGGGCGGGATGCAACCGACACCTTCTTAGGGGCCATGCGGACTTCGACTCCGGAAAGCCGCGTCTTATCGAGGTTGTCGAACTCCCATCCCCCGACAGCAGCCACCTGCCCGGCAAATGCGAGCGCACCGTCGTCCGGGGCAAGGATGAGGGGATTATTGACCGGCAGTGTTCTGATATACGACCCGATCTCGCGGGCAACAGAGAGGTTCTCTGCCGGCACAGCAAAATGCGCCAGGACCGAGGGATCATGGACATTGATGGTGTACACCTGCGAGACTCCCCTGCTCAGGGCCTGTGCCACGACCCGGGCGCTCAGCGGCTCTCCTTTCCTGAACTGTTTGTCCTGGCGGGCATAGGCCATGTAGGGAAGGACCAGCCGGGTATGGGACGGTGCACAGGCATCGATGAGCAGCATCAGCTGGACCAGCGCATCGTTGTCCACCACGCTCCCGACAATGATCGTCTCCCCGTCAAGATCCCCGCAAACCAGGTAGTGTTCCCCGTCCGGGAACCGGGAGAACGAGGTGGTGGCAACTGGAACCCCGAGTGCACGGGCAAGACGGGCACCGAGAACCTGCGATCGTTCATTACAGATGACTTTCATGGCATTGTTCCTTGATCTTGTGATCACGTCCGGGACGCGATATACTCAACCAACTAGATTCACGATGAACCGTATTGTAGTTTTCCGCATGGGTGGAACCTGGTTGAGCAGGATGGATGAACGGATCGCTGGCTGTTCGTCGAGGCGTATCCTCTCCGTGCCTTCAGCTGAAAGTACTTAAACTATCATGAGACATTGTATATGAAAATCCACGGGATTACGTAAGAGGGAATAACTGCAATGGAACCAGCACCTGAACCGCTTCCGGAACAACCGGAAACACCCCCGCAACCGGAGACGACTGTAAGTACTGCCCCGGTTGAGGCGACTCCTGAGAGCGTAATAACGACCTCATCCCAGGTTGAGGTTCCGCAAAAACTCATCGACCAGGTGATCGGCCAGGAGCGTGCGGTCGAGGTCATCAGGAAAGCGGCCATCCAGCGCCGGCATGTCATGATGATCGGCAGCCCCGGTACCGGCAAGTCGATGCTCGCAAAGGCGATGGCCGAACTCCTGCCTAAAGAAGAGCTGCAGGATATTCTCATCTACCCGAACTCCGACGACTCTAACAACCCGGTCGTACGGACGGTGGCGGGTGGCCGTGGCAAACAGATTGTCGGGGCACACAAGGCGGAGGCAAAGAAGAAGACCCAGTTCCGCCAGACCCTCTTAATGCTCCTCCTCTTAGGCATTGCGGGATACGCGATCATCACCATGCAGCTCCTAATGGGACTGATCGCAGGGGCGTTCGTCTTCATGGCGCTGCGCTACTCCACGCCCCGCGAGGAGACGATGGTGCCCAAGCTGCTCGTCTCGAACGATACGAAGAGCATTGCTCCCTTCATTGACGGGACCGGTTCGCATGCCGGTGCCCTTCTCGGTGACGTCCGGCACGACCCGTTCCAGAGCGGCGGTCTTGAGACCCCGGCCCACGACCGGGTCGAGGCCGGTGCGATCCACCGTTCGAACGGTGGCGTCCTCTTCATCGATGAGATCAACACGCTGGATCCCCACTCCCAGCAGAATCTCCTCACTGCCTTGCAGGAAGGGGAGTTCCCCATCACCGGGCAGAGCGAGCGTTCGAGCGGTGCGATGGTCAGAACCGAGCCCGTGCCCTGTAAGTTTGTGATGGTGGCGGCAGGGAACCTTGACGCCATCCAGGGCATGCACCCGGCGCTCCGCTCCCGTATCCGCGGGTATGGCTACGAGGTCTACATGGCCGAGAGCATGGACGATACTCCCGAGAACCGGCAGAAGTATGTCAGGTTCATTGCGCAGGAAGTGAAGAATGACGGGAAGATCCCGCACTTCGACCAGAGCGCCATCGACGAGATCATCCGGGAAGCCCAGCGGCGCTCGAACCGCAAGGGCCACCTCACCCTCAAGCTGCGTGACATGGGCGGTTTGATCCGGGTTGCCGGGGATATTGCCCGGCAGGAGAATGCCCCCATCACCACGGCAGTGCATGTGATTACGGCAAAGAAGACCGCCCGGTCGATCGAGGACCAGGTCTCGGACGAGATCACCCGTCACCTCCGGGAGTACGAGATGACGGTGATAGAAGGCACCCGTATCGGCAGGGTGAACGGTCTTGCCGTGACGGGCAGCGATGCAGGATCGGTACTCCCCATCATGGCAGAGGTCACGCCGGCGCAAGGAGCGAGCGGCACGGTGATCGCCACCGGTATGCTCAAGGAGATTGCGCAGGAATCCATCAAGAACGTCAGCGCAATCTTAAAGAAATTCACCGGCCGGGATGTCAAGAACATCGACATCCACATCCAGTTCATCGGCACGTACATGGGTGTCGAGGGCGATTCGGCCTCTGTCAGCGTGGCGACAGCAGTTGTGAGCGCCATTGAAGGGATTCCGGTCCGGCAGGATATTGCCATGACCGGCTCACTCTCCGTGCGGGGCGATGTCCTGCCCGTGGGTGGCGTGACCTACAAGATCGAGGCGGCAGCAAAGGCCGGTATCAAGACAGTTCTCATCCCCCGCATGAATGTCGGGGATGTCCTCATCGAAGAGCGCTTCAAGCCCCTTGTCACCATCATCCCGGTCGATACGATCGATGATGTCCTGAAGTTCGCCCTTGTCCCGGAGAACTCCGACGGATTCCTCATCAAACTCAAGAGGATGGCGATGAGGTCTACTGCCATGATCGCCGAACCGCCCGTGATCAACCAGACCGCGGTCTGACTATAATGCCCGGGATCTCGTATTACGACCTGCGGCATGTGACCGGTGAGGTCACGCATATCGACATCGACAACAGCGTGGTCGAGTCGGCCGGCACCTCCTTTTTCAACAAGGCAATTCTCCGGGTCCTCACCGGGACCGGCTGGGGCGTTCTCCAGATTGACAATTATACCCCGTGTTCCGGCAGGACGTTCGATGAACTCCTTGAGCGGGCGGCACGGCTTGCCCGTATCACGGACGAGAATGTTCTGCTCGCGGATGTGCCCCGGGGCCAGCTGGCTGTTCCGCCGCTCAAAGAAGATCCGCGGGATGTCAGTATCGAAGAGAAGTCGTCCCTGCTTGCCGAGATCGAGAAGAGTGCCATCCTCCCCGGGATCGTGAACCGCCGGGCAGGTTATATCGAGCGGACCGAGCAGGTCCGGTTCGCTGACAGCTCCGGCAACGAGTACTCCTATGAGATGAGCCGCTCTGGGTTCAATGTTCTCGCGGTGGCGTCGAAAAACGACAATGTCCAGATGGGATACGAGCGGGAACATTCCCTTGACGGCTTCAACCTCAGGCACCAGCAGGCCTCGGGAAGGAAGGCTGCGGATATTGCCATCGCCCTCCTGGATGCGCGTGCCGCAAAGGGCGGGAAGATGCGGGTGGTGCTCGACCCGGAACTTGCCGGGGTCTTTGCCCACGAAGCCGTGGGCCATGCCAGTGAGGGCGACCTGATCCAGGAGGGAAGTTCCGTCCTGAAAGGAAAAACCGGCGAACGGATCGGGAACGAGTCGCTCTCCATTGTCGACGACCCGTCGCTCCACGCGTTCGGGTTCGACCCGGTGGATGCCGAGGGCGTGGCAGTGACCCGCACCGAGATCATCCGGCGCGGGGTGATCAACGCCTTCCTGCACAACCGGGAATCGCTGGCTGCCGTGGGGAACGGCATTGCCGGTCATGCCCGGGCCATGCCGGGCGAACCCCCGCTCGTGCGGATGAGCAACACGTTCATCGAGAATGGCGACTCCACCAAAGAAGAGATCTTTGCTGAATGCAAAAACGGGATCTACCTTGCGGGCTCAAGGGGCGGGCAGGTGGACCCGGGACGGGGCGTCTTCCAGTTCAATGCAGAGTACGGGTATCTCGTGAAAGACGGGGAGTGCACGACGATGGTCCGGGACGTCTCCCTCTCCGGCGATATCCTCACGACCCTTCACGGGATCGTCCTGTGCGGGAACGACCGGAAGATGAGCCCCGGGTATTGCGGGAAGGGCGGGCAGAGCGTGCCGGTGAGCGACGGGGCTCCCCATATTCTCCTGAACGATGCGGTGGTGGGTGGCAGTGGCGTGGATTGAAGAGCTGATCCGGGAAGCAGAGCGGAGTGTTGATGAGGCCGAGGTCTATTTCGTGGAGGGCTCAAGTGTCTCCGCGGACTTAAAAAAGAAGAAAGTCAGCCTTGCAACGCGATCGCAGGACTGCGGTCTTGGTATCCGCACGATTCACGAGGGCCGGATCGGATCGTCCAGCACCAACGATCCCGGCCAGTGGCGTGCATGCTTAAAGGCCGCGATCGCAAGCGGGAAACTGGCAACCCCCCAGGAATGGGAAGGCCTGCCCGGGCCCGACCACAAGGATTCCCCGTCCCTCACCTTTGATGACGCCATGAAAATCGAGCCTGACGTTGCCCGGGGACTTCTGGATCAGATGATTGAGGGAGCCTCAACCCACCCGGCCAAGATCACGTCAGGCTCGGCCGGGCTCTCCTCCGTCAGGGTAACGCTTGCCAACAGTCATGGCGCCCGGATCACGAACCGCCATACTTCCGTGTCGGTCTCGCTCGAAGCGATCCACGGGCAGTCCACGGGTTTTGAGTACGATCACTCCTGGTCGTTCGACAAGATCGATCCCGCCAGGGTTGGCGAACGGGCCACGTTCTTTGCCTCTGAATCTGCCGGGGGAGAAGATATCCCGACCGGCGATTACCCGGTCCTCCTCTCGCCGCTTGCCTACGCAGAACTGCTCGGGGGGGTATTTGTCCCGGCTTTGAACGGGCGCAATGTCCATGCAGGGCGATCAAAACTGGCCCAGTCCCTCTCAAAACAGGTGGCCGATCCGGGCATCTCGATGTATGACGACCCGCATCTCCCCGGGGCAGCGGGCAGCACCTGGTATGATGCAGAGGGATCCCCCACACAGAGACTCGATCTCATCCGCGATGGCATACTCTGTGCATTTGTCTACGATATCAGGACCGCGTCCCGGTACGGGAAGAAGACCACGGCCAGTGCGGTCCGCGGAGGGTTTGGTGGATCGCCAGGGATCGGGCATCACAATTTCGTGGTTGACGGCAAGCGGGACACCGTGGATGACGAACGGGTACTCTACGTACACACCGTGATCGGGGCACACACGGCAAACCCGATGAGCGGCGAGTTCTCGGTGGAACTGGCCAATGCGTTCTGGATGGAAGACGGCGAGTTCCAGGCCCCGATCCGGAGCGCGATGCTCTCGGGCAATGTCTTCGATCTCCAGCATGCCATTGCCGGCCTGAGCAGGAAGACCCGCACGGTCGGGTCGTTGATCCTGCCGTCAGTAAAGCTCAATAAGCAGCATATCATTGGTAAATAGGAACGACCATGACCGATATCCTCATCGTGCTCTTCCTTCTCGTTGTGATCATTGCCATCGTCTGGTACCTGGTGAAGAAGATCTCGATCCTTGCGGTGAATACCGTGCTGGGGCTCTTCACCCTGTTCGTCATCAACTTCCTCCATGTCATGCAGTGGATAGGAAAGCCCGACCCCGGCTATGATCTTGCCACGATCCTGATCTGTGCCATCGGGGGATTACCGGGTGTTCTGATCCTGATGCTCCTGGGCATCCTGGGGATCACGATCTGAGCCGGTTGCATAGCGCCCCTCTCTGGCCGCCGCCGGTTCTTCGAACCGTCTGACCTCCCCGTTTCAAACCGACCCTCAAACCGGGAGGTCCTATATTGACATTTTTTCAAGGGATATCAGGCTCCCGATTGTAAAAATACAACCAATATGTATCCCATTTGAAATCACTGTACTCTAATTCGCCAAAAAACGCGACTCTCCAAAAACCGGTCTTTCAAAACGGGCTCTGATGGGGAAAATACGCCCAAATTACAGAGATTATGGGAGGGGGTTTGTACGTCCTGGGTCTCCCCGAAAAGGGAGTGCTCGAGAGTTTCTTAACGATATTACCACGGGCAGACAACGCCCAGTATCACATCTCCGGAATCTTTTCAGAACACATTCGCTTCCGAGTACACCATCACCTGGTCCTGGAGGAGATCATAGGGTTTGATCTCACGGGAGTGGGAGGACATCCGCATCTTGACCACTTCGAGGGCCAGATGAACCGCAGACAAGTCCGATCCCGAGGGCCTGAGGTACCGGAGGAGAATCACGGTGTCCGAGAGGTATTCGATGAGGGCGTGACGGCTGGAGAAGACATTGTTCCGGTCGGTCTCTGAGGTCATCATGATGGTGCAGTTCTTGTCGCGAAGCCCCTCAATGAACCGGAACATCTCCTGCCGCCGCTCCGAGTTGGTATTAAACAGGTCTTCGAAGAGAGAGATGGGATCGATGACCACCCGGCTTGCCTTCACCTCATCGATCAACCGGGGAAGTTCGTTCTTGATCCGGTTGTTGGCGATGTTGAAGTCCGTGGGATCGAGCTTGATCACATAGAGGGATTTGTTCAAGAAAGGGGTGACCTCCCAGCCTTTCATCTGCATGTACCTGAGGAGCCGGTCTTCCCGTTCCTCAAGACTGATGTAGATGACCGTCTCTCCTTTCTTTAACCCGTCCCATGCAAATTCAAGGGCAAAGGTGGTCTTTCCAGTCCCGTACGTCCCGATAATGGAGCAGATGCTGCCATGAATCAACCCGCCGCCCAGCATGTCATCGAGACCGACGATCCCCACCTTGACCCGGTCGCCGTTCATATAACCACCCTTATATTACTGACCTCAAACCCGTTGGTTGCGGAGATCCTGACTGCGAACTTGACGAGATCCTTCTCTTCGAGATGGGGCATCACGCCGCGGAACTTCTCAAAGTACATCACCCGCTGCCGCCGCGAACCGGTGCTCTCTTCCCACTTGAAGAGCATCACCGCATCGACGATATCAGCCATCTCGCGTTCCTGTGCCGTATTGAGTATTCCCCGGCTGAGCAGCAGGTAGGTGGTGATACCCCGCTGTTTGGATACCCGTTGCAATCCGCGAACCAGGCCGGTCATGTTCTGCCAGAACTCCGGGTCGGCTGACTGGGTGGCAACGTCAGTGACCGAATCGATGACGAGCAGACTGTCCGGGCTGACACTGTTGATCACATTAGCCAGGCGGAGGAGAATTCCCTCGCGATTCGATCGCTTCTGGAGCCTTGTTATCACATCGCTGTGGCTGTACCATTCATCGGGAACTACGCTGTTATCGAAATAGAGTTCGGAGAGGTCATCGAAATGGATGGTTTCCACGAGCGCATCGAGCCCGTCGATATGCAGGGAGGTGGTGATCTCCCGGCAGACCTCCTCCTTCAGCCGCGTGAACGTGATGTACCGTATCTCGTGGGGGCCGGTAAGCTCCGTTGCCGCCCCCTTCATGAGGCTGAGCGTATTGACAATCGAGCTGTAGGTGAATTCGTAGCTGCCGGCACCCAGGTCCCCCAGGAGGAGTATGACCGATCCTTTCGGAACACCCCCCTCGAAGATGGGATCGAGTGACGGGATCCCGGTGGGCATTTTCTGCGTGTTAAAATCCTGCATTTCAGCCTCAATGACGTGAATCTGCTCGTCTCGCAAGAAAAAATGCCATGGACTGACTGATAAAGGTATCTGATGCCCATGAGAGTTCGGCTCCTCTTCCCACGTAACCATCGTACCAAAACGGGTATTCACCATGCCCGGACTCACCCATACTTATATAGATTGATCTCCCGAAATATACAACGGGAAAACCAATACTCGTCGGAGTGGAGCTGGCAGACAATGGGTATCATGGATCGCATCAGGCCCAAAAAACAGGTAAGCGAAGGGAACAGTCCCCTCCCGGATCCGGGGGATCTCGCGGTTTCTGACCCTGTTCATCAATCACCCGATGCCCAGGTCATCGCAGCCGAAGGCAAGAGACCTGACGCAAGTTTCCGTCATTATTTCCAGTTCCTGAAACGAAGGGAGAAGATCCCCATTGAAGAGTATGATGTCGAGCGTCACGGAACGCTGGTGGATGCCAAGGTTCCGGATACGTACGATGTCCTCGATCAATACTGGATTGAGGCCGGCTGCTCCATTGTGGTGATCGCTCAGAACAAGAAGACCAACCAGAGTGAATACCTGCTCTTTGAACCCGAGCTTTCCGATTTTGAATACGAACTGCTGGAGCGCCTGCACGAAGACCTGAGGGATGTGTTGATCCTCTCTGCGGAAGAGATGAAGAAAGACCGTAAACGCATCCTCCTCGAGAAGATGCAGGCCCTCATCGGGGAATACGGGCTGACCCTTGAAGTGTCCTCCCGGTTCAAGATCCAGTATTTCCTGATCCGGAACTATATCGGGTGGTCGCGTATCGACCCCCTGATGAAAGATCCCCAGCTGGAGGATATCTCCTGCGACGGGAACCGGATCCCGCTCTTCCTGTACCACCGGCGGTACCGGAATATCAAGACCAACATCTCGTTTGATTCCGATATCCTCAACTCCCTCGCAATCACCCTCGCACAGCGGTCAGGAAAGCATATCTCCACCGGTGCCCCGATGATCGATGCCACGCTTCCGGATGGCTCCCGGTTACAGTTGTCCTTTGGGACCGAAGTGACGACCCGGGGAACCTCGTTCACCATCCGGAAGTTCCGGGAAGAACCGTTCTCTCCTGTTGAACTGATGGAGATCGGTACCTTCAATGCCGATGAGATGGTGTACTTCTGGCTTGCGATTGAGAACAACAAAAGTCTCATCTTTATCGGGGGGACGGCCTCGGGTAAGACCACCTCCTTGAATGCAGTATCCCTCTTCATTCCCCCGGTTGCAAAAGTTGTCAGCATCGAGGATACCCGGGAGATCACGCTCTTCCATGACAACTGGATTGCATCGGTGACCCGCGAAGCCTTGACGGAAGGCGGCAATGCCATCAACATGTTCGACCTGCTGAAATCTGCCATGCGGCAGCGGCCTGAGTATATCCTTGTCGGTGAAGTCCGTGGGCCTGAAGCGCAGACTCTCTTCCAGGCCATGAACACCGGTCACACCACGTTCTCCACCATGCACGGTGGCAGTGTTGATGCCGCGATTCACCGGCTTGAGAGTGAGCCCCTGAATGTGCCGCGGAACATGATGCAGGCCTTAAACATCATCAGCGTGCAGGGTTTGATCTATCGTGGTACCGAGCGGGTCCGGCGGGCCCAGGAGATCGTGGAGATAGCAGGGATCGATCCCTCAAGCGGGAACCTGCGGGTGAACAACGTCTTCCTGTACGATCCGGTCCATGATACCTCCGCGTACACCGGGAGATCGCAGGTCTACGCGGACATTGCTGCAAAACGCGGCTGGACAAAAGAGCAGCTGGAGGATGAGATCCGGCAACGCATCGCTGTCCTGAATGCCATGAAGAAGCAGGGGATCCGGGATTATATCTCGGTGGCATCCATGTTCCATGCCTACCATATCGACCCGACAAAAGTCCAGTCCCATATCGATGACCTCCGCCAGGTAATCTGAAGATGGTACGCCAATACTTTTACCGCTGGATTAAGAGCGATCCCGTCCGGTACAACAGTCTCCATGCCGATATGGTCTCAGCCCGGATGGGCCTGACACCCGAGCAGTATCTCTGGCGAACGGCAAAAATCGCCCTGGTGACCGGGGCTCTCTTGGCCGTACTCGGCTTTTTCCTCAGCGCTTTTGTTGCCTTCCCGAGCCTGAATCGGAAGATCGGCATCACCAATGTCTTCAACATCCAGATGCCGGTCTTCTTCAATGTCATTTATCCGGCGGGGTACATCGGGGGGTTCATCGCAGTACTGTTGTTCATTATCGGTGCGTATGCTGCATACAGCCTGCTGTTGAAGATGCCGGCTCTGGAAAAGGCCAACCGGGCCATCAAGATCAACTTGACCCTCCACAATGCGGTGGCGTATATGTATGCCATGCGGAAAGGGGGAGCCCAGCTGATGGCAATCTTTCACTCCCTCTCGGAGCGGGCTGATATCTACGGGGAGGTGGCGCTGGAGTTCCGCCAGATTGTGCGGGATGCAGACTTCTTCGGGTACGATGTCGTGACGGCCATCCGCCACCTGTCTGACACCACCCCTTCGGAGAAGCTGAAGAATTTCCTCGAGGATCTCCTCTCGGTGATCGAGAGCGGGGGAAACATGGAGGATTTTCTCTCGATACGGGTGCGGATGTACCAGGAAGAGGCCCGGTTCGAACAGAAGAATTTCCTGAATGTGCTCTCCCTCGTTGCAGAAGGATATGTCACGCTCTTTGTGGCCGGCCCGCTCTTTTTGATCATCATCATGGTGGTCATGGGTATGACCGGGGGGGGGGCGGTCCTGCAGTTGTCCGTTGTCACCTATGCGATGCTACCGATCGGCTCCTTCATCTTCATCCTCCTCATCGATTACATCTCGATCAAGGCCGAGCATTCCCACCAGTATACCCAGATCAAGGAGCTCAGGGCCTACCCTGATGTTGTCACGTACCAGAGGGAGCACGAGGAGACCCTGTTCGAACAGTTGAAAAAATACGACCGGATTCGATCGCTCATCACCCACATCCGTCACCCTCTTGACAGTTTCATCACCGATGTGAATCACACGCTCTACATCACGGTCCCGGTGGCGGTGATTTACATCATCTCGGTCTTCCTGCGGGTACCGCGGTACCGGGATATCGATGTCTACATCGGGGTCGTGGACGATCACATCATCCTCGCGCTCCTCATCGTTCTGATTCCCTATGCCATCTTCTACGAGATACGGGCACGGAAGGTGCTGGGAATCCAGACCCTGCTTCCCGATTTCCTGGAGCGGATGTCCGGGATCAACCAGGTCGGGCTGACCCTCTCCCAGGCCATTGCGATCATGGTCAATACCAATCTCGGCTTGTTGAGCTACGAGATCCGCCGCATCAAGCGGGATATGGACTGGGGGGCAAACTTCACCGAAGCGCTGGTCCGGTTTGAGCAGCGGGTCAGTACACCTGCGATCGCCCGCACCGTGACGCTGATCACGAAAGCCAGTGAGATGAGCGGCCAGATCAGCGAGGTACTCTCCATCGCCTCCAGCGATGCGAAGATGAGTGAGGTCCTCAAACAGGAACGGCGCTCTGAGATGTTCATCTATACCGCGATCGTGTACCTCTCGTTCTTTGTCTTCCTCTTCGTGGTTGCCGTCCTGACAACCCAGTTCTTACCGGTTCTTGGCGATATCAATGTACCGGGAGGGGCATCGACCAACGCCATGGCAGGAAGTTCGCTCTCAGGATTTGGCACGATCTCCCTCATCATCTTCGGCCGCCTCTTATATCACGCCTGCCTGATGCAGGCGCTCTTCTCGGGGCTCATTGCCGGGCAGATGGGAGAGTCCTCGGTGGCCGCCGGTGTGAAACATGCCTGCATCCTCCTGATCATTGCGCTCGTAACCTTCAACGTGGCTCTTGCCTGAGATGAGATCCCCGATGAGAGTGCGGGATGAAAAAGGGATACCCTTAAATCTTCACGTGAAGATGTCGATAATGAGGTGACAATACCGATGTGTACTGTTGGCGGGGGTCCCACCGGGGACCTGGATTTCGATGAGCGGGTGAAGGGAAAGAAGTACCGCTGCAATGATTGTGGCGAGAAGTTTGAGAGTGTCAGCAAGCACCCGATCTGTGCCAGTTGCCAGTCCGATAACGTGACGGCGCTCTGATACCATGATGGTGCCCCTCGCAGATGAGTTCCTGCTCATCTCAGGCACCCGTTCTTTTTTGCTGGCAGCGAAAGCCAATTCCCGGTTTGCCATCTGGATTGAGACCTCCGACAAGGAATATTGCCAGACGATCGAACCGTCCGATCTCATCGTGGTCTCGGCACCGGAAGGCGGAGCGGTGGAACCGGCCATCCTGCTGGCGGAGTTCGTCAGAACATACCGCCTGCCCATCACGGTCCTCCCGAGGGATCATCCGGGCTCCAAGCATTTTTCGTATCTGGTCTCCGCAGCGGCGGAGATTCACACCAGTTGCTCTATCCGAAGGGGAACCCATCCGGAGCAGCACCTTGTCTGCTCAAGCGATGAACTGGCAGGAATGACCCTTACAGGATTGCCCGGGCAGGTGGCGCTCAATGGCCTTCCGGGCGGGAGCACGCTCCAGTATGTTACATCTCATAGGGGAATTGAATATTCAAAAATCCCGGATAATTCACGGTAATATACAAGGGCTCCTGCCGGCTTGATCAAAAATGACAATACATATATGGCTTTTTTCACCTATTATTGTACTTGCCGTGAGAGGAGGGTTGGATGAAGACTGAGGTCCTAAAAGACATTAAAAAAGCTGAGGAAGAGTACCAATCGGTAATCAGCAAGGCTCAGGAAGAGAAGAAGAAGAAACGTTCAGAAGCCGAGCTTGAAGCTGATAATCTGGTCACAAAAGCGCAGAGCAATGCAGAACAGTACAAAAAGCTGAAACTGGAAGAAGCACGGCACCAGGCAGCACTTAAGCACGCTGAAATCATCAGAAGCGGCAATCAGCGCGCAGCGGCACTGAAATCAAAAGGAGAGCAGAACCTCTCGAAGGCGGTGCAGCTGCTGGTTTCGCGGTTTAAGGAGCAGCTGCATGTTAAAGCCTAAGCAGATGAGCCGGCTCCTCATCGCCGCATCCAAGGACCAGATGGCTCCTGTTGTTGCGGAGCTCTACCGTCACCACCTGTTCCATGTTGAGGAATACGTGGAAGGAGGAACTGAGGGCTATGAGGGTTTTAAGATCGGTTCACCGTTAACCGGCGCAAGCGAAGCGTCCGTTGCTCTGCTGTCGATCCGTGCGATCGAGAATGCCGTCTCCATCAATCCGGAGGAGATGGATCCCGTACGGGCCGGCACCCAGTCCGAACTGAAGGCCAGGATCGAGCGGGAACTGCCAGCTCTTGAACGGGAAGTCGAGGAACTGAGCGGGAAGCGCTCGAAACTTGACAACCGGGTCAAGGAGTGCGAACAGAAGATCACCGAGATCACCCCGTTCGTGGGCGTGCCTGCGGATCTCGAGATGTACCGGGGATATTCAGGTTTTTCCGTGTACGCCGGCTACGTGGCCCATGAGGTCACGCTTGCGGTCCCGCATGAGATGCACTATCTCAAGGGCAAAGAGAAGAACTTTGTCGTCCTCGTTGCCCCGACCGCTCAGCGGAACGAGGTTGAGCGTGCCCTGCAGGAAGCCTCGTACCAGTCAGTCCCGATTCCCGATGAGACCGGTGCTCCGGAAGCCCGCGTCGGGTATTACCAGGGGCAGATTGCTGCCCTGACCCGGGAGATCACGGAGATCAACGCAAAACTGGATGCGGTCAAACAACAGCATGCCGGCTTCCTTGCAGCCTGTGAGGAGTTCTTACGGGCTGAAGTGGAGCAGACCGAGGTTCCGCTCCGGTTTGCAACCACCAGGCAGACGTTTGTGGCCGAGGGCTGGGTGCCCTCAGACACCGTGGATGCAGTCAGTGATTCGCTGATCAAGGCAACCGGGGGGAAAGTGTTTGTCACTGTACTGCCTTCCGATCCCGAACATGATTCGGTACCGGTTGAGTACAGCAACCCGAAGTTTGCCCAGCCGGCGCAGATGCTGATGGACATCTATTCGAGGCCCAAGTATACCGAAATCGACCCGACCCTGATGCTTGCCATCGTGTTCCCGGTCTTCTTCGGTCTCATTGTCGGGGATGTCGGGTATGGCCTGATCTTCCTTGCCCTGTACGTTGGCCTGAAACGGATGATGAAAGGTGAAGACGGGCAGAAGTTACTGACTGTCTTCCGGAACGCCAGCATCTCCAGTATCATCTTCGGGTTGCTCTTCAACGAGTTCCTTGGATTCAAGTTCTCCCAGATTACCGGGTGGATTCTCGGAACCGGCGGGCTTGTAAATCCCCTTGAGCACTATGAATCCCTCATGTTCAGCAGGCACCTGCTCATCGGTTCAACGGAAGTGGGCGGTCACGGACCGGCGATTCCCGCACTGATGATCATGGCCATCTGGATTGGTATCCTGCACATCTCGCTCGGGCGTGCCCTTGGCATGTATAACCATGCAAAGCAGGATCACGGCCTCCACCGCATCAAGGCGGTCGTGGCCAACTTCGGCTGGCTCGCCGTGATGTGGGGTATTCTCATCGCCATCTGGTCCAATGTTGTCATGCCGTATATGTTCGATCTTACCGGTCTTCCGGTCATTGCAGCAGGATTCAACCTTGGCACGTTCATCGGAGGAGCACTCATCCTTGGCGGTGTCATCTGTATTGCATGGGATTCCGTCCTTGAAGTGATCGAGTTGCCCACGATCATCTCTCATGTTCTTTCCTATGCACGTCTCGTTGCGGTCGGCCTCTCTTCGGTCGCGATCGCAATGGTCGTCAACTATATGGCCATCGGGATGTTCATCAGTCCCGGTATGGCCGATCTCTCCCCTGTCGGTATTGTGATGATTGTTGTCGGACTGGTGATCTTCCTGTTCGGCCATACGCTCAATATCGCACTGGGTCTTCTGGGTGGCGGGCTCCACTCGATTCGTTTACACTATGTTGAATTCTTCACCAAGTTCTACAAGGGTGGAGGCAAAAGATACGTTCCATTCGGAATTAAACGCAGATTTACGGAGGATTAAACTATGTCAGCAGAAGTAGTAGCAATTGCATCAACAGATCTCGCAGCAATCCAGGCATCGCAGATGGGAATGAAGGCAATCGGCGCAGGGCTCGCCGTCGGACTTACCGGCGTCGGCACGGGCGTCGCTGAGATGGGTATCGGCGCAGCAGCGGTCGGTGCCATCGCCGAGAACAAGGACTTCTTCGGTCTCGGTCTGCTCTTCACGGTTATCCCCGAAACAATCGTTATCTTCGGTCTCGTCGTCGGTCTCCTGCTGCTCTTCTAAAGGAGAGAACAATGGGACTGGAAGCAGTAGTTGAAGAGATCAGGGAAAAAGGCAGATCCGAAGCGGAGAAGGTCCGCTTGGAGTCCAGACAGGATGTGGACCAGATCCTTGCCGCAGCCAACAAGAAGGCCGGCGGGATCAAGCTTGTCGCAGAAGAGGAATCAGCAAAAAAGTCCGCTCACCTTGTGAGCCAGGACGTTTCCGCTGCAAACCTCCTCGTCAAGCGCGAGCTCCTGAACACGCAGAAAGCACTGCTGGACCAGGTGTACGAAACCACCCGCAAGGATATCGCTGCCCTCCCTGAGAGCTTCCATCGCGAAGCCATCAAGAAACTCCTCACCGAGGCAAAGAAGGAGATCCCAGCAGGAACGATCTACTGCAATGCCCGGGATGTCGCAGCCGCCAGGGCGGTCATTGCGGAGAACCCGGATTTTGCCGGATTCAAGCTGGGAGAGCCCGTCACCATCGATGGCGGTCTCCTGATCGAAGGTGCAGGAGCCGAGTTGCAGATTGATTACAGCTACCGCACGTTCTTATCGAAGGTGTGGGAATCCGGGTTGAAGGATGCGTCGGATATCCTGTTCGGGTAAGGGGGCACACGTATGGGTGTGAATATTTCAGCACCGTACATCTATGTGTGCACCAGGATGCGGGTGCGGAAGGCAAAGCTCCTCCCCAAAGAGGAGTACCTGCGGATGCTCAACATGAGTGTCGCGGAGATTACCCGTATCATCGAGGAGACCGAATACAAACAGGAGATCGACGAACTCGGGACGACGTTCAAAGGGATTGACTTAATGGAAGTCGCCCTGAGCTGGAACCTGGCCAAGGAATACCAGAAGATCCAGCATATCACCCCGGGCACGCTCAAAGGGTTCACTCACGCCTATCTCCGACGGTGGGACATCCAGAATGTCTTGACCATTCTCCGGGGCAAGGTGCAGGGTGAGAAGGCAGGCAAGATCAAGGAGATTTTGATCCCTGCCGGCAGCCTGGACAAGGTGGTACTGGACCGACTTCTTGCCGAAGACAGCAATGACCGGATCATCGAGCTCCTGAAAGGACACCGGATGTTTCCCGTTCTTACACGGGAATACCCGACCGCCAAGGAGACCGGGTCGTTCTCCCACATGGAGAACGAGCTGTACAAACAGTTCTATGCCGAGATCATCGGCGATGCCAAGGCCGGTATCAAGGGCGGGGCCTCGTTCATGTCGTATATCCAGCTGGAGATCGATATCAAGAACGTGAAGACCCTCTTCCGGCTGCGGGTCGATTCAACCTCCACGGAGGATGTCCGGGAGATGTATATTCCCGGTGGCAGCCTCTCGGTGGTGGACTTTTCAAACCTGCATGGAATCCAGGAGACCCATGAATTCATCGACCAGCTCAAGGCACTGGTCAGGAATGACTCCCTGCACACGCTGCTCGATGAGATGAAGGGCCAGAAGGCCATGCGCGATATTGAAGTCCGGTTGACCCGCGTCCAGCTCGAACAGATGGAGGGGATGAGCAAGCGCAACCCCTTCTCGATTCACCCGATACTCGTATACCTGGAGAAGAAGAAGTACGAGGTCTTCAACCTGCGGGCACTTGCCCGTGGCAAGGAATCGAGACTTCCGTCTGAGAAAATTGCAGAATACCTGGTGATGTGAATGGAGATCGCAGTAATCGGCAACAGTGAGTTCATCTTAGGGTTCAGGCTCGCCGGTATCCGCAAGACCTATGCTGCGGAGAACGATGAGAACCTGACCGAGCATATCACCAGTGCGCTGCAGGATGGCGAAGTAGGGATTCTCGTCCTCAACTCAAGCGATATGGAAAAGATCCCCCGCAGGCTCCGTACAACGCTCGAAAATTCCGTAAAGCCGACGGTTATTGCCATCGGCGGCGAAGAGAGCGGGCTGTCCATGCGGGAGAGAATCAAGAGATCGGTGGGTGTTGATCTGTGGAAGTAAAAGGAGCAAAACCTAAAGAACAAAAGCAAGGGGTCCTCAAAAGGATCGCCGGCCCTGTCGTGACGGCAGTCAACCTTGACGCCCACATGTACGATGTGGTGAAGGTCGGTAATGAAGCGCTGATGGGAGAAGTCATCAAGATCCAGGGTGATAACGTCATCATCCAGGTGTACGAAGATACCGCCGGTATCCGGCCGGGCGAACCGGTCTCGAACACGGGTCTCTCCCTTGCGGTTGAACTGGGTCCTGGTCTTCTGACCAGTATCTATGATGGTATCCAGCGCCCCCTCGAAGTCCTTGTGGACAAGATGGGGAACTTCATCCAGCGTGGTGTCACCGCACCCGGGCTCTCCCATGAGAAGAAGTGGGCCTTCAAGCCGGTGGTAAAGGCTGGCGACAAGGTCGAGCCCGGCGCAATCCTTGGCGAAGTGCAGGAGACCAACATCGTCCAGAAGATCATGCTCCCGCCCAACGTGAAGGCAGGCATTGTCAAGACGATCAAGAGCGGGGACTTCACGGTTGACGAGACCATCTGCGTTCTCGAAGACGGCCGTGAATACCCGATGCTCCAGCGCTGGCCGGTCCGTGTCCCGCGTCCCGTGAAGGAGAAGAAGAACCCGACGATCCCCCTGATCACCGGTCAGCGGATCCTCGACGGTCTCTTCCCGATCGCGAAGGGCGGCACCGCTGCAATTCCCGGCCCGTTCGGGAGCGGAAAGACGGTCACCCAGCAGCAGCTGGCCAAGTGGTCGGATGCCGAGATCGTGGTCTACATCGGCTGCGGAGAACGCGGCAACGAGATGACCGAAGTTCTGACCGAGTTCCCGCACCTCGAAGACCCCAAGTCCGGAAAGCCCCTGATGGAGCGGACGGTGCTCATTGCAAACACGTCCAACATGCCGGTGGCTGCCCGTGAAGCATCCGTGTACACCGGTATCACCATCGCGGAGTACTTCCGTGATATGGGCTACGATGTCTCCCTGATGGCAGACTCGACCTCCCGCTGGGCAGAAGCCATGCGTGAGATCTCGAGCCGTCTTGAAGAGATGCCCGGTGAAGAAGGGTACCCGGCATACCTCGCGGCCCGGCTCTCGGAGTTCTACGAGCGTGCCGGTCTTGTTGAGACCTTAAACGGTAATTCCGGTTCGGTCTCGGTTATCGGTGCGGTATCCCCGCCCGGCGGAGATTTCTCGGAGCCGGTCACCCAGAACACCCTGCGTATCGTCAAGGTCTTCTGGGCACTGGACGCGAAGCTCTCCCAGCGCCGGCACTTCCCGGCCATCAACTGGCTGAACTCCTACTCCCTGTACCTCGATGCACTCCATGACTGGTACGACAAGGAGGTCTCCCCCGACTGGAACAAGATCCGGTCCTGGGCCATGGAAGTGCTCCAGAAAGAGGCAGAACTCCAGGAGATCGTGCAGCTCGTTGGTTCCGATGCCCTGCCCGAGTCAGAACAGGTGACGATCGAGGTCGCCCGTATGATCCGTGAGATCTTCCTCCAGCAGAACGCCTACGACGCGGTCGACACGTTCTGTGACATGAAGAAACAGTACGACATGATGAAGGCGATCAAGCTCTTCGCTGATCTTGCCTACGCGGCCCAGCTTGCTGGTGTCAGCCCGGCGCAGATCAACACGGTCAAGTCCAAGAACGAACTGCCCCAGATCAAGTTCATCAAGGACTACAAGCCCGAACTCGCGAAGATCGAGAAGCAGATGGACGATGAGTTCAACACACTGAGGTCGGCAGCATGAAGGAATACAGGACGATTAGTAAGATTGCCGGGCCCCTCGTCTTTGTCGAAAAGACCGAGCCGATTGCGTACGGAGAACTGGTGAACGTCATCCTCTCCGATGGCACTACCAAGCGCGGCCAGGTACTCGACACAAGCGATGAACTGGTCGTTGTCCAGATCTTCGAGAACACGACCGGTATCGGCAGGGACAGCGGCGTCCGGTTCACGGGCGAGACCATCAAGATGCCCGTGGGCAGGGAGATGCTCGGCCGTATCCTGTCCGGTGGCGGTAAGCCCATCGATGGCGGCCCGGAGATTGTGCCGGAGAAGCGCCTCGACATCAACGGTGCGGCCATCAACCCGTATGCCCGGGGCATGCCGGCGGATTTCATCCAGACCGGTATCTCGACCATTGACGGGACCAACACCCTTGTCCGCGGCCAGAAACTCCCGATCTTCTCGTCGGCAGGTCTACCGCACAACAATGTTGCGCTCCAGATCGCAAGGCAGGCAAAGGTGCCCGGCTCGACCGAGAGTTTCGCGGTAGTATTCGCTGCCATGGGTATCACGAAGGAAGAAGCGAACTACTTCATGGCGGACTTCGAGCGCACCGGTGCCCTCGAACGTGCGGTCGTCTTCCTCAACCTTGCGGATGACCCGGCCGTCGAGCGTATCATCACGCCCCGTCTCGCCCTCACCACCGCTGAATACCTTGCCTTCGAGCTCGGTATGCACGTGCTTGTCATCCTCACGGATATGACCAACTACTGTGAAGCGCTCCGTCAGATCGGCGCAGCCCGTGAAGAAGTGCCCGGTCGCCGTGGCTACCCGGGATACATGTACACGGATCTTGCCAACATCTACGAGCGTGCCGGTATGATCAAGGGCCAGAAGGGTTCCGTGACCCAGATCCCGATCCTGACCATGCCCGGTGACGATATCACCCACCCGATCCCCGACCTGACCGGTTACATTACCGAAGGCCAGATCGTGGTCAACCGTGACCTGCACCGCAAGGGTATCTACCCGCCCATCAACGTGCTGCCCTCGCTCTCACGTCTGATGAACCTCGGTATCGGGCCGGGGAAGACCCGGGATGACCACAAGAAGGTCTCTGACCAGATGTACGCCGGGTACGCAGAAGGCAACGATCTCCGCGGCCTCGTGGCCATCGTTGGTAAGGACGCGCTCTCCGAGCGTGACCGCCTGCTCCTCGAATTCGCGGATCTCTTCGAGAACCGCTTCGTCCGGCAGGGCTATGATGAGGACCGCACCATCGAGGACACCTTAAACCTCGGCTGGGAGCTCCTCTCATCGCTGCCGGTGGAACAGCTCACCCGTATCGACCGCGACCTGATCAACAAGTACCACCCGAAACTCAAGGCCGGAGCAAAGAAGGAGTAACAAGTCCATGGCGCTGCGCGATATCAAGCCAACCCGCTCTGAGCTGATCAACCTCAAGCGGAAGATCCAGCTCTCGGAGCGCGGCTACAAGATCCTCAAGATGAAGCGCGATGGACTGATCTTGGAATTTTTCAAGATTCTTGCAAACGCGAAGGACAGCCGGGGCGATCTTCTCAAGAAGTATGCCAAAGCCGTCGAGATGATGGCCGTGGCAAACACGGTCGAAGGCGCAATCGGGGTGAAATCTGCGGCATTCTCCGTCAAGGAAGTGCCCCAGATCACCTTAAAGAGCAAGAACATCATGGGGGTTGTTGTGCCCCAGATCGAGTCCTCAAAGGTGAAAAAGACCCTTGCGGATCGCGGGTACGGTGTGCTGGGGACCTCAACGGTCATCGATGAGACCGCCACGGCGTTCGAGGAACTCGTGGAAGCGATCATTTTGAATGCCGAGGTCGAGACCACGATGAAACGCCTGCTCGATGAGATCGAGAAGACCAAGCGCCGTGTCAATGCGCTGGAGTTCAAGGTCATCCCCGAGCTCACGGCAGCACGGGACTTCATCAAGATGCGTCTCGATGAGATGGAACGGGAAGAACTCTTCCGGATGAAGAAGATCAAATCCCGGAATACTGCATAAGAATGCAACGGAGGTCTGGATGCAGATTGGAACGATTAAGGACCTGGGGGTTGAGGGTAAGACCGCTCTCCTCCGGCTCGACCTCAACTCCCCCATAGATCCCACCTCCAACCTTATTCTTGATGACAAGCGGTTCCGGGAGCATCTCCCGACCATCCGCGCTTTAGAGTCCAGCCGGGTCGTTATCGTCACCCACCAGAGCCGGCCCGGCAAGAAGGATTTTACAACCCTTGAAGCCCATGCAGAGAAACTGGAATCGCTTCTTGGAACACCGGTCACGTATGTTGACAGCATCTTCGGGCGCCATGCCCGCGAGGCCGTCCACGCCATGAAGATCGGCGAGATCGTGATGCTGGAGAATGTAAGGTTCAATGCAGAAGAGAACCTGACCCTCAAACCTGAAGAGGCAAAGAAGACCCACCTCATCAGGAAACTCTCCTCTCTGGGGGATGTATTTGTCAACGATGCGTTCGGCACCGCCCACCGGTCCCAGCCCACCGTTGTCGGCCTGCCGCTTGCCCTGCGATCGGCGGGAGGGCTCCTCATGGAGAAGGAAGTCTCCACCCTCTCCCGGGTCTTCTCGGGTGCACCCCGGCCGGTCTGTATGGTGCTGGGCGGCACCAAGGTGGATGATTCGATCGATGTTGCCCGGCACGTGCTGGACACCGGTGTCGCCGATCAGGTGATCGTGATAGGCGTTGTCGCCAATGTCTTCCTCATCGCTGCCGGCTACAATATCGGCAAACCCTCCACGCAGCTCATCACCCAGCTCAGGTATGACGCCGAGATCGGGAAGGCAAAAGAGATCCTTGCCCGGTACCGCGATCGTGTCGTGATGCCGGAGTCCGTTGCCGTCCGGCAGGAGAACCGCCGCGTTGAATACGAGGTTGAAAAGATTCCCGACGATACCCCGGTCCTCGACCTCGGTATGGATGCCCTTGCCACCCTTGTCCAGACCCTCAAGAAGGCCGGGACCGTGGTCTTCAATGGCCCGGCAGGTGTCTTTGAGGATCCCGACTTTGCCACCGGAACGTACGAACTGCTCAGGGCAGCATCGAAAGTAGAGTTCTCGGTCGTTGGCGGTGGCCATACAGCGGTGGTGATCGAGAAACTCGGCATTGAGCAGGACTTCACCCACATCTCGACCGGTGGCGGAGCCTGCATCGAGTTTTTGACCGGCAAGAAACTGCCGGCGGTCGATGCGCTTGAGCAGTCCAAGAAGATCTTCGGGTAATCCTTTACCTTTTTTTTGTACGGCCGTATCATCCCGTACGTCCCGGAATCCTTATTATTCATCATCGATAATGTGCAGGATACAAAGGGCAGGTGCAGACCGATCATGCAGGTTCGTATCATCGCAGTCGGGAAGATCAAGGAGAAGTACCTGCAGGAGGGTATTGCCGAATACGAGAAACGGCTCCGCCCGTACACCCGGGTGCAGGTGGTGGAGATTCCTGAGGAGAAGCGTCCCCTCGCCGCTTCCCCGTCCATAGAACGGATCGCCATGGAGAAGGAGGGGGAGCGGATCCTTGCGGCAATCCCCGAGGGCTCGGTTGTGGTCGCGCTCGCCATTGTGGGGGAGGAGTGGTCGAGCGTGGCCCTTGCCGAGGCCCTCTCCCAATGGGAGATGGCGGGCCGGAACCAGATTACATTTCTCATCGGTGGGGATCTTGGGCTCTCCCCTGCAGTATACGGGAGGGCAGACCTGCGGCTCTCGCTCTCGCGGATGACTTTCACCCACCCTATGGCCCGGCTCCTCCTCTTCGAGCAGATCTACCGGGCGTTCCGGATCCTGCGGGGTGAGCCCTACCACAAGTGAATCGTTCTCAGGTGTCCCCGTAGGAGGGCAGTACCCTTCTCGCTCCAGCAGGATCGTTCGATCCACACCCCGCATCGCTTGAACACCCCAGAATACTCCGTACAAGGGAGTGAACGCTCAGAACCAGTACCGTATGGATTATACCCTATCCCGCTGACGTTGTTTTCCACACCATGGTTGCCATGAGGCAGGTAGTACAATGATAGAACAAGCACCCAGAACTTCTCTCCTCTCCCGGACAAAGGAATCGATCCGTAACTGTTCCGGCGAGATCGTCTTTGGCATGTCGGACGGCGTTGTCTCCATCTTCGGTCTGGTGGCCGGGATGGTGGCAGGCGCCCAGTCCGGCGATGTGATCCTCCTCGCCGGTGCAACGGCTGCAATCGCGGCCACGGTATCGATGATGGCCGGTGTCTTCCTCGACCTTGAGTCCGAGCGGGACGCGGCACGGGTTGAAGCAAAGGAGCGGGCCGCCGAGATCCGGGCCGATCCCGACGGGAACGTGAACAAGTTGATCGCCGATCTCCAGGGAACCGGCCTGAGCCAGAAGAGTCTCGATGCCCTCCGCGAGGACATGAAGGCCAATCCCCTTGCACTCCAGAAGTTCGAGGATGCCGTGGCCGGCGAGGAGGAGACCGCAGCGCAGAAGACCTCCCCGGTCATCCATGCCTGCTGGATGGGGGTTGCAGATTTCATAGCAGCGATGACCCCGGTCATCCCGTTCATCTTCCTGCCGCTGGAACAGGCAAAGGTTGTCTTCATCTTTTCAACGGCCCTGCTCCTGATCCTGCTCGGTATCGGGCGGGCAAAGCTGGGTGAACGCCCGATGTTCCGGACAATCCTCGAGACCTGTGCGATTGCGGCTGCTGCGGCAATTGCGGGTGCCCTGGTCGGCCTGCTGATCAGCTCCTGATCAGGCATCACATCCTTTTTTCAAAGGGTAGCAGGAACTGTGCCCACCGGGATCTCCCGCGCCGGAACCGGGACCGGGGTCAGGACACCTTTTATCAACAAATTATTTATTATCGTGTTGCATATATCCCAGAACAATGTACCCGTCCGTTCCATCCAGGGAGATGAATATGACCAGGGTACCGGCCGCTCATGGTAAGCGGCCGCTCTTCTTCACCTGTTAGGTTCTGCTGTTTCAGAACAGAGCAGGGACTTGGTATCGTTGTTGAGAAGATTTGGATAGTATCGGTGAAATGGTATGAGTATCATTCTTGAGGAACAGGAAGGCGCCTGGTATAGTGCCCGGCCCCGCGGGGGTGTCTACGATCTCGTGTATGCCGCCCTCTCCGGCACGGATACTGCTGCGCGGCTGCGGTCCGTTGCTGCGCTCGGGAAGAGTGACGATCCCCGGGCGGTCCGTCCCCTGATGGATCTTTTGAGCAATGCAGAGCCGGAGATCCGGCTCGCTGCAACCACCGCGCTCGGCCAGCTGAAGAGCGGTCGCCCGGTGGACGACCTGATAGGAAGGCTGCGCGACCATGATGAGCAGATGGCGACCCGCGAACAGGCTGTCGTTGCGCTCGTTGCAATCCGGAGCACCGGCGCGATCCGGAAACTCAGGGAGTTCGTCTCTGATGAGCACGAGGATCCGGCACTCCGTTCCTATACCGGGAACCTCCTCTCCGAGGTCAAGACGTGGTAACGGACCCGCAAGCCATCGCACCTTCCGGCAGCGATACCCGGCGAAATACTGCCCTCTCCAGAAGAGAAGCGACCCCCTCCCTTTTTCTCTCATTCCGGTTCATTGGAGTACTACCATGAAACCCTCTCAACCTGCCGCACTACCCGGCACCTGCAGCCGTTGCGGTGAGTGCTGCCGCTGGCTGCCGTTCGTCTCTGTCCGCCAGTGTAAACCCCACCAGATCCAGTACCTCCGGGAACGGGGCCTGAAGGAATCCGCCGGGCTCTTCCTTGTCGATGCACCCTGCCGGCATCTGGTCGAAGATGCGCCGGACAGCAGCGGTCAACGGCAGTGGGGGTGCGCCATCTACGAGACCCGGCCCGCCACCTGCCGGGACTACTGCGGCCGGACCCTGACCGCCGGCAAACGCTTTTTTGTTCCGCCCGGCTGCACGATGGCGGGAGGCCGGAGCGGGGAGCCGGAACACACTCTGCCTGAGAGGGAGTGATCCCCCCGGGTGGAGTGTTCCCCTCCCTGCACAACGGATTGAGCCGCCCACACTATCGTTTCAGCACCGCGGCCCGGTTCACAAAATACCATCTTCGTTTCACCAGCCGGAGCCCGGCCTCCTCCGCGAGTGCCAGGTTCTCCCGGTACTCCTCTCCCGAGACGATGAGCGGGGGCTCGGTATAGAAGAGTGTCCCGCCCGGCTTCAGGAGCAACGCAATCTCCCGGAAGAGCTTCACCGGGTCGGGGACTTCGTGGACCACAAAGATGGTGAACGCGGCATCGAACGTCCCGTTCAGATCTGCGGCAAGGTCGATCGCGTCCGGCTTGCACTGGTGCAGGGTCACCCTTGATATGAGCCGTTCTGCCGTCATCTTTTCCTTCACAATCCGGAGCATCTCCTCCTGGAGATCCACGGAGAAGACCTGTCCGTTCTCTCCCACCCGTTTTGCAAACTCGCGGGTGAAGAACCCCGGTCCGCACCCGAAGTCGAGCACCCGGTCGCCGGGCTTCACGTAGCACTCCGCGAGCCGGTCGGGGCGGTAGATGCACCGGCGCAGCCGGGTGTCCAGGTGGGCAGCGTTCTTTGCAGAGAAGACCTCGTGCTGGTGGTGATGAGGTTGTGTGCCTGAGCTCATACTGAATGGTGGGAGCCCCGGGAAATAACGGTTGTGTCACTGGCAGGATCCATTAAACTTGAAGACGATTGCCGGCACGGTATCCTCGGGCGACCCGGCTGCCTCTTTCAGGTTCCTAAGGACGCGGTTATCCCGAAGATTAATGCCCGATCACACCGGTCTCTTATCTGGTACACGGGTGTTTCATGATACGACTGATTCCTCTCTTCCTGCTTGCCGCAGTCCTTACGGCAGGCTGCGCCTCCCCGCAGGTGCCCACGTCGCAGGGGGATGCCTTCTTTGCACAGGCAGAGAAGGCGTTTTCACAGGAGAACTTCCATGCCGCCGCCGATCTCTACAGCCGGGCGTCCGACCAGTACAGGGCTGAAGGCAACCCGGCCGCTGCACATAACGCATTGAAGAACGCCTCGGTCTCTGTCCGGATGTTCGCCGAGTTCCCGTATAACCGGTCGGTCATGACCGCCATGATCGATGAGACCTTCCCGGCGGTTCCTGACGACCGGAAGGCGGGCTGGCTTCCCTGCAACGCGAGCCAGTGCATCGAGAGCGATGGCGAGACCTGGTACTTTGCCAACACGATCAACAATATCCGGTCCCACAACATGGACCTGATGCGAGAGACCCTTGCCGAGAAAGGCGAGACACCGTTTTACGATCAGATGAAGGTGATCGCCCTTGCCCCGGTGGACGCGGGCGCGGGCACGTACTCACATCCCATCCAGTGGGAAGGAACAGAGGCCCTGAGCATACCGGCCCGCCTGCTGCCGAAGACCGGCACCCTCCGTCTCTGGATTCCCCTGCCCGTCGAGACCCCCTCCCAGCGGAATGTCACCATCATGGCCGTTGAACCGGCACAGTACGTGAAGTCACAGACCGGCACGGGCGCGGACATGGGCCTTGCCTATCTTGAAATCCCGCTCACTACCGTGACGGGGGATTTTCTCAATGTCACGGCCCGGTTCCGGTACACCCAGTATGAGGTTCGTTTCAGCATCGATCCGGTAAAGGTCGGAAGGTATGACACGACCGATCCTGAATACCAACAGTACACCGCGTCCGGTAAGAACATCGTCATCACCACGGCAATGAAGGCAAAGGCGCAGGAGATTGTCGGAAACGAGACCAACCCGTACCTGCAGGCCGGGAAACTATACTGGCATGTGGTATCGCACCCCTACAGCAATGTGCCCCACACGAGGCTCGGTGCCCGTGGTACGCCCGAATCCGTCTATATGCTGGAGACCGGCTCTGGTGACTGCGGTACGCAGAGTATGTACTTTGCCGCTCTCTGCCGGTCGCTGGGCATCCCCGCACGTGCGATCGGCGGCTACCAGCTCGTCCCGGGCCATGCGGGACCCCATTTCTGGTCCGAATACTACCTGCCGGGGTACGGCTGGATCCCGAATGATGTGACGATCGCCGAAGGGGCTGAATGGTCGTATGAAGCAACAAACGAGGACCGTCACCAGTACATAGCGTTCTATGCAAACAATCTCGACCCGTACCGCTACATCATCCAGAAGGATGTAAACATCCCGCTCACCCCGCCCGCGGGCGATAGCGTCATGTTCGATATGGTGGTGCAGACGCCAAAAGCGGTCTGCGATACCTGCACGACTGACCCGGAATTTGAGATGCTTGAGGACTGGAAAGTGACTGTTGTAAAAGCGTAAGTACGGGCCGGTCTTTCCCTGCCCTTTTTTATCGGGTCCACCGGACCAGTCCGCAAATCGCTGCTGTAAACCGTGCCGGTTGAGTCAGAGATTCATAACCCCGGCAGTCCCTGTCGCACCTGCGGGTGCTGTGCGGGATTGAGATGTGGCACACCCGGCAGCGTTCACGAGCAGGGTGAGCAAAGCAAGACACACGAGGGCAGGTGAGCGACCGTCCTTACCGGGGATTTGCCACCGGTGCTCACATAATCTCCGTCAAGACGGGATAAAAAAAGGAGAGAGAATCAGATCCCTGCTTACGGCGTCTCTTCTGCCTCTTCGTCCTCGCCCGGCTTGTGGGTCTTCATGGAGGGGAAGAGGATCACTTCCTTGATGGAGTTGTTGTTGGTGAGGAGCATCACGAGCCGGTCAATACCGATCCCGACCCCACCGGTCGGGGGCATGCCGTACCCGATCGCGTTGATGAAGTCGTAATCGATCATCTGGGCCTCGACATCCCCGAGCCGGCGCTTCTCGTCCTGTGCCTCGAACCGCTCCTTCTGGTCCACCGGGTCGTTCAGCTCCGAGAACCCGTTGCCCACCTCCATGCCGGCGATGAAGAGCTCGAACCGCTCGGTGAAGCCCTCCTTCTCGCGGTGGCGCTTGGCGAGAGGCGAGTTCTCGACCGGGTAATCGTAGATGAAGGTTGGCTGGATCAGCTTCTCCTCGACAAGCGCCTCGAAGAATGCAATAAGGTATTCGCGCTGGCTCTGCGGCTTGTCGGGCTCATCGATCCTGTGCTCGTGGGCGAGTTTGCGGAGTTCTTCAACAGAATGGGCGAAGATGTCGATCTTGCCCAACTCCTTCACGGCATCGGCCATCGAGATCTTCTTCCACGGCTTGGTGAAATTGAGCGTTGTCTCCCCGAACGGGATCTCGGTCTTTCCGTGAACCTGCTGCAGGATGGACGTGACGATATCCTCGGTGAGTTCCATCATGTCCCTGAAGTCCCGGTACGCCCAGTAGATCTCCACCATCGTGAACTCAGGGTTGTGATCGCTGTCAATGCCCTCGTTCCGGAAGTTCCGCGAGATCTCAAAGACCTGCTCGAACCCTCCGACAACCAGCCGTTTCAGGTACAGCTCGGGCGCAATACGGAGGAAGAGTTTCTGGTCAAGGGCATTGTGGTAGGTGGTGAATGGTTGCGCATTTGCCCCGCCGTACACCGGCTGGAGGATGGGGGTCTCGAACTCCAGAAAGCCGTGGTCGTCCAGGTACCGGCGGAGGAGCGAGATGATCCGGCTCCGGCTCCGGAAGGTCTGCCGGTTCTCATCGTTGACGATCAAATCCACGTACCGCTGCCGGTAGCGCTTCTCCACATCCTTCAGCCCGTGGAACTTCTCGGGCAGGGAACAGACCGCTTTGGTGAGGAGGGTAAACGTCTCCACCCAGATGGTGATCTCGCCCAGTTTCGTCCGGAAGACGTGGCCCGTTACCCCGAGAATGTCGCCCCGCTCGACAAACTGGTTGAAGAGCTCGAACTGCTCCTCGCCGAGATCGTTCTTGCGGATATAGAGCTGGATCTTGCCGCTCTCGTCACCGAGATCGGCAAAGATCGTCTTGCCGTGGTTGCGCACAATGTAGATCCGGCCCGCTGTCGAGACGCTCTCTGCACTCTTGTCGTGGGTGATCTCCGCGTAACGGGTCTTGATCTCGAAGATCGTGTTCTGGCGGTTGAAGGTGGGGGGGAAGAGGGGGATATTCTTCCCGCGAAGTGCCTGGATCTTCTCGATCCGGGTCGGGTCAAAGAGTGTATTCTCGATAGGATCGGTCATTGTTGCATGCACCACGACTGGACGGTTTTGTACCGTATATCTGGGACGTGTCGCGTAATAATACCATCAGCACTTACGCCGAAAAAAGAGCGGGAGGCGATTATGGCTGCCGGTGGCCGTTGCGTTTTTTGAGGATCCCGGAGGCATATTTTGCCAGGCCGTACACTGCGTCGCTGGACGGGTGGACCTCGATGAAGTCCGAAAAATCGTGTACAGAGAAGTGGTGCTTCATCAACAGCGCCATGTAGCCGGCGATGAGCCCTCCTCCGGGCGAGGCGGTGCAGATGCCGCTCAAGGATCCGTCGGCCTCGACCATGATCGTGGCAACGCCGGTGTTGGATGCCGGCACCTCCCAGAACGTGCCCGGCCCGGCAACGCCCGGGACCACGAGGGATTTTGCGGTGGGGCTCTCGTCCGAGCAGAAGGCCAGTTCGTACCCGAGGTTGAGTGACTGGGGGAGGAAGCGGTAGTCCATGGTCCGGTGCAGCCCGAGGATATTGTCCGCGGCAACAATCCCCTGCTGGCGGGCCACGGGTGTCATGAACGGCGGGCCGGTCAGATCCCCGCAGGCATAGACGCACGGGAGGTTCGTCCGCATGAACTCATCCACGATCACCTCACCGTTCGGCCGCTTTGCAACCCCCATAAGCCCCTCGGAATTGGGCGTGAGCCCGGCCGCGATCAGGACCGCATCGCACTCAAGGGTCCCGGTCTCCCCCGCAGTCTTCAGGTCAATCCTGAAACGTCCCGGCTCCCCAATAAGGGAACCGATCTCAGTTGCCTCCCGTATCGTGACGCCCGACAGTTCGCGGACGGCCCGTTTCTTGAGGGTTTCATCGAGATTCTTCAGAAATCCGCTACGGGAGAGGATTGTAACCTTGCTCCCGAACCGTGAGAAAATGTACGCAAACTCTGCTGCCATGATCCCCCCGCCGATGATGGCCATGTGTTCCGGCAGGTTCGTCATGGTCCGGAGGGTATGGGGGGTGTAGATGCCCGGTGCAGTGATACCGGGAACCGGGGGGATGCTGGGCCGGGATCCGGTGGAGAGGATGACGGCATCGGCCTCCAGCGGATCATCGCCGATGACGACCTGCTTGCCGTCAAACCTGCCCTCGTTCCCGTACAGGATCGTGACCCCGGCCTCCCGGGTCTCCTTGTCGAGCACCGCGGTGATGGTTGCCTGCACCTTCTGCATCTCAACGAGGAGCTGCGGGAAGTTCACCTCCGGCACCGTATCGACAATCCCCAGGCCGTGGAGTGTTCTTGCCGTCTCCACGTGCCGGGCCACATCGTTCATGGCGCAGACCGGCATACAGCCGTAATGGAGGCACTGGCCGCCAATACCTCCTCTCTCGATCAGGGTGACGTCCTTTCCTGCACCAGCCAGCCGGATCGAGGCAAGACGCCCGGCCGGTCCGCCCCCGAGGATCACGATCATGTCCGGTCCTCCCCACAACAAACAAACAAATCAGGACACCCGGAGCAAGGCTGCCCCCTGCACCGGGATCGGGTGTGCGGAACACCGGAAATTATACAAAAAAAGAGAGCGGGATCGGCCATGCCGGGGGTTAGAATACTTCGACACCCTCGTCCATCGGTTCGGAGAGGAGTTCGCCGGTAAAGGCATTCACTTCAACGATCTTCTTGCCCCGGATCTGCCAGACCGGGACATAGACCTGCTTTGCCTCAACGTTGATGTTCTTCCGGTCGGGTTTTAAGATCTTCTCTTCGTAGAAGATCGCATCGCCCTTCTCCTGCTTGATCCTGACCTTCTGGGTGAGCCGGTCGATCAGTTCGCTGGTGATCCGCTCGGTGGCCTCGTCTTTCCGTATATGGGCATCGCAGACCTCGGCACCGTTCGGGATCTCCTTGTCTTCAACAAGTTTCCCGTCAAGTTCGATCTTGATCCCGTTGATGGCATTGATGCCGCCCCAGCCCTCGGCATCGAAGGGGATGCGGCGATCCTTGTACACCTGCTCCCCGGTGCTCGTGTAGTGGAAGAGGAAGTAGGGGATGAACCGGAGCTTGGTGGTTCCCTGGACGCCACATGCACGGATGGCGGCCTGTTCGGTGAGTTTTATGGGGAACTGGGGAAGGGATATGCCCGAGGGCTCTTCTTGGGCCGCCGCCTCTGCGGCCCGCCTGGCTTTTGTCGGTGTCAGGTCGAGGGCCAGTTCGCGGCCCACGATATCGGCAAGCACGGCCTCACCGGTGTACCGCACGAACTCGTCGACCCCCCACTGGATGCAGTTCTCGGTGGCAACGCTCTTCTCGAGCGTGAAGAGGAGTTTCTTGCAGGTCATCTCCTGATCATCGATCATGAGGCTGTAGTTGGTCTTGTCGAACTGTGCGATCCCGCTCGTGTCGTTTGTACAGAGCACCAGAAGACAGGTGTTGTCCCGGACCGCAGACAGGTCGAGCGGCTCGTCGACCTCTTCCACTTCAAAACGTGCCGCTTCAAGAATGAGTCTCATGGCATTCTTGGCCTTTTCCCGCATATCGTGTTCCATCATAAATACATTGCCCTACTCTTATAGAACAATTTTTCTATTGCAATGTCCGAGATTACTGTAATGACATCTCCCCTGAAGTTTGTCAATCACACTATCGAGGATTATGCCATCCGTGTCACGTTCGATCCCCTTGAGGGGACAGGGGATGTGGTCTACAATCTCTCGCTGGTAAAAAACGAGGATCTCGAATATGTCATATCGATCCTGAAGGATGCAAGCAGGGCCGGGGTCAGTGTCAGCGGGCTCGTCAGGTTCTTTCGTTCGGGCGAGAAGGTTGCCGAGTTTGTCATCCCGAAAGGCTGCACGGGCGTCTGCACCCTCTGCAGCATCACGTTCGATGGCCTCCTGGTCCGGCGCGGGATTCCCATCAACCCGATTGGGGGAGGGGTGGTGGAGATCGAGAACCGGGTTCCCATCCGGTTTACCCACATGATCCAGTACGAGCATACCACCATCGATCCCCTCCAGGTTCTGATCTCGCAGAAGACCACGTCCGTCACCAATGTGATGCGGCAGGGCAGCGGCAATCTCCTTGCCAATATCCGGGAGTTCCACATGGAAGCCGAATCCCTGGTCGGTCAGGTGCTGGATGATCTCTCCAGCAGCAGTTACTCAGGGATCCTTGAAGTGGGTGTACCCAATGTGCCCCTCTTAGGTGTGCCCGTATCTCCCGAGTTCATCGGGATCGCGGCAGTTGGCGGGACAAACCCGTTTGCCGCCATCCGCGAAGGGGGCCGGTGGGTGCAGATCCAGACCATGAAAGGCATGATGGCCATCACCGATATGGAAGAGATCCGGCTCTTTTGACAGTGCCCGGGATATCCTCAGGGCTTATGCAGTACGCCGGGTATTATTTACCTTTAAGGAGAATGATAACCTGAATGCTTGGATGGGACGGGGAGCTGCCTCCTCCATCGGTCAGGACGCTTGAGGAGATGCGTGTGGTCCTTGCGGATCCGGCGTGTTCTGATGCCGGTCCGCTCTACTTCATGTACCGGGACCTGGCAAAGTCGGATGCCGACTGGAAGTGGCTGCATGCCCATCACCTGCGGTACGATATTACGGTCATCCCCCCCCGGGATATCTGCGGGGAATGGGTGAAGACGAAAGGCCATTACCATCCCCGGAACCCTGCGGGCGTGGGATACCCGGAGATCTACGAGGTGCTCAAAGGCGAAGCCCATTACCTGCTCCAGTCCCGCGACCTTCGTGATATTGTGATGATCAGTGCAAAGGCCGGTGAGGTTGTCATCATCCCGCCCGGGTACGGGCACATCTCCATCAATCCCTCGGAGCACCGGACCCTGACCATGGCCAATATCGTCTCGACCGCGTTCGAGAGCGAGTACGGGCAGTACGAGTCGCTCCACGGGGCGGCCTATTACGAGATGACGAGCGGAGAACTTTTGAAGAATCCCCGGTACCCGGACGTTCCCGCGGTCCGGTCGGCCCGGCCGAAGTCCGGCAACGGGGAGTTCCGGGTGCTCAAAGGTCCCCTCTACAACCTGATTGGGAACGAAAACGCCCTCGCGTTTTTGAACAATCCCGAACGCTATGCCCCTATTCTTGAGATCCTGTTAAAAGGCTAGGCACCGGGAGCCGCTTGTGCCCGCTCGATTTGACGAGCGCGAGCACCCGCTCTTCGGCCGGTGTCTCTGCCTGCCACTGCCGGTCCGGCAGGGCCTTAAGAGCGGCATCGATCTCGGCATAGGAGAGGCCGATCTCCTTCTCGTCGCTCTGCCCCTCCCATAATCCCGCGGAGGGAACTTTCTTCATGATGGGCTCCGGGATGCCCAGCTCCCGTGCCACCACGTAGATCTCGGTCTTGTAGAGATGGAGCAGCGGCTGGATGTCGGCCGCATTGTCGCCGTACTTTGTACAGTACCCGAGCATGTACTCGCTCCGGTTCGATGTGCCGCAGACGAGCCGGTGGTCGCGGTTCGCGTAATAGTACAGCACGCCCATACGGATCCGGGCCATCAGGTTGCCGAGCAGGTACGGCGTCTCCACAAACTCCGGGATGGTCTTGTAGCCCTCCAGCATGGGGTCGATGCTCACGGTCTTGTGGGGCATCCCGAGCTGATGGCAGAGCGCTATTGCATCTTCGAGATCGACCGGGTTGCTGACTGATGACGGGAGCGAGATGCCAAGCACCTTCTCCGGCCCGACCGCCCGGCAGCAGAATGCGGCAGCGACCGCCGAGTCGATACCGCCCGAGAGGCCGATGACGATCCCCTTGCACCCGGTGTTCCAGTACGCGTACCGGAGCATCTGCTCCACCCTGCCCATCCTGCACCCCAGTTCGCAGTCCATGATCAGTGATCCCTCTTAGGTTGATGCATGAACATTTTCAACTGTTCGGTCTCGCCACACGCCGCGAGCGACTCGCCCAGGTTCAGCACCGCGTGAAAGGTTGCCGGGTGGCGCCCCGAATAATCTGCCAGCACTGATCTCACATCCGAGAGGAACGGATCGGATCCTTGCGGGGCGGACGCAACTTCACCATAGATTCCGTGAAGCCGGCCGTACAGGATGATCTCTTCTGCCGGGATATGGCCAAACGGGACGATCACGGGCAGGGCCGGGCGGTCTTCGGCACGTTCTGGCACGACCTCCAGCCCGGGTCTTCCGCGGAGGACGGATGCAAGCACCGATGTGGCGGCATCCTCCAGCGTTGTAGCAATGGCAAGTTTTGTCAGCCCGGCTCCCGCAGGAATCGCAGCATCGGCCCTGATTTCAGAGATCCAGATATCCTTACGGTCCCTTGTCAGGTTCGCGAGGAAGAAGAGCAGGGTCTTTCCCGACAGATTTCCGTCCTGCACGACACCGATATGGTCGTGTGACTGCAGCCCGTGGTGCCGGCGGATGTCGCGTTTCACCCGGGCATCCACGCTCGCGATGAGATGCTCCCGGCAGAGATGCTGGCCGGAGTACGGCTGGTAGATGACCGGGTTGTTATGGCATATGCTGCACTGCATCGTTGTGGCCCTCACAGTTCTCTCCCCTGCAAGGTGTTTAAGGTTATGCCGGGCGAAAGGGGCTGGCAGGAAAGATTTGATTTTATAGTCCCGCACATAACCTCTCTAGCGTATATGCCGGTTGCAGCAGAGTATGTCCGCACCTTAAACAAGTATGAGACATCCATCCTCATTGCGCTCGAACGCGGGATGAAGCGGTACTCGTGGGTGCCGCTCGAACAGCTGAAGACGGCAACAAAACTCTCGGAGTCTGAGATCAATTACCGGCTCTCGCGGCTCATTGCCTGGGGGATGGTCCGGTTCAACCCGGTCCCGTACGACGGGTACTCGCTGGTATTCGGGGGCTACGACACCCTCGCCCTCGCCACCCTCACCCACAAAGGCACGATCTCGGCTCTCGGCTCGCAGATCGGCGAGGGAAAAGAGTCTATCGTGTACGATGCCCTCGGCCTCGGCCCCGTTGCGATCAAGTTCCACCGGGTGGGCGGGCGCTCCTTCTCGTCTGCCCGGGTCAACCGCGAATACATGATGGAGGGCCATTGCCCGTGGCTGATTGCATCGCGGAAGTCCGCGGAGCAGGAGTACGAGGCTTTGAGGGCCCTCCACCCGAAGGTGAGCGTCCCGCTCCCCATTGCCCACAACCGGCACGCGGTCGTGATGTCGCTCATCAACGGGCTGAACCTCACCCGGTACACGTTTGAATCCCCGGGCGAGGTGCTGGACGAGATCCTGGAGAATGTCCGGGTTGCCTATGGCCTTGGCATCATCCACTCCGATCTCTCGGAATACAATGTCCTCTTCGAGGACGGGAAGTGCATCCTCATCGACTGGCCCCAGTGGATCGCAACCGACCACCCGAATGCTGGAGAGATCATCGGAAGGGACATCGACAACATCCTCGCCTTCTTCAAGAGGAAATACCAGCTCACACGCGACCGGGAGGTTGCGTTGCAATGCGTGACCGGCTGAAGGTCTTTGGCATCGATATCATCAAAGGATCCGTCCGTTCACGCTCACGGCGGCCCATGTATGCCCTAATCCGGATGGACGGTTCCCGGATCGAGAGCGAGACCGAGGTCTCCTTCTTCCGCCTCTTTCGTATGCTTCGGGACGAGCAGCCGGACATCCTTGCGGTTGACAGCCTCCAGGAGATTGCCGCCGACCAGCACGAACTCTTCTTCTTTCTGCAGGGTTTGCCTCCCAGGACCCGGCTCGTGCAGGTGACCGGGGGCGAGAAGAAGGAGACGCTCCAGAAGGTGGCGGGCCGGTACAATATCAGCTTCAACAAGTTCGACCCGTTCGCGGAGGCCCGTACCACGGCGCAGGTGGCCACGCTCGGCGCCGGCGCGGAAGTGATCGCGTTCGAGAACGAGAGCGAGATCGTGGTAAGCCGCCACCGTTCGCCCGGCAAGGGCGGGTGGAGCCAGAACCGGTACGTGAGGAAGATGCACGGAGCGGTCCAGTTCCGGGGCCGCGAGATCGAGCAGGCGCTCGTGGCTGCCGGCCTGCGGTACGAGAAGAAAGAGACGAAGGCATTCGGGGGATGCAGCCGGGTCGTGTTCCGGGTCTTTGCCACCCGGGACCAGGTACCGGTCTCCACGTACCGGGGGGCCGATGTGCAGGTCAGGATCAGCGGCAAGCGGCTGGAGCGGATCCGGTTCCGCCCCCTGTCCGCAAAACCCCGGTACCTGATCGTGGGCCTCGACCCCGGGACGACAACGGGCATTGCGGCGCTCGATCTTGACGGCAACCTGCTCTACCTGGCCAGCTCCCGGCAGATGAACATGGCGGACGTGATCGAGTCGCTCTACAAGGTGGGTAAGCCGCTCGTGATCGCCTCCGATGTCGAGCCGATGCCGTTCACGGTCGAGAAGATCCGGCGGGCCTTCTCCGCGATCGCCTTCACGCCCAAACAGGACACGAGCGTGGAGTCGAAGATGGAGCTCACTGCCCCGTTTGCGTACGGGAACGATCACGAGCGGGACGCCCTCTCTGCTGCGCTCGATGCCCACCGCCAGTACCGGCACCGCTTCCAGAGTTTGATGAAACGCATTCCCCCGGGCCACGACCTCGACGAGGTCCGGGCCCGGATCATACGGGGCCAGTCGCTCGACCAGGTTCTCGGCGAGATGAACGCGGTCACAAAACCGGCCGTGGTGCAGGCGCCCCCGGTGGCGGTGGACGAGAAGCACGATGAGCGGGTCCGGGTGCTGGAAGGGATGGTGAAGCGCCTCAAGACGTACGTGGCCGAGCTCGAGGAAGAGGTGAAGACCCGTAATTACGAGATCCGCAGGCTCTCGGCACGGCTGCGCACGGCCCACACCACCCGCGACGCCGAACTGGCAAAGGATGTGGAGGTTGCGACACGGGACGCGATCATCCAGAGCATCAAAAAGCGGCTCAGGAAGGAAGAGCGGCACAACCAGAATCTCGTGAAGAGGCTGGGTCGGATCAAGAAGTTTGCCGAACTCTCGATGGAGGGCGATGTCGTCCCGGTGAAGGTGATGGAGACCTTGACAAAAGACGGGCTGAGAACGCTCATCGAGGATATGGGCCTGGGAGACGGCGAACTCGTGTACGTAAGCCGGACGGATGGCTGGGGCCGGAGCGTGGTGAAAGATCTTGCGGGTCTCAAAGTACGGGCGGTCATCCTGTCCATGAAGACTCCTGCGGAGATCGACCCGCAGCTGCTGCCCGCGTTCCGGGAAGCCGCGATCCCCCTCCTTTCCGTTGCAGAGACGGGCACGCAGGTCCGGGGAAAGCAGGGTCTCTGCGGCAAGGATGCGCTGGAATCGGCGCTCTGCACCTGGCAGGAGGCGCAGGCAGTTCACGAGCGGGAGAAGAAATCTGCCATGATCGAGCACATGTTCAAGGAGTACAAGAGCGAACGCGGTAAGGAAGTGAAGAAAGGTGGATGACCGGGAACTGTTGAAGGTGGTGATGGGCATTGTCGGGAAAGACAGATGCACCGATGACTGTGCAGAGTTCGCCTGCGGCGGACAGGTGATGGTGGCGACAACCGACATGCTGCACCGCAGCACGGACTTTGTGCCGGGCATGAAGGACTGGCAGGCCGGCTGGATGAGTGCCGCGGTCACGCTCTCGGATATCGCGAGCATGGGGGCGGCGCCGAAGTTTCTGCTCATCGCGGTCGGGCTCGATGACTGGAAGAGTCTTGAAGGCGTGATGAAGGGCGCAAAGGACTGCTGCACGAAGTACGGGTCAGAGATCATTGGCGGCGACATCGACCACCACAACGAGCTTACGGTCGTGACCACGGGTCTCGGCCTTGTTGACCGGCGGGACATTGCCCGGAGGACCGGGGCCTGGCCGGGCGATCTGGTCTGCATCACCGGTGTCCCGGGACAGGCGCAGGCATGGCTGGACGGCTTTCACCAGTTCGAGAAGTTCCTCTTCGAACCGCAGCCCCGCATTGCGGAGGGGCAGCTCCTCGGGAAGGCCGGGGTCAGCGCAATGATGGATGACAGCGACGGGATCGCCCTCTCGCTCTACGATCTGGTAAGCGTGAACGAGAACTGCGGGTTTGCGCTCGATTCATCAAAACTCCCATTGCCCGCCGGGATTCCTCCGGCCCAGGCCCGCGAGCTGGCGCTGTACGGCGGCGGGGATTACGAGCTGATCTTCACGATCGCGCCCGACCGGTTCCCGGTTGAGGGCGTGGAGGCGACCGTCATCGGCACAGTGATCGAGAAGAAGGTGGTGACCGTGGATGGCGTGCCTCTGGAGAAGCGGGGTTACCAGCATACGTGGGAATAATTTTTTTTAAAATATCCCCGCATTTCTCTTAAATACAAGCGGGAAAAGATATGGTACTCACTCACGTGACCGGGTGATTCGTGCAATGGATTTACTCTTGAACAAACTGGAACGGCTCACGCCTGCGCAGCGAAAGGAGGTGGAGGATTTTGTGGACTTCCTCATCTTCCGTTCGGACAGCCGGCCGAACCCGGCCCGGCCCATTGCCCCGGTTCCCCCGGTGCTGATGACCTCCCCCCCGCCCTTCGAGCTCGCTATGGCAGTTCCTGCCCCCCCGGCACAACCTTCCCTCTCCTTCCCGTTCCCGGACGCGTCGGCATCCGCACCCGTGCCGCCGGAACCGGCGCCTGAACTGGTGCATGAGATTGCCGGGGCGGACGACTATATCACCCGCGATTACATGGATCTCGGGCAGTACGAACAGCCGCCCCCCTCACCGGCAACGGATGCCACAAAGAAGGTGAAGCGGAAACTGATCCAGCACGAAGAGCAGGACAAGACCCATCGCGTGCTGGAATGGATCGATTAATTTTTTTTTTTAAAACCGGGCTATCATGATCGAAGATCCGGCGAACCTGTGCCCCCGGCACGGATCCAAACCCCCCTCCCGGCTCCCCGCGACCGTGCAATGATTGATGGATCGGGACTTCCGCCATCCAAAAGGTTCCATTAGGGATCATTTTTTCCTGCGGAAACTGCCGTATTCTGGAAACAGGGGGTATTTCTGTTAGATCTGCCCGATCGTGATCTCCCAACCGCGTTTTTCTTCAATATATTCGGGGCCTTCTTTCATCATTACAATTCAAAAACCACGATACGGCCTTATTTTGCCAAAATAAGCCCATTTTACAACATCGTCAGGGATACGGTCGCACCATTCATTTCAGGGGATCCGGACTGGCAGTCTTTGACGGAGAGTAGGGGAGAGGCAGCCATTCACAACCCTGCCGTGGCGGTGCCGGGGATCACCGACCCGTCCTGCCGGATCTCGGTGATCGTCTCTCCAGTAATCCGGAAGAACTGCCAGACGCCATGAGGAGTGAGCACCCAGAGCTCCACCGCGGTTACGGCGCTTGCCGGGATCGTTCGGAGCCCGCGGATCACGGTCCGGCAGAAGTGCAGCAGGTCAGCGGGGCTGTCGATGTTCGCCCGCGTCCGCTTCACTTTCACAAAGATGGTGCAGGTCGCTGCCATGATCTGGAAGTGGTACGGGAGACGCGAGCAGTACGAGACGTCATGGACCGGGCCCCGGACGAGAGCGAGCCCGAGCGCCATCTCAACGGCCTTGATCGCGGGCCGGCCTTTGGTCATGGCTTGTCACCGCCCGGAAAATTCTGAAAATATTTTTTTGGTACCGGATCGTCCGGACAATCAAAAAAGTCCGACCGGAATTCCCGACAATTATTCAGGGTTGCACATTCCCGGGGCCGGGATTTTGAATGGACGGTGACGCAGGAAGAGTGCATTGCGCTGCGCAGCCGGGATCTTTTTCTCGGGACCATGGTTCCGGAACTGTTTTGTCCGGTCATGGATGAATTTTCTGAACCTGCGGGTTATATGAATGATGCCGGAGGTTGTAGTGTCTGGTGAAAAAACCTGACGGTCTTCTAAAAACACTGAAAAACAAGAGATGGACTCGACGGGATTTGAACCCGTGGCCTCTACGTTGCAAACGTAGCGATCTACCCCTGATCTACGAGCCCGCATCCCCGCAGGTTTGCGGCATACTATTTTCCCGCGGATTCCATATAGTTGTTACTGATCCCGGCATCGCAAGAAAGATGTCCTAGAGGGATGCAACAATCAGTGTTGACCTATGGCACAACTGAGCATTGAGCCCAAGAAGGGAAAGGACGGCCAGATCGAGTACACCGTGAACTACCATGACAAGAAGAGCGACAACTCGTTCACCATCACCACGACCACCGACCTTGCCGAGGCCGTGGAGAAACTGAAGAGCACGCTCGAAGCCGATGTGCAGGCAATGCTGCAGAAGAAATAATTCTCATACCTTTTCTGGAATAATTCATGGTAAAATCCAAAACCGGGAAGAACGGAGAACTTCCGCCTGCACTGCCCACTCCTTCGCAAAATACGGGGAATAACCGGATACTTCAGGTAGATATCCTGAAAGGCCTTGCCATCATAGCAGTCATTCTCATACATACCTTCCCGGATGTACTCCTCGCTTTTGTTGGCGCGCCGTATTATCTCTGGCAGGCGGTCCCGGTCTTTCTTCTGCTCGCAGCGTTCACCGGGGCGCTCTCGTACAGGCGGCTCAAGAAAAGGACCTTGCTCCAGTCATATGACCTCACGGTTTTTTACCGGCGTTTCAAACGGATACTCCTGCCATTTATCGTCATCTGCATCATCCAGATTGCCGTGATCCTCTGGCTCCTGCCAAAAAATATGCCCTTGTACGTTCAGTACGCCGCACAACTGCAATCCGGTATTTTCGGGACTCTCGCGTTTCTTATCGGGGGAGCTGCAGGACCGGGGAATTACTTCGTCCCATTGATTCTCATACAGATCCTGGCCCTCCCGTTCTTTTACTGGCTGGCCACCCGGTATTCCCCCAATGCCATGCTGGCCTTCGCATTTGTTCTTGATATCGCTCTCCAGTATGGCCTGTCCATGGCTGGCACATCCTCTGCCATGTCCGGCCTGAACTACATCAATTACCTCTTTCTGACAGCATTGGGTATCTGGTTCGCACTCCAAGTACGCAAACAAACAACGGCTATCCTCATTGCCGGGCTGCTGAGTGCTGCCTATATCACAGCAGTCTATTATTTCAAATTCCAGTTCTGGTTCATCAGCCCTTCGAGCGGTTTCTTCACAGAATTTTCATATTTCTGGACATTGGTGCTTGTTATGTACGGGATCCAGTACCTGCCGTCATCACACTCATCGAAGTCGTTTTCCATTATTGCAGAACTCGGAAAGGCATCATGGCATATCTTCCTGGTCCAGATGACGTTCCTTGCCATTTTCATGGATGCGATGGTCTCATCAATCAGCAATGCGATAGCCGAACCGGGACTCTTCGGAGCGTTAATCGCCCAGGCAGAACTGACCTTGCCCAGTCTGGTTATCTGTTCAGGTATTGGATACGGGTTCTACCTGGCAGAAGATGCCTTCAGGAAAAAAAATCCAAATAAATATTCTTGAAGAGGCAACCGATTTCCAAACCACGTGGTTAACCCTACCGATTTCTATCAGATATACGACATGGAAAAAATTCGCCTTCGTTGGCATTCCACTTTTTTTACAAAAATCATAGCAATCGTCTGCAATGATTCAAAAAACAGCGATGGACCCGGCAGGAAACAGCGGAGAATTCTTTCGAATTCTTCGAAGAACTACGTTCTTCTCATTTCATACGTCTTATGATCTGTTCGATTCACCACCTCCCAACCCGATGATGGTCGGTTATTCAAGAATTAACCATAGCCGGGATCCTTAAAAATCCCGTTTCCCCTTCGTGATCTCCTTTGCGAACTTTGCGATTCCCTTCCACCGCTTCCGCTCGGACCGTACAAGCCCGATCTCGGCTTTCTCTAATTCAAAGGCACGCTCCCGCATGAGCCGGTGATAATTCTCCAGCCGTAATGCGGAGAGCGTCCCGTTCTTCACCGCTTCCTGTACGGCACAGCCCGGCTCCTGTTCGTGCCGGCAGTCCGAGAACCGGCACCCAACTGCAAGTCCGATAATCTCCGGGAATGTCTCGTCAATGCCGGCCGATGCCGTGCCCATACCGACTTCCCGGATCCCGGGGGAGTCGATCATGAGTGCGCCGCCCTTCAGGATGAAGAGCTGCCGCACGGTTGTTGTATGCCGGCCTTTCCCGTCATAATCCCGGGTAACGGCGGTCTCCTGGACGGGCCGGTCCAGCAACCGGTTGATCAGCGTGGACTTGCCGACACCGGATGACCCGACGAGTACGATCGTGGTGCCGGGGGTAAGGAACTGTTCGAGCCGGGCGATCCCCTCCCCCTGAATAGCGCTGACAGGAATCACCGGAACACCGGATGCCACCGGGATAATTTCGTCCGTGAGCAGTGCAGGGTCATCCGACAGATCGGATTTATTGATCACGATCACCGGTCTAGCACCGGACGCATGGGCGATTGCCAGGTATCGTTCGATCCTCCGTGCATTGAGGTCATGACCGGCTGCCGTGACAATAAACACGATATCGATGTTGGCCGCAATGACCTGCTCGGTGCCATCTTTCCCGGAAGATCCCCGCGTGAATACCGATCTCTGCGGCAGGATGTCAACGATCGTGGAGATGCCGGCGTCCGGCTGGTGGTGCAGCACGACAAAATCACCCACCGCAGGAAAGCGGCCGAGTTTTTTTAAGGCTCCGGAGATCCCGGTCGTGACTGAGCCGCTCTCAATCAGGACTTCCCACACGGTCTTCTGCCGGCAGGCCACGCGACCGGGCAGGTAGGGCCCGGGATATTTTGAGAATGCCTCTGTAAGATCTTCAGTCCATCCAAGCTCTTTCAGGGTACAGGAATGCGCATCTTCGCATCCGGAATCATGTTGGTTCATTTTAAAAAAACCTGAACGTGTTGTAAAAAGGTGGCATGTAGACTATCAAGTGGTTTGTGGTGGGAAAGCCAATCGGGGCCGAAGCTGCCGGACACGAAAACAGAACTCGGAAAAATAAAAAAAATGTATGGACCCGGCGGGATTTGAACCCGCGGCCTCTACGTTGCGAACGTAGCGATCTACCCCTGATCTACGAGCCCGTCTGGATTATAAGATTCGTATCGATGGAATATAGTTCTTGGCGTTCCCGGTCTCGGGAAAAAAAATGATTAGAGAATGATCTCGATGTCGAGCTTCTCTGCCAGTTCCTTGTACCGGTTCCGGATCGTTACTTCAGTGACGCCCGCCACTTCTGCCACTTCGCGCTGGGTGCGGCGCTCGCCGCCCAAGATGGAGGAGATGTAGATGGCCGCAGCCGCGACACCGGTCGGGCCCCTGCCGCTTGTCAGTTCGCGCTCGCCGGCCTGCCGGAGAATCTCCACGGCACGGCTCTGCACCTCGCCCTTGAGGGTGAGACCCGAGCAGAACCGGGGCACGTAGTCGATGGGCGAGGTCGGGAGGAGCTTGAGTCCCAGTTCACGGGAGATGAACCGGTAGGTCCTGCCGATCTCTTTCCTTGAGACACGGGACACTTCTGCGATCTCATCGAGCGTTCTTGGGACGCTGCACTGCCGGCAGGCTGCGTAGAGCGCTGCCGCGGCAACGCCTTCGATACTCCGGCCGCGAATCAGGTTCTTGTCCACCGCATCACGGTACACGACCGCAGCGGTCTCACGCACGTTCCGCGGGAGACCCAGAGCAGAGGCCATCCGGTCCAGTTCTGACAGGGCAAAGGCAAGGTTGCGTTCCGTTGCATTGCTGACACGGATCCGGCGCTGCCACTTCCTTAGACGGTAGAGCTGGGCCCGGTTCTTGGAGGAGATGGCCCGGCCATAGGAGTCCCGGTTGCGCCAGTCGATCATGGTCGAGAGACCCTTGTCGTGGATCGTGAAGGTCATCGGGGCGCCGACTCTCGACCGCTTCATCCGCTGGTCGTGGTCGAACGCACGCCACTCGGGGCCGCGGTCGATGAAGTCGTCATCGATCACAAGACCGCAGCTCTGGCACACGAGTTCTGCCCGCTCGTAGTCGTGCACCAGCTGCCTGCCGCCGCACTCCGGACAGACCGTCTCCGTGTGATTCTCGGCTTTCCGTTCCTGCTCTTTCTGTTTTGTACGGGATTTGAGCGCCTCGCGCTCGGTCTGGAGGGTTTTTAGTTTTTCAATTTCCTGCATCCACACTCACCTGATGGGGGGCTGTTGATCCTGCTGATTACCGGGACCGCTGTATCTTTTCAGGATTACTTTGCGAAGAGTTTCTCGTTGGGCAAAACTGTACATTTCTCCCGGCAGAGAACGGCGGCATAGGGGGCCTTCACGTTCCCGAAGAGATCCTGGATCTTGCCGACCGGTTTCATGCGGCGGTCGGAGACTTCACTGTAGAGGGGAGGGAGCTGGGCTGCATCGCACTGGATGATGAGCATCCGGCTGCCAACAGTGCTCATCGCTCGGCCAACAAATTTCACAAACAAACCTCAAAGATACGATATTGTTGAAATTTTTAGTAATCTATATATGTGCGACAGCGCGGTATTTAAATATTGTGTATAAGTATATATAGAAATTTCAGAAACCCAGGAATTGGTCGATATTTAAAGATAGCACCCGGTTACACTCCGCGTCGGTCAGCCCGGCCCCTTTGGCAACGAGCATCTTTGCCTGTTCACTGAGGATATCGTGCGGGGCGTGGGCATCCGAGTCCACGACCAGCTGGCATTCGGCCTCCTTTGCAATCCGCACCACGTGGCCGTTGGTCCGGTTGTGGCCGCCCCGGGCGGTGATCTCAAGGGCAATGCCGTTCTTCTCTGCCGCCTTGGCATCCTTCAGGGTAACGAGGCCCGGGTGGGCAAGGACATTGACATATTTGCACGTGCAGGCCGCGTGATTGGTGCCTTCCGCCACCGGCTCGACCGGGGTCTCGCCATGGACGACCACGATATCTGCGCCGGCATCCTTGGCTTTCCGGGCGAGCCCGGCTATCTGGGACGGGGGCACGTGGGTGATCTCGACCCCGCAGAGCATCCGTACGCCATAGAGTTTCGCGGATTCGCGGACGAGCGCCAGCGTTTCAAGGACCGGTTCCGCGTTCGAGAGATCCACGTGATCGGTGACGGCAACGGTCGTGTAGCCGGTCACGGCCATCCTCCGGATCAGTTCGATGGGCAGCATCTCGCCGTCCGAGAGGATCGTATGGGTGTGGAGATCGTACATGCCGCTCATTTCCTCACCTCCATCTTCTGGGCAACCTTCTTGATCAGCGCTTCCTTCTTGTCGGTCCACTCTGCAACGACCCGGCCTTCGCGCCGGGCCCAGTGGGCCGGGTGGTGGTGCTCTTCCACCCGGAAGGGCACCCCGGCCTTCTTCAAAGCGCGTTCGAGATCGGTTAAGACCGGGCCCTTGACCGCCAGGTTCCTCGGAACTCTCCGCCCGAGGGCACGCGGATAGGCCGCGTTGAAGTAACAGGGATACAGGATGCACTCGCCAGCTGCCATTGCCGGAATGTTTGGGGGTCAAGGTATAAACAGTGTACGCTCCCATTTTACAGCATGCATCATATCGACGTTCGGCTGGAGAAGGACGTGTACGACAGAAACAATGCTCTTGCCAACCACAATGCACAACACCTGAAGGCCCACGGCGTCCGGGCATTCGATCTGCTCGGGGCCATCGGATCGGGCAAGACTGCGCTCATCGAACGGCTCGTCCCGCTGCTCAAACAGAGGGGACTGCGGGCCGGCGCGATCGCCGGCGACGTGTACGGGGACGACGACTTCAAGCGGATCGTCGCAACCGGTATTCCCGCCTACAACGCGAACACCGGCAAGGAGTGTCACCTGGACGCCCACCTGGTCGAGCACGCGATCGAGCATCTCCCGCTCGATGAGATCGACATCCTCTTTGTCGAGAACGTGGGCAACATGGTCTGCCCCACGGACTTCAAGCTCGGGGCGGAGAAGCGCATTGTCGTGATCAGTTCAACAGAAGGCGACGATGTGGTCAACAAGCACCCGATGATGTTCCGCGACTGCACCATTGGCGTGATCAACAAGGTGGACCTGGCCCCTCTCGTGGGCGCGGACCTGGACCGGATGCAGAAGGATATCGCACGCTACAACCCGGGCATGCCGGTCTTCCGGACCAACCTGAAGACCGGGGACGGCGTTTCAGCGCTGCTCGACAGCATCCTTGCCTGAACGGGATACCTGTACAGGCCGGCTACGATCCGGCCTGAGAAGAAGTACTATAAATATTCCTGAAAGGAATATATAGAGCACCATCTCCGGGAAGGTTCCGGAGAATATAGTTGAGTGAAACCATGCAGTGGCAGGGAGAATCAGTTCGGAAGGTAACCGGGGGCAGGCGCCGCCCGGCAGCGATGAAGAGGAGAGCAGACATCGGCGGTGCACCCGCTGAGACCCATCTTGGCGAGACCAGGACGCGGGTCGCCCGGACATACGGGGGCAACTATATCGTCATTGCGCTGCGTGCAAACTTCGCCAATGTGACCAACCCCAAGAACGGCGATACCAAGAGGGTCAAGATCCAGCACGTGGAGAAGAACACGGCAAACCCGAACTATGTCCGGCGGAACCTGCTCAACAAGGGCGCTGTGATCAAGACCGAACTGGGCTCAGCCCGGATCACCAGCCGCCCCGGCCAGGACGGCGTCATCAACGCCATCTTGGTCGAGTAATTTTTTTTAATATTTTTTTCATTCCGGGACTTTTGCCTGAGGTTTTTTTCCACGGGCAGATGCACGGTTCAGCAATCTTTTTTCTGTGAGGTGTGCTAATGCTCTTATCATGCGAAGGATCTATTATCGTTTCCCGCAGCGGGTGGATCTCTCGTTTGCGATGGGCATGCCCTTTAACGAGACCCTCAGGTATATCGCAAGCTTAGACAACGATGAATCAACCAAGACCACCGGCAAAGAGCTGGTGAAGGTCAAGACCAGGGTGGAGATCGCCATCGATCGCGCTTCCTTTGGCGAGGTGACGCCCGACCTGCTCAGGATCGGGGCCATCACGGAAGCCGTGGACTTCCGCGTCTCGGTGCTCGCACTTGCCCTGCGGGGCGGGGGAAAGGTTCCTATCGCCAATGATATCTTTTACCTCAGGCTGACCGACCAGGTCTCGCGCACCGACATCGATATCGCAAAGGAAGGCCGCGGTGAAGGCCTTGATGCACTGGATATGAAAAATATCCTGTTGGGTGCCCAGAAGTGACCCTGCGGACCACGATCGCCGCCCCCTTCAGGCACACACGGAAGACGGTGATGCGCAAGAACGAGCTGGTCTATTACTTTGCGCTCGACCGGAAATGGATGAGCACCGACCAGGCCAACCAGCTCCTGCGCCGGGCCGAAGAGGACGGCCTGCTCAAACAGGAGAACGGGCAGTTCACGCCAGCCTTCGATATTGCGGAGGTGACGATCCCCATCGGGTTCAAGCCAACCTCCGCGATCTTTGAACGAAACGATCCCACAGGGCAACTCATCAGTCGGATTGCAAAGGCCCGCAATGTCGAAGAGACGGAGATTGTGGCCGAGATGAACCGGCTCATCAAGGACGGCTTCGATACGCATCTCCTCCCCCCGGCAGCGCTCGTTCTGCTCGCAAAGAAATACAAGGTCCCGTTTGAGGACATGCTCGAGCCGTTCCGGCAATCCGTGAAAAACGCATAGATCCTCAATTGCACAGAACCGTGGGGCGCAATACCATCCGGCCCGGCGGGCCCGATACACAAAGTATTTTTTATCCGTCCTCGTTATCTATCAGTACATGCATACGGAGACGTTATGAGACACGGCGGCAGGAGACGGCGGGATCTGGGGGATGCGCCCTGGGTGACCATTGCGGCGATTGTGGGCGTGATTGCGGTTGTGATACTTGCACTGGTCTTCTTCATGGGGGGCAATCCGGGTTCAACACCCTCCCCCTCATCCGGCAGCGGCAGTGCTGCGCCATCCACCACCCTGCTCGCCAACACCGGCATTGCAAAGATCACGGTGAAAGAGACGACCGCACCGGTGGTTCCCCCTACCGGACGGTATGTGGAGGTCACGTATATGGGCAGTTTCTCCGGCTCCTATGGCCCGGCCGGGGCGCTCACCAAGGTGCAGGACTCGGGAAGCCGGCTCTACCCGGTGGAGAGTACAAACACGACCACGATCGCCAAGTTCCAGAAACTGGACGGCTCCACAAAACAGGGTATGACGGTCCAGATCTACCAGGCCGGTAAAGCCGTCAAGTCTGTTACCAACACTTCAGCCTTCGGTATTGTCAGTATCCAGTACCCGTAATTTTTTTTTAGTTTTTCACCGGGAGAACCGGTAGAATACACACGTGAAAAAAGATGTTGTTATTTCTTACCGGCACGTGCCTTGGGGCCGGTCTTTGCCTTCTCTTTCTTCTCTTCTCCCTCGACCTTCGGGAAGAGCTCGTCCAGCGTCTTCTCACCGTAGGTGGTTACGCGGGTATTGATCTGGACAAAGTCCTCGGTGATCTCGCCTGCGCGGATCGTCTTCCTGCGGCGCTCGCCCTCAACAACCGGGTGGAACCCGATACCGCCGGCGAGGAGGAGTTTCTTTCTGCCCGCGCCCGGCAGGCCCTTCTTGGCCGTGATCCCGGTCCGGTCAGATGCACCGGTGATCAGAACCTTGTAGCCCGCAAGCCCGATCGTGCCTGCTTCGAATTCGTCACCGATACGCTTGCCCACGATCGCCCCTGCTGCGCCGCCACTGGCGTCGACATTGTAGGCACGACCGGTCTTGGGGTCTGATACTACGACTTTAAACTCAACCATTGCTGATTCTCCGTATTGTGTTATCCAGAAATTCCGGTCCCCCGAAATTCCCTTCACGTCTCCGGCTGCCGGCAGATTCGCCTACACATGAGAAGTACCCACTTATTTTATCCGGTACGCTATTAAATCCTCGCGTCCTTTGACGGGCCGGGTTTTCGCTTATTTTCCCCAGAAGGGATTGCCCTTGCGCCGCATTGCGGTGTACTCGGCAAGGATCTCCTGCGTGCTGACGTTCAGGGTCTTCACCATCTCCTTCTCCAGCACCTTGACATGGCGTTCGGGGATGTCCACGAAGAGGTCGTCGCCGACACTCACCTGCCGGCCGACCGTGGCGCCTTCGATGGAGATGGCGATCTCGAGGCCCGCATCGGCCTCGCGGATCGTCTCCTGCCGGAGCTGCATGGTCTTGAGATGGCCCACCTTCTTGCCGTCCAGCTTGATCAGGTTGACATCGCTCCGGAGCTTGCCGCCCAGCACGCGCACACCGACAACGGCCGGGTTGCTCTGCCTAAAGACGCAGTCCGGCAGCAGCCGGATCTTGGCCGGCATCACCACGTGCTCGAACCGCTGCTTCTCCTGCAGGCGTTTCTGCTCGTCCCGGTATTCAACGTACTGGTCGATCAGCTGGTAGATGACCTTACCGTCAAAGACCTTGACCAGCGTGTAGGCGGGGTCTTTGATCATCTCCGCGGCATCCGGGAGGATCGGGGTATTGAACGAGAGGAGCACCCGGTGCGTCGGGTTCTTCATCGTCTCGGCCTCCACGAGATCGAGCCGGCTCACCGGGCCGACCGATGCCCGCATCACGCTGATCTCTTTTGTCTCGAGTTCCTTGCAGAGGGCCTCAAGAGCGCCGATCGTATCGGCCTTGATCACGATCCCCTCGTCGGCAAGGTTCACGTTGATCTCGGTCATCTCTTTTTTTATCTTTGCCTCGACCTCGTCCCGGTTGCCCCGGATCACAAAGAAGGGCGACCCGGCGATGACGCCTTCAAGGTTGGGGGCGGTGACCTTGACCCCGGCGGCTGCGGCAACGGTCTTCACCCGCTCGAACCGGTCTTCCACCAGGATCTCCTTCATGGGCCGGGGCTGGAGCAGCGACCGCACCTTGGTGACGATGACATCCCCCTGCGTTGCCACCGCGATCTCGTCGCCGAGGGCAAGGGTGCCATCGTACAGGATCACGTCGAGCGTGGTCCCGAGGCCCCGCTCCTCCTTCACTTCAAGGACGGTGCCGGCGCCCGGGCCTTCCACCGCGAGCTTGAGGGCATCGCCCATGTACCGCTGGGCAAGCCCGATCATCACCATGAGGAGATCCGCGATCCCCTCGCCGGTATGGGCGCTGACCGGGACGATCGCGAGGTTGCGCTGGAAGTCGAGGACCCGGTCGAAGCGGTCCGCGGAGAATTCGAGATCCGAGAGTTTGCCCACGATCTCGTAGGTCTTGTTCTCCACATCGCCCTTCACCCGCTCGTTCTGTTTCCCAAACGAGGAGAGGAACGACTCGTTCTCGTTGACGCGCCAGCCATGGATCCGGTCGGTCTTGGTGGCGGCGATGACAAAGGGCGTCTTGCAGTTCCGCAGGATCTGGAGCGCCTCGATCGTCTGGGGCTGGAAGCCCTGGCTGATATCCACGACCAGGATCGCCATGTCGGCGAGCGCCCCGCCCCGGGCCCGGAGCGTGGTGAAGGCATGGTGGCCCGGCGTGTCGATGAAGAGAAGTCCCGGGATATTGATCGGGATCTTCTCCATGCTGCCGCTCAGCTTGCGGATCGCGTCGATGGGGACGATGGTGGCGCCGATGTGCTGCGTGATCGCCCCGGCTTCCGAACTCACGACCGAGGATCCGCGAATCCGGTCGAGCAGCGAGGTCTTGCCGTGGTCTACATGCCCCATGACACAGACAATCGGTGTCCTGATCTTCGGAGTCTCCGCCATATTCCTGCCCCCCTATCGTTTATGCTCCGGATGCGAGCGTGAAAAAAACCTCAGTTCCCAACGCTTCTGCCCGCGCTCAGGGCGCGGTCGCCTCATCGTCAGGGATGTATGTCCGGAGCCACCTGATATGTAATGGACGCCTGTCCCTATTAATAATCACTCCCCGACACGATGCCGCCCCGGCATCAAAGATCGCTCAGGTCATCTTGTTTCAGGCAGCACCCGAATACGGATAGATTAATGTGAGACCGGTGCAAATGTAAAAAGGACATCTGCCAGGGTAGGGTAGTCTGGTTATCCTAAGGGGCTGTGGATCCCTCGACCCGGGTTCAAATCTCGGCCCTGGCCTTGTTCCTTTTCCTCGTATTCTGAATCGTATCTGCTGAGTAGGTATCCCGCTCTTCCGGTATACACCTTCCAATCCATAGATGTCGGGGTTGCAGTACATTTTTGTGCAACAACCATCAAATATGTACATAACATGCCCGATCACCGCTATGTTCATGGTTACTCGCCCCGCGAATCGGAGCGGCTTGCCGACCAGGCCCAGACCCTCACCGGGCTTCTCCACGATGACACCCGGTATCCCGCCGGCTCCCGGGTGCTGGAGGCCGGGTGCGGTATCGGCGCCCAGACCGCGATCCTTGCAAAGAACAGCCCCGGGGCCCTGATCACGTCCATCGATATCTCGAACGAGTCCGTGAAGCGGGCCGAAGAGACGATCCGGCAGGAGGGGATCACCAACGTGACCTTCCGGCAGGCGGATATCTTCCAGCTCCCGTTTGCACCGGGCAGTTTCAATCATATCTTTGTCTGCTTTGTGCTGGAACACCTTGCCGAGCCGCAGCGGGCGCTTGCCGCACTCCGCCCGCTCCTGAAGGAGGGCGGGACGCTCACCGTGATCGAGGGCGATCACGGCTCCACGTTCTTCTCCCCGGAGAACGCGGATGCACGGCGGGCGGTGCAGTGCCTGGTCGATCTCCAGCAGCGGATCGGGGGCAATGCCCTGATCGGCCGGGAGCTCTTTCCTTTGGTGAGCGGGGCCGGGTACCGCGATGTCCGCGTCTCGCCCCGGATGGTGTACGTGGATGCCTCCCGCCCGGAGCTGGTGGAAGGGTTCACGAAACTGACCTTCACGGCGATGGTGGAAGGCGTGAAAGCACAGGTGCTGGAAGAGGACCTGATGAGCAGGGAGGCATGGGAACGGGGCATTGCCGCCCTCTACCGGACCGCTGAGGCCGACGGCGTCTTCTGCTATACGTTCTTCAAGGCCACCGCCCGGAAATAAGATGGGTGAATTATGAAGATCTCAATTATTCTCGCCCATCCCCGTTCGTGAAGGTTCAACCACCGTTCCCCCGTCACGCTGAACAGCAGCAGACCGGGCAGGGTTTCGGCCTGCACGGGAGAATTTTCCCGGGGACGGGTCCATTCCTAACCTTTATTATCACCCGTGAATCAGTACACAATCATGGACGAGCACCAGAAGAGAACGCGGATCAATGAGTATCCCATCGGCCGGCTGGCCACCGAAGGGTACAGGCCACTCGGCGTACCTCCTGCGTCCGATACCGAAAGAGACGAACGATCCGAAGACGCGTCCTCGTGAGATCGTCCCGGTACCACGGGCAGCCAACGCGGACCGGCGCTGGTGTACCGCAACGCTTCAGGGTGTCACTTTCACACAGTGCACACCCTTCTTTTTTACCCCTACATCCCTTCTGTTGTTCTGGAGATTCTGATGGATGACACGGTAAAGAAACACGAAATTGAGACCATGATCCGTGAGATGAACAAATGCTGGACCTCGGGATGGCATGAAGAAGAGTTCCGGGCATATATCCATCCCGATGCCGTGGCAATCGTGCCGACAACGCCCGGGCGTGTCGAAGGAAAGGAGGCCTATGTTGCCGGCTGGCGGAGCTTTGCAGAAGCCACCGTCATCCACGAGTGGCACGAGAGCGATCATACGGTACAGCTCTATGCCGGTGGGAAGTGTGCCGTGGTCACGTACCTCTTCTCGATCACGTTTGCCCTGGGCACAGCAAAGCAGACCATGAAGGGCCGGGACATGTTCTTTCTGGTCAGGGAAGGACGGAAGTGGCTTGTGGTTGCAGACCAGTTCTCGCCCGAGCCGTTGCCGGCATGAACACAAAAGATGCAGCCAGTATAATGTGGTGACGCGAGAAACGGTTAGGAGAGCATTCATGGATACCATACTCATTATCGGCTCCATCGCCGGCGCACTCACCACCATCTCGTTTGTGCCGCAGGTAATAAAGGCCTGGAAGATGAAGGAGACGCGGGACCTCTCGCTCGTGATGCTGCTTCTCTTCGCTGCGGGGGTTTTCCTCTGGACCCTGTACGGGTTCTGGGTGGATTCACTGCCCATCATCGCCGCGAACCTGATCACGTTCATCCTGATCCTCGTCCTTCTCGGGCTGAAGTACCGCTACCACTGAACTGACCGTTTTAAAAAAAGCCGGGCCCGTCTGAAGAGACGTGATGGCGCAGGAATCAGGGCGCGATACCGGCTCTGAACGTTTCTAAAAAATATTTTTTTAAAAAGGAGTAAGGATTTTTTAGTCCTGCAGGAGGACAAGGCATCCCGAGAGTTTGTCGTGAAGCCCCTGGTGCTTCTTGGTGAAGCCGATCATGATGAACCCGATGAAGATGATGATAAGCGAGAGATACTTCCAGAAGAACCGGAGCGTTGTCCGGGCAAAGCTCGCCTTGTTCCCCTCCATATCCGTGACCACGAGTTTCATCAAAACCTTGCCCGGGGTTGCCTGGCTGCGGGACGACTCAAAGCCCGCGTAATAAACCCACGGGACAATGATCAGGGTAACCCCATAGGCCGCAATGATCGACCCGAAGAGTGCCGCTGAGGTTCCCTCCGTAGTCAGTTCCGAGGCGGGCACATGCTGGAACGCGTAGAAGAACAGGTTCTGGATACCCCGTATGAGGCCGAGCGTGCCGGCAACCACCACATCGATCAAGAGGATGAGGATGATATCAACGATACATGCAATAAACCGCCTGCCCAGTCCTGCATAAACCCCGACCTCGGGCCCCTCATCCTCTTCCATGGCGGCGACGGGGATCGAGTGCACGGATTCTATGTCGGTCCCGCACCACTGGCAGAATTTTCCGGAGGCATCAGTCTCTTTTCCACATTTTGGACAGAACATTCGTTTACTCCTGATATGTAAACTTACTCCGGAGTCCTTTTTAATTTTACTGTTCAATCCTGCCGGCCCCCGTACCCTATCCGTCGTGCCACTGCCCGGGCCCTCCCCCAAGCACAAAGCAGTAATATGAACAGATAAAAGAAATCTGCATGAACTCTGCCCTGATCTCACTCCTTCTTGCGGGACTCGTACTCTGTGCGCTTTCGGCCGGCTGCACCAGTCCCACCGATGCCTCCCTCCGGCCCGCGGTCACCCCCTCCCCGCCGGTCACCGGGACCCCTGCCACCACCCCGGTCACCACGGTAACCCCGGAGCGGCTCGAGACCCTGCCCCCCGAACAGTACGTGGATGTCCAGGTCATCAAGGAACGCCCGTACTCTACGCTCCACCTCGTGTACAATGGCGGCAAAGGGGAGATAAATATCCAGAATGTCCTGATGCGGGCCACCCTCTCGGATGGCACGGTCATCGAACAGTACCTGAACAACAATGAGCGACACCCCCGGCGCGGCGACGAACTGATCGTCAAGGGCACGCGGGGCAGCGACCGGGTAGAGGTGTACGTAACGAGCGGGGGCCGGACCTACAAGGTCTTCGATGAGGTGCTCATCACCCGCGCCCTCTGAAACGAACCCGCCCTTTTTTTTTAATCTTTTTTCACGCCTGGTTGATCCGGCTGATCCGTTCCGCGTACTTCTGGGTTGCATACGCGAGGATGACCACCACACCGGCCACTGCCGCGAGCACGAGCCATTGTTCCGTGCCGGCCATGCCCACCGAGAGCCGGGTCAAGAGGTTCATCGGGTTGGACGGCAGCGCGAGCGAGAAGAGGATCACGACCACGAGCGCGGTTGAGAAGATGAACTGGGCCGCCGTCCGCTCGCGGTAATGGAGCGCGGTGAGCGCCCCGAGTAAAATCAGGACGAGCGAACTCACCGAGACATGGAGGAGGATCAGCCCGGCATTCTGGATCGCGATACCGTTTGCCATCAGGAGGATCAGCCAGATCCCTGCCTGCACGGGCACGAGCACCTCGCAGGCCAGGATCTTGCCCCAGACCATCTCGGAGAACGTGACCGGGGTCGAGACGAGCGTCTCCAGCGTATCGTGCTGGTACTCCTCGGTGATCAGGTCGATGATCAACGCCGAGGCGATGATCGCGGGCATGAAGACGAGCAGCGGGATCAACAGGCCGTACACGAACTCGAAGAACTCGCCCGCCCCGCGGGCTGGCGGGATCTCAAGCGGCATCGGCTGCTCGCTGAGCCGATCGGCACGAACCTGCCGGAGATCTCTCTCGTAATTCAGGAAGACCTCTTTAAGCTTCACATCCACGATCGCGCTCTGGAGATCGTTCTGGAGCGTATACAGCGTCAGCTTCACCGGTTCCTCGGCATCGGGGCGGGTATCCGGTGCCCAGATCAGCGCCGCGAGTTTGCGCTCCTTTAAGGCCGCAACACCGGTGGAGAGATCCATCCGGTACACCCGGAAGTCCGGGCTCTGGTACAGCGAATAAAGCAGGTCGGTGTCGGTCCCCGCGTACCCGACATTGTACTTGAACCGGGAGTACTGCGAGAGCGATGCCGGGTCGTACATCGAGGTCAGGCCGACCATCAGGAAGGAGGAGAAGAGTGCCACAAAGAGCTGGAGCAGGACGGCGAGGAGGATCGTCCGCTCGGAGAGGAGCCCGCTGAACTCCTTCTTTGCAATGATCGAGAGATGCCGCGACTTCATCCAAGCCACCCCAGGATGAAGTAGAGGTTATAGCAACAGTGCACGACCATGGCGATCCCAAGGCCGGGGGCAAACCCGCGTGCCCCCCACTTCTTCAGGCAGCAGGCCACGATCAGCACGCAGCCGAAGTGGAGGAGGAGGGGAAGCCAGAGCGAACCCAGCGAGAGGAAGAGGATGCTGCCAAAGACCGAGTCCGAGATCTCGGCGAGCGTGACAAAGAGCAGAAGCTTCTCCCCGATAAGGAACCCAAGGGCCGTAGCCCCGCAGGCAATGAGGATGATCTTTGCCGTGAAGAACCCCGGGTCCCGCAGGTAGAGCGTGTAGATCCCAATGCCCTTTGCAATCTCCTCGACCAGTGCCGCGAAGAGGAGGAGGCAGATGAGCGAGAGCGGCATGGGCAAATTGAAGAAGAGCACGAGGCACATCATCTGCACCATGAAGACGAACGGGATGGTGAACCCGGAGAGCAGGAAGAGTGCCATGAACGGGTGATTCCGGCTGAGGATCTCGGATAAGAACTCCCGCATCCGCGTGACGAGCCCTTTCTCCGAGAAGAGCCGTTCCTCCTTGAAGTTCCGCGCCGCGATGTAGAAGAGCACGGCCCCGGTGAGCCAGAAGAGCGAGGTCGAATACAGGTAATCGGCGGCCGTCCACGCGGTGCCCTGCATGGTGAGCACGATCAGGGTCAGGGGCGAGATGAGGCTGACTACGTGGACGTTGGCAAAGATGCTCGGGAAGAAGAGGTACGAAGTGGCAACGGTCGAGAAGAAGATCGAGATAAACGAAAGTTCCTTGAAACTCCTGGCGAGCATGCCGATGATGAGCGCGTTTGCAAGGAAGAAGAAGATCACCGGGATCAGGGGGAGCAGGATCAGCCACGGGGCACCGATCCAGAGCGTGAGGGCCGTGCAGATTGCAAGCATCCCGAGGAAGTACGGGAGCATCTTGCCGATGATGATGGACGATGTTTTCACCGGGGTTGTGAGCAGGATCTCGCCCTTCCGCTCGATCCGCTCGTTCATGATGCTCATCATGAAGAACTGGCTCGTGAAGTAGAGCGGGAAGATGAAGACGAAGACGAGGATGATCGAGTCAAAAGGCAGGGGCGGGGAGAGCTGGGACGGGGTCTTGAAGGTGCCCATCGTGGAGGTGCCGGAGGAGAGGGCGTCGGTGTACCGCGAGATCTGGGTGTCTTTTGAGGTGGACTGGACCAGCTGCTGCCGGAGTTCCTCTTCCGTTACGGAGAGGGCGGGGGACGGGGGGGCGATCTCTTCGATGATGCCCGCGGGCACGGGCGGGCCCCTTGACGGCGGGGTACCGACACGCTGGCCGCTCTGCGTTGCCGTGAAACTGAGTTCGCTCGTGATCCCCTGCGTATCGATCCAGAGCGGATAAGCGGCAAAGAGATCGTCCTGCCTCGTGTAGACACTGTTGACGTACTTGGCATAGTCGCGCTCAACGGTCTTTAACGCGGACCGGCCCTTCTCGGTGTTGCTCGGGATCACCTGCCCGCCCATCACGATCAGGTCGTACGAGCTGCGGGTAACCCAGAGCGGGTTGTTGTCGAGCAGGGTGACCGTGAAGCGGTTGTCGGAGGCAAGGAGTTCGGCAACGGCCCGGTCATTGGTCGCGACATTGTACATTCCGTCCTGGAGGTGGAGGCCGCTCTGGGCCGAGAAACCGGTCACGGCCACCAGGAGGACAAAGAGGATGATGGCGAGCGGCAGCATGTCCCGGCTCATCATGGTGAAGGATTTTTTCACCTCCCACTTCGCGATGGTGACAATATCGGCTAGTGCTCCCATGGTCCTCCGGTCTTTTAACGATAGTGAGTGTACCACCGGTTCCTATATCTAGCTCTCCTTCACGGCATCTGCCGTCCACTACGGCAGGTGAAGATCAGGTGATGATGTTCTGGTTGATCGTGTAGTGGTACTCCAGCTCGTCTGCAAGAAACGGCATCAGGTTGTCCACATCATAAAACGTCTGGTCAAAGACGGGATCATAGTATGAGTACGGGATCTCCCGCGTGATCTCGATTTGTTTCACTGCAGCCCGGATCTCTGAACGGGATCTCCAGCCATCGGCCACATAGGGCCAGATCCGGTAATCCTTGTCAGCAATGGCAATGATCTTCTGCACATGGTAGCCCTGCTCAGTCATGTTGGCAACAGCTTCTAAGTCCCCGATCGAGAACGAGTAGTAGTTGAGGATGCCGGACCCAGCGCAGGTCACCCACATCCGGGGATGCGTGTGAATGATGATGTACTCATGATCCGTTCTCATCAGGCTGGAGAAGTTGCCCGCGTCGATACTCCAGTAATTTCCCTTGACAAAGGTGGAGTCCCCGGTAGTCATATCGATCAGGTACCCGAGTTCTTTGGACTTCTTCACCTCGCAGTTCTGTGTCGGGTCCGGGTGAACGATGATCGTGTCCGCGACATTACTGTCCATGAGCATCTCCAGGTGGTTCCGTGCGTCAACGATCTTTGCATTGAGTGCGGCCTCCGGGATCGTGGAGGGGACGATCGCAGGGATCGTGGTTGTAATGGTGGTATTGGCGGGTGTCGTGACGGCTGCGGTAATCACCGGGGGTGCCGACAGGGTAGACTGGACCGGTGCTGTTGTTGCGATCACGGCCTCGGTGGGGAGTGGTGTTGTCGTGACAGCAGGGGATGCCAGAAGGGAGCCGGCCGGTTGTGCCGGGGAGGTACAGCCGGCAGCGAAGACGAGCAGCGTAACCAGTAGTGCCGCAGATCCGATCCCACGGGTGCTCCGGAGCATAGTGCAGTGATGGGTACGTTTGAATAAAAAGGATGCCGGTGTCCGCATCCCAACTTATATCTGGGACACCAGACAAGTCTGATCGAAGAGCGATATCCCATGATCACCGCCCGCAACCTCAAAAAAGATTTCGACGGCTTTTTGGCACTCGATGACGTCAGTTTCTCGTTCGATGACGGCGAGATCTTCGGGATCATCGGCCACAACGGGGCGGGCAAGACCACGCTCCTCAAGATCATGGCCGGCCTCATCGCCCCCACGGCCGGGGAGCTCACGATCAACGACATCGATGTGGTGAAGAACCCGCTGGCCTTGAAAGAGACGCTCGGCTACCTTCCGGAAGAGTCCCGGCTCTACGAGACGATGACCGCCGAGAACTACCTCGCGTTCTTCGGCGAGATCTACGGGATCTCCCCGCAGGAGATCACAATCCGGTCGAACCAGCTCTTCGCCGCCCTCTCGCTCGAAACCGACGGCAAGAAGATCGGGGAGTTTTCTAAGGGCATGAAGCGCAAGACCGCCATCGCCCGCTCGCTCATCCACGACCCGAAGTTCCTGGTCTACGATGAGGCAACGAGCGGTCTTGATCCGATGACCTCCCGCTTCATCGCGGACTACCTGCGGAAGCTGAAAGAGGATAAGAAGACGATCGTCCTCTCGGCCCACAACCTGTACCAGGTCGAGGCGATCTGCGACCGGGTGATGATCTTAAAGCGGGGGAAGGTGGTCGCATTCGGCTCGATGAAAGAGCTCCGCGAAGAGTTCGGCACGCTCACGTACACGATCTTCTTCTCGATCGACGATCCCGGCCGGCTCGTGGGGCACGCGAAACCCTACCGGCAGGAGGACGGATTCTTTGTCTGCGAAGCCGAAGAGATGAAGGAGCTCAACGAGTGCACGGGCATGATCACGGAAGCCGGCGGCCGGGTCGAGAGGATCGAATCCTCGTATCCCTCGCTCGAAGAGATGCTCCTGAAGATCGGAAAGTAAGAGCGCAATCAATATATTTTCAGGCGTATACCGTCTCTTCCATGCAGAGCGCGGTGAAGATTGTCCTTGTGCTTCTTGTGGTGATCATTGCGGGAACGGCTGGCATGGCCGCAGTCGGGTTCTGCCCCCCGGCCGGGCCGTGGCCCCAGCCCCCGTGGTGCTCGGACAAGGCCGGTTTTTCCCAGGACATGAATGCCGCAGCCGGAGGAATCTTCGGGCCGGCAACCGGATCCGGAGCGGGACCGGCAGCGGCTCCCGCCGGAACACCACTCACCGTCACCTTCCGGGCCGTGCTTCCCGAGACAGACCGGGATGTCACGCTCCTCCTGGACGGCAGCACCTACCCCATGACCCGTGAAACCCCGTACCTGTTCTCATCCGCCGGTATTCCGGTGAAGTCGGGAGATCTGCTGCGCTACCGGTATACAGAAGGGGACAAAGAGACCGCGGTTATTGAAAAGACCGTTACGCAGGACGGGGAGATCGGCAACGGGCTAATCTGGACCGGCACGCAGACCGGGCAGCAGCCGGGCGCCATCAACGGCCACACGCTGATGGATGCAGGAGGGAATATTCCGGCCGCAGCCAGATCCGGCTCGCTCTGGAGCACGTACGATGCCATGAAAGAGGATGGCGGAGCGTACGTGGCGTACGACTATTACTGGGCCTACAAGAACACCTCCGCCCCGGAGATCGTTGACGAGGCCACAGCCGGCCTATGGAATGCTGCCGGTGAAGACACCATCGGGCTGATGGCGGACGAAGCCCACAAGCGCGGCCTTAAGTTCATCCTCTTCACGGAACTCGAATGGACCGTGATGCCCGGGGAGTTTTCGACCAGCGACAACGATGCGTACATGAAGTACCAGGAGAACAAGTGGACCACCGGGCAGAAGACCGTGCAGGAGATGGCCGACCGGCTTACTCTGAACCCCCGGGACCCGGTGGCGAATGCGTACTGGGATCGCTGGTTTGTGCAGTTCGGGCAGTTCATGAAAAAGTCCGCCACGATCGCTGAGAAGCACAATATCGAGGTGCTGGCGCTCGGCAAGCAGATTGACGGGGCGATGATCCCGGCCAATGAGCAGCGGTGGAGAGCGCTGATCGCCGATGTCCGGACGGTGTACCCCGGAAAACTGACACAGGCTTTGTTCACGAACGAAGGATCCGATCACGTGGCCTCGATCCCCTGGGCCGATGACCTCGATCTCATCACGATCTACTACTACAACCGGTTCTCGGATGCAGAACGGCCGGCCCTTGCGGAGCTGGAATCTGCCATGGACGGGTTCAACCGGAAGCAGTTCGACCCGCTGTACGCGAAGTACAAAAAACCGCTAATCTTCCTCCTGCCGTTCCAGAGCCGCGATCATGCAGCAGCCCAGCAGTGGTTCGAGCCGATGGCAACGGCACCGTCCGTCCGGCAGGATTTGATCGCACAGGCCGATCTCTACGAGGCGTTCTTTGTGTCAACCGCCGATGAACCGTGGTACGGCGGCGCTATGACGTGGGGCTACTGGATCGAGCCTGAGTTCAATGCGAAATATTCGTTCGAGAAGTCGTCATCCGTACGGGGAAAACCGGCGGCTCTTGTTGTTCAGCGGTGGTTCAGCACAGTGAACAACAGCAGGTAATGTTCGCGGAATACCTTCCCCAATTTTTTTCGCGTTTCAGGCAACCCGCACCGCTGCCCCGCGGTTCCGGGCCGTGGTGATGAGCGTCGTCCCGCCGCCGGCCTGCTCCTGCATAAAGGACCGGGCAGTCCGTTCGAGGTCCGGCAGGTTCGTATCTCCCAGCGCAAAGATGGCCGGGCCAAACGAACTCATGCCCGCCCCGGCAGCGCCGGCATTCCGCAGGGTGGAGAGGAGCCCGTGGACAACCGGCGGCTGGAGACCGAGCTCAACCTTCTTGAACCCGAGGCCCTGCACGGTATTGATCGCGGAACCGAAGAGATCGAGGTCGCGCTCGACAAGGCCCGGCAGCATCCGCATCATCACTTCGTGCGTCAGGGCCCGGACCTCATCGAGCGGTACCGGGCACCGGGTCCGGAAGATATCCGCTTCATAGCTGCCGTTCGCCCCGGCCGGGAGGTCCGGGACCGCGAGCAGGATCTTCCAGTCGGCCGGGAACTCGTGCCGGACAATCACCGGCGCGGGGCTGACACCCCGTGAAGCGGATGACGGGCGGAAGTCCGCCTTCTCCCCGCCCGCACCGAAGCGGTGACCCCCGTCGATGATGAATCCCCCATGATCGAAAGCCGCAGTGCCGATGCCGGAGGTGCCGCCCCGGGCTGTGAGCCGGGTAAGTTCGCGTGCGGGCATGTGCCGGTCGTGGAGCTCGCTCACCGCCTTTGCCACCGCAAGCGCGATCTGCGACCCGCTCCCGAGGCCGATGTGGGACGGGAAGGATCTCCGGACCGTGATCGCAACGCTCCCGCCAAGGCCGAGATCCCTGATAACGCTTGTTGCCACCTGCCCGATCCGCTGCTGCGTTGCCGGGTCGCAGCCGGTCACGGACAGGGTCGGGGCGAGCTCCGCTTCGATCAGGATGCCGGGCTCATCCAGCGTGATGCCGATGCCGCCGTCCACCCGGCCCGAACCGCCGTGCATATCGATGAGGGAGACATGGAGCCGCGAGGGTGTGTCCACGATGACGCGCCGCGTATCGAGGAAGCGGTTGTAGGGGAACTGCTCCTCGATGAAGATGAGCGGCTCGCCCCCGTGGATGATCTGGTACTGCCGGGCAAGGAGCGGTTCGTTTGTGCAGATGGAAAATAACCTGCCGGCCTCTTCGGTTGCCGGAAGGACCCGGGCGTTCAGGATCTCCCGCCGGGCCTCGATCTGGTGCTGTTTGATAATCTTCCCGATGGGGATATCGGCCCGTAGCAAGTCGTCTTTGAACTCCGGCGAGAGGCGGTTGACGGGCGTGTGCGAGACCGCATAGATCAGCACCTCGCCATTTTGTTCTGTTGTGATCTCCACGATCCGGAAGTTGACCGGCTCGCCTTCGGCTATATGGAGATTTCCGGCCGCTGTTGCATCGGCCGGCACGATCTCCTGGACGAGCGTTCTGATCACGACTTTTTTCCCGGTGATCGATTCAAGGATCTGGGTGACCGAACCGTCCGTGCCGAGCAGGAACTTCTGGACCGGTGAGATCCTGCCCACCTGTGCCTCCATCTCACGGATTGCCTCTGCGATGTCCATCCCAACAACCTTATCACAGGAAATATTAAGGCTGCTGATGCACCGCGTCCGGAAAAAATAAAATAAAAAATTTTAAAAATTAAAAAAACCGGACGATCAGCGGCGGGCCCGCGGGCTGCCGGATTTTTTTGCCGGAATTTTTCTTTTTGGTCCATCAGCCGGCACGCTGCCGGTAATTTCCGCAAGCGATTCTCCGGTCAGCCGGCCCTTCTTACCGATCACGTCCGCGGACCGGAGCACGAGCACCCGGCTTGTCATCACGTAACTCTCAGAAAATAAATCAAGACCGCCGGTTAAAAAATCGTCAATCGTGAGCGGCAGGCACGGCGCATCGTTCGGCGGCTTGCTGCTGACCGGGCAGACCCGGATCGTACCCGGCTCTCCGGTCCGGATCACGACCACCGGCCGGGTCTTCGCGGCCGTCCGGTCGTCCAGCGCCACCGCGGCCAGCAGGACATCGCCGCACGCGTACTGCCCCATGCCGGTACTATCCGGCGCAAAACGGCATAAGGGATTGGATCGCCCCGGACCGATCCTTCCGGAGACCTGGACCCGAATAAGCCCAAAACGGGCTCCATTTGCCAAACGGACGATTCGCATTTTTGTCCGGAGTGGATCTTGTGTCCACGCCCATGGAAAATCGGACGAAATGGGGTTTATTTTGAAAACAAAGCGATTTTTGCCCCATTTCAACCTGCAAAATAGCGGGCGTCCGGCAGCCCCGAAATTTCCACAGGTTTCGGGACGCGTAAAAATAACTGCGGACCGGCGGCCGCTATGACCGTTTTACAAGGGGGTCACGGATTTACGACGGTAAACGGTAACGGGAAGGGTTCTTAATACAAAAAAGACAACGTGAAGATCGATGACGCGTTGCGACAACTGCGGCAGCGAGACCACGCTCCCGTTCACCTGCCAGCACTGCGGGGGAAAGTTCTGCGCTGACTGCCGGCTCCCGCCCAACCACAACTGCACGGGCATTGTGAGCTGGAACCAGAAACCCCGGCCCGCGGTTGGCATGAGTTACAGCCGGGGCGGCGGGATCTCGGCAACGGGCGGGGCAGCCGGGGAGTTGCGGAAAAAATCCCGGAAGACCGGGACCGCGATCCCGTATCTCTGGATCATGCTCGCAATCATTGGCCTGGTCCTGCTCGGGATCGTATGGCTCGTGCTGACCGGGTAGTGACTCGGACAATTTTTTTTAAAATAAACTTCGATGTCCTTTTAAAATTTCACAATATTTATCTTGAAAATGAGTTTTTCTGAAAAATGCAACAAATTCAAAGAATTTATTTTATCACAATTTTTATTACTAAATTATGGATGACCCAGCAAAAAAAATTATAGCACAAATTGAAGCAATCTCTCTTGAAATTGAAAAGGATTGTAGAACCGATGGAGGAATAAGAACTCTTGAAGATAGACGTCATTTTACTGCATTACATACCAATATTTCATCCTTAATTGATCGTATTACCCCTAAAAATAGTTTATATAATAAAAATGCCCAGTTATATTTAAATAATATTGAAAAATCGATTTATCAAGGTCATACTTGCATTACAGATTTAGGAAAATTGCTTGGGATTATTGATTCTATAAAAGAGGCTTATTCGTCTGGTTATTTCCAAACAATAAATGAACAAATTAATGCAGAAATTTTTGCTGATTTTTTAGATATGGCTGAATTTTTCCTATTAAAAGGAGAACAATGGAAGAATGCTGCGGCATTTTTAATTGGTGGCGTTCTCGAAGAACATTTACGAAAATTATCAATAAAAAATAGCATTCCTATCGTAAATGAAAAAGAAAAGTTTGTGCATGCTGAAGATTTGAATGTCGAATTACGAAAAAAATGTGTCTATAATGAAAGTGAACGAAAACAAATAACTGCGTTATTGGGAATTCGTAATGATGCAGATCATGCTCATTGGGATAATTATACTAAAGAAAGAGTTGAGACAATGCTTTTGGAAGTACGAAGAATAATCAATCAATATCCTGCCTGAAATAAAACCTGAAAATACAATATTCACAGTCGATTGTGTACTTCCTGATGGAATGATAAGGGTCGCGCTTTCATTTTAATTTTTTAATTAACCACAGTCAACAATGTGTTAATTAAAAAAAGTTTCATGGCCCGGAAAGACCGGGACACTGTTAGTTCGCTGCTGCCTTCTGGAGCAGGATGCGTCCGCTGGATGTGAGCCGGAGCACGATCTCGCTGGAGGATTTTCCTCCGTCAAGGTAGCGCTTCGAGAGCAGGATGCGGATGGCCGACCGGACACCGCTCTCCCCGTGATTGGGGAGCAATTGCTGGACCACGTGGCTGATATGGCAGCCCTGTTTCTCGCTGACGGCCTCGAGAATGTGGATGTGGATGGGTTCCGGAACAAAAACCTGTGGGGGTGCAAATGATATCGATTCCATGATGATTACCTCACTGTTTGAAATTCCCGGTCCCGGTCCACCAGGTACAGGCAGCCGGGAAACAGAATGTCATATGCATATTGGCGCTCTGACATGAAGTAACCATTCCTTTTAACACACCATGCATTCTCCGAATGAAACGGGCGGGCAGGGCAGATGATTCTCCCGCATTTATTTTATTTTCATTTCGATTTCCTGACAGGCACGAAGATCCCATGTCCGAACGACCCGCCCTCACGATCCGGATGGCTGAAAAAATTTTACCGGCCAGGGATCTTTTACAAAAACTTTTCAGGTTCAAACGTGATTGGATCTTGTATGATGGATACTCCCGGTATGCCGGCGATAAAACCGCTCTCTGGTTTTTTTATTGCCGTTATTGCGGCATCAATCGTTCTTGCCCTCCTGATCGTCATCCTCCCGTCCGATCTCTTCCTTGCCCTGAGCAATTATCTCCAGATCATTGTTGCGTTTGCGGGCGCCCTCGTCCTGCTCTGCTCCTGGTACCGGGCCGGCCGGCAGAAAGCCCTCCTCTGGGCCGGCGCCGGGTTCGGGATCTGGGGGCTTGCCAACATTGCCTGGTACGTGAGCACCTTCCTGGGATACAGGAACCAGGTCTTCCCGAGCGCGATCGATATCGGCCTGATCCTCGGGCTCCTCCTCATTGCCTGCGGGCTGTGGACCGGCCTGCCGGGGGGGAAACCCGCACGCATCCTCATCGCAACGATCCTTGTCCTCTCCCTCTCTGTCCCGGCCCTGATGCTCACGACAGCCGGCTTCAGCCTGCCGGCCGGTATCGTCACGTACGGGTATTTCGCGGTCTGCGGTCTTCTCATCGCAGGCGGGCTGAGCATTAAAAACGGCGGACGCAGCCTGCTTGCGATCGGTACCATCCTCCTTGGTTTCTCGTTCATGATCTACCCCCTGCGGGAGATCTACCTGGCTGCAAGCCCGGTCCTCTCGGTGATCGGCCTCTCGGTCTGTGCCGGCTTCGCGTTGATCGTGCTCGGGTTCCTGCCGGTCTGCGGAACGGCAAAGACCGCTTGAATATAATCATCTCACCTGAACTTTTTTAATGGCAAACCGGAAGCGCCCGCAACCGTTCCCCGGAACATATTTCAGGTGGAGCAGAGGAATACTGGAGTACAATATGGGGTATTGATATGTGGCTTGCACTGCTGGATTTTGCTATTGGTATCGGGTTTGGTTTTGCCCACAAGGGAACGGAATCGTATACGAAGATGCTGAAAAACAGCGCAATTGCCGGTGTTGTGATGAGCATCGTCCTGCTCGTGCTCTCCGCGGTGCTGTTACCTGCGGAATTTGCCAGCGGCACGCTGGTTCCCGGGATTCTCGGCATCCTGCTCACGATCATCATCTATGTGATCCTCTTTGTCATCGGCACCTTTGTTGGCGATAAGCTGGAGAAGATCTTCAGGAAATAATCCGGGCTGCATGGGGGAGACTCCCGCCCGGGCGTTTTTTATTTTTTTAAATTCTTTCCGATTGAATAATTTCCGGCCCGTCAGTGATTTTTTTCAGGCCGGGCCCGCGAGCCGCCAGGCTCCCTTCGGCACAAGGATCTCAAACCGTGCGCCGGTTCCCGGCTTACCGGTCTCGGTGATGGTGATGCCGGTGATTGCGAGAATCTCGCGGGACAGGAAGAGACCCAGCCCGCTCACCTCCCCTTCAGCCGCGGAGGGCCCGGGGAAGACCAATTCTGGAAGATAAAATAGGAATCTCTTTTATTGCAAGTTCCATATCCTCATCTGATCTAAAAAATGAGAACAGGTGAGACCGATCCATCCGCACAAAACGATACCGATGCCGGATCACAGGAGTGGACCGATCAGGTTCTTCTTGCGACCTGCCCTGAGAAGATGAGTTTCTTCTTCAAGTATCTTCTGGCCTTCACCCCCATTATCCTGGTTTTCGTTTGTATCCTCGCACGATATCTTCTCGATATTGGTATCAGTACCTTTTCAACGGTTGCGGAAAATGCCATCAGTAATCCAACAGCGGGGAGTGCTGGCGGTACCGCATTACTCACCCCTGGGCTGATGAGCGGACTGGGTCCCGCCATCACGGGGTTAAGTCCCGCTGTTTCCTATGGGACGAATGTTGCAATCCTGATGATTGCTCCGGTCGGCATCTTTGTGATCATTGCCGTCATCGGCTGGTCAATGAGGGTTGCTGAAGTCTGGACGGGCGTGGCCCTGACCCTGGCCTTGAGCGGGGTTGTCGGGCTTCTGCTCGTTCTGATGACCGGCGGAGCAATTGACGCGCAGGAGAGAGTGATTGTGTACCTGAAATGGATCGCATTCCTTGTCCAGCCATTCAGTGTTGTTGCAACCATCATCTCCCTTGTATGGCTCGAGAAGTTCCGGCAGTCAATCCAGTACACCCTCACGGAAGCCGGGGTGACGGTTCGCGGGGGCGTCTGGCAGATCCAGAAACATGTATTCCCCTACTCGGATATCGGCAGCGTCGTGATGGAGCAGAACTTACTTGGGACCCGGTACAATTTCGGGACGGTAATTCCCGTCAGCAACACGCGATGGGGTGAAGAGACCTCGCTCCGGGGCTTTGGTGCGGAGGCCAGAAGGGGAGTCTTGGCGGTGGCGTGATGTTTGCAAAGGGCCGGCAGGAGTTGTCACGATCGCCCATTGATTGCCTGTACGGTATACCGGATCCCGAGAAGGCCCGTAAAATTCTCATACGATACATCTCCCGGAACGCAGAGACCGGGGCAGAGCAGGTCTCCTACCTGAAAAAGATCTATGAGAACGAGAGGGCCGGCGCGATGACAGGTACCGATCCTTCCGCGGGATCAATTCCCGATCTCCTCAAAAAGATGGCCGGATTACGGGGCGCAGGAATTATCACGGAAGAGGAATTTGAGACCAAGAAGACGGAATTGTTGAAGAGAATCTGATCACTTTTTTTGTGGTGAATACCATTCGGCACTGTGCCAATTTTTTGTAAATCAGTTGATCCATTCCGGCAGGTGACGCCTTGTGCCCTGCGCTTCCCGCGGGATCAGTTTCCACGTCACCTTCTTCCCAGCATCCGTTGAAGGGGAGGTGAGTTGTTCATACTGCTCGGGATCCGGCAGGACGGGTCGGTGATCCCCGGCACCGCCACGGCAGGGGTGTGAATGGCTGCCTCTCCCCCACTCTCCGTCGGAGACTGCCTGTCCGTGCCCCCTGAAATGAATGGTGCGATCGCATCCCCGACGATATTGTAAAATGGGCTTATTTTGGCAAAATAAGCCCGTATCGTGGTTTTTGAATTGTGGTGATGAAAGAAGGCCCCGAATATATTGAAGAAAAACGCGGTTGGGAGATCACGATAGGGCAGATCTAACAGAAATACCCCCTGTTTCCAGAATACGGCAGTTTCCGCAGGAAAAAATGATCCCTAATGGAACCTTTTGGATGGCGGAAGTTGCGATCCATCAATCGTTGCACGGTCCCGGGGAGCCAGGAGGGGGGTTTGGATCCGGGCCCGGCGACCCATTCCGCACGGATCTCTCTTCTATCCGGTTTGTCTCCCTGAAATGCACAATACCCCCTCCAACCCTTTTAACCCCCGGCGCCCAACCATTCTCTCAAAGGAACGATTCACCCATGAAGATCATCGCCATCAACGGAAGCCCCCGGACCCTCCGGAGCACAACGCGAACCCTTGCAAACCTGGTACTCGAAGGAGCCGCAGCAGCCGGCGCCGAGACCGAGATGATCGATCTCTGCGATCTCAGGATCACGCCCTGCACCGCGTGCGAAGGCTGCACGTACAATGGTGTCTGCGTGTACGATGACGATGTCCCGGTGCTGGTCGAGCGGATGAAGGAGGCGGACGGGATCGTCTTTGCGTCACCGGTGTACATCGACAACATCCCCGGCCAGATGAAGATCTTCTTTGACCGGCTCGCGGATGCGATCCACTACCAGGTTCTGTTCGGGAAATACGGCTGTTCGGTTGCCACCACGCATACCTCAGGAGGCGATGAGATCGTGGCGTACCAGAACCATGTGCTGAATTATCTCGCGGCCGTCTCCGTGGGCGGGCTCTCGGTTGCAACCGCCGGGAACGCAGACGCGGTGGACGCCCGCGAAGCCGATGCCCGGGCGCTCGGGAAGAGACTCGCGGATGCCATCGCAAACGGATTCTCCGATCCAAAACAGGAAGCAGAGATTGCCGGTAACCGGGAATTTTTCAAAGAGATCGTGATCGAGAACCAGGATCTCCGCACCGATGAGTACAAGCGGTGGGTGCAACTGGGCTGGATCCGGTGAACCCTGACGGTCTATCCGGATCGCGTTCCCTCATTCATTGTCCGGACCCGCGCTTTTTTCCCCTTCACGGTGCAGAGATTCCTGCATGACTCCTCCCCTTCCCTCGCTGTTTGTCTCGCACGGTGCCCCCACCCTGCCGCTGGAGCGGGGTGTTCCCGCCCGGGAGTTCCTGGTGGAGCTCGGTGCCCGGTTCCCTGATGTCGCAGGCATCCTGTGCATCTCGGCGCACTGGAACACTCCAAGGCCGGCCGTGACCGGCACAACGATCCTCTCAACCATCCACGATTTTTACGGGTTTCCCGGCGAGCTGTACCAGATCACGTACCCGGCCCGTGGTGCACCGGATCTCGCCCGGCGCACTGCCCTGCTCGTGGAGCAGGCGGGGATCGGCTGCGACACCGATGCAGGCCGTGGCCTCGATCATGGGGCATGGGGGCCTCTCATGCTGATGTATCCCGATGCCGGGATCCCCATAGTCCAGCTCTCCATCCAGGGACATCTCGACCCGGCCCGTCACCTTGCGCTGGGTTCGGCCATTGCCCCGCTTCGGGAGGAGGGCATTCTGATCCTCGGGAGTGGCGGGGCGGTCCATCCGCTGGGAGATCCCACAGTGGAACTGGGGGAGGGGGAAGAGACCGGTGACTGGGCGGTTGCATTCAACACATGGCTGAACCGGGCGGTGGAGGCCGGTGACCGGTCGGCCCTAGTCCACTACCGCGAGCTCGCCCCTGCCGCCGTCCATGCCCAGCCGTACCCGGATCATTTCATGCCGCTTCTCGTGGCCCTCGGTGCAGCCGGGCCGGAAGCGAGAGGGAAGCTCATCCACCAGAGCTGGTACTGGGGCAATCTCGGCATGGGTGCCTACGAGTTCCGGTGACCCCCTCATATGTGCGTGGGGAGTTTTGTTGCGATCCCCGCGGCCGGCACGAACCAGAACGAAGCAGAATAAGTGCCGGTACGAAAAAAAATTTTTTTAATAATTTTCCGCCAGGATCTCAAAGTATGCCTGCGGGTGGTTGCAGACCTGGCACGTGCCGGGCGCAACCTTTCCTTCGTGCACAAAGCCGCAGTTCCGGCAGTACCATTTCACCGGCTTCTCGGATTTGAAGACCGTCTTCTTCAAAAGGTTCGCGTGCAGTTTCGCATACCGCGACTCGTGGTGGGCCTCCACCGTGGCCACCTTCTCAAAGAGGCGGGCGATCTCAGGAAATCCCTCTTTCTTTGCCGTGGCGGCAAACCCCGGGTAGAGCGTGCCCCACTCCATCTGTTCGCCTGCTGCCGCTGCCGCAAGGTTCTCAACCGTGGTCCCGATCATCCCCGCCGGGTAGCCGGCCGTGATCGTCACCTCGCCGCCTTTCAGCTGCTTGAAGAAGAGCTTCCCGTGCTCCTTCTCCTCTTCAGCGGTCTGTAAGAAGATCGCCGCGATCTGCTCGTAGCCCTCTTTCTTTGCCACGCTTGCAAAGAACGTGTACCGGTTCCGTGCCTGCGACTCGTCGGCAAAGGCCGCGAGCAGGTTCTGTTCCGTCTTGCTTCCGGAGAATTTCATAATCGATCGTGTGAGTGTCGTATTTTCAGGGAGATATACCCGGCGGTTCAGGCCATTTTAAAAAAAAAACCCGGGGTCTTCATATCGGGCCACGTCCAACACTCTTGTGAGATATCATTAATGAAGTCCCTGGGAAAAGCCATCCTCATGATCCTCGCGATCATGCTCATTTCGGGTGTTGTTGCGTACTGCATCCTGCTCGCCGCCGGCTCGAGCGCCCCGGCAGCTCCTTCTGCTCCCGCGTCCGGCACCGGTACGATCACCTATAATCCTGACACCACGCTCCCCGAGCCCCGGTATTATACCGGCATCGACTTCGATACGCTCAAGTCCAACGATCACCTCACGGTCATCCCGCTCAAAAGTTTCCGGCAGCAGGTGACCAACTACAGCTGTGGGGCGGTTGCGGCAATGACGGTTTTGTCGTACTACAAGAGACCGGCCAACAACACGGATGATGAAGAGATCCGGATTGCGCACGAGATCTACCCGGATGTCTCGGAGAAGACCGGGGTCAATCCCGCACAGCTCGCGTCATGGTTCACCCGCAACAGCTGGAACGCCACATGGAACACCGGGGGGAGCCGGCAGATGCTGCTCGACAACCTGAAGGCCGGCGTCCCGACGATCGTGGAATGGATCGACTGGGGCGGCCACTGGGTGGTGGTGGTTGGTTACGATACCCGGGGCACAGAGAATATCTGGGACGACGTGATCCTCTTTGCCGACTCCGTGGACTGCCACGATGACCGGGTGGACGGGATCACGTACGCGAACTACGGGCAGTTCGATGCCATGTGGTTCGATGCCCATTACTTCCCGGAGAACATGAGCAACCGTGCGTACGTGGTTGCCGTCCCGGCCTGACCCGTCAGGGCGGCCCCTCACGCGGACCGGAACGCCCCTTTCGGCACGGTGATCTCGAACCGTGCGCCTTTCCCGTGGGTCCCGGTCTCGTGGATGGAGATGCCCGTGATCGCGAGGATCTCCCGTACCAGGAAGAGCCCGAAGCCCGTGTGCTGGCCGAACCCTTTCTCAAAGATCTTCGGCTTCTCATTGAGCGGGATGCCGATGCCGTTGTCCTCAAACGTGATGACCAGATCGTCTTCAACCTGCTCGGACCGGACGGTGACCGTTGTCACGGTCTTGCCATAGCGCACCGCATTGTCGAAGAGGTTGAAGAAGACCTTGTCGATCATCGGGTCGGCAAAGATCCAGTCCGTGCAGGTGCAGTCCAGGAAGATCTCATCGGGCCGGACCATCTGGATCACCTCAGCCACCGGGACCCATGCAGGCTCCTGCAACCCCAAATCCTGGTAGGTCCGGGTGAACTCGATCTGGTGCTGGATGACATCGAGGGATGCCGCGATCTTGGCAAGGAAGTCATTGATGACCGGATCCTGGGTCCTGAGTGCAGCGAGCTGGGTGTAGCCCTGCACCACGGTCAGCTGGTTGGCCACATCGTGCCGCGTGATGCTGGAGAGGAGGTTGAGCTTGCGGTTGCTCTCCCGGATCGCGTTCTGGGTCTGTTTCAGGTCCGTGATATCCCGTGCATCCCCGACCACCGAGACGAGCGTGCCCCTATCGTCAAAGACCGGGGTGAGGTTCGAGGTATGGATCCGGATCGAGCCATCTGCATGGAAGACGCGGTACTCCAGCTCGGATGAACGTTCCCGCGTTGTTCCGGCCCGGGCCAAAAACTCTTCGCACGCGGGGATGTCTGCAGGGTGAACGAACTGCTGGAACTTCTGGCCCTCCACATCCTTGATCTCGTGCCCGAGGAACGTGGTCCAGCTGGGCGAGACATAAGTCAGGGTGCCGTCAAGCCGGATCGTGTAGATGATGTCGTGGCTGTTCTCGACCAGCGTGCGGTATTTCGCCGCGGATTCGCGCAGGGCATGCTCGGCTGCCTTACGGTCGGTGATGTCGTACGAGAGACCGAGGACCCCAAGAACCGTGCCGGACTCATCGATCAGCGGAACGATGCGGACATCGAGCCAGACGGTACCGGCGGGGAGGGTCAGGAGGGATTCACCCTTGAACGGGGTCCGGGTGGCAATGACATTCCTGATCACCTGCATGATCCGCTCTGCGGTCTCGGGTGGCAACGCCTCAGACAGGTCTTTGCCGGTCAGGGTGGTCGGATCGCTGTTCAGCGCCCGGGCCGTGACATCATTGACATACCGGGCATACCCGGCGGTATCCAGGAAATAGATCATCTCCGGGGTGTTCTCGGTGACGAGCCGGTAGAGCTCCTCGCTCTCCTGTAAGGATGTCTCGATCGTCTTCCGTGCTGTGATATCCAGAAAAACACCGGAGTACACGAGCGTGTCGCCGTGCCGTGCCGGCCGGGACATGCCCTGGAACCAGATCATCTCCCCGGACGGCTTGATGAACCGGCCCTCGAAACTCCAGTCGCTCTCCCCGGCAACCACCTCGTCGATGGACTGTTTGAAGCGCTCCCGGTCATCCGGGTGAATATGGGTTACCATGTACTGCAGGAATCTGTCGGCCGTCCCGTCCATCCCGAAGATCCGTCTGGCGGAGTCCGTGTTGACAAACGAGAAGTCTCGTGTCCCGTCAGGCAGGACCGAGTACTGGTACACCACCCCGGGAACCGTGGTGGTGATCTCCTCGAGCTGCTGCTGGCGCAGGAGGATCTCTTCCTGGGCATCGGAAAGTTCATTGAACTGCTTTCGGAGTTTCTCCTCGGTTGTGGTGACCTGTTCGTACGCAGAACGGAGATCCTCTTCGGCCTTCTTCCGCCCGGTGATATCGATGAACATCGTCACAATGGTATCAAGAGAGATCCGGAATGCTGTGAGAGAGAAGGTTTTCCATCCCTCCCCCTCTACCTGGAATCCCCGCTCTGCCTGCCAGATCCCTCCCTCGGTTGCCACCCTGCGTAGTTCGTCGAGGCCCCCGTCCTGGATGATGTCCGGGAACATCTCATCGATGGCCTTACCGACAACGTCCATTAGTCCGAACCCCAGAAGCGCATCGGCACTCGGGTTGGTACCTGTGAGCACGAGCGTATCGTCAGGCTTCATCTCCCAGAAGTGCATGCCGGCAGGGGAGTGATCGACAAGCATCCGGTACCGGGCCTCGCTCTCCGCCCGGGTCTGCTCGATCCGCTTCTGTTTGACGAGCAACCAGAGCGCCTGCATCAGAAGCGAGAGCTCGACCGTGTCATTCTCCGTGTAATCGGTGGGTTTGTTGGCCACACCGGCCACGAGCACGATGTGCCCGTTCTCGATCACCGGGATGTTCATGTGCCGGAGGATGCGGGGATGGCCTTCGGGATATCCCCGTTTCAGGGAACTGGGCGCTTCGTAGTCATTGGTGATCACGGCCTTTCGCTGCCGCACCGCCTCGCCCCAGAGCCCGGTCTTTTCGGTCTTGTACAGGATGGGTTTCTCCTGTATGGCGCACTCGTTCATGGCCGATCTCGACCAGGCATACATGGAGAGTTCGCTCTCGTCATCACTCAGGAACGCCAGGTACGCGAGAGGGCTGCCGGTGATGGTTCCTGCTCCTTCGATGGCGTACTCCAGGAGATCCCGCTCGCTTGTCCTGGCATAATCGTAGAACCCGGCAATGAACCTGAGCCGTACCTCGGTCTCGCGGATACGCTGTTCTCCCTGCACCAGCTCCTCGTACTGCGCCCGGAGTTCCTGACTTGATGCGGCCAGCTGCTCGTTGGCTGCAATGAGTTCCTCCTCGTTTTTCTTCCGGTCGGTGATATCCCGGATCGCTTCGATGGCCCCGATGATCTTGCCCGTGCGGTTGTAGAGCGGGCTGGCCTTGGCAAGCACGTAGATCGGCAGTCCTTTCGGGTGGGGAAGATCGGTCTCTGCCGAGATGGCGCCCCCGTCCCGCACGATATTTCTGTAATACTCGGAGACATTCTCGTCGGGTTCCAGGATCATATCGATCAGGATGGGCCGGCGCTCCCCGTAGAAGGGGATCGCGTACTCGTAATCGCCCTTGCCGAGGATCGAGGCGGCGGGAATGCCGGTCATCTCCTCGATGGCCCGGTTCCACGCGATCACCTTCCGGTTTATGTCGATGGCAAAGGTGGCATCCGGCAGGAAGTTGATCAGGTCGGCAAGGCGCTTCTCTGATTCAGAGAGGGCCGCCTCGGCCTGCCGCCGGGTTACGGCCTGCCGGATCTTGTGGGCGAGTTCGGCAAACTGGGCTTTTGCATCGCCGCCTTTCTGGAGGTAGAAGTCCACGCCGTTGTTGATCGCCTCGACGACCACCTCTTCGCGGCCCCGGCCGGTGAAGAGGATGAAGGGGATGGTGCCGTAGGTCTTCCGCACGGCCTTGAGCACCTCAATGCCATCCATCTCGGGCATCTGGTAGTCGGAGACGATGGCATCGAAGGTCTGCTGGGCGAGCTGCTCAAGCCCTTCCTGCCCTGAGAGGACCGTGGTCACCGAGAAGTCCCCGGTGCTCTCAAGAAATAATTTTCCTACCTCCAGGAGACCCGGTTCATCGTCGATGTAGAGAATGGAAAGCATGACGGGCTCCAAAAAGTATGCACGGGACAATTCAAGTCTGGATGACAGGAATGGTCTCTGTGAAAATTTGAATGTTACGGGCGAACGGGGAGGTTTTTAATTATTACGCCAGGCAGGGGGCCATGATTTGAAAAATCAGCGTTTGTGAAGAGCTCCAGGAAAACAAAACGGAACCGGGGTGCCCGCACGGGAGCAGAGGCTCGTCAGGAAAAAACAGTCAAAAGAACGGGCCTGAAGGGATTTGAACCCTTGACCTGCGGATTAAGAGTCCGCCGCTATGCCGAACTAAGCTACAGACCCGCTTACTTAGGCCTAGTAATGTGGTCGATAATTGCGAATAAAGGTTTGGGTTTGCCAGAGGGTCACCAGGCCCCGGGCAGGAGAAGAACCCCCGCGGGTTCTCCGCCTTGACCCTGTGGAATCCCTTAATACGTAAGGAGGGATACATCTTCAGTACCATGCCGCAGGAAGCCCCGTTTGAGCCGTCGGGACCCGTCAAATACTGTATCTTCGGGTGCGGGACGAACGGATACAACATCATTCTGGAACTCGCAAAAGAGCAGGAGCGCGTAACGATCGTTGACCGGGACGAGCAGCGTGTCCGGAACCTCCGCGACCAGAACTACGATGCCTACCAGCGCGACATCACGTCCCCCGAGATGCTTGCCGGGCTTCCCCCCTTCGAGATTGCGTTTGTGATGACCGGTGACGGGGATGCGAACCTTGCGGCAGTCCTCACCATCAAGAAGCGCTACCCCGCAACCCAGATCGTTGCCCGGTCGATCGACCCGGTGAACAGCCAGAAACTGACGGCAGCCGGGGCGGAAGTGGTCCTCTACCCGCAGGAAGTGGTGGCCCGCTCCGCCATCCTCCAGATCCGGAAGCAGCATTCGAGCCGGATCTCGCAACGGCTCTTCTCGTTGATTGCCGGCTGGGAAGGGACCTTAGGGATCATCACCCACAAGAACCCTGACCCGGACGCGATCTCGTCTGCGATGGCGCTCGCCGAAATTGCAAGGCAGGCGAACGGCAAGACGCTCGTCACCCGGATCTTCTACGAGGGCAACATCGGCCACCAGGAGAACCGGACCTTCGTCAACCTGCTCGATATCAAGATGGAGCACCTCACCCCGGAAGCGCTCGTCCAGTGCCAGTACCTCGCCCTCGTCGACTGTGCCGGGCCCGGGGCCAACAACGACATCCCCCCGCAGACCAAGATCAACATCATCATCGACCACCACAAGGAGGGCAAGCACCTTGCCACCCAGAATGCGTTCGTCGATATCCGGCCCGGTGTCGGGGCCACAGCGAGCATCATGACCCAGTACCTGCAGGAGCTGGATGTGCCGGTCGACAAACGGGTGGCAACCGCCCTGCTCTACGGTATAAGGACCGACACCAAGGAGTTCAAGCGCAACGTGACCCCGCAGGACCTCAGCTATGCAGGCTTTCTCCTGCCGCTCACCGATGCCGAGCTGCTCGACAAGATCATGTCGCCTTCGATGTCGCAGGAGACCCTCGACATTATCGGGAAAGCCATCCACGAGCGGAAGATCCAGAGCGGGTATCTCTTCGCAAACGTCGGGTTCGTGATGAACCGCGATGCCCTCCCGCAGGCGGCCGAGATTTTGATCACGCTGGAAGGGGTGAACACGGCGCTCGTGTACGGCATCACGGACAATGCGATCGTGATCTCGGCACGGAACCGCGACATCCGGCTGCACGTGGGCAACGCCCTCTCGGAAGCCTTCGGCGAGATGGGCGATGCCGGCGGCCACCCGAACATGGGCGCCGCGAGCCTGCCGCTCCACTACTTCGGCAAGGTGGAGAACAAGGAACGGCTCCTTGAGATCGTGATCGAGCCGGTGCTCCAGAAGTTCAAGAACCTGGTCGGGCTCGAGAACGAGAGCCGGAAGAACGGCAGTGCGGGCGTCGGCGTTCCCCCGGCTCCCTGAGCGTGCGGGAAAAAGGTGGGCCAGAGCCATGCACTACGCGGAATGGGAACCCTGTTACCTGAAGATCCTCGCGTACTTCGGGTTCGAACAAGCCGGTGACGAGGAAGCGGCCCGGGTGCTCGCCTCGCTGCTCGACCGCGACAACCTGCTCTCGCTCGTCACCATCACGGACGGCAACGAGGTGACGGTCTGCGGGAACGCACCCTGCCTGAAGAAGGAGATACCGAAGATCCGGGGCGTGGTCTTTGCCGCGGATGCCGCCGCGGAGGTGCTGGACGACAACGGTGTCCGGCCGGATGCGGTCTTCACCGACCTTGACGGGGCAACGGACCGGCTCCTTGAGATGAACCGCGAGGGAACGATCGTGGTCATCCATGCACACGGCGACAACATCCCGCTCCTGAAGCACTGGGCGCCCCGGTTCACCGGTCCCGTTGTTGCAACCACGCAGGCAGCCCCCCTGCCCCGGGTCCACAACTTCGGGGGATTCACCGATGGCGACCGGGCGGTCTTTGCCGCAGACGAACTCGGGGCAGCATCGGTCACGCTCGCGGGGTTTGACCTTGACGACAAAAACGTTGATCCGCTCAAGCGGGGCAAACTCCAGATCGCAAAGAAACTCCTTGCCATGACCGGGCATCTTTCATGACCAAAACCGCAGTGATCCTCGACGGGTACGTGGACGAGCCGGCCTGCCTCGGGGTACCGCCCTACGTCTCGCCCTACATCCGGACGGTTGCCGGGGCACTTGCCGCTCACGGGTATGCGGCCCGGTATCTCACGATCGACCAGCTCCGTGCCGATCCGATGCGGACCGCTGAGCTGAATGCAGCGGGCCTGCTGGTGATGATATCCGGTGTAACGGTGCCGGGCAAGTACCTGGGCGGCACTCCTGCAACGCTCACCGAGATCCAGCAGATCGGGCACATGGTGCGGGGCCCGAAGAAACTGATCGGCGGTCCCATCGGCTTCGGGTACGCGGGGGAGGGCGGGCAGAAGGCTATCCGGCAGGTGATCAGCGGGTTCGATGCCCTGCTCACCGGTGAACCGGCAATTGCCCTTGACAATTATCTCACCGGCAATGAACCCGCGGGGGCGCTCGATTACCGGAGGACCGACCCGTGGAGCATTGCGGGGAGCCATATCATCGCACAGCACCCCGACTTCCCGTTTGTGATGTGCGAGCTGGAGACGGCCCGGGGCTGCTCCCATGGGGCAACCGGCGGCTGCTCGTTCTGCACGGAGCCGTTCTACGGGATGCCGCAGTACCGCTCCGCCCGGGCTGTGGCCGATGAGGTTGCAGCACTCTCTGCTGCCAGGGCCCGGCACTTCCGGGTGGGCCGGCAGCCGGACATCCTCGCGTACGGGGCCGGCCCGGGCGAGTACCCGGCACCGGTGCCGGAGAAGATCGAGGCGCTCTTCTCCGGTATCCGCACCGCCGCCCCGGATCTCAAAACCCTCCACATCGACAACACCAATCCCGCCACCATTGCCCGGCACGAGGATGCTGCCCGGGAAGCCCTGCAGGCGATCATACGGCACCACACCCCCGGGGATGTGGCGGCGTTCGGGATGGAGACCGCCGATCCTGCGGTGGTTGCGGCAAACAATCTCAAGGCACTGTCGGATCAGGTCTTCCGGGCCATTGCGATCGTCAACGAACTCGGGGGAGCCCGCCGGGACAATGTGCCGGAACTGCTGCCGGGCCTGAACTTCGTCTGCGGGCTTGCCGGGGAGACGGAAACCACGTACGATCTCAACGAGCAGTTCCTCACCCGGGTTCTGAAGGCCGGCCTCTCGGTCCGGCGGGTGAACATCCGGCAGGTGATGCCGTTTCCGGGCACGCGGGCGTTTGCCGATAACATGCTCGGGGAGCACGAGCGCCGGTTCAAAGCATTCAAGGAGTTTGTCAGGAACAGGATCGATCTTCCCATGCTCCAGCGGGTCTTTCCCATCGGTACGGTACTGAAGGATGTCCGGGTGGAGGTATCGGGCGATCTCTCGTTTGGCCGGCAGCCGGGATCGTACCCGATCCTTGTCGGGATCCCTATCCGTCTCCCGGTCCGGACCGTGACCGATGCTGTTGTCGTGGACTGGGGGATGCGGTCGATAACGGCCCTGCCGGCGCCGGTTGCGATCAATATGCTCCCGGCAGCAGCTCTCAGGTGGCTGCCGGGCGTGGGAAAGAAGAAGGTGGCCTCGGTGGTTGCCAAAAGGCCGTTTGCAGACCTGGCCGCGTACCGGAAGGTGGCGGGGAGTTCGGCCATCGATTCCTGGATGACCTTCTGATACGGTCCTGTGAGTGCCGCATTGGGGGTACGCAATCTTCACTCACCAGGTGAACTTATGGGACCCATCCTGCCCGGTGGAACAGCAGGAAGAGATCTGCGCCAGGTATTGAGATCTGGTCTCAGATCTGTTTGAGTTCCGTCACTTTCATGATGTCCGTCCGGGTCACGATCCCGACGATGGCATCATCCTGCATAATGGGGATCCGGCCGATATTCTTTGCCGACATGAGCCGGAACGCCTCGATGACCGGGGCATCCGGGGGAAGCGTGATGAGATCCTTTGTCATGATGTCCCGCACCTGCAGGGCTTCTCGATCAATGGAGTGCATCCGGTTGACATCTGCAAGCGTAATCATGCCCACCAGCGTGCCCCGGTCAACCACGGGAAAACCGAGGTGCTTGCTCGAGTACATCATCGTAATGATCTCGCTCACGGGTTGAGTCGGGCCGACCGTTGTCACCGGAGCGCTCATCATGGAGCCGACCGTGACATCCTGCAGCACGTGGCTGTACTTCACCGCCATCGACTCCATGTTCGCCCCGAGGTAGATGAAGAGGGCGATCAGGATCAAAAACGGCTCGAACGTGAAGATACCAATGATCGCAAAGAGGATGGCAAACCCCTTGCCGATGTCAGCGGCAATCTGGGTGGCCTTGTGCAGGGGCATCCGGCCGGCAAGCCAGGCCCGGAGCACCCGGCCCCCGTCCATTGGAAAGGCCGGGATCAGGTTGAAGAAACAGAGGATGGTGTTGAGGAACCCTAAGTACCCTGCAACGAAGATCACCACACCGGCCACCGGGGGATTTGTGATGAACGCCGGCGTGACAACCATGATGGCAAAGCAGACCGCCCCGAAGATGAGGCTTGCCACAGGGCCGACGAGCGCCATGGGCAGTTCGGCCTTCGGGTCGGGGATGCCCTCCTCCATGGTTGCGATACCTCCGAAGATCATCAGCGTGATGCTCTGGATCGCGATCCCCTTTCTCTGGGCAACCAGCGAATGGGCCAGTTCGTGAACCAGAACCCCGAAGAAGAGGCCGACCGATATGATCGCACCGAGCACATAGGGCATGTATCCTGCCGTTGCCACCGTTGTATCGATCGTGACGTGGAAGATATCCTGGAGCATCCCCACGGTAACGGTGATCTGGCTGCCGATGATCCAGGCAAAGAGGGGGATCACCAGAAGAAAGGTATAGTGGATCAGGATCGGAATGTTAAATATCCGCCCGATCCGGTACGATCCGTCCATAATAATGGGTTATCTTTTTAACCTTAAGGTATATACTTTCATCTGATAACGATGGAAACCCATATTACCGAACTGTTCGGGCTTCAGATTTACACGGAAAAGGGCATGTTCATTGGTGAAGTCGACGATGTCGTCATCGATGTGGACTCAAAGAAGATGGAGTCGCTTGTGGTGAGCAAGGTCAACGACCAGCTCTTCGAGCTCAAGAACTTCAAGGGTCTCAAGATCCCCTACCGTATCATCAGCGCAATCGACGACATTGTCCTGATCCGCCACCTGCCGGGCGCCTTTGCCGGTGGCAACAGCGAAGAAGAGTAACCGATCGTATCCCCAGAACAGCGGGAGACTATCCGCCATAATTTTTTTTGTGCTCCCGCAGGGTATGTTTATGGAAAACCGGGAAATTTTTGCATCGATCACGGCTATTCCCCCGGTCTTCGTCCGGCTTGATGGCAGGGCCTTCCACCGGCTCACCGAGTCTCTCGGGCTTGAGAAGCCCTTCGATGAATTCTTCCACAACGCCATGGTCACGGCCTGCACCTCCCTGGTTGCCGAGAGCGGCCTGAACCCGGATCTTGCCTTCACGTTCTCGGACGAGATCAGCCTCTACTTCGCGAAGCTCCCGTTCTCGGGCCGGGTAGAGAAACTGGATTCGGTGGCGGCCTCGTACGCGGCCAGTTCCTTCACCCTCGCTCTTGGCGGAACAACGCTCGTCGCCTTCGATGCCCGGGTGATCCCGGCAACGCCCGAGTACGCGCTCGAATACCTGGCCAACCGGCAGAGCGAGACGTGGAGAAACCACATCAATGCCTACTGCCAGCAGGCCTTAATCGAGGAGGGAATGGATGCAACACAGGCGGCCGGGCAGCTCAAGGGGATGCAGGCAAAGGATATGCACGAGATGATGCACATGAGGGGTTTTAACCTCGCGACAACACCCGCATGGCAGCGCCGGGGAACCCTCGTGTACAAGAAGAAGACACCAAAAGAGGGGTTCAATCCGATCACCAAAGAGTTCGTGGTCACCGAGCGGAGTGCGGTGACAACCGAATCGGAGCTCCCACTCTTCACGAGCCCCGAGGGAAAAGAGTTCCTGAAGGCCCTTCTTGGCATGCCACAATAATTTTTTTTACAGGATCCTGGATCGTTTTGCATGGCAGCGCTGGTCTCCTGCCCGTGGATTGCAGGGTGTGCGTCACTCCCCTGTTTCTTATGATGTCCCGGGTCTTTCTCTTCCGTTCCGGCCTTCCAAAAACCCGACCGATGGCCTAACACTGCTGGCCTGATGGCCGGAAGTGCAGCGTCCCGTGCCTCAAGTGACATCGACATTAAACAAAAAATTGTCCTTTAACAACAAATCCGCTTTTAATCTGATGATATTCAACAATCAAAGATTTTAAATACATTTGTGGTACAGTAACAGTATCCACACAATGGAGGTGATGGTTTGTTCGACTGGGCTCTCTTCATTAAAATGATCATCGCCGTCCTCCAGGCAATCGTACAGAACCTGCCCGTATAACGGGGCAGATCTTTAAAAAAAAACCATACTCCTTTTAGACGCCGGAACAACAATCCCCGGCGAAAACCTCCAATTCCTTTTAAAAAAAGAGAGCCCGGGTTATCCGGTCTTTTTGATCCCGACCGTCATTGCCACGCCTTCCACATCCCAGTCCTTGATGGAGGCAAAGCGGGCCGGGTCCGGTGTACTCCCGCCGTTTGAGAACCCGAAGGAGGTTGCCCGGACCTCATCGCTGATCAGGGCAATGGTTGCAGGGGTGTTGATGAGCGCGAGTATCCTGATATCTCCCACCGATACTTCCGCAGTGATGGTATCTTCGACCGCGAGATCGAGCTGCTTCCTCATATCCTGGATGCGCCGGATCACCTCGCGGGCATAGCCCTCCGCTTCGAGATCGGGGGTCAGGGTTACGTCCACGTAGACCGTGGCATCGGTCATCGGGGCCGCGAAGAGATCCTCGGGGAGCTGCTCGGTGAACGTGACCTGATCGGCCCCGATCTCAAAGACCGCTCCGCCGTCTTCCAGCCGGTAGGTCTGCCCGGCAGCAAGGGCGGCTTTGATCGCATTGCCGTCTGAGGCTTCAATGAGTCCCTTGACCTTGAACGAGTCCTTGCCGAATCCTCTACCGAGTGCCTTCATCACCGGTTCCGCATGCCAGCCGATCCGGTCCCACCGGCCCATCACGACCGTGACCTTCCGTGCATTGGCCCGGTCCTTGCAGACCTCGTTGAGCCGCCCGATTGCTGCCTTCACCGGATCGGCGCTCGTGACGACCGTAACTTCCGAGACCGGCCAGCGGAGTTTCCGTTTTCCTGCCTGCCTTGCATTCGCGCTCGCTTCATCGAATGAGCGGACGAGTTCCACCGCGTGTTCGAGGTCATGGTCCACGAGTGCCGATTCGCCGGCATTCCAGTCGATCAGGTGAATGCTCGCGGGGTCGGCAGCGCAGCGCAGGTTCCCGTAGATCTCCTCGGTGAGGTGCGGGCAGAACGGTGCGAGAAGGCCGACAAGCCGGCGCATCACGTAATACATGGTCTCGTACGCGAAGCGCTTCTGCTCGGACTCGCCTTCGAGCCACATGCGGGGCCGGACCAGCTGGACGTACCAGCGCGAGAGATCTTCAAGAATGAAGGTGATGAGCTCGCGGGTGGCCCGGTGGAGCTGGCACTCTTTCGTCGCGGTGTCGACAATGGCGGCAACCGAGTTGATCCGGGAGATGATGAACCGGTCCTCGTCCGGCATCTGCCGGATATGCGAGCGGACAAACGAATCGTCCCAGACCCCGCCTTTTGACGCGGGCTCGAACTTGTCGAGGATCATGTACGGGAGCGGGAAGCGGTACACGTTCCAGAGGATGTTCATTGCCCGGTTGACGGTGCCAACGCTCTCCCAGTTGAACTTGAGATCGTCCCACGGTGCCGAGGACGAGAGCACGTAGAGGCGGAGCACGTCCACCCCCACCTTCTCGATCACATCGCCCGGGTTCACGACGTTCCCGAGGCTTTTACTCATCTTCTTGCCCTCGGCATCGAGCGCAAAACCGTGCATGCAGACGCTCTTGTAGGGGGACTTGCCAAAGGCGATGGTGCTTGCGCCCAGCTGCGAATAGAACCAGCCCCGGGTCTGGTCCTGCCCTTCGGTGATGAAGTCGGCAGGCCAGTACTGTTCAAAGTCCTGCGTATTCTTGGGAAAGCCGAGCGTTGCCCACGAGGCAACCCCGGAGTCGAACCAGACATCGAAGATATCCCCGACCCGTTTCATGGTGCCGCCGCACCTGCATGGGATCGTCACCTCGTCCACGTACGGGCGGTGGGGATCGGGCAGCGGTCTGCCGCTCAGTTTTTCCAGTTCAGCGATAGTGCCTACCACCTTGTAGGTGTCGCACTTGTCGCAGACCCAGACCGGGATCGGGATGCCCCAGTAGCGCTGGCGGGAGACGCACCAGTCGCGTGCCTCCTTGATCCAGTCATAGAACCGGGCGCTGCCGGCCCACTCGGGATACCACGTCACCTTCTCGACTTCCGAGAGCATCAGGTCCCGCATCTCGGAGGCCTTCAGGAACCACTGGGAGGTGGCCCGGAAGATGATCGGGGTCTTGCAGCGCCAGCAGTGGCCGTACCGGTGGGTGACCATCTCCTTTGCGAGCAGGTGATCGCCGAGCGCTGTAAGGACATTGTCATTGGAATCCCGGACAACCTGGCCGGCAAACTCCCCGGCCTCGGCCCGGAACTTCCCGGCACCGTCAACCGGGCAGACGATTGGCAGACCTTCTTTTGTCCCGAGCACGTAGTCGTCCCAGCCATGGCCGGGGGCGATGTGCACCATGCCGGTGTTTTCAAGGGCAACGAAGTCCGCCGCCACGACCTTGTGGCTGATCTCCTGTTGGAGCGGGACCTTATCCTTAAGGGGCGACTCGTAGGTCCACCCGACCAGTTCAGCGCCCTTCTTCGTCTCCACGATCGCGTAGTCCTTGAACCGTCCCTTCTTCAGCACGGCCTTCACGAGGGGTTCTGCGATCCAGAGGAATGCCTCCGTTCCATCTTTCTTGGCAAGGACTTTTGCGTACTCGAACTCTTTTGAGACTGCCACTGCCACATTGGCCGGCAGGGTCCACGGGGTTGTGGTCCAGATGACGAGGAATTCGCCCGTCTTTCCCACGATGGGGAACTTGACGAAGACCGAGGGGTCGGTCTCGTCCGCGTACTCCACTTCGGCATCCGCGATCGCTGTCTCGCACCGGGGGCACCAGTTCACGACCCGGTTGCCGCGTTCGAGCATGCCCCGTTCCTCGGCCTTCGCGAGCGTCCACCACGCCGCCTCGATGTACTCCGGTTTCACGGTCTGGTAGGCACCCGCGAAGTCGAGCCAGACGCCGAGTTTCTCGAACTGCTCGTCCATCAGCAGCTTGTTCTTGATCGCAAACTCCCGGCACTTCTCGATGAACGGCTGGATGCCGAAGGTCTCGATGTCTTTCTTGGAGGTGAACCCGAGCGCCTGCTCGACCTTTACCTCGATGGGGAGGCCGTGCATATCGTAGCCGGCCCGGTCGATCACATTGCGGCCGTTCATCCGGTAGTAGCGCAGGACCGAGTCCTTGATGATCTTGTTCCATGCGGTTCCGATGTGGATCTCTCCCGTGGTATACGGCGGCCCGTCCACGAAGAAGAACGGCTTGCCTCCGGCCCGGTGCTCTTTGACGGTCTTGTAGGTATCGCTCGCACGCCAGAAATCCTGGACCCGGTGCTCGATATCCTGTGCATTGAAGTTCGCGGTGACTTCCTTCAAAAAAATCCCTCTTGTAACCCCTCGTATCCATTCGGGACGGTGGACTATTGCATTAAATGGTTGGCGTCCCTGCACAAAGTAGTTTTTCTTGGGATCCCTGGCATGAGCAGGAGATCTTCACCCTCAGGCCCCGGTTTACTTGTGGATATCGTGTTGTTATTCCCGATCTGCTGACCGTCAGGGAACCGAGAACCGGATGTCGACCGCGAACTTCATATTTCAGGTGGCTTCATGCTGTACTGATATTCCAGACGAGTACGAGCGTGATGTATGATGGAGCCCTATCCGATCCTTCTTGGCGGAAAGAAGAAGATGACATCCGAGACCATCCAGGTCCGGTTCCCGTATACCGGCGAACTTTATTGCACGGTCTGCCAGGCCACTCCGAATGACCTGAAGGCCGCGGTGACCTGTGCGGTTGCGGGGTTTGAGAAGACGAAGAAGCTTCCCACGCATGCCCGGGCTGAGATCCTCATGAATCTGGCAGACGAGATCCACAACCGGTCCGCAGAACTCATCGATGTCATGATCATGGAGGGGGGCAAGACCCGGAAGTTCGCCACGGCCGAGGTGGCAAGGGCTGAAGTAACGGTCCGGACCTCTGGAGAGGAGACCAAACGGATCTACGGCGAGATCCTGCCCCTTGACCTGAGCGGGGATACGGAAGGGAGGACCGGGTTCCTCCGGCGCTTCCCGCTCGGGCCGGTGGTCGGGATCGTACCGTTCAACTTCCCGCTCAACCTCGCCTGCCATAAGCTTGCCCCATCGATCGCTGCCGGCAACTCCGTGATCCTCAAGCCCGCGTCTGCAACACCGGTATCGAGTTTGCTCCTCGGGGAGATGGCCCTGCACGCGGGGCTGCCCAGGGAGGCGATCAGCGTGGTGCCGTGCACCGGTGCCCGGGCCGAAGTCCTTGCCCGTGATCCCCGGGTCGCGTTCCTCTCGTTCACCGGTTCCTGCACCGTCGGCTGGCACCTGCGGGAGATCGCCGGCCGGAAGAAGGTGGGCCTGGAGCTTGGCGGGAACGCGGCCGTGATCGTGCACGAGGATGCAAACTTTGCGTACGCTGCACAACGGATCGTGACCGGTGGCTTTGTCAATGCCGGGCAGGTCTGCATCTCGGTCCAGCGGGTGCTTGCCCACCGGAAGATTTACGAGGAACTCGTGGAGCGGATCCTTGCAGGCACCAAAGCCCTGAAGGTAGGCGACCCGAGGGACCCGGCAACGGATGTGGGCCCGATGATCGACCGGCTCAAGGCGGAGGAGGCGTACCGCAAAGTACAGGAAGCAGTCAGGCAGGGCGCCCGGGCGCTCACGGGCGGGACCCTTGAAGAGACGATGTTTGCCCCGACCGTGCTTGCCGACACCACCCCTGAGATGCGGGTGAACCGCGAAGAGGTCTTTGCCCCGGTCATTGCGGTTGCGCCGTACGATGACTTCGATGAAGCGGTGCGGATGGCGAACACGGGCGAGTACGGGTTGCAGGTCGGGATCTTCACGCAGAACATCAACCGGGCCATGCGGGCGTACGCGGAGATGGATGTCGGGGGCGTGATCGTGAACGACATCTCCACGTTCCGCACCGACCAGATGCCCTACGGGGGGGCCAAGGGTTCGGGGCTTGGCCGCGAAGGCCCAAGGTTTGCCATCGAGGAGATGAGCGAGCTCCGGCTGATGGTGATCAACCGGGATGGCGGCGTGGGATAACCCCGCCCTTCGGGTTTATCTGGTTACGGTGCAATGTGTCATCCATGCAGATCGCAGTTGCCGGTGCTGCGGAAGCGAACCGCGAGGAGTACGATGCAGCATATGCCGTGGGCCGGCTCATCGCCGAGCGCAGGGTTGTTCTCATCAGCGGGGGTCTTGGCGGGGTGATGGATGCTGCCTGCCGGGGCGCACGCGAACACCGGGGAACGACCGTGGGGATCATCTCCGGCACGGGCGACGGGAACCCGTACCTCGACATCGTGATCCGGACCGGTCTCGGCCACGGGCGGAACGTGCTGGTGGCCCAGTCGGGTGATGCCATGATCGCCATCGGGGGCAAGTACGGCACCCTCTCGGAGATCGCGATCGCCATCAAGACCGGCTGCCCGGTCTTCGGCCTCTTCACGTGGGACATTCCCGGCATTGTTGCCTGCAAGACGCCGGAAGAGGCCGTGGAACGGGCGGTTGATGCCGCCCGCAGCCGGGGGCACGGCACCACGATCTCCGGGCACATGCACCCTTAATCGTTACTGCCGCGAAAGAGTACTGTCATGAGGATCGCGCTCGTCACCTCTCTTCTGGATGCCGCCGGGATGAACATCCGCAGCCATATCCGGCAGCTGCTGGACGAGGGACGCGGTGCCGACATCCCCGACCGGAGTTACGTTTTTCACGATGTTGAAGGGCGGCTGATCCATACAGAGCACGTGGATGACGGCATGGACGCCGATCTCGTCATCTTCCTCTCGCGCCACTCCAGCGTGAACCCGGTCCCGGTACTGACCGTTCACGTGACCGGCAATTACCGGACCGCGGAGCTGGGCGGAGCATCCCGTACGCTCGCACCCGCTGCACCCGCGTTGATGCAGGCAACCCTCCGGGCGCTGGCCCGGCACTGCCCCGCGGGCTACCGGGTCTCTTACGAGGTCACTCACC